>ENA-OZHH01001029-OZHH01001029.1-human-gut-metagenome-genome-assembly--contig:-NODE-1029-length-14165-cov-15.568179_pt1 | contig 14165 bp, 9 predicted proteins | sample MGYA00244045_ERZ653684 | MGnify/ENA primary metagenome ERZ653684 (study PRJEB26926, sample SAMN06165264) | human gut metagenome | biome: ENVO:00009003; feature: ENVO:2100002; material: ENVO:00002003... | reverse complement strand
TCGACTAGTCGTCGGCAGCGTCAGATGTGTATAAGAGACAGATATTACACTTTGTAAATCAGAAGATGTAATATCTATACCACTATCTATAATTCCCACAATAATGTTTTCATTTCCATATGTTTCCTTCCAAACATCTTCTATATGTATTTTATTTTTCCAATATTCAGTCTGTTCGCATCCTGCAGTCTGTATAAATAATGAAGCAAAAATTATATTTGCATCCTTTCGCTGGTGTTCCATCTGCTAATGCTTGTTTACTTCCTTTTGATGTTTTAGCCCATTTAAACGATGGTGGTGTTCCTAGCATATTATAATACGTTATGCTTTTTGAATTTGTACTATAGGCAAAACCTCCACTCCATGCAACACCAATTGTGTCTGTATAACTCCAAGGATAATAACACTTTAGCCAATTAAATGATTCTGTAACTTTATATTTAGAATTTTTTCGCTTTCCATCTTTATATGTTGATTGATTGAATACTGTTTGTGAAAAACTGAGTTTTGAAGTAGCAATTGATGAGAGCGATTTAATTTTTTAAACTGTCAAAACAGAATTATACTCTTTTCCCTGTATTTCTTCAATAAACACCTTTTTCATCTTATACATTATCTTTCTTATCTCGTACAGATATATATCAGATATCCTGCATAACATGCAAGCAGCACCACACCTTCTTTTTTCTCTATATGAAGCCTGCTCCATGCAAACACCCATACAAGAATGCTTACCAGCACCAGAAGTACACTGTCCACCACATTTTCCATAATAAAAGTTACCGGACTTATCGCTGCTGTCAATCCAAGAATAAACAGAATATTAAAAATATTCGATCCGATCACATTTCCAAATGCCATGTCAACTTCATTTTTCCTTGCAGCTACCACAGAGGTGACAAATTCCGGCAGGCTGGTTCCCATTGCAACGATCGTAAGTCCAATCAGATTCTGGCTTAACCCGGCTTTTACGGCAATCGCTGACGCACCATCTACAACAAAATCCCCGCCAAATTTAATAGCCACTGCACCACCCACAATATATAATGCACATTTCCATGCAGGATAAATTTTATATTCACCGGAAGGATCTTCTGCTTCTGCCGATGCCGCATGCGCTTTTAATGCAGATCGTACCATCCAGACCAAAAATCCAATAAAAAGAAGTAACAATATCACACCATCTGTTCTTCCTATCTCCATGCCGGAAATTCCCAGAACAAACAAAAGCACCGCACACAGAACAGAAACTGGTATTTCTTTTTTTAATGTATCTTTCTGTACGATCAACGGTGCAAATAATGCACATGCCCCGCATACAAGCATTAAATTAAATAGGTTAGAGCCAATCACATTGCTGACTGCCAATGCATTATTTCCGGCAACAGAAGCTGTTACACTAACAGCAAGTTCCGGCAGGCTCGTCCCCATTGCAACGATCGTGAGTCCGACAATCATAGACGGAATCCGCAGAGCCCTTGCAACGGAAGAACTTCCCTCAACAAAAAAATCTGCACCTTTAATCAACAAAACAAATCCCACCAGTAATAAAACTATTGACTGCATCATCGCCACCATACACATTTCCTCCTTCGTTTTTCCTGTTATTTATATCCTGTTATTTATAAAATTCCCAGATGTGTCAAAAGGATTCTGACACCGAGCAATACTAAGATCAGTCCGCCGGCAAACTCTGCTTTCTTTTCGTACTTGTTTCCAAAAAAGTTTCCGACATAAACGCCGCCAATGGAAATAAAAAACGTAGAAATTCCAATGATCGTGATAGCCTCCACGATCGGGTAATCTAAAAATGCAAATGTGATCCCGACTGCAAGTGCATCAATACTTGTTGCAACTGCAAGCACAAACATCTCTTTTAAATCGAGCGGTGCATCCATTTCTTTTACTTCGTCATCTTCCTTATCCGGTTTCACAGATTCCACAATCATTTTTCCACCAATAATTCCAAGTAATATAAATGCGATCCAGTGATCGATGCTTGTGATATACTTTTCAAACTGACTTCCTAAAAGCCATCCGATAAATGGCATCAATGCCTGAAATCCTCCGAAAAATAACCCGATCACAAGTGCCTGTTTTTTGTTGACCTTTCGCATCCCGAGTCCTTTGCAGATCGACACTGCAAATGCATCCATGGACAGCCCGACTCCCATCAGAAACAATTCAATAAAAATCGCCATCTTTTTTCACCGCTTTCTTTTTGTATCAGACATTTTCCGTGATATTTCCGCAGTTATTTTGTACTGTATGCGCCATTTCTGCAGTGATTTCCAATTTTCCTCATGTTTTTACTAATAATATTTATCTGTTAAATATGACAAAAAAAGAGACTCCACGTATATTCCTGTACCGGATATCCCCACAAATATCCTCACAAAAATATACATGAGTCTCATTCTTTAAGATTTGCCAGGTTCTTCTGGTGTGTGCCCGCCAAAAGAAAACCGGTATGTTGACAAATCACGCAATCACGCGAACTACTCCCTCACGGTTTCACAGGCTGTCTGCCTTAAAAATCAGCCTGTGCTCATCATAAGTTTTTCACTTATGCCAAACGCTGTTTTCACATCATATCTTATGCACCATGATTTGTCAATCAATGTTTTAATAAAAATACATTACCTTATGCAGCCCATACTTTTTTAATCAGCCAAGCAATTCAAGAATCTCTTCTTTTGTGAAACTTGCAGAATCCATTCCTTCGCCCTCAAGCACCTGCTCGGCAAGTTTCTTTTTCCGCTCCTGGATGTCGATGATCTTCTCCTCGATTGTTCCCTCTGCCACAAGTTTGTATACCGTCACGACATGCTTCTGCCCGATACGATGTGCACGGTCCGTCGCCTGATTCTGTACAGCAACATTCCACCACGGATCATAGTGGATGACGATATCCGCAGAGGTAAGATTGAGTCCGGTTCCACCTGCTTTTAAGCTGATACAGAATACCGGAACATCATCGTTATTAAAACTTTCCACCATCTGCATACGTTTTTCCTTATTTACAGAACCGGTCAGAAGATAGTAGTCGATTCCTTCTTTTTTCAGGCGCTCTGTCAGACGGTCTAACATGGATGTAAACTGCGAGAACAGAAGGATCTTGTGTCCTGCTCCGACTGCGTTTACGATCAATTCCATACACATGTCGGTCTTTGCGGATTCTCCATGGTAATCTTCCAGTAAAAGTCCCGGATCACAGCAGAGCTGACGCAGTTTGGTAAGTTCGGAAAGGATCTGCATCCTGCCTTTCTGGAACTCTTTTTCATTCTGCTGGCTAAGCATTTCCTTCATCCTGGTCGCATAAGCATCATATAACTGCATCTGTTCGCCATCGAGTCTTGCGAATACATTTTCTTCGATCTTCTCCGGAAGATCTTTTAATACATCCCCTTTCAGACGTCTTAAAATAAACGGACGGATCATGCGCTGCAAACGCTCCATCTTATTTGCATCCTGATTCACAGCGATCGGAAGCTCGATCTCCTCCCGGAACTTCTGATAGGTATACAAAAATCCCGGCATCAGATAATCAAAAATACTCCATAACTCACTGAGTCTGTTTTCGATCGGTGTTCCGGTCAATGCCAGCTTAAATGCCGCAGTGATCTTTTTGACACCTTTTGCCGCCTGTGTGGACGGGTTCTTGATATACTGTGCCTCATCGATGACCTGGATCGCAAATACAAACTTCTGGTACACCTCGGCATCACGCTTTAACAGATCATACGAAGTAATGAGGATCTCTCCCTCCTTGCTGTGCCGGATGATCGATGCACGATCCGGTACACTTCCGGCAACGATGACTGTTTTTAACTGCGGTGCAAAGCGCATGATCTCTTTCTGCCAGTTGTAGACCAGAGATGCCGGACACACGATCAGGGAACGGCGCAGTTCTTTTTCTCCTGCCTGCATTTCTTCCTGTTCTGCCGTTAAAAGGCTGATGACCTGAAGCGTCTTTCCAAGTCCCATATCATCGGCTAAAATACCGCCGAATCCATTCTCACGCAGTGTCTTTAACCACAGGAATCCATTCTTCTGATAACTTCTCATGATAGAATTCAGCGCTTCCGGAACTTCATAGTCACTGTCCTCGATCGTCTTCATGTTGCGGACCATGCCCTTGAACTCTTTATTTTTCTCGATTGAGAGAAGCTGATTGTTCTTTAATGCCGCATCCAGATACATTGCGCGGTATTTTGGTACGATTACAGTACCTTTTTTGAGGTTTGTCTCCGTCAGGCGCAGATCCTCGCTGACTTCCGCCAACGTGCTTAAACCATCCTCCTCAATATTTAAAAAGTCGCCGTTTTTCAAACGGATATACTTCTTTTTCCTGTCATATTTGGAAAGCAGGTAGGCAAGTTCCTCCCGTGACATTTCATCGGAATGGATCTTTAACTCCAGAAGATCACTCTTTAATGCGATACCCACGGAAACAGCCGGGGAAGATACGACCTTTAAATTGCGGAAATTTTCCGTCGTATAAATGGTCATAAATTCGCCCAGTCTTCTCAATCCACCTGAAACTAACTGATACAACATCTCCTCATTGTTCTTCAGCACAAAGACTGTCTGGGACAGCGCATATTCATTGAAATACGGTTCCACAAGATTTTTGATGCGGAGTTCCTCTGCGAGATCGCGCACTTCACCCGGTGCGATCTTCTCGAGGACATTATATTTATCATCCCCGTAAACTGCCATCAGTTTTGCACCTACCGTATTCATATCCTGTCTGTCTAAATAAAGTTCAAACTCAGGTTTCGGCGGCACATAAAGGCTCTCATCAAATCCTGCCTCTTTTTCCACTTTAAAATATTTTTTCAGTAATGGAAGCAGGTCGCGGCAGAACATGGCAAGCTCATCTGCAGCGATATAAGTCTGTCCTCCGGTCTGGCGGTGCAGAAATTCAAAAAATTCTCCGACCGTTTCTTTCATTCCTGCCGGACTGCGATAGATCAGATCCGCATCATAGAAATAAAAATATTTTTCACCGATGATCACAGCATCATCATCCAGCATCAGAAAGATACCGGAACCGCCCTGACGGATAACCAGCTTCGGACGCTTTTCTTCCGGTGAAAATGTATAGGTATCCTCCGGTAAAAATCCTACCTCCGCCTCAAACGGCATATCCCCGACTGCCTCAAAAAAGCGGTCAATTCCCACACTGTCTAGCTCCATCGTGCGTTCATAACTGCCCGTATACGCATAATATGCATGGAACTGGCTCTGACGTCTTTTATCCATCTCCTGCTGTTCCATAAATGCAATCATACGTTTTGCAGATTCCGTAAATGCATCCAGATGATGATAAAACTCCAGTTTTTTACCGTAACGGACTTTTTCATTGATTTTAATCGAGTGTAAAAATGCAGAAATATTTTTGAGTACATATTTCTGCTCCATTCCAATCTTAAATTCCACCGTGGCATAACTGTATTCCATCTTGAAATAAGGCTCTAACTCCACCTTGCCGTAAATATTTTCCGGTAAAAGATAGGTGGAACCTGCACGCATGGAATAACGGTTTAACAGATTTTTTAAGGAAGTATCCGTTTTTAACTCTTTTTCCGTTCGGATGTCCTTCTGCTCTGTCTTCTGGCTTACTCCAAGTTTTGCATTTAAGATATCTTTCGCCTGTCTGCGGTTCACATAGGCAAGCGCAACGGCAACACAGTGCTTGCAGATGCCCTCATAGTTGCAAAACGCCTCACAGTTGCAGCGGCTCTCTGAAACTTCCGCATATTCTTCATCTATCACAAGCCGGACATCGTAGTGATCCTCGACTGTTCCTTTTACTCTTCCAATTAATTCTGCCTTTGGAACGCCATCTTCCGTATATACGTCATAGGAAAATTCCTGCACGAGTCCCCGCTCATACAATTCCTTTCCCCGGCGGTATGCTGCCGGATATGCTTCCTGCTTAATGTCTGATATGGAAAACATGATTGCTGTGCTCCTCAATCGTATATTTTTTGCATCTTTCTATTGTAACATAAATTTGAGGATTCGGTTAGACTTTTTTCACTAAAATACAATCTTAATTTCTGTTCCCACACCGACCTCACTCGTTAATGTCATCTGTGCATCATGCTGTGCGACAATATGTTTTACAATGGCAAGCCCCAGGCCTGTCCCACCGGTGGATTTTGACCGGCTCTTGTCGACACGGTAAAATCGTTCAAAGACGCGTTCCTGCTGTTCTTTCGGGATTCCGATACCGGTGTCTTTTACGATCAGAACCGGTCTGGTGTTTTCGATCGTAGTCACGATCGTGACACTGCCGCCTTTTTTGTTATAACGGACCGCATTACTGCAAAGGTTAAAAAGCAGTTCCTCAAGCAGCGTCTTGTTTCCGCTCATTGGAACAGACGCCCCCTCTAAGTGCAGCGTCACCTCATTTTTATCTGCCTGCATCTGCATGGAATGAATGCACTGCTCCCCAAGATCATGCAGATCAACCGTCTCAAATTCAAGTTTTAAATCACTGTCATCTAATTCTGAAAGCTTTATAATATCGTTGATCAATGCCTGCAGACGCTCCGCACTCTTATGGATCTCATTTGCAAAATGCGCGGTATCCTCCCCGCCCGTCATTCCGCTTGCGATCAGTTCCGCATATCCGGAGATCGCAGTCAACGGCGTCTTTAATTCATGGGAAACGTTGGCCGTAAACTCCTGACGCATCTGCGCATGATTTAAAATATCCATATGCTGCTTTTTGATCATGGAAATAAATGGGCGCATTTCCTCGTAAACTTCCGTCTCATCCACCAGGATAATATTATCTGCCATTTTCCCGATCGGTGCCATGAGTCTCCGTGTCAGACGGTAAGAATAAAATACACACATCAGAAATACCATCAGACCAACCGCTAAGATCAGACCTGACATCGTAGACACCAGATGATAAATACTTCCACTCTCTTTCGCAACACGCACAACGCTCCCATCTTCTTTTCTAAGTGCATAATAAAAGGTATGCTTTGACGACGTAGCTGAGACACGGATCGATTTTCCCTCGCCATTTTTTATGGCCTCCGCAATTTCCGGGCGTTCCTTATGGTTCTCCATGGAAGAAGCATCTTCCATACTGTCATACAGGACCGTGCCATCCGTATCCACGCAGGTGATGCGCAGCCCGTCATTTTCCAAAGAATACGTGATATCCTTCGAAAGTTCATTCGGACTGATCACCGAGACAACATGTGCACTTGCCTTTAAATCATCAAATATCTGTTCTTCCAGAATCTGATAAAAAAGAAACATAGAACAAACGGCAGTCACCACAATGGCGATTGCCGCAATCAACATAAAACCGGTATTAATTCTTTTTTTCATTCGATCATGTACCCCACATTCCGCACGGTCTTGATGCAGCTTCCTGCTGCTCCAAGTTTCTGCCGCAGTGTTTTGATATGCATATCAACGGTACGGCTCTCTCCTTCGTACTCAAATCCCCATACCTGATCCATAATCTTGTCTCTTGATAAAACGATTCCCTGATTGAGCATCAGGTACTTTAACAATTCAAATTCTTTAAATGTCAGCTCACACAGCTGCCCTGCAACCGTAACGGCATGTTTGTCCATATCCATAAGGATATCTTCATGTATCAGCTGTGAATCTTCATTCATGCGGCTTGTTCTTCGAAGCAGTGCTTTCACACGGGAGATCAGCTCCATGACTCCAAACGGCTTTGTGATATAATCATCTGCTCCAAGATCAAGTCCCTTTACCTTATCAAGCTCACTTGTCTTTGCCGTTACCATAATAACCGGGACATCCGCGGTCGCCTTGTCTGCCCGGATCCTTGTTAAAATATCCAGTCCGTCTTCCCCCGGAAGCATGATATCTAAAAGGATCAGGGATGGGATATTTTTTTCCAGACGCTTAAAAAATGATGCGCTGCCCTCAAATTCTTCCACTTCATAACCGCTGTTTTTGAGCGCATAACGTTCAATTTCACGAATATTAATATCGTCTTCCACTATATAGATCGTTGCCATATTTTTCCTCAATCCCCATTTTTGCGCCCTTAAATCTGATATATCTTCTCGAACTCGTTTAACTGTTTTGTAAACTCTGCGCTCTCCTCTGCATCCAGCTGCTCGGTAAAACTGTGTTCCTCTAACTGGGTATCCTCTAACTGCATCATATATACCGCGATATTCGAACAATGGTCTGCAACACGCTCATAGTTCATTGCAAGATCTGACAATACAAGACCAAGCTCAATGGTACATTTCCCTTTTCTAAGACGCTTCATATGGTTTTTCTTTACTGTCTTGTTTAACTCATCAATGACTTCTTCTAACGGTTCTACCGTACGCGCAAGTGCCTCATCACCATCCACAAATGCGTTTGTGGTACGCTCTAAGATATCACGGAGTGCTGTGCTGTATACCTTCATTTCTTCCTTTGCTTTCTTGGAAAATACAGCGCCCTCTTTATACATCTGCTGTGCATTTTCCACCACGTTGATGGAATGGTCGGAAATTCGCTCAAAATCTGTCAGGCAGTGAAGCAGTGATGTTACCTTCAGACTGTCTTTGTAAGATAAATTCTGGCTGCTTAACTTCGTTAAGTATGCACTGAGTTTATCATCATAGGTATCCACGATGTTTTCTTTTGCAATGACATCCTCGATCTTTTCTTCGGAGTACTCATCCAGTACGGTCATTGCCTCTAAAAATCCTTCGTGTGTAATCTTTGCCATCTGATTGGCAAGAGAATGGCACTGCTCAATCGCAAATGCAGGGCTGTTTAAGAAACGGTCGTCTAAAATAACAAATACATCCTCTTTCTGATTCTGTTCCTCTGCAGTTTTCGGGATCGTTAAGTATGCCAGTTTCTCCAATCCCTTTGTAAATGGAAGTAAAACCAGGGTTGCGAACACATTAAATATGGTGTGGATCATTGCGATTCCCGCTGCTCCAACGACTTCATTGGTAAATTCAAATCCGATCAGCGCATTGCCTGTATAAAACAATACCAGAAACAGAACTGTGCCGATCACGTTAAAATAAAGATGCACGAATGCCGTTCTCTTTGCACCTCTGTTTGCACCGATTGCTGAAATCATTGCCGTCACACAGGTACCGATATTCTGTCCCATGATGATTGGGATCACAGAGCCATAGGTAAATGCTCCTGTTACAGACAGTGCCTGTAAAATTCCGACCGATGCAGAGGAACTCTGTATGATCGCAGTAAGTACAGCTCCTGCCAATACACCAAGGAACGGATTGTGGAACATCGTTAAGATATTCGTAAATTCCGGCACATCTGCAAGCGGTTCTACCGCCCCGCTCATGCTCTCCATACCGTACATTAATACTGCAAATCCAAGTAAGATCTCACCGATATCTTTTTTCTTGTCGCTCTTTTTCGACATACAAAGTATGATACCGATCATTGCAAGGATCGGTGAGAAGGAGGATGGTTTTAACATCTGGATAAAAAAGTTATCCCCCTGCAGTCCACTTAAGCTCAAAAGCCATGACGTTACCGTTGTTCCGATATTTGCACCCATAATGATGCCGACTGCCTGTGACAGCTTCATAATACCGGAGTTCACAAAACCAACCACCATAACCGTCGTCGCCGATGACGACTGGATCACTGCGGTTACACCTGCACCAAGCAACACTGCCTTGATCGGGTTTGATGTCAGAGTCTCTAATATCTTCTCTAATTTACCTCCTGACATCTTCTCCAGTCCGGCACCCATTACATTCATTCCGTACAGGAACAGTGCCAATCCGCCAATGAGGGTCAGTACTCCAAAAATATCCATCTCAATCTCCTTTTGTATGCCGCTTTTCTTATTCTTTACGTTTTTTTGACATATAATTTATTTATACAGCATTTTTCGTCATTTTGCAATTAGCATAAAAAGGAGTATGTAAATTCGCCGTCAACTTTATGTAAAATCTATGTAAAATCTCAAAGAAACCATTTATTTTTGTCTATTTTTAATTTTCATGCTGTCCGGTAATGGAATAGATCACCCACTCCGCAATATTGGTCGCATGGTCTCCGATACGCTCAAAATATTTTGCAACCATCAGCATATCCGTTGCCTGCTCCCCATTTTTTACATTCTCATTGATCTTTTTGATGAGCTGCTGTTTGAACTGGTTGAACAGATCATCCACCACATCATCTTCTTTGATGACCCAGTGTGCCATATCCATGTCTTTCTGCACGAATGCATCCACACTCTTGATGACCATGTCAGTTGTTTCTTTTGCCATTTCCTTGATCAGGTCAAGATTGATCGGATCCCCGGTTTCATAAGCGGCGTCCGCCATCAGTATCGTCATTTCCGAAATATCGGATGCATGATCCCCGATACGCTCCATATCCGTGATCATTTTCAGTGCTGCTGAGATCAGGCGGAGATCTTTTGCCACCGGCTGCTGCTGCAATAATAATTTCATGCAGAGGCTTTCAATATCGCGCTCCTGATGGTCGATCTCCTCATCAAAGCTGATCGCTTTCTGCGCTTTCTCCACATCCTGTCTGACCAGTGCCGAACATGCCATCTCGATCGCCTGCTCGATCAGGCTTCCCATTTCAATCAATTCATCGTTCAATACCTGAAGCTGTCTGTCAAATCTGTTTCTCATGATTTTCCACTTCCCTCTTTCTTTTCCTGTTATAGATTGCTCTACATTTCTACACTTTTTTCTGTATGTCATGGCTGACCCAGCCCGCAGTATCATCCAAAACGTCCGGTGATGTAATCCTCTGTCCGCTTATCCTGCGGCACGGAGAATAACCGCTCTGTCTCACCCGACTCGATCACTTCCCCTAACAGGAAAAATACGGTCTTATCCGAGACACGGACTGCCTGCTGCATGTTATGTGTTACCATAATGATCGTGTACTGTTTTTTCAGTTCAATGACAAGATCCTCGATCTTTGATGTTGAGATTGGGTCAAGTGCTGAGGTCGGCTCATCCATTAAGATGACTTCCGGGTTCACAGCAAGTGCCCTTGCGATACAAAGTCTCTGCTGCTGTCCACCGGACATGCCAAGTGCACTCTTTTTCAGACGGTCCTTACACTCGTCCCAGATAGCTGCATTACGCAGTGATTTTTCTACAATATCATCCAGTTTTGCCTTTGAACGGATTCCATACGTTCTTGGTCCGTAAGCAATATTATCATAAATGCTCATCGGGAATGGATTTGGTTTCTGGAATACCATTCCGACTCTTTTTCTCAGGACATTTACGTCCATTCCTTTAAAAATATTCTGTCCGTCCAGAAGGATTTCGCCGTCAATCCGGCATCCTTCTACCAGATCATTCATACGGTTGATCGACTTGAGAAGTGTGGATTTACCACAACCACTCGGTCCGATAAACGCGGTGATCTTATTTGGCTCGATCTCAAGGTTAATGTTTTTCAGTGCCTTGAAATCGCCATAATATAAATCAAGATTTTTTACACTTATCTTTGACATTTTCTTTTCCTCTCTATGCTTTCGTCAGTTTCTTCGCAACCACACCGGAAAGGGTGTTGATCGCAACAACCAGTACAAGCAAAATAACAGCTGTCGCATACGCCTGGTTCATATACAGCCCTTCGCTTGACAGCATATACATATGAATTGCCAGTGTCCGACCGGAACCAAGTACATTCTTTGGCACCTGTGCAACCGTTCCTGCTGTATAAATCAGCGCTGCCGTCTCTCCTACGATACGTCCAATGGCAAGGATCACACCCGCAAGGATTCCAGGAACTGACGATGGAAGCACGATACGGAATACAGTACGGAGCTTTCCGGCTCCAAGTCCAAAGCTTCCTTCTCTGTAAGAATCCGGAACTGCTTTAAGTGCTTCTTCTGTCTGGCGCATGATCAGCGGAAGAATCATGATCGATAAAGTAAATGCACCTGCCAGAACGGAAAATCCCCATTTCAGCGTATTTACAAAGAACAGCATACCAAACAGACCATATACGATAGACGGAATGCCCGAAAGAGTCTCCGTCGTCAGGCGGATCACTTCGATAAATTTATTCCCCTTTCCTGCGTATTCCACAAGAAAGATTGCTGAAAAAATACCAAATGGTACTGCGATCAAAAGCGAAAGCAGTGTCATAACAACCGTATTGATCAATGCCGGTATAACAGATGCATTGTCCGATGTATAATGTAATGAAAATAATGACGGTTTAATATACGGAATTCCATTGATCAAAATATAAAAAATCAGGAACAGGAGCAATGCAAACGTGATAAATGTCGCAAGCATCACAAGAAACATCAAAATCATGGATCCCGGATGTCTCAGATAGCTTTTTATCTTATCTGTAAAATTTTCCCGGTTGATATAAACAGGTTTTTTCGTCTGATCACTCATGTTCACCCCTCCTCTTAAGCAGCGCAACACTAAAATTGATGATCAGGATAAATACAAAAAGTACAACTCCTGTGGCAATCAGCGCTTCCCTGTGAAGTCCGGTCGCATATCCCATCTCAATTACAATATTACCAGTCAGAGTACGGACACCGAGCAGAATATTATTGACCAGTCTAGGCTGATTTCCTGCGATCATAATAACTGCCATGGTCTCACCGATCGCACGTCCGATTCCAAGTACGATTCCTGTGATCACACCGGACTTTGCCGCCGGAATCACAACTTTGAAAATACTTCTTTCCTGGGTTGCGCCAAGTGCCAGCGAGCCTTCATAGTACTGTGGTGGCACTGCACGCATTGCACTTTCTGTTGTCCCGATGATCGTTGGAAGAATCATCATACCAAGTACAATTGATGTAGTCAGGATTCCTTTTCCATCTCCGGATTTTTCAACCAGTCCCATCATCTTTAAAGTTCTTCCGAAGTCCCGAATGATCGGAACTACGATCACCATGCCGAAGAAACCATATACAACTGACGGAATTCCCGCAAGCAGTTCAGTTGCTGCTTTTAACAGTCTGTAAATTTTCTTCGGGCAATACATAGCCATAAATACCGAAGTCAGAATTCCGATCGGCACACCAAATATAATTGCTCCTGCCGTCACATAGATACTTCCGATGATCATCGGAAAAATACCAAAAAGTTCATTTCCCGGACGCCAGATATCACCGGTTATAAATTTTACAAATCCTATCTGTCTGATTGCAGGGATTCCATTTGCAAACAAGAAGATGCAAATGAGAGCTACCGCCAGCACCGAAGTGCAGGCGGCAATGAAGAACACTCCCTGCATGACTTTTTCAGTCCATGCTTTTGATTTCATTCTTTAATTTCCTCTTTTATTTATTTGGAAACTTCATCCCATGTTGTAACATCCCCAACATAGATTGATTTTACCTGATCTGCTGAAAGCTCATCTGCCGTGTTAGCTTTATTTACGATCACTGCAATACCATCTGTTGCGATTACTGTTGCTTCAAGTTCTGAAGCTTCGTCATCTTTCAGTTCTCTGGATGCCATACCGATGTCATAGCTTCCTTCGATCGTAGATGTCATACCTGTTGTAGAATCTGAAGTCTGAAGCTCAATGTCTGCATTTGGGTTTACTTTCTTATATGCTTCAATCAGTTTTTCCATCAGCGGTGATACAGAAGAAGATCCACCTACTACACATTTTCCAGATGGTTTTGATCCTGCATAAGCTTCTACATCCGATACCGGAATGTATTTTTCATTTGATACGATTTCCTGTCCTTCTGTACTCATAATATATGCCATAAAATCTTTTGCAACTTCATTATCAAGATCTTTCTTCACTGCAATATTGAAAGGTCTTGACACTTTGTAAGAACCATTTTCGATATTGTCTGCTGTGGCTTCTGCTCCGTCAATCTTCAGAGCCTTTACGCTGTCATTTAAAGATCCGAGTGATACATAACCGATTGCATATTCGTCACCTGCTACAGTTGTAAGCATTACCGATGTATTATTTGTAATCTGCGCATCTGTTGTTGTCATATCTACTTTCGTTCCGTCTGACTGTTTTTCTTCTATTCCGAACAGCTCAATGAAAGCTCCTCTTGTACCGGATCCATCTTCACGGGATACGATTGTGATATCATTTGATGTATCAAAATCACTTCCGCCCTCTGCGCTCCTGTCTCTTATACACATCTCCGAGCCCACGAGACTACGCTGCATCTC
>ENA-OZHH01001002-OZHH01001002.1-human-gut-metagenome-genome-assembly--contig:-NODE-1002-length-14438-cov-8.014740_pt1 | contig 14438 bp, 9 predicted proteins | sample MGYA00244045_ERZ653684 | MGnify/ENA primary metagenome ERZ653684 (study PRJEB26926, sample SAMN06165264) | human gut metagenome | biome: ENVO:00009003; feature: ENVO:2100002; material: ENVO:00002003... | reverse complement strand
GACTAGTCGTCGGCAGCGTCAGATGTGTATAAGAGACAGAGATTATGTTGTATATTTGATTTCAAATGTAAAGTTCTTTCTTATTCCGGATAGCAATAGATAACCTTCATGCAGTCAGTGTTTAAACGCAAGCAAAATTATAAACCAGATATAAATTAAGCAAGTAAAACCAGTTAAAAAATTTTTTTGTCAGATTATAGACCGGTTAATAAATTTGTACGTCCTCTTTCCGCTGTTTCCGAAGTTGGATGACTGAATGGATTATCCTGCCGGTAAAAAACGAAATATTCGTTGAATAGTCCATGCTAGGGGTAATTTAATCCATTTTTGTTAAAGCTGTCAACCGCTATCTTCGCCAGTTGTTGAAAACTGTTCCGACGGGGTCGGATGTGATATCTTTGAAAATAGAAAAAACTTAACATATTAAAGTCTTACTTAAATAAAAACATAAACTATGAAACCAGAAAAACATGATTGTTCAAGAAGAGATTTTCTCAAACATAGCCTGTTGGGAGCTGTGGTGCTCGGCGTCGCTTCTTTTCCGGGTGAACCGCTGACAGGAGCAATCCGGAACATAGAGGGCCGTAGAAAGAAAACTGCCCGGCGGGTTGTCCTGCTTTCGCTGGATGGAATCTGTGTGGAAGGATTCCGGAAGGCACGGACTCCTCATCTGGATAATCTGCTTGCACAGGGCGTTCTTTCACTGAAAACACGGGTGGTCATGCCGTCGGTCACTTTGCCTAACTGGACGAGCCATCTCACCGGAAGCGGTCCGGAACTGCACGGGGTCGTTGATAACAGCTGGACGATTGACAAATTCAAGCTTCCTGCTATAGAAACAGATAGCGACGGATATTATCCTTCTGTTTTCAAAGTGCTGAAGGATAAGAAGGAAGGCATAAAGACGGCCTTTTATTACAATTGGCCGAACCTGATCTATCCTTATAACCAGAAATATCTGGACGATGTCTGTTTCCTGGAAAACGATGCCTATGCTCCTTATTATGAGAGGGCTTTCTCGTTCATTAAAACACACCGGGACGAACCGACCCTGGTTTTCCTCTATACGGTTCACACTGACCATGCCGGCCATAACCACAAGTGGATGTCTCCGGAATACATCCGGTCTATTGAAGAAGCCGATGAAGAAATCGGCCGCCTGCTTGATAAACTGAAGGCAGAAGATCTGTTTGATGATACACATTTCCTCTTCCTGACAGATCATGGAGGCATCAACTATGGTCATGGCGGAGTGAGCGTGGAAGAGATGATTGTTCCCTGGGGAATAACCGGTCCCGGCATTGCTGAAGGAAAGATGATGGAAGAACCCAACAATACAGTCAATACAGCAGCGGTAATCCTGCAGCTTTTCGGGGTAGAAAAACCCTTGAGCTGGACAGGAGAAGTTCCGGAATCGATATTCGGCTGATGCTGTCACCCGTAGGCTGAAGTTTTTTTATTTCAACTTCAGCTTACGGGTGGCAGTCAGCTGGCCACAGGTTGCTTTCAGGGTGAGTGTGGAGGCATTTCCGGTTGCTACCAGGAATGAGGCCACACCGGCTTCCGTATTCACCTGCTGCGGGCTGCGCAGTTCTCCTCCGGCTGTCACTTCCAGTTTGACTTGCTGTCCGTTTTCCCCGAAACAGCCGGTTCCCCGGGCATCTTTCAGGCTGACATACACGATGAGCAGGTCGTTGCGCGAAGCCGGAACTCCACTCTCAAAATAAGAGATGTCTATGGCTTCCGCTCTGCCCGGTGTGCGGACCGTCTGTTCGGCAACTTTCCGTCCGTCCTTGTAACCGACGGCTTTCAGTTCACCGCTTTCCCATTTCACTCCGAAGAATGTGAAAGGAGGATAATTGATATGCTCGACATTTCCTCCGTCGGGGCGGGAAACATATTCGGAGGTTGAAGGGCCATTGTCCGGTCTGCGGCATGCAAGGGACTTGCCGTTGAGCAGCAGTTCCACTTCGTCTACATTGCCGTATACCTGCAGTGTGTCAGAAGCGTCCGGCATCCAGTGGCTGTTGATGAATACCTCGTAAGGCATTTTTCCGGCAGGCGTATAACTTCCGGCTGGAACCTGTGTGCGGAAATAAGCCAGTCCGAACTTGGGCAGGCGGAACAGGTCGGCCAGTCCGCTGTAACAGATATTGTCGCAGCATCCTCGGTTATAGTCATACATGCTCCAGATGGCTCCGCCCATGGTCCACGGATAATAAGCCCGGTAGCGGTTGTGACTCCACTGGGCATTCCAGGCATTTTGTGTCAGGGCGTGGTCACCGTCTCCGCGGGAAATGCGGGTGGTGCTGTAATGTCCTCCGAACTCATAGTCGTAATATTCGCGGATGAATCCCGGTTTTCCGGTTTTGTTGGGGCGATTGAAACCTTCTTCCCAGTCATTGTAGCACACGTCGAAACCGTCATATCCGTAGCTGTCGCCGGAAGTAAAGCACTGGTCGCCCGGATATTCTTCATGTCCCGTGCGTACGGCTCCGTCTTTCCATTCCTTGGGCGGCCAGGATTCGTTGAGAGTAGTTTCCCAGGTCAGGATGGAAGGATGGTTCCGGTCGCGCCGGATCATGTCGCGAATATCCTGATAAGTCCGGTCAATAAAAGTCTGGTTCTTGTTGTAGAACTGCCATCCGGGAATCGGTTCGATGGCCAGCAGTCCCAGTTCGTCGCAGGCATCCAGTACGGACGGATCCTGCGGATAGTGTCCCAGACGTACCACGTTGAATCCGTTCATGCGGATCTGATACATGTCCCGGTATTGTGCCTGGTCGGAGATGGCGTAGCCGACATACGGATATTCCTGATGCCGGTTGGTTCCTTCCAGTTTCAGCGGTTCTCCGTTGATGATGAATCCTTTTTCACGGCTCATTTCGAAACGGCGGATGCCGATGCGTGTTTCTTCCGTATCGGTGATGTGTTTGCCGTCTCTGATTTCCGTACGCAGGATGTAGAGTGAAGGAGAGTCGGGCGACCAGAGCCGGGGATTCATGACGGTCATCTGCTGCCGGCTGTCAGCAGAGTTTCCGGCAGATACGGTCAGCGTCTGTTCCATGGAAGTGACTTTTCTGCCTTTCCCTTTGCCTTTGCTCCACTCGTAAAGTGTATGGCATACGGTCAGTTGCTTATCTGAAACAGAAGCGTTGGCCACCTGAGTCTGGATATTTACAACAGCCTGTTTGCGGGAAACTTCCGGATAGGTAACAAAGATTCCTCCTCCGGCTGTCTGTCCGGCCAGGATGGGGTGGGTGATGTGTATCGGTTCATTCACCAGCAGGTTGACGTCGCGGTAGAGTCCTCCATAATAGCAGAAATCCAGTTCCTCCAGCGGTTTTCCGGGAGGAATGAGAGGATTGTTCCGGTTGTCAAGCCGGACGACCACTTCGTTGGGCTTTCCGGCATGAAGCATGCCTGTGACATCGGCCACGAAAGGTGTGTATCCTCCTGCATGCTGGAGAATATGCTTTCCGTTTACCCACAGGTCGGCCAGATGCATGGCTCCTTCAAATTCCAGCCACAACTGTTTATGTTCGTCTTCCGGATTGATGGTAATCGTTTTGCGATAGTAACAGACCCCTTGCCACTGATGGAGCACCGTAAGCGGTTCGATGAAAGGAGTATGCGGAAGAGCTACCTGCTCCCATACCCCTTTGGCAAGCTGCTTCATTTCCCGGGCCAGCGTATCAGGATGTACGGCCAGCAACAGATTTTCTGCCTTCACGTGCTGGATGTTGAACTGCGAACTCCAGTCGCTTCCCTGATTTTTGATGGCTGCCTGTTTCTGTACTTTGTCCAGTCTTTGGAACTCCCACCCGTTGTCCAGCTGGTAAGTCTGGGCATTCAGGGACAGAAAAGACAGGGAAGTCCAGGCGAAAGCAAGAATGATCTTTCTGTTCATGTTTTCTTGTTTAAGGTTTGTTTATGATTTTACGTTAAAAAACCTGGTAAAGTTAGTCCTTTTTTGGGAAAAGGTAAAAGCTTCCCTTTGCATTTGCTGATGGCAGTAAATATCAAAGGGAAAGCTTTTGTAGATCTATGTTATGTCAGTCGGTTGGATTATTGTTCAGCCGGAGTATCAGGTGTCAGTCCCCAGTATGGGTTCTGATAGAGCGGTGAATTTTCCGGGTTGGTATGGTCTGATGAAGTCAGAATGAGCTGACGGATCGGCATGGGGTTCAGATAGTGAGCCATGTGCCAGGTCAAACCATCTTTGTAGAGGTTGCTTGAGGTCATGTTTTTCTCAAACGGACGGAGATATTCGCTCAGGTCGCGGCTTGACACGTTGGCAGACACGCTTCCGTCGGCAATCAGTCCTTCGTACCAGGATTCCATAGGAGTATTCCACAAGTGGAAACCTTCCACATGACAGGGAGCAGTCATCAGCTGGTCATAAGAACGCCAGCGGGCCAGGTCCATACCGCGTAAGCCTTCTCCAAAGAGTTCAGAGCAGCGTTCACGACGGATGTTGAATTCAACTTTGTCAGTCAGTTGATGGCCGGCTGTATAGCTTCCCCAGTTGTCTTTCTCCTGATTCATGTCAGTGGCGGCGATCATTCCTTGCGGATCGATGGCATTACCGGTAAATCCGGCAGCAGTACGGACAGCTTTCCAGTATTCCAGAATGTGTCCTGCATTCAGATCTTTGGTCAGTTCGTATGCTGCTTCCATATAGATCAGCAGAGCTTCTGTTGCACGGAAACTGATAGCACCGTTATAGGCATAGAAGTTTTCAGCCAGTGCTTTGTCGAATGTACCTCCCTTGCGGAGTGTGTAACCGGTACTGTAACCTTTCTGGCTGTCGGTATTGGTGATGTCAGGATAAGGTTCAACAGGTACTCCGTGAGTGGTAGGTGAGTCCATGTTCTTGAAGAGGTTGGCCTGTCCCGGTTCTTTCAGGAAGATATGCAGACGAGGATCGGCATTGGCGCGAACTGTAGCAATTTCGCTGTCGTCGTAAGTGAAACCATCGTGGCTGGCATATCGGGGAAGACCATCTTTCATAACGAAAGATTCCACACCTGCACGGGTTACTCCCGTTCCCCAGTTACCGAACTGGACACCGACTTCCGTGTTACAGGTTACTTCCTTGCCTTTACTGAATTCGCGCCACATCAGAATGTCTTTATACGGACTCATGTCTACAGCTCCGAACATGTAGAAATAGTCGTTTACATCGTTGTCGCTTTGTGGTACGATACCGGTGTTTATGGTCAGCAGACCTTTATATTTTTCGGCTACTTCTTCGGCTGCATCCCGGGCCGTCTCATAGAACCATTTTGACTCAGCCTGAATGTCTCCGGCAGGATATTCATAGTTGGCATTGTAATCCTTGGTCTTGCCCGGCCATCCTTCGCCGTTGGGAACAAATGCAGTTCCGGCAAAGTTCTTTAACCAGGATCCTTCGAAGAGAGCTACACGAGCCTTAACCAGACGGGCTACATCCGGAGATACACGGTTGCGGGCGGGATCGAAGTTCTCTACCAGCAAGTCATGTGCCTTGTCCAGTTCTGTGATTATAAACCGTGCGACTTCGTTACGCGGCATTCGTTTGCTGGCCACAACCAGAGAATCTTCGTTGGCAGGCAGCGGTTTGGTTACAATGGGCAAGTCACCGAAAGAACGGTACATGTTGAAGTAACGCAAGGCCCGCATGAAATAAAGTTCGCCCAGTGACTGGTTGAGGATATCTTCATCACCGGTTACGAGATTGGCTGCCAGATTGGTTTCCACTTTGTCTATGACATAGTTCAGGTTACGTATCAGTCCCCAGTCATAATTGCTGTTGTCCATGCCTACTTTGTAGAGTCCGGTTCCAAAGCTGGAGCTGGCGCTGAGTCCCACCTGGATATCGGTACTTCCGTCGTTGAAGGCACCTTGCAGGTTGGGCATGATCTGGTCATAATAGGTCACAGTGGCTGCCTGAATCTGATCGGCGGTCAGATAGTATTCTTCGGGGATTACGTTCGAGAGCGGTTCCTTGTTCAGGAAATCCTCGCAGGAAGAGAGGGATGCTGCCAGTAGCAGCATGCCTGTTGTAAGGTAAGTATATTTCAGTTTCATATAGACTAATTGTTTAAAGGGTGATACTTAAACCGCAAGAGAAGGTTCTGGATAATGGGTAGGCTACACCTTCTTCGTAACCGCCATAAAGAGTTTCGGGATCGAACTGCTTGTCAACTCCGGAAAGTGTCCACAGGTTTTCTCCTGAAACGAAGAAACGCAGGTTCTGGATACCCCAGCGGCTGGTAATGCTGTTCGGAATGGTGTATCCCAGCTGCAGGTTCTTCAAGCGGATATAGGCTGCATTCTGTAAGTAACGTGTCTGGGTCTGCTGGTTTTTGTAGTTATGCAGCGGGCGTGGCAGATAAGCGTCCAGATTTTCCTGCTGGTAGCCGTTCTGTACAGACCATGTGTTCTGGTCACGGAAGTAGTCGCTGACAGCGGTCAGACCGTTGTCATTCCAGATCTGCCAGGAAGTACCGAACATGTAGGCACTTCCCTGCCATACGTCACGTTTCATGACACCCTGGAAGAAGGCACGGAAGTCGAATCCTTTCCAGCTGGCGTTCAGGTCAAGTCCGAACAGGTAGCGCGGAGTGTTGTTTCCGATGACAGACAAGTCTCCGTGGTCACTCAATGTTTCAGATCCGCTTGAAATCTTACCGTCTCCGTTCAGGTCTGCGTACATGATATCTCCTGCTGTCCAGTCTTGTCCCAGTGCATCTTGTCCACCGTTAGGCAAGGTAGCCAGGTGGTCTTGCATCTGCTGGTCTGTCTGTGCCAGTCCCACAGTTGTGTAACCCCAGATTTCACCGATGTATCGTCCCGGAATATAGTTCCAGATGTTTTCAGTCGGGTTGTTGGGATATTTGGTGATTTTGGTACGTGCGTCCGACAAGTTAAAGTTTACCCCATAGCTGAATCCGTTCTGCAGGCGGTCTCTCCATCCGATAGTCAACTCCCATCCCTGAGAGCGGAGGTCGGTATTGTTGGTTACGGGAACTCCTGTACCCAGGATGTTCGGAAGTTCAGGGGCGTTGCCGACCATGTTTTTGGTGTCACGGATATAATATTCAAACGATCCGGTCAGACGATTCTTGAGCAATCCCCAGTCGAGACCGACGTTGTAACTCTGGATGGTTTCCCATCCCAGGTCGGTAGATACAAGTCCCGGTGTACCTGCCGTATTCGGACGGTTGCCGTTCATCAGCCATGCTCCACTGGCGGAATAGATGGCAAGAGTCTGGTAAGTCTGATACCAGTTGGTTGTATTCTGATTACCTAATGAACCGAATGATCCGCGAAGTTTCAATGTTCCGATCGTATTGCTCAGCGGTTCGAAGAATTTTTCCTGTGCGATATTCCATCCGAGTGATACAGACGGGAATACTTTCCATCGGTTGTCGCTGCGGAAACGGGAAGAACCGTCTGCACGGATATTGGCTTCAAACAGATAACGGCCCATGTAGTCGTAGTTTACACGGCCAAAGAAACCGGCTGTAGACCAGTCGCTGAGGTTTCCGTATACACTCGGAGTCATAGCTTCACCATAGAAACTGTTGCCGCTGGTAAGGTCAATCACCGGTTTGTTTGGGAACATGATACCGTTGCGGGTCAGTCCGTATTGTTTTACACGCATTTCTTCAGCCTGGAAACCGGCCATCACATGCAGGTTGTGAGTGTCGTTGAACAGGTGGGTATATTCTGTATATGCGTTGAAGGTGAGATGAGCATTCTTGTAGAATCCTTCGTGCACCTCTGATCCATCTTCATAAACTATAGGATCTCCGGCAACGTTGTGGTTGTACAAAACCTGAGAATCCCAGTGACGATCCTGATGGTAGGTGCTGTAATTGAATTCCACATGAGTGAGCCAGTTCTTGATCGGCTCAATCAACAGTCCGGCCTGCTGGTAGATTCGGTCATTCTGCCACTGGTCAGTACCGCCTTCTGCCAGTCCGAGTTCCGGTGACGGAAAGCTGATGTAGTATCCGTTCGGATCGTATACAGGCAGGGTAGGCCATCCCTGTCGTGCAATGGACTGATAGAGACTACTGGTCAGACGTGACGGGCGTTTCTGATCCTGACGGCTGAAACGCATGGTATAGTTGAATCGGAGCCAGTTTGTAATTTCAGAATTGATTTTTGCTGTAACATTATATCGTTTGAATCCTTCTTCCCCGATGTTCATCAAACCGCCCTGATCCAGATAATTGAAAGATGCGTAGTAATTGAATTTCTTGTTACCGCCGTTAGCACTGAAATTGTGTTCCTGTGAGAACGTCCAGTCTTTGTAAATGACATCGAAACGATCCACATCATCAATACCGACCTGATAACCGTCTCCCCATACGGTTTCGTCCCACCAGGCCGGGCTGAGTGCATAAAGGATTCTTCCATCTTCGGTAATACGCTGTCCCGGTTTGTAGGGTTTGGCATTGTGGTATTCAACAATTTTCGCCATGCGCTCGTTGTCGAAGAATACTCCACTGCTGCTGTTGGTGTTGGCATCGTTCAGAAAACTGGCGAAGTCAACAGAGTTCATCATGTGGTTTTTGTTGATCGGATTTCCCCAGCGGAATGAGTTGTTGTAGTTAAGGGTCAGCTTGCCGTCGTCATTACCCTTCTTGGTTGTGATCAGGATGACACCGAACGGTGCGCGTGAACCGTAAATAGAAGATGCCGCAGCATCCTTTAACACGGAAATGTTGGCAATATCCTGAGGGTTGATGGTGTTGAGGTCACCTTCCATGCCATCAATCAAAACCAGCGGGCTGCCGCTGGATCCCTGTCCGATAGTACCCATACCGCGGACGTTAATACTCGGAGTATCTTCCAGGCTACCGTTGGTCTGTGAAATGTTCAATCCGGGAACGACACCTTGCAAGGCCTGTGAAACATTGCTTACCGGACGCTCGGCGATTTCATCGGCTGTTACAACGGAAACGGCTCCGGTCAGATTCGCTTTCTTTTGACTTCCAAATCCGACAACCACAACTTCATCCAGCAATTTGGTGTCTTCCAGTAGTTTGACTACAATCTCTTTTCCTGAAGTTGCCTTTAGTGTCTGAGTTTTGTAACCCACAAAAGAAATTTCCAGTTCGGCATTTTTCCGGGTAGTTAAAGAGAACAGACCATCCAGGTCGGTAGTAACTCCGTTGGTTGTGCCTTTTTCCAGAATGGTTGCACCGATGATAGGTTCTCCGCTGGCATCGGTAACTTTACCTTTTACTCGTTCTTCTTTGGTAGAGGCAGCAGCTTTCTTTGCTGGAAATATGATAATTTTATTTCCTGAAACAGTATAACCAAGTCCTTGCTTGGCAAGTTCCTCCACAAGGACCTGTTTAAGTTCCTTTCTGTTTGTCGAAATTGTAACACCTCTGTTATCATTCACCTCTGCATCTCTATAAGAAAAGCGGTAATTGGTTTGTTTTTCAATCGCCTTGAAAAATTCTTTGACAGATGCATTCTTGAGGTTGAGATTTACCTGACCTGTTTGAGAATATCCCCCAATAAAAGTTAACATACATAAAGATAACAAGGAAGAACGTAATTTTAATGAATGTTTTTCTTTATCTTTATGCTCGGAATTAATTAGTTGTGTTTTTGTTCTCATTGAAATGAAAATAATTAATGTTGAATTTGTTGATACTATTTCTCACATAGTTTCTTCTCAAAGACTAATCTAATTCTCCGCTCCGAATAATTTGCCGATTATTCGGAGTTTTTTTTCACAGTTATGTTTTCATATTCATAGTGTTTTAAAGGTTATTATTCATTTAATTGTATGGTTATAATTCCGTCTTCATTTTTATAATTAAATTTATAATGCATTTTCAAAACCTTCATAATGCTTTCAATGTTCTCATCCTCAAAAGTTCCCGTATAGATATCATCCAGCAATGATTTATTCTCAACATTGAATGTGACTGCGAATTTTCTGGACAAACAGTCGAATACGTTTCCCAGTTTCTCACTCCTGAATACAAGCTCTTTCTTCATCCATGCAGTTTCTGACTTGTTTGATGTGGATACATGTTTCAGTTCGCCTGTCTTTTTATAATAGGTCACTTTCTCATTGGGCTTTACGTTTATATTTTTGTACGGTGGAAACACTGTTTTAATCTTTACACTTCCTTCTACCAGAGACATTTCCACGATATCCTTATCCTGATAGGCGTATACATTGAATTTCGTACCTAATACGGTAATGTCCATAAAGCCTGTCTTTACCGTGAATCGTTTTTTTATGTCCTTCTTTACTTCAAAGAAGCCTTCACCCGACAGCTCTACATTTCTGCTTTCACGTCCGAAATCCTGACTGTATGTAAGCGAAGACTTGGCATTCAGATAAACAATCGTTCCATCGGGCAGGGTAACCAGTGATTTTCCGTAGTCACCCGAACGTATTACCACATTTTGCTCCGCCAGTGAACTTATCGTTTTGTTCTGCATATAGGTCAGCACAGTCAGACTTCCTGCAATAATGAATAAAATGGAAGCAGCTATTTGCATCCAGTAGTTCTTGAAGGAAATTCTGTTCCGGCGAATTTCTTTCCCTTTTATATTCATTTTTTCATAAAGTTTCTCTATTTTTTCATCAGGAAGTGGTGAGTAATAGTCAAATTTGTTCCATTCAGACATAAGGATATCTTTCAGTTCCTGATCGGAGGTAATTTCCATCAGGGACTTCAATTTCTGAAGTTCCTCCGATGTTATTCTGCCCGAACGGAATTTTTCCAATAACCTTGCTACTTCTTTATCCATTATTATATTCATAAAACCAAAATCTGATTTTTACAGGTAATATCCATAAGCAGCAGATTTATAACATATCATTTTATATGTTATATAACATTAATGAAGAGAGAAAACGATGATTAGAATAATGGCGTTAAATCCCGTCAGCTCATTGCGCAATGTTTTGAGTGCAGCCGACAGTTGGTTACGTACTACCTGATCCGTAATAGAAAGTTTTTCTGCAATCTCTGGTATAGATATTCCATATTCTTTGTTCAGTTCGAAGATTTCCCTTTGTCGGGGTGACAGGTGTGATTTCGCTTTCTCCAAAGCTTTTTGGAATGTATCATAATCTATTTCGTCGGAGATTTCATCGTCTTTGGTTACCATCGTGTTCTGGTATTCCAGATATTGCTCTATGGAAGGGTTGTTGATTTGTCTTTTCAATTCTTTCAAAAGGCAGTGATATGCAATAGTAAACAGATATGATTTGAACGAATACTCAGAATTAAGACCTTCTCTGTTTGTCCAGATGCGCATGAAAGTTTCTTGTACCACATCATCCGTAGCACTTTCTGATTTCAGATACTGATATACGAACTGATAGAGCCTCGATACCCATTGGGAATACAGTATCTTGAAAGCTTTTTCAGAACCGTTTCTTATATCTTCTATGAGTATTTTTTCTTGCATAACTACACACGTCTATTATCTAAAGGCAAATATATAAAAAATATCACTAGTGTCCCGTTAAGATTGGGACGGTTTAAAAATAAATAAATAGCTGACCGTTTTGGTCGGATCGGTCTTTATCATATTGAACATTATTTGATTCAAAGAGGTCTCTCAAACAAGTCTTATCTGTGAGTGAGATGCTGAGGATTTGGAGTATTTCGTATGTAGTTCTTGTAAGCTGCATTTCATGCTGAATGATGGTCACCAGACAGTAGGCACATATAGCCGAGTAAATCTGAATACGTACTGTGTTCTCTGTCGTACCCCAAAACTTTTTAATCTTCAGATGTTGCTTGAGCCACTTGAAAAAGAACTCAACCTTCCATCTGTTCTTATAAAATTCGGCTACCTGAAGAGCGGATATGTCCATCGTATTTGTGATGAAAAACGAATTTACTTTCTTGTTCTTCATCCCAATATCTGACGATACGAAATTGCTCCAGATAGTGCTTGGGGGGTGGTACCCTGTCAGTTCAACGATAGTGTTTGACAAGATATTTTTCAGAAACTTACGTTTCCATTTGAAAGTCTTGAACTTCAGATTCTTCTTTGCTCCGACAACGAACTTAACCTCTACAAGATGAATGTGATATAGGCTTTTGAAGTCGTTATAATCACGGTCAAAGATGTAGTAATCCTTTGATTCATAGGGTATTTCTTTCATGATATTTGAGTCGTGGACACGGGCTTCGGTGATATGGAAAAACTTTGGAATCTGTGTCTCTACGTCATATAACGTGTGGACTTTGATACCACCCTTCTTCTTTCTGAACTTAGCCCACCAAAACACGTTCAGGCACAAGTCTATGGTTGTGGAGTCAAAGGTATAGACGTTACCACCGAGTTTGAAAATGTCGGTAGCACGCTTGCGTTGAGTTTCATCAACAAGAAAGTACGCGTACTCCTCAAAGATGCGATAGTCACGCTCTTGGTTCGACTTTGCCAAAGTTGTTTTTGACACATTCTTTCCAAGGCCAAGGTGATAGAGTTTTCCTCTATGTGCCTCCAATGCAACTATCAAATCTCGAAGACTTGCCCGATTGGATAGCTGACCAAACATCAGACAAAGTAGTTGGTTCCAACAAGTGAAATGCTTCACATACTTGTCACCACCATACTTCCTGACAATTTGGTTGAACTTATTTCCATCGAGAAAGGAAACTATTTGAGAGAAAACGAATTTGAAAAAACTATGTAATCAACAATGTTTCAATAAATTCAAAGAACCTCTCTCGATTTTAACGGGACAGCAATGAATGTTTATATTTAGTTGAGATTACAAGCAATATAACTTACAAGGCTTGCCTGTAGATTTATGGTCAATACTGATAATTATTTGCAGTTGTATTTTTTTTTCTTCCCCTAAACTTGAAAAATCAGCATTCTCAATAACATGACAACCGTTAGCCTCACAAATCTTATCGAAATCTATATGTTTCTTCCCTTTCTCTGCTATTCCATGAGAATCTATAATAATGAATAAAGGTTTCTTTGCCAAAACAGTATTAAGTGTTTCTTCCGTAAGAAAGGTCTCTGAAGAGAAATAACTCTCAGTACCATAACTGTTAGCTTCCATATTGCCTGTATGTAATACCAATGCCATATTATTATCTAACGATTCTATATGTTTCACGTTTTCCGCTGACGGCATCCCTCTCCTACAGTCAATCACATGACCCTGAATATTGAATTCCGACTTTTCCGGAACTTTTGTATAACAATCCAGATGAGTTCCCACATGTCCTCTTGCGCCTACCTTATCGGCCTGTGCATCAGCCCATCTGATTGCAGGAGAATTTTCATCCAATTTTATATGTAACTGTTTCATGTTTTTTATTTGTTTATTTCACTGCTGTCCAGAGAAAATTTCTCAGAATAGCTATTATTGATTAATAATCAATTAGTTATGATGGTAGTAAAATTTTTCGATTAGAAATCACAGTTTTGCAAGAAGGTATAAACAACCAATTCTGCAATCTATGAACAAAGGAAAAACAATATTTGCACAGGTTATGTCTCTTATAAACGCATATGAATTTAAGAAGTGCGTCAACCGCTATAAGGGTGACAGGCACGCCATCAAGTTCACTTGCCGTGACCAGTTCATGGTAATGGGCTTTGCTCAGTTCACGGACAGGTCTGGGCTGAGAGATATAGAGACTACATTTAACCTTTGTTCTCCTGACCTTTATCATTCTGGTATCAAGGCAATGCCAAAATCCACCCTGGCAGAAGCGAATGAAAAGAAATATTGGCTTATCTATCAGGACTTTGTGCAGGTTCTGATACAACAGGTAAAGGAAGTGTATAAGGGACAGAAACTTAGACTTGACCTGGATGAAATGGTCTATGCCTTTGACAGTAGCACTATTGAGCTGTGTCTGAAGCTTTGTCCATGGGCTAAGTTTCATCATGGGAAATGAGCAATCAAGATGCATACCTTGATGGATCTTAGAGGTTCTATTCCGACATTTGTTCATCTGACAGAAGGAGCAGTTCACGATTCCCAAATTATGGATAAGATACCTGTAGAAGCCAACTCTTACTATCTTATGGACAAAGGATATGTTAAGTTTGACTCTTTGTTCCGGCATTTTCATCTTAATAATGCCTTTTTTGTAACAAGAGCAAAAGAAAATATGCTTTACGAGATTCTTGATAGTAAAGAAGTAGACCAATCTGCTGGACTTCTCTCTGACGAAACGATCAAATTGACTGGGCCACTCACTTCCAGGAAGTATCCAGATTCCCTTAGACTTTTTGTGTATGAAGACTTTAGCACAAATACAGTTTATCGTTTCCTCTCCAACAACTTTAGGTTTGAGGCCTTGACCATTGCCGAGTTGTACAGGGAGAGATGGCAAATTGAGTTGTTCTTCAAATGGATAAAGCAGCATCTGCACATAAAGACATTCTATGGAACCTGTCTCTTATACACATGTGACGCTGCC
>ENA-OZHH01000982-OZHH01000982.1-human-gut-metagenome-genome-assembly--contig:-NODE-982-length-14629-cov-12.881158_pt1 | contig 14629 bp, 18 predicted proteins | sample MGYA00244045_ERZ653684 | MGnify/ENA primary metagenome ERZ653684 (study PRJEB26926, sample SAMN06165264) | human gut metagenome | biome: ENVO:00009003; feature: ENVO:2100002; material: ENVO:00002003... | reverse complement strand
AGCGAGTGGGAGGTCTCCCGTCCCCGGCTCTCTCCGGTGTTGTAAGTGTCTATGGTCTCCTTTCCCAGAACAGCCGCCAGCTCTTTCAGCGTTGTTGGCTCTTTGCCACCCAGGAAGATGGAAGTATCCATATTGCCGATGATGGTATCGGCATTATCTTTGTAAATTGCCTTGAGCTGGCTCTGTGCCTGCAACACCAGACAGGCAGAGATTTCACGGCTTCGGATGGTGGCCACCAGCTTTTCCAGCTTCGGAATCTGCCCGATGTTAGCACACTCATCAATCAAACAGCGCACATGAACCGGAAGCCTGCCGCCATACACATCATCGGCCTTTTCACAAAGCAGGTTGAATAACTGGGTGTAGCACATGGAAATGAGAAAGTTAAAACTGTCATCCGTATCACTCATAATGAGGAACAGAGCCGTTTTTCTGTCTCCCAGCGTATCCAGTTCCAACTCATCGTAGGATGTAACCTCGCGCAACTCTGCAATATCAAATACGGCAAGGCGCGCACCGCAGGAAATCAAAATCGACTTGGCTGTTTTGCCAGTAACAAAATGTCAATAGTTTTTTCATCAAAAAAGAGCCATCTATCACACCTTGATGATAAACAGCTCTCTGCTCACTTATTATTCCAATAATACTTCTTCAATCCTCTTCCTTATCCGATTGGTTTTCTTGAATTTTTGCAATACGGGAATACGCATGCAAATTAAACAATTGAAATACATTAAAAATAAAGCTTTTCATTTCCCATATGCTTTCTACATTACAATATAACAAAAGACTAATTCCTATAGCCGCTAATGCTTCATTTAACATATTATTGGACAATAACGTCCAATCTTCTGGTAAAACAATCATAAACACAATTACTAATAAATCTAATAGCATACATCCAATTTGAAAAATCATTACTTCGGCGAAATAATTATTTGCTTCAGATAATTTATTATTTTTGTCATCTCCAGCAACTATCATAGAAACTAATAATTTGTCATTAATTAATGCTTGAAAAAAAGCATATCCCGTAAAAACGACAGCAAGAAATGCTAACATGACCGTAATTACTACTTGCAAGACATCCTCAGTCAAGCTAATAGTATCAACTCTTTTCACCATTATAATAGCTAGAATTACCTCTATTATTCCAAATATTAGTTTGTGTAAAAAATTGCTCTTGTCTGGCTTAAGTATTTTTAGCGATTGCAAAAATACTTTATTTGAATTACTCTTCTCAGTTAATTTTACTGCATTACTCATTAATTTTTCAAAATTTTTTATATTCATCACCCTCTATTTTTTAACAAATGGTATTATTTTGGCTTTGTTTCTTTCATATATCTCTTGATGAGAATCATTAGAAAAATTCAAAGTATCAATCGTTGACATTTTATTTATGATTTGTGAACTTTCATCTTCCAAATCTGAATTATCATTAAATTCCAACTCATATTTTTCTGACAATTCATAATCCTTTAAGGTTGCCTTGCTTTTCTCTTTTGTTGTCACCTGCAATATAGGATCTATAGTTCCAGCTGCTTTTTCAATAACAGTTTTAACGCCATCTATCGATTTTGGACTTTTGAAAACAATTTCACCATTTTTACTTCCCACTTCTTCTCTCATATCTCTTGTAATAACTCCAAATACTTCTGAAAAATCCATGTCACCATTTAGTGGATAAAAACGTAATGTTAATTTATTGATTTTTTCAACATTCTCCAAAAGATCATCCATTGTTTTAGCACTAGGAATTCCTACGATATTTACTAATGCATATGCTATTTTATTCTTTTCATCGAGGTCCTTATTTTTCTCTTTAATATAACTACTGATAACATACTTCACAGTGCTTCTAAAATTAGCAAGAGTTGGACTCCCTTTTTGATTTGGGACATATATCATTCTATGATTCATTAAATTAATAGCAAACGAAGAATAAGGAGCAGCCGAATATTTCTCATCTTTTTCTACAAGTTCTCCCTCTTCATTTATATCTGATTTAATTTCCAATATAGTTTTTTTAACAAATTGTCCTGTCAAAACATATTTATTTCCAATACCTTCTGATATCTCTACATTCTTAAATAAATATTCATTCCCATCTGATACTTTTTTTATATCTGAAGTGAAAGCTGGATAAATAACGGTATCAAAATAATCCAACATCGGTTTTTCATCCTCACCAAAAACAATGTTAAAATTTGCGACTTGAGCATACTTTTTCATCTGTATCCCTCCAATGAACCTTTTTTTTAATTCTATCACAGTTCACGAAGTCATTACAGCCATTATTATTCAATTATCAACTTTATTGTCAGATATATCAACACGCATTGCTTCATTCACCAGCATCCGGTTGATTTTCTCCTGCATGGTCTCTTTAGCATCATCACTGTAGTGGAATCGAACAACATAGGTTGTCTGCCCAATCTTCTTTGTAAATGTATTGCTTTCCGTTTTCGGATTCATAATCTGTTCCATAAACTTCTCCTTTCATGTAATTTACTGGGGGCAGGGTGGCAGACCATTCTGCCACCTGCCTGCCAGTAAGCAGTTCATTTGCCCGACAGAGAGAGAACAGTTATCCTTCCCCGCCGGGACAGTATCTCGATCCGGGATTTTATTCCCGCTGTCAATGTCAACAAGGCACTTGAAACTTTTATTAAAATAATTTCAGTTCCAAAGTCCTTCCTTCTTATAACAATATTTATCTTTTTTAAACATCTTTGTTGACAGTAAAGAAATATGCCGGAAAAGCTGATATTTAAAGGCTTTTTCCGGTCAACAAAAATGTCAACAACCAGTAAACGAATGGTCAAAAAAAATGGAAAACCGGCTGTTATGACCATCCTCTCCCTGTCAGGCTAATCAAAAGGCAGCTCCATCTGCTCCCCTTCTGTTAGTTTTCTAAAGCCGTCTTTGTCCGGTTCGTTGACAGTCTCCGTTTCTTCCTTTCCCTCTCTGATCCAGCACCGCTGTGTGCCATAACCTTCTTTTGAGAAACGATGATAACCGCCTCTTTTCCATCCGATGATCTGTGTGTCCATGATCTGGCATATCTCATTGGTCTCATATTTTTTCGGTTCTCCGTCATAATGGTTGAAGGCATCTTTCCATATCTGCCGGGAACATACATAAGTCCCGGAGTAACCATCCAGCCACCCCTGAACCTGTCCCGCCATGGTATCTTCCTGCATGAACTGTTTCCGGTATTCATTGATCTGCATTTCCATTTCCTTTGAAAATTTCAGCAGGCTGCCTTTATCCTCACAGGAATTGAAGATGACCATTGCTTCCGCCCACAGCTGGTCAAAATATGCCCTGGATTCTTTTTCATCATCTAAGATATGCTTTTCCATTCTGGAAGCATCCACCTCGATGGGAAGGAAACGTCTGGCTCCGGTGCGGTCAAAGGGAAGGAACTGTCTTGTATTCGTTGTTCCGGCAAACAGGCACTGCCTTGGTCTGTCTTCTTCAAATTTTCCATACGCATTTCGGAAAGTATCTTTCTGTCTGCTCAGGAACGATTTGATCTCTTCATTGTTCTTTGCACTGATCGCAGCTATCATCTCGGACATTTCCATGATCCAGTGTCCCCGGAGCTTCTCATAGATCTTATTGTCATTCAGGTTTCTAAGGTCATCCGAAAACCATTCATCCTTGATCGCAAGGAAACGGAAAAATGTGGATTTCCCTGCCCCCTGTGTTCCCACAAGGCAGAGCATTTCGTCTGCTTTATATCCCGGCTTGAAGATACGGAGCAGTGCTTCCATCATAAAATGCTTCAGGCATTCATATACCATATCTGAATCATCTGCCCCCATATACCGCTTCAATACATACCGGATACGTTCTGTGCCATCCCACTCCAGTTTGTTCAGATATTCGCAGATCGGATGATACTGGTTGCTGGCTGCAACAGTCCGAAGTGCTTTATCCATATTTTTCTCATTGCCCAGGTCATAATATTTCTCGAAATACAGGTAGAAGAAATCCCGTCCTGCATCCGTCATCGGGCAGATCCCGTCATTCCACCAGAGTATCTTCACAATGTCGATCCTCTGGTTCAGCAGGTTATAACGAAGGCTCCCTTTGAGAAGGGGATCTTCTTTTAATACGATCATGTAATTCTGCATTGTCCCTTTGATGGTTCCCTGCCTTGTCACCGCCAGATGTTCCCGGATCTCCCCTGCGGCAGACAGATCCACCATCTGTTCCATTTTCTGCAAGGCATCCTGTCTCTCCATGTCTGATATTTTTTCTGCATTCCTGCTCAATCCTTTCCACCTCCTTCCTTTTCTCCTGTAAAAGTGCTTTTTTATCCCATTCATCACCGAACAGGAGAATATCAAGATAATATTCCACAATGCTCAATTCCCTAAGTGCTGTAACAAAATGATCGTCCCACTCTTCCTCTTGGGTTTTGGGGGCATAACATTCTTTCCATTCCAGAAGAAGGGTGCGGTAATCCAGATATGCTTTTGTATATCTGACACATTCCGTTTTCCAGTCTATTTCCGGTGTTATCCTTTTTTCTTTAGCCGGAGACTTTTTCCCATTTTTGGGAGAATCCCTTCCCCGATTCTCATAAGAGATCCCAAAATCATCCGCCAGCTTCAAAGCAGCTTCTCTGGATCTCAGACCAAAGAGCTGTGCGGTAAAATCGATCACATCTCCGGTGCATCCGCATCCAAAACAATAATATCTGCGGTCAACTTTCATGCTCGGTGTTCCGTCATTATGAAAAATGCATCGGATCAATCCGCTCCTGTTGGGCTTAAATCCATAAAATTCAGCAGCCTGTCTGACTGTCACATTCCGCTTGACTTCTTCAAACACACCCACTTTTTATCCTCTCCTTTCCAAAGCGGTCAATAATGACCGGGTTCAAAATAAAAAAAGAGCATCCTGACTTTTATCCAAAACTGAATAAATCAAAATGCTCCTTACAGGGAATCCCTGTCATAATATTTGGTTTTGTTCTTCTTTCTGGCGGCCTCTTCCTCTGCGATCCGCTTTTTGTTGGCAGCCAGTTTATCAAGAACGCTCGTCCTTGCCTTCTTCTTGATCTGCTCCGTATTCGCTTTTCTGACTTCTGGCTCATGGATATTTTTCTGAACCTTTTCCATCACTGTCCTTGCGGCATTCCGCAGTTTATCTTTCGCCATCCTGATCACACTTTTGGTGATTGATTTTGCCTTATCGGAATTCTTCGGACTTTGGACAATGCTATTGCAAAGTTCATCCAGAAGTTTTATATCTTCTTCCTGTGTCTGTGCCTTTACTTTTTCCGTAACGACTTCCACCGCCTTGTCGTAAGCGATCTCCGATACTTCGTCGATCAGTGTTTCATTATCCATGATCCTGTCTTCCTGCTCCTTTATCCGCTGTTCCTGCCGGGCGATCTTTTCTTTCTGTGCCTGAATGATAAACTCCTGTTTTTCCAGATACTTCTTCCCGCCATATTCCGGCACTTCCTCGATCTCCAGTCCAAACTGCCTGCAGATATCAAACAGAAGATTCCGGCAGATCAGATCAAACGTCATCTTCCGGTTATTATTTCTTCCTCTGGGCTTGTCTGGATCAGGGAGAGGGAGCCCAAGTTCTTCCAATGCCTTTTCCTGTTGCGGACAGAGTTCCCCGTATTTATTCTTGCAGTCAAAAACATGACGTTCATGGATATGGGGAGTAGTCTCATCCATGTGGAGTGCAAAATCCAAAATATGCACATGGTCTCCAAACATCCCCTCGAACCTTTTCATAAAAGTATCTGCAATATCAAAAAGCTGTTCTCCCGATATATGCTCCCCCTCCTTTCCGATCTGGAATATCGTTTCTTCCGGACAGGTCATTTTATTATTCAGCAGATCTTCTGTTGTCCGGTTTCTTTCCGGGTGGCGGTTCTTCACATTTCTGGCATTCTGCCCCTGAATATAACCGCTGTAATTATCTTCATAATACATCTTCTCAATATCATGGAAACTTGCTTCCGGCTCGACCGGTCCCCACTCCCTCAGTGTCCTATCCGAAGGGTTCTGGACATATCCCCGGTAACAGTCCCAATAGATATTTTGCTTTTCCCTCTCTGCATCAATATGGTCGCTGTTGGCAATATCGAACTTTCTGTCATTGTGCTTTGGATTATAAACACCATGTTTCCCCGATCTGCCATTATGCCTCGTTGCCCTCATTTCCTTCATTCCCCCTTTCATCGATTCTGCATTTTTTCTTTTTTCCTGTTTTCCATCCTGTTCCTTTCTGTGGTCTTCCCATTATCTGCCTCTTGGTTTCCACAAGCATTTTTCATGTGGCGGGCATTCCCGAAAATTGATTTTAGGTAACACAATTTCGCCAGATAATACCCAGTACGACTTGACGCAGGCATCAAATCACTGGGCAAGGCGTTTCACCCTTGACCCGATAATGGGCTTTGCCCCTTAACCCCAGCATGGAGCTGCGCCCCTTTGCATTCCCTGCACAAAGGGCTCCGCCCTCTGTACACCCGCCGGACAAAATGTAATTTCCGACACTGTCCCATCTGTCGGAATTTCCATCTCGCCCGGTTTTTCAAAAATCCTCAAATCGGATTTTCTCAAAAAAGAAGAGCCGGCACTTTGTCACTTTTTTGGGAAAAAGTCCAATCGCATCAGCTCTCATATTTGACCTTATCGGTCATATTCAGTTTTTTCTTTGCATCCTCTCTGAGCATTAATGAGCAAAACAAAAGGCACCAACTTTTTACAGTTGATGCCCTTTGGGTTACTCACTATTCAATTGTATTACCTATTTTTGTCCGACTGAGAAAGTACGCTGGCTGCAAGGCTTTTTGTTGTATCTGAATATTTATTGCTCTTCAATACCATAGAAGCCTTTGTTTCCATTTCCTTTCCTGTCATGTTTCCGGAATTTCTCTGAGATAAAACACTGGCAGCTAATGATTTTTGAATCTGGGAACTACCTTTTGATCTCATAATATCCGATGCATCTGATGCAAGCTTTTGTCCACTTACTTTTTTATTCATGCTGATCCTCTCTTTCTTAAAAGAAAGGATGTGATCGTCAAACACCCTTGATTAAAATGTTATGAATTAGTCTTTTTTGGTATCTTTGTCCTGAGATTCTTTACGCGGAAAGCAAAATACCTTCTTACCAAACTGACGAGCATACAAGCGCTGCCCATTTTTCAGTGTGATATATGGCGTAAAAACCAGTTCACTCTGATCACATTTCTGCATGCAATCTGCCTCCTTTCCAAAAGATTTTTTCCAGACGAATCGGGAAAAGTATGGAAATCGGCAGAGACAAATACTAAAATATATGTTGAAAGTATGGATTTAGTAGACGATCCTTTGTCTCTGCTATTTCCGATTGAGTTCATTTGAGGGCCTAATCTCGAATGAGCTCTTTTTTTGGAATCAGAAGTATGGCAAGCTTATACCATTGTGACTGCTTCATTCAAATCGAATAGCATTAAGTTGAGTTCTGGAACAAGTACCCCATTCACTCGATATGAAGTCTGCCTCAAATCCCAATCACACAATCGTGCAATTGTATTAATCAGATCTTTAGCATTCCATCTAACCGATAAAACTCCATTCGATTTTTCTTTATAGAATTGTACCGATTTATCATCGTCTTCTTCACAAGTCTGAACAGCAATTTGCTTTTCAGCTTCATTGATTAGAAGTTTTACGTATGCAGGATATTTCATCTTCATAATCACAGATTTGTTAAATGTAATTCCATTATTCGTAATTGAGATATATGGTACACCTTCGCTAAAGTCAAACGTCTTAAAGTTTGATAAATCAATCACCTTGCTCGCCTCCTTTCTGTGTCCATAGTGATTATAACATACTTATTTGTTTCATTCAATATATTTTCTATTTTGCATCTCTGTTACATCTCTCATTCGTCTCGTATTTGTCGTCACCTTTTATCGCGTTCTATATCATACTCGCAATAGTTTCATCAAATAAACAGTGCAAAAATCGCAAATATTTTTCATTTGATACTCTATGGGTTATTCATCATAATCAATATCCATATCATTTTGATTCATTTTTAGATCAAAAATCGTTTCTTCAACAACCTTTATACATTCATCAACATTTTTCAAAATATCTTTTCCCCAAAATCTAATTACTGTCCAACCTTGAAATAGTAGTTGCTTATTTATTTCATCATCCCTCTCCCTGTTCCTAGAAATTTTTTTTAGCCAATAATCACTATTATTTCCCTTTTCTAATCTTGGTTTAAGCACTTCCCAATCTTTTCCATGAAAGAACTCACTATCGCAAAATATAGCAATTTTATATTTAGTCAAAACAATGTCTGGTTTTCCCGGTAGTCCCGAATAATTTTTTCTATAACGATATCCTCTTCTCCACAACTCTCTTCGTAACAACACTTCAATTTTCGTATCTTTACTCTTGATATGTTGCATATTTTTTTTCCTTTGTTCAGCTGTTAAATTATCTGCCATGATTATCTCCAGAAAAAGCTGACTCAACGAGCCAGCTTTACCACTATTTTATTGCCTCTAATATGTTCATTGCAATTCTATTTATCACTGGAACACATACCGAGTTTCCAGCCTGTTTATATAACCGTCCATCGCTTTGGTTTTTTGGTAATCTATAATCTTTTGGAAATCCCTGTGTATTAAAACACTCTCTCGGTGTCATTTTACGCAATCCGTATTTCGTTTTGATTATACAAACGTTATGTCCGCCTTCCCCTTGATTAGCCGTTAAGGTAGGAACTACACCGCTTTTGTTTTGTCTCACATATTTTCTTCTCCACTGGTATATGGCTGGATTATTTATATCATCATCCTTTGTTGCTTCAACTAGTAACTTATAAATGTCTCCTTTATATTTTCCTTCAGTATAATAGTATTTATCATCAACTTTATTATCAAAATCAATAATATCTTTTACTGTTGTCGTTAATGGAACAGACAGCGGCCAATGGAATTTATTATAGTCTGCTTCATCTCTAAATGCTACGATATAAATACGTTCTCTATTTTGAGCCATATTTCCATAATTCATTGCGTTTAAAACCTGATATGTATAATGATAACCAAGTAAATCTAATTGCTCACATATCACCCGGAATGTATTTCCATTATCATGTCCAACTAAATTTTTCACATTTTCAAACAAAGCAACTCTTGGTCTTTTGGATTCCATCATTCTCATCAACTCAAAGAATAATTCTCCTCGACCTTTTTTATCCTCAAACCCCTGTCTATATCCTGCGATAGAAAATGCCTGACACGGAAATCCACCAATTATCACATCCGTTTTAGGAACATCTTCAATAGGCACTATATGTATATCTCTTTGATCTACAACAACCTTAGGATAATTTAGCTCAAAAGTTTCACTTGCATACGGATCAAATTCGTTTGCATAAACTGTTTGAAATGCGCCTGTTTGTTCAAATCCCAAATCTATTCCGCCTACTCCAGCAAAAAATGATGCTATACTATACATTTTTCTCTTGTCTCCTCGTTCGTAATGTGTAAATCTTATCATAAAATGCGGCGCGCCGCAATATGGTCTTTTAAAAAGCAGAGATAAAACACTCTGCCTTTCGTATTATTTACCGATTAATCTTTGGTAGTATTCTGATACTCTGTCATAAGCCTTGCATCTTCTAATATCAAAGATAACATCAGGCTCTAAGTTCTGTGCATCTACAAACAGTGTTTGCAGACTTACATGTGGTCTTCTTCCCTGATTCTTCTGTTCTTGAATCGTTTGAGTCTTGTTTGCCGGATATTTTCCAAATTCCTCGGAATTGATTTTTAAATCGTAAATATACAATAAATTATCATCCAATTTGAATCTCAAAAATACCAGATCATCAAAGACACATTTTGGTCCAAAAGAGGATAAATCTCCTTCAAAGCGGGAAGTGGCTTTGAATTCAATCTTTTTTCCTGTTCTAGGATCAGTTGCATCACCTACTTCATCTCCACGATTCCACAAATATCCCATACAATAACAACCCATCGGTTCACTAATTGCATCCGGCATATTGATTCCCCTATGGCTGTTATTGGAAATATAAGTATTCAGATCTTTCCATTTGAAATAGGCATTGCATGTTTCATCAATTCTGGCATCATCTATTGTGATGTATCCAAATTCATTATATATCGCCATATTACCTGTTAGAGTGTTTTATCTCCACACATTGAAATTATAGCATAATTCTTCTTTTTTGAATACTTCAATAAAATTACATCTACCATGCCAACTAAAGAAACGGTAAATATCACTTTCAGAGTAACATTTACCGTTTCACGCTCTCAATTATTTTGAGATAAAGACAAGAGTATTTTTTTTACCAGTTTTTTCAAACATAGTCCATCACTTAGTCCTAACCGATAAAAGAACTGCTCAGCATCCGCACCGCTGTCAAAAATAGCATCGCAGTATGCCCGGACTGCCTGTTGTTTATCTTCTGGAAGCAATGCCACCGCTTCCTCATACTTTTGTTCCACATCATCCTCGTCATCTGGTTTTTTCCCGGCTTTCATCTGGCTGAATGCGCTCTGCATCCGTTCCTGAATGACATTGTCCACAAATTCCTTTAATGCTTCCTCTTTCATCTTTATACATCCCTTTCTATCTCACACACCAGACGTTCATAATCCAAAAATCCTCGGATATACATTTCCCGGCTAATATAGGCTTCTACTGCGTGTCTTGCCGATACGATCCGGTCAATAATCGTCCAGAACTCATGACCGTATTTCTCTATATATGGCTTCAATTCATCCATCGTTTTCTCGCATTCCCCTTCCAGCTCGATCAGCTGAGGGTCAATCCGTAAATATGCCTCCAGCCTGATCTCATTCCAATCGAAGTAGCTTTCCACTAATTCTCTTTTCATAATCGTGTCCCTTTCTGCCCTCCTTCTATGTAAAAGAGCGAATCCATTTTTCTAAAAAGATAGTTCCCACAATCACAATTTCAACAGTACATGGCAGGAGATAAAACAGGAAGCCAGCCAATACCATTTTCAGGCACTCCCCGGAACTTCCCAGACCAAAGCCATAGCTTAGCAGGGCGGTCAGAAGAAAAATTCCTGCAATTACCCGGAAGATAACTGCTGATATTCCTGCAAGGAACTCCGCAAACAGTCTTATGACTGCCAGAGCAGCCATCACAGGCAGGAACATGATTTTCAAAATAAAATGTGTGGCTTTCATCCTGTCTTCTCCTTCCTATCCGGCATTCCTGTTCACATAGTTCTGATACTTCTCAAGTACGGAATCTGTCACACCGTTCTTGTAGATTTTCCGAATATCTGTGATCTCTTCATCCTTTAAAAGTTTCAGCCATTCCAGAAGGTCTTTCCGGCTGTTGGCGAAATTACAGCACCGACCATCTGCGTATTCAATCCGGTATCTCATAAGCATCCCCTATACATAGACCAATTCTGTCAGAATGACTTCATCCACTCTGTTGCGGATGTTATTTACCCTGCGGAGCCATTCCATCTGGTCTTTTCCTTTTAATTCCTCTGTGACACTCTCTGCTTCCATGATCCGATCCATCATGCTGTCCCTGCGTTCCACACAGATTTCGTTCAAATCAGCAAGATACGACCAGAGCTTCCCGGTCAGCATCAGCTGGGAATACAAAGCCTGCCGGTAGTCTTTCAGATAATTCCTGCGTAGGCTTCCATAAAAACCAATATCCCGGGTTTCTTCCGCCACACGGATCAGCGGGATATAATAATCTCCCACAAGGATATAATCCAGTCCGTTCTTTTCATTATGTACCATCGGTTTTAATTCTTTCATGCATTTGCCACCCCTTTCTTTGGTTCTGCAGCCGGAAGCATCGACACTGGAACAAACACACCTTTCGCAATATCTTCCTGCCGGATTGCTTCCTTCTTCGCCTCGATCTCGGCTTTTCTTTTTTCTTTTACCTTGTCTTCGTATTCTTTCTGCTTTCCATTTGCCTTCCGCCTCAGATAATTCTGGTGCAGTCTGTCCTTTCTGGCTTCTCGCTTCCGTAGTTCTTCTTCCTCTTCCGGTGTCAGCTGGACTTCTCCAAAATGCGGTGGAAGATACCTTCCCACGAAATTAAAATAAATCTCGATCTCCTGTGTGGTCTGCTGGCTTCCTTTCCTGTCCCTCTCATGCACCAGAATCTTTTCCACGAACTCATTGAGCATATAAGTGGTCAGTTCATCAAAATTCTGATATTTGTCCACCAGTGCAATAAATCTTTCCGCAGACCGTCTGCCATTTTCATATCCGGCTACCTCTGCTTCCAATTCTGAAATTTCCGCTGTCAATTCTTTCTGTTCTTTGGAATACTGCCCATCAAGGACTGCGTAACGTTCGTCCGGCAGCTTACCGAGGATATTATCCTCATATATTCGGCAGATCAGTTTTTCCAGTTCCTGCAGACGCTTTTTCGCTTCTGCTATCCTGTTTTTCAGCCTCACGATTTCACTGGACTGCTGGGAATTCTGTGTTGTCTTCACTGTCTCAATGAACTCTTCCCGGTTCAGATGGGAATATTCTGCGATAGCTTTCAGCAGGTCTTTTATCAGCTCCATCACAATATCCGCATTAATCCTGTGCTGTGTCGGACAGAGTGTTCCAACCGGAACCTTGCTATATGCAGAACAGGTATATTGTGGGATTCTTTTCCCATTATTTACCCGGTGCACATACATTTTTGCCCCGCAATCCGCACAATACATCAGCCCTGTCAATGGATGTGCTTCTCCCCATCCGTCCGGGTATCTGCGGACATTCTTCCGGATCCTCTGGACATTATCAAAGGTTTCCTGATCAATGATCGCTTCCTGCGTGTCCTCAAATACTGTCCAGTTATCTTCGGACACATAATGGCTCTTTTTGTCCTTAAAATGCTTTCTGGTCTTGAAATTAACAGTGTGGCCAAGATATTCCCGCTTTTTCAGGATTCCTGCCACCGTTGACGACCCCCATGCATAAGGATCTTTGATCTCGTCTACTCTTCCCTGCCATAATCCTGCCCCATGCCTTGCCATGTGTACTGCCGGGATCTCCACCTGGTCTTCTTTCAGCTTCTTTGCAATCTGGTAAGGACCATATCCGTCCATCGTCATCTGAAAAATCCTGCGGACAACCTGTGCAGCCTCTTCATCCACAATCCAGTGTTCCTTATTTTCCGGGTCTTTCAGATATCCGTATGGTGTGGTGCTTGCAACGTGCTTCCCGGAATTGCCTTTTGCCTTAAAGGTAGACCGGATCTTTTTGCTCGTGTCTTTCGCATACCACTCATTCATAATGTTTCGGAAAGGAAGAAAATCATCATCCCCATTCAGGCTGTCATGACCATCATTGATAGCAATCAGCCTGACCTGCTTCTGCCGCAGCATTTCCTGAATCTGACCGACCATCAGATAATCACGTCCCAACCGGCTCATATCCTTTATGATCACCGTCCCGATCTGCCCGGCTTTGATAGCATCCATCATGCTGACAAATCCCGGGCGGTCAAACCTTGTGCCGGATATTCCATCATCCGTAAAATGGATATATGGGGTAAGTCCATGGGATTCTGCATATTCTGAAAGCATCTGCTTCTGGTTCGATATACTGTTGCTCTCGCCCATAAGGTCATCATCATGGCTGAGACGCTCATACAATGCGGTAAGTTTCTCCTGCATCAGTTTTCCTCCTTCCTTCATTTTTTATCGCCTGTTTTCATTCCATATCCGTTCCTGTACCGGGTTCCGATGTTTCCGGGACGTATTTGCCAGAAAAGACACGCTGAATGCACATTCAAATCTGGTATCACTATGGGCAGGCTGCTCCGTTGTCAAGGTTCGTGTAAGGAGCTTCAAAAAGTTCCCTACACTTAACCCAACTCTCGGACACCCTTATACAAGGTAGTAACGCAACTTTTTTAAATTTCTCTGGATTTCGTGTCGGTTTGAAAATTCCTTACACTTATCCAGCCCGGATAGGCATAAATGTTGCCTTCTCCCAGAATGTTTTTAAAAAAGTACAATTTCGTATTTGAGGCAAAAAATAAGCCTCAAGAGACTTTTTAATCATTTTGGAGCTCCAATTTCCTAAAAAATGATGATTAAGAAGTCTCTTCAAGCTTATAACACCGGCGGCCAGCTTATATTTCTTATACTGGCGCACCGCAAAGTGATTTGGCTTCTCGGCTTCCAATGCTTCAAACATCAGGTCTACGGGGTTTTTGAACTCCTCGTCATCCTCACGGACTTCCATGGCGTTGATGAACTCAATGAGGGTGGAGAAGTTCTGCTCCTCCACCGGAGCCTCATAATGGATATAGCCAATGAGCGCACAGTACAACAGCGTCTCCGCTTTGACCCAGAAATCGTCGCCAGCCTTGCCTTCGCCTTTGGTATTGGCGATCAGCGTTGTTACCAGCTTCAAGATGTCCTTTTCGCTATGGATATAGGCGAAAGGGTTATAGTGCATGGACTTCTTGAAGTTGATGGTATTTAGGACCTTGATTCGATACGGCTCATAAATGACCTTGCCGTGCTTATCCTTCGTGGGCTTTCCGTCCTTCCCCAGCTTGGGCGCACCCCTTTGGAGCATTTTTCCGCA
>ENA-OZHH01000978-OZHH01000978.1-human-gut-metagenome-genome-assembly--contig:-NODE-978-length-14667-cov-17.951684_pt1 | contig 14667 bp, 2 predicted proteins | sample MGYA00244045_ERZ653684 | MGnify/ENA primary metagenome ERZ653684 (study PRJEB26926, sample SAMN06165264) | human gut metagenome | biome: ENVO:00009003; feature: ENVO:2100002; material: ENVO:00002003... | reverse complement strand
TAACTGTTTGAGCATTTTGGCCATTCGCTTTGTATGTCAAAGGAATTTGAGTAGCCGCTTTGTTACCATCGAATGTTACTGTGTATGTAGTGTTATGATTTGCTTCATCTTGTACAGGTGTCACAGTAATAGGGTTGTTTGTTGTATTTGAAGTGTTTACAGTTACCGCCTCACGAGCTGCGTCTTTTACGTCGTTACGGGATACGTTTACTTCATAAGTTGCGCCAGCGTCGCCGTATTGGTCACCTGCTTGAGGAGTAACCTTAGCAATGTTTTTATCTGTAGAACTACTGGAATCAGCTTTTGCTTTCACCTTTTCAGTAGAAGCAGCTGTAGGTGTTACATTATCAACGTCTACTGTGTAGATTGTTTTCTTACCACCATCAACAGTATTTTCTGTTACAGATGTAACCTTCGCAGCATTTTTACCGCGAACTTCTACAGTATTGTTCAATTTACTTTTCGCATCATCGGACAAGTCAACAGCTACGTTGCTACCAGATGCAGTTGTCTTGATGTATTGGCCATTGTTAGCACCAACTACGCCAAAGCTCAAGCCACCAGCTTGGTTCAATTTTTGAAGATCAGTAGCACCTGTGTTACCAGTCAAGCCAACTGTGTTATTGAAACCGTTGTTTACGATTTTCAATTGTTCTTCAGTAGCTGCACGACCTTTTTTAGCAAAGTCAGGAGCATCCAATGTTACGTTAGTTAAACCAGTGATGTCACCAACTTTAGCATTCAAGTTAATGTTGTGATCGCCTGCTACGTTAACAGTTTGGTTACCACCGAACACAACCTTGCCGTCGCCAGCGTTGTTTGTGATGGATGTAATGTCAGTTAAATCACCTTCAACGTCTACTTTGAAAGTTTTAACGCCATTGATTTCACGGTTGCTAACCTTTGTATTCTTACCATTTTCCATATCGATGGATTTTTTAGCAAGATTTTGGATAACTGTTTCGCCACCCTTATTGATATTGGAAAGATCTTGTTTAGCAATACCTGTGATAACAGCCGTTTCGTTAGCAACGTCTTTGTTGTTACCGTCAACGTATGTCATCGTTACTTTGCCGTTGTTATCAACTGCGTATTCACCAGGTTTGATGTGACGTTCATCAGCACGAACCTTTTTCAATTGGCTTACGTTAACTGCGTCATTATCATTTACGCCAGCTTTCACATTAGTGATATTCAAATCACCAGCATTGATGCCAGTTTTTGTAATGGAAGGACCATTGTTGATAGTCAAACCATTGTCAGTGATGTTAGTATCGCCAATTTTCAAGGAACCATCTGGAGTGAGGTCCACATTTTTATTCAAGGAGAATTCAACAGCCGCATTACCATTGTTATTAGTTTGTTTAATGGTCATGTTTTTGCCGGCTTGCATTTCCACAGTTTTGCCATCACGGATTTCTTGAACACCAGCGGAACCTTGTGCAACCTTACCTTCTGTAGCAGAAGATTTTACGTTGAAGGAGCTCATATCGCCAGTTTTCAAACCGCTCAAGTCGATAACAGCTTTAGGACCAGTTACAGTATTACCATTACCATCTTGGTATGTTAATGTAACCTTTTTGTTAGCATCTACAGTGTATTCAGCTACGTTGTTGTTAGTGCCTGCTGTAGGTGCAATGTGTAAATCGTTAGCTTTGGAGATACGGATAACATCGCCGATGTTAGCAGCGTTATTGATTACATCACCACCAGATTTAAGGTTAGTGATATTGTAATCACCAAGATCTAGGTTACCACCAGTAATGCTGATGTTGTCACCACCAAAGTGCATTGTAGGACCACCATTGTTAGTGATGGATGTAATTTCTTTTAAATCCTTATTCAAGGAATATGTATATGTTTGTTCGCCTGCAGATTGGTCGATATCTTGTTTTACTGTTAAGTTTTTACCAGCTGCATAGGTAACAGTTTGACCGCTTTCAACCTTAGTAGGTGTAGCAGTGCCATCTAATTTACCACCATTAGCCTTAGCATTTGTTAAGAAATCGTATTTTGCAGCAGCGTCTGCAGCGTTAATTGTATAAGTAGTTCTACCGTTTACAGTTACTTCATCAACCTTAACGTTTTTACCAGCTTTCACCATGCCTTTATCATCAAAGCCAACAGTGATTTTGGAATCTTTTTCACCTTCATGAGCCGCCACAGTAGATACACGACCTGTGCCGATAACATTTAATCGCCCACCATCGGCCAAGAAATCACTCTTACCAGTATTACCAGCAACAGCAACGCCAACGTTTTTCAATTGAGCTACGTTAACAGCATCTGTATCAGCAGTACCAGCAGCAAGGCCTGTCAATTGACGAGTCAATGTTTCGCCATTACCGATGGATACAGCAGCAGTTGTTGCAGTTTGTACGTTACCTTTTAAGTTTTTATATTTGCGATCATGTGGATCAGATGGGTTGTAGCCTAACACACCTTTATCTGTTGTTGTAACAGAGGATGCACCAAGAGCTACACCATTGGCAATGTTAGCTTCTGCTGCATTACCTAATGCAGTAGCAGCTTCTGCATTCGCTTTAGTTGTACGACCTAATGCGACGCCATATTTACCACCTGCACGAGAACCAGCACCTTCAGCGATGGCAGCTTCCCCAGTAGCTTGAGATTGCATACCTATAGCAATGGAGTTTACACCAGATGCAATTACTTTAGGAGAACCTTTACCACTTTGACCAATAGCAATAGAATTGTCACCAGAAGCCTCTGCACGAGCACCAACTACAGTAGAGCCAGAACCAGATGCAGTTGTTTCACGACCGATAGCAATCGTATCTAGGTGAGTTGCAACGTTGTCACGACCGATAGCGATTTGAGAGTTTTCATCTCTAGTATTCGCAGCATTTCGACCATCATTAGAAGAATCAGTCAAGTTATTTTTACCAATGGAAATACCACCCATTGTTTTTGCATTATTAAATTGACCCAAAGTTACAGTGTCTGCTACATGGGATGTATTTTCAGAACCAATAGCAACGGAGTTTTGACCATTTGCATTATTGTTGTAACCAGCAGCAAAGGAACCTGCACCAGTAGCATTAGTATATACACCCATAGCGGATGCACTTGTACCAGTTGCACTGGAGTAATTACCTACTACAGTAGAATATTCACCTGCAGGTTTTGGTGTTGTTTGCCAAGAGCCTTTGGTGTAATTAACATTATTGTAGGTACCAATAGCAATAGCAGCCTTAGCATCGGCATTATTTACATTACCAAGAGCAACAGAAGCTTTACCAGAAGCAGTATTACCCGCACCAACGGCTGTTGCCGCACCACCTGTAGCTTTATTTTCATTACCTACAGCTGTAGAAGCGTTATTTGTGGATGTATTTTTAGCACCAATTGCTACTTTTCCATCATGGCCAGCTACGTTATCAGTAGTATTTTGATAACCTACAACGATAGAGTTTTGACCAACATTATAGTTTTGACCATTGCTCTTTGGACTTGTTTCTGCCCAGATATTAACATGGCTATTGCCAGTATCTACTCCAGCCATTGCTTGTTGAGGAGCAATGCCGCCCATAGCGCCAGCTACAGCTAAACCAGCCAATACGCTAGCTAGGACTTTCTTTTTGCCGTTATTATTTTTTGCAGTTTCAGGTACTACAACGTAGCAGCCTTTAGATTTGCTATAAACGACTTTAAAGACCTTATTCATAAAACCTTTGAACCCCTTTCTCATAAGTACATGAAAAATGTAACTTTTACACTTTAGTTCACTTCATGAAGAGTGGTTTTTCTCTCATTCACACACACTTCATATAGGATAACTTAATAATATCAATTTATTAATTAATTGTAAATACTTTTACACCTATTTATTTAATGAAATTTTATATTTTAGATGAAAATAAACTGAAATTTATATGTATGTGTAAAAACAATCACATTTATCAAAAAGTACGCTATAACTATGTTTATAGCGTACTAAACGACATTTTCTTCATATACTTTTCACATAAGTCATAGTTCTTTTTAGTTTATAAATATGTTAAATAATATAAAATTAGTCAAAATAAGGTCTCTAATCAACATCACTATTCTATAAATTTCATAAATCGAAATTACACAATAAATCAGTAAAATACTGTATTTATAAGATATTCATTAATTCAATACATTAAATTGTATAATACTAAATTTTATGGTTTGTTAATATATATCTATTAATATATGCTAGTATCCCAAATAAAACTACACACAAAATGAACCTATGGATCTACTAAACACCATATTCTATGCACCAAAAAACGCCCACACTATGAGACGGTACTTTCAAAATTGCGTTCAATTCAAAAGTCCGTTCTCACAGTGTGAGCGTTTTTATTATGGCCCCTATAGAAGAAAGGGGGGTGGGATTAGAGAGTCTATAAGGGCCATATGGATTTATAATTTAGTGTTCAGCCAGATTATTTGCCTATAGCATCACGTAAGTTTACTTTACGGGATTGAGGTTGATCTACAGGCGGATTAGCCATAGCTGCGCGAAGGTCTACTTCGTGGTCATCACCAGCTTGAGGTTCTTCGCTAGCTTTGTTTTTCACCGTTTGTTTTGCGGCGTACCAAATTGTTTCATTCATGTAGTGACGAAGTTCGTCATTGTTTACATGTTCTTGATCATGAGCCATGATGTCCAAAATGGAGTCTTCCAACGCTTGTGCTTCTTCGTCAGTCATAGGACCACCGATTTTCTTTTGCTCTTGGATAACTGCATTGATTTGGTCTACCATGCCACGAAGTACATTGTACCCATAGCTATTGGTGAAACCATCTTGCTCATTGTATTTTGGCATATCAAAGTATTCGTATTCATTTTTGTTGCGATTTTCACCGTTCCAGTTCATGAACACTTCTTGACCATGCACACGACCGATGGAATGTGTGCGGAAATAGTCAGCATAGTTATGTTTGTCATAAGAATGCAACCAAACCTTTTCAAATTTCGTCAATTGTTTATGATCATCGTATTTAACCTTAGCTTTTGCAATGTTGATTTCTGCATTTTGCCAAGCTTTCACATAATCATGAACAGCTGCCACCGTTTGTGGGCTCGCTACAGGAACGAGTACAACAGAGCCGAGTTGTGGCGTCATTACAGGGTTTTTAACAATTAATACATCATCATATGTAGGTGCGCTGGCTGCGTGACCAGTAAGGGATGCAGCGCTCATTAATACTGCTGCTGTGAAAGCAAGCATTGTAGATTTTTTCATATCTATTCCTCTTTTCTTAGTCGAACCAAAAGGGACGAGAGGGTTCTCGGTATCGAGTTCCCTCTTCCCGTTATCTGTGAAAGTTTAATCTATCAAATTATAAACCTAATTTTGCCATCATTGCAGCAATTTGAGCTTTCATTTGTTCATTTTCTGCTTTCAAGTCAGATACTTCGCCTTTTAATCCGGCATTTTGAGCTTTCATAGCTGCCATTTCTTGTTGCATTGCATACGCGGAACTGATAGGGCCTTTGCGGTAACGATCTGCTACAGCAGCTTCGCTATCACGGTTACCAACTTTCCAAGTTACACCAGCGTTCGCCATCATGTGGCTAGAACCACCAGCCCAGGATACACCACCATGGATTAATGTAGATTCATTTTTGTAATGAGCTACGCCAAGAGCCACTGCGGAGTTACCACGGTAGTTACCATAACCAGCCATGATTTGAGTTGGTTCTAATGGGTCGTATTGGATAGGTTTCAATGCGGAGAGAGCTGCGCCTTGAGCACCTACACGACCGATTTCTTCACCAAGCATATCTACACGAGGGTCAGCTGCAGGAGCACCTGGAGTACCTGTTACTGCCAAGTCGTAAACTGGAGCACCATTAGCATCTGTAGTTTTATTAATTACAACAGAGTGGTTGTTAGATGTTACCTTAGTCAATTGGCCTACAGTTGCAGCATCAGTTGTAGCTGTACCTTTACCAAGGTTAGTAATTTTATTACCACCCATGTTAAGATCGCCATTTGTTACATTGATGGAGTTACCACCGAATGTCATTTTAGGACCAGTAGATGTATTAGAGATGGTGTTAATACCAGTCAAGTTGCTATTCAAGGAGTAAACAACAGAGTTGTCTAAATCATTACCTGTACGTGCCTTACGTTCAACGATTAGGTTATCACCAGCTACAAATTCTGTACCTTTTGTAACTTTTACAGGAGTCGTAGCACCAACTACTTTACCAGAACCAGTTTTATCAACTGCCACATTTACACGTGTGGAATCAAGTGTTGTAATACCTGTGATTTTTGCTTTCAATGGGTTACCAGCTGCGTCTGTTACTTGTTTACCAGCACCATCAACATAAGTCAATTCAACAGTACCAGTATTATCTACTGTGTATGTACCATCTTTAATACGAGTATCTTTAGCAAGACGTTTGATATCACCGATGTTAGCAGCATTTGTATCAACATTACCACCAGATGCAACATTAGTGATTTGGTTACCACCATTGTTAAGACCATCTTTAGTTAAGGATACAGTCTTAGCTGGATCAGTTGGGTTATTGATAGTCATGCCATTACCACCAACTGTAGTGTTACCATTTTTGAAACCATCGTTGTTGATAGTAGTATCACCAGTTTTCAAGGAACCATTAGTACCAAGATCAACATCTTTATTCAATGCATAGTTAACAGTTGTATTGCCATTACCATCATTAGTTTGAGTAACAACCAAGTTTTTGCCAGCTTGCATATCTACAGTTTTACCATTTTTGATGTTTTCTGTTGTATCGCCAGCATGAGTACCTACTGTAGCAGATTCTGCAGATGTTTTTACATTGAAACCATCCATAGAACCAAAGCCAGTTGCACTGATTGTCATTTTGCCATTAGCTGCATCAGGAGTAATTGTGATATGATCACCAGCTACAAGATTTACCTTACCAGATTTAGCAGGAACATCTACACCACCAGCTTGAATAGTCCACAATTGATCTGTAGTAGCTACAGTTTTTGTAGTGCCACCATTAGTTGTGAAAGTAATGTTATCACCATTACTTTGAATAGTGTTACCACCAAGTTGGATACTGTTCAAACCTTTAAGGTTTTTGTTCAAACGAATAGTTAATTTATCAGTACCATCAGCAGTAACTGCGATATTACCAGATGCAGATTGGAATGCAGCTTCATCAGCAGCAGTTACACCTTCACCTTGTACTTTTACTAAAGAACCAAGTTTATGTTTGTTTACAGTACCAGTATTGTTACCAGTGAATTTCAAGCCATCATCCATAGTAGCTACTTCGTGAGTAACTTCTTTAGTTGTGCCAGGGTTAGCTGGGTCAGGTACTTTTTCAGTGTAAACAATACGAGTTACACCATCTTTACCATCGATACCTACGCCATTAGCACCATCTTTACCTTTAATGGAGATACCATTAGCACCGTTTGTACCATTGAGACCGATGGAACCATCTTTACCATTCATAACAACAGCAGAACCGTCTGCACCTTTAGCACCAACAGAACCATCTTTGCCATTAACACCATCTTTACCAACAGTGATGTTATCAGATAAGGAGAATTCAACAGTAGCATTACCATTAGTAGTATCGTTAGTTTGTTTCACTACTAAGTTTTTACCAGATTGGAACTCTACAGACTTACCATCAGCAATATTTTGAGCATTTGCATTATGATTAGCATCAACAGCACCACCATCTGTAGTATTAGCAGAGGATTTAACATTCCAAGAGGAAGCACCTGTACCACCAGTACTCAAGTTGGAGAGGTCGATAACTGCTTTAGTATCAGTGACTGCATTGCCATTGCCATCATTGTATGTCAATGTAACAGTTTTACTAGCTGCATCATATTTGTATACATTTGCAGTACCCCCAGCATTAGCTGTACCACCTTTAGTTTCAGTGGAGCCAGTTGCCACAGTTGTAGGTGCAATATGACGTTCATTTGCTTTCAACGCATCAGCAGTCGATTTCAAATCAGATACGTTAACAGCTGCATTTGGAGTTGCAGTGTTAGCATTGTCTAATTTTGTTAAGAAATCGCCACCAGTTTGAGTTTTAATAGCAGAACCAATGTTGTTAACGATCATGTTGCCACCAGTTGTAGCACCAGTACCATCTTCGAAGGATGCAATTACAGAACCAGTATATGCATTACCGTTTTCATCTTTGAAAGTACCATCTGGTTGTTTAACCAATTTAGTACCATCTGGTTTTGTATAAACAGCAGGTGTAGAAGCATTTACTGTATAAGTAGTATGACCATCTGTTGTACTAGTTTCAGATGTAACAACTACATTCTTACCAGCTTTTACTTCTGTTTTAGCTGCTTTCAATTGTTTGTAGTTGACAGCATCACTATCATCTGTACCAGGAGCTACGTTCACAATCTTATTGTTAGTTGTGCCATCACCCATGGACAAGTTACCACCAGAGATTGTTACTGCAGGAGTCGTTGTACTAGGAGTATCATTCAATGTAATAGAAGAATTACCATTGGAGATTTTATTGATACCAGCTAAGTTTTTATTCAACTTAACAGTTAATGTATCTGTACCATCAGCTACCACTGCGATGTTACCTGCTGCGGATGTAAATGCATTAGCTTGTGCTTCTGTAACACCTTCACCTTTTACTTTTACCAAGGAACCTAACTTATGTTTATTTTCAGTAGATTCATTGTTACCAGTGAATTTCAAGCCATCATCCATCGTTGCAACTTCACGTTTAATTGTGTTGCCAGCATCATCTTTTAATGGATTGCCATCTTTATCTTTTGGTACGTATACGATACGTTCAGATTTACCACCATTATTAGCTTCTGGTTTGTTAAGTGTTTGTGTACCATGATCTGTTGTAATATCTACACCACGACCATCTGCACCTGCAGGGCCTTGAGGACCTGTCAAACCAATTGTACCAATGCCATCTTTACCAGAAATAGACACTGCATCTTTACCATCTTTACCAGCGATACCAACTTTACCGTCGATACCATTTGTACCAGGCATACCAGTAGCACCAGTTGCACCTTGTGGTCCAATGATTGTTACACCATCTTTACCATTAGTACCATTTTCGCCATTAACAACAACTTTATCTAAGTTAGTTAAGTCTTTGTTTAGGCTATAAGTATATGTATGTGTTTTTGCAGTTGCATTAATATCTTGTTTTACAGTCAAGTTTTTACCGGCTGCATAGTTGATTGTGCCACCATTTTCAACAGTTGTTGCAACAGCTGGAGTTGTAGCATCATTAGCTACAGTACCACCATTTGCAGTTGCATTCGCTTTGAAAGTATAACCGCTTGTAATTTGGTTAGCTAAATCGGACAAATCAATCTTAGCTTCTGTACCAGTTACGCCAGCACCTGTACCATCATTGTATTTCAATGTTACAGATTTAGTAGCAGCATCATATTTATAGCTTTCAGCTGTACCAGCAGTATTTTTGTTTACAGTTTCACCTGTACGACCAGATGTAGTTGGGCGAATGTGCAATTCGTTAGATTTCAACGCATCAGCAGTATTTTTCAAATCAGTTACGTTAACAGCTGCATTTTTTGTATTATTATCACCAGCTGCAGCATCTAATTTATCTAAATATGTCGCACCAGTTTTACCATTAATAGCAGAGCCAACGTTGTTAACGATCATAGTACCGCCAGTTGTAGAACCTTTTGTTGTACCATTAGCAGGAGTTTCAAAAGATGTAATTACATCACCCGCATTAACTTGTGTACCAGTACCATCAGGGCTTGTATTCCATGTAACAGCACCAGTTGTAGGATCTACAATTTTATATACTTTAGTACCATCAGCTGTAGTGTAAACCGCTGGTGTTACAGCACTTACAGTATAGATATTATGATTATCAGTTCCATCTGTTGTGTGCTTAACAGTAACATTCTCACCAGCTTTTACTTCAGTTTTAGCTGCTTTCAATTGTTTTACGTTAACCGCATCAGTATCAGCTTTACCATCATTTACATTAGTAATCTTATTACCACCAACGGACAAGTCACCACCAGCAATTGTCACTGCAGGTGTATTAGTAGCACCACCAGGAGCATCATTCAATGTAATCGTTGTACCACCATTTTTAATAGTATTAATACCATTAAGGTTTTTAGACAATTGAACGAGTAATTTACCACCATCGTTGTTTACACCGATGTTATTCGTAGTTAAATCAGCTTTAGTAGCGCCACCAATAATGTCTACAACATTATTTAGATGTTTTTTAATAACATTAGTATTAGTTGCTTGGTTTGCTTGGCCATCATCACCAGCGAATTTCATGCCGTCATCATGTGTTGCCACTTCATGTTCCACATTATTTTTATCTGTGTAAACGATACGAGTCAAATTAGTACCAGGAGCACCATCGACACCAGGTACACCATCTTTTACATTTAATGTTGCGCTAGCACCAGGAGCACCTGTAGCGCCGCGAGGACCTGTTAAGCCGATAGAACCATCTTTACCATTGATAACTACGGATGCACCATCTTTACCATTTACGCCAATTTTGCCGTCAACACCATTAGCACCATCTTTACCAACTGTGATTTCATCGGATAGAGCAAATTCAACTTTTGCACCATTTGTATCGCTAGTTTGTTTAACAGTTAAGTTTTTACCAGCGATCATTTCTACAGAATTTGTATTAGCAATAGTTTTAGCGTTTGTTTCATGGCCTGTTGCCGTTGCACCACCATTAGCAGTATCTGCAGAGGATTTAATATCCCAAGTAGAAGTTGTGCCAGCAGCTGGAGCCACTTTCAAGTCGAATGTTGTTACACCATTAGTTGTTGTAGAACTTACTGTTACTGACTTGTCAGTAGATTTTACATCATATGACTTATTTAACTTCGCTTTTGCATCATCAGTTAAATCTACTTTGATATCAGAGCCACTAGCAGTTGTGCTGATATATTGGTTTGCACCACTTGCACCAGAACCATCACCTTTAATGTTGAACTTAATACCACCATTATTGTCTAAAGCAAGTTTAGTAGTTTCTGTACTACCATCAGCACCTAGATTGATTTTATTGTTGAATTTATCATTCACAATTTTCAATTGTTCTTCAGTTGCTGCACGACCTTTAGTTGCAAAGTCACTACCAGCAGTTGTAGGGATAGTCGTATTAGTTAAACCTGTGATATCACCTGTTTTACCATTTAGGCTGATATTATGATCACCAGATACGGTTACTGTTTGGTTAGGGCTGAAAGTAATTTTGCCAGCATTATTACCAGACGCATCTGCTTTATTAGTGATAGATGTAATTTCTGTCAAATCACCTTCTACATTCACTTTATATGGATCAGCAGCTGTACCAGTACCAGATTTTTTCGTATTTTTACCATCAGCTAGTACAGTTTTCGCGTCTTTTAATTGTTTTACGTTAACTGCATCAGTATCAGCTGTACCTTCAGCTACATTAACGATTTTATTACCGCCATTATCTAAGCCAGTATTTGTCAACTTAACATCTGTAGTAGTAGCTGTTGTACCCGCTGCAGGTGTAGGAGCCTTAATTGTAATACCATCATTATTTACTTTAGTATCACCAACAGTTAAGGAACCAGCATTAGTAAGATCGATATCTTTATTCAAAGAATAAGTGTATGTATGTTCACCAGTCAAATCTTGTTTAACTGTTAAGTTTTTACCAGCCGCAAAGTTTACTTGATCACCAGGTTTTACAACAGTCGCTGTAGAACTACCAACAAGTGTACCACCATTTGCTTTAGCATTTGCTTTCCAACCGGAGTTATTAATTGTATCTACTACAGTTTTAACAGTAGCAATACCATCTTTACCAGCTGCACCAGCTTGTCCTGGAACACCAGGTTTACCATCAGTTACTGTTGGGGCAGTACCAAGGTTAACATCAAATGTTACTTTACCATCAGCACCAACGCTAGCAGTTGTATAATCACCACCTGTGAAATTCAAACCTTTATCAAGTTTAACGGTTTGATCAGCAGTTGTAATAGTACCATTAGTTGCTTTATAAGTTAATGGAATTTGTTTTGCAGCTTTATTGCCATCGAATGTAACTGCATATGTTGTATTATGGTTAGTATTATCTGGTACCGCTGTTACAGAGATAGGGTTATTTGTATCTGCTGTATAAGTACCACCAGTTGTTGTACCACCGTTATTTACTGTTACAGCTTCACGAGCTGCATCTTTAACTGCATTACGAGATACGGATACTTCATATGTTGCACCAGCTGCACCGTATGTATCACCAGTTTGCGGATTTACTTCTGCGATATTCGTATCATTAGCACCATTGGCTGCTTTTTTAACTTTCTCAGTAGATGCAGTACCACCTGTTGCCAAACCAGACAAGTCGATAACAGCTTCTTTACCAGTAACTACAGTATTATTACCATCTGTATACGTTAATTTAACTTTTTTATTAGCATCAGGTGTATACGTACCAGGCGTGATATGTAATTCAGTATCTTTCAACTGTTTTACATTAACTGCATCATTATCCGCTGTACCAGGAGCAAGATTTGTGATCTTATTAGTCCCCATATCTAAGGAGCCACCAGTGATATTGATGGAATTACCACCAAATGTCATTTTAGGACCAGTTGTAGTATTAGCAATAGATGTAATACCTGTTAATACTGGATTTAAGGAGTATTTATATTCTTGATCACCAGTTGTAGCATTAATAGTTTGTTTTACTTTTAAATTATCGCCTGCACTGTAAGTAACTTGAGTACCAGGTTTAACGTTACCCACAGCTGGAGTACCATCTGTATTACCGCCAGCAGTCGCTTTCCAGTAGGAGTTATTAATAGCTTGTACTACATTTTGTGTTGTAGCTACGCCATTGTTAGTAGGTTCTTTCGCCTTACCATTGTCTTTAGCGATATCATCACCTTTAGTGAGTTTTACGGTAATACCAGTTCCATCAGCAGTTGTAGAAAGTAAACCTTCACCTTTAATATTCAATGTACCATTATCTAATAATACATCGCTATTGCCACTATTACCAGCATATTTTAAGTTAACGCTTCTTAATTGAGCTACGTTAACAGCGTCAGTATTTTCTTTACCTGCTGCAAGGCCTGTAATTTGACGAGTTGCTGTAGCACCATTACCAACAGCTACAGCACCAAGAGTAGAGGTTTGAGCTGTACCAGATAAACCACCATATGTATTTGTGCGAGAATCAGCTGGATTGAAGCCTTGAATACCTGCAGCTGCAGTAGTCGCAGAGTTAGAGCCAAGAGCTACACCGTCTGCAATATCAGCTTTGCTACCTTCACCAATTGCAACAGTAGCTTTACCATCAGTTGCAGCTTGGTAACCAATTGCAACGTTGTGTTCACCAGATGCAGTGGAACGAACACCAGCCGCAAGAGATTCCTTACCAGATACTGTATTGGAACGACCAAATGCAGCAGATGTACGACCAGTTACTGTATTAGATAGACCAACTGCAGTACCTTCATAACCAGCTTTGTTATTTGTACCAATAGCTGTAGCACCATCAGCTGTTGCTTGAGATAAATGACCTACAGCAGTTGCATTACCGCCAGAAGCAACTGTTTGATTACCAATTGCTGTTGTATTAGTATTAGATGCATTCGCTTGATTACCAACAGCAGTTGCATTCGTATTTGTTGCTTGTGCAGTATCACCAAATGCAGCAGCACTTTGACCACTTGCTTTAGAGTTTTTACCAACAGCAGAGGCATTTAGTCCAGAGGCTGCAGAGTTATTACCAACAGCAATAGAATCGTTTTTAGTAGCATTTGCTAAATTACCAACAGAAATCGCTCTTTCTGCTTCCGCTTTAGATTTATAACCAACAGCTATAGCTCTTTCAGCAGTTGCTTCTGCAGAGGACCCTAAAGATGTTGCATAATTCCCAGAAGATTTTGATAACGTACCAATGGCGATAGCACGCGTTGCACCAGCTGATGTTTCAGCTTCACGGCCAATAGCTTGAGAATCTTCAGCATAGCCTCTTGCACCAGAACCAATAGCTGTCGCATAGTTTGCAGTAGCCTTAGTTTGGAAACCCAAAGCAGCCGCATATTCACCACTTGACTTAGAACCAGAACCAACAGCTGTACTATCTTTGGCGGTTGCTTCTGTTTCGTTACCAATAGCAATAGATGCTTCTTCACCATCTGTTTTAGCTTGACGCCCCAAAGCGATAGCTGCTTTGCCATTAGCATGGGTTTGGTCACCAATTGCGATAGAGAAATTATTATTAGCATACGCTGAGTTACCCCAACCACTACCAATCGCAATAGAGGCATCAGCGGTTGATACCCCCCCACCACTAGTATTATTAGCAGCGTCTACATAATCAGGCACCATACTACCTGTCGCAACTAATGCTGCAAATACAGTAGCCAACACTTTTTTCTTACCACCATTGTTTTTCGCTACTTCAGATACTACAACGTAGCATTCTTTTGTTTTGCTCCAAACAACTTTAAAGATCTTATTCATATTTCTATGAACCCCTTTCTTTTTCTCTTTCTTTAAGACACTTATAATCCTTAATTAATCCCTATTCAATAGAAATAAAAATCATTGTGTGAAGAACATTTTTGCATGCTTCACTTTTCATTCATCTTACTTCATGTACATACTCTGTCTCTTATACACTCT
>ENA-OZHH01000975-OZHH01000975.1-human-gut-metagenome-genome-assembly--contig:-NODE-975-length-14673-cov-5.665139_pt1 | contig 14673 bp, 17 predicted proteins | sample MGYA00244045_ERZ653684 | MGnify/ENA primary metagenome ERZ653684 (study PRJEB26926, sample SAMN06165264) | human gut metagenome | biome: ENVO:00009003; feature: ENVO:2100002; material: ENVO:00002003... | reverse complement strand
CACCTTGCTGCCGGCACCATTCGCTTACGGAGAGACCGCTGCTGCGGCATTCCTGTATAGCTATGTTTCATTCCTGCTTCTTGGCTTCGTGTTTCAGTTCATTGCTCGACATTCGAAAGACCAACGATATACGTCGGAATTCAAGAAGCTGGTCGTGGAAACCATGATGAAAGAAAAGCTGAGCTACAGTGAAGCGGCAAGGCAGTTTGAAATCAATGACCACAAACGAGTTGCCGCATGGGAGCGAATCTATCTGGAGGAAGGCCCAGAAGGCTTTGTCATCGAGCGACGCGGCCGCGGCAGCAAGAGCCATCCGCCAAAGCAGTTGTCGAAAGAAGTAGAAGAGGACCTGTTGGCGGAGGTTCAGAGACTTCACGCGGAGAATGAATACTTAAAAAACTTGCAAGCCTTGGTTTTGGAAGACGAGCGACGCCAGCACAAAAAACGATGGTAGTTCAGAAACTAAAACAACTCCATCCAAGCCAAACTATCCGTTCAGCTCATCTGTAACGAACTTCTTTGATCCGTTGTATACGATCAAATTTGAGATAGCAACACACGAGAATAAATAGGAAATCGGCGGCACAGCACAGAGTCTTGCAAACTGAGAAACGGATTGTTGAGTGCACATCGGAAAGCAGAAATCGTTTATCGTTCTCTATTTGCCCCTGAATGGCATAGTGGCGAGAAGTTTCACAAAAAACTTCTCGCCACTATTGTCTTATATGTGTCCTTACACGGTTAGATTCTATGATCATGCGGTACAAAACCGCTGCTCCTATTCCAGAGCTTATCAGACTTTACGAACAGCGCCTTTTGCAGTGCGAGCAGTCTCCGCAGCAGCCGCTACCTGATCTGGCCTTTTTTCGCCAGTGCAGGATAGCTGTGATAGCTGCAGCTGCGATGAGGACAAGAAGGGCCCAATCTAACAGATGCATCACAGGATCCCCACCAAGGTATAGACAGCAAGAGCCACGATCCATGCCACGCAGCACTGCATCATCACGACCCCAACTGTCTTCAGCGCTGAGCCGAATTCTCGTCGAATCGTGGCTACCGCCGCGATGCAGGGAGTATACAGCAGCGTGAACACCAGAAAGCTGATAACGGAACGACCGGTAAACATCGTAGAAAGTGCAGCCCCGCCTAACAGGATCTGCAGCGTACTGACCACAGATTCCTTTGCGATAAAACCGGAAATAAGGGAGGTTGCGCAGCGCCAATCCGCAAAGCCCAACGGTGCGAACACCGGCGCGATCCATCGACCAATGAGAGCCAAAAGGCTATCGGCACTGTCGGCAACTACATTCAGCCTGGTATCAAAACTCTGGAGGAACCAGATCACAATGGTAGCAAGAAAAATCACAGTAAACGCCCGCTGCAAAAAGTCCTCGGCCTTTTCCCAAAGCAGCAGCGCAACGCTCTTGAGGCTCGGAAGCCGATAATTGGGCAACTCCATAACGAAAGGCACGGGCTTTCCGCGGAACACGGTTTGGTTCATGATGAGGGCCGCAGCAATTCCAATCAGAATGCCCAGCAGATACAGTAGGATCATTATGAGCGCGCGGTGCGTTGGAAAGAACACTGCGGTAAAAAATGCATAAATTGATATTTTTGCCGAGCAGCTCATATAAGGCGTGAGCAGGATCGTCATCTTGCGGTCACGGTCACTCGACACCGTGCGCGTTGCCATAATTGCCGGCACAGAACAGCCGAAGCCGATGAGCATAGGGACGATGCTGCGGCCGGACAAACCGATCTTTCGCAGAGGCTTGTCCATTACAAAGGCGACGCGGGCCATGTAGCCGGTATCTTCCAAGATAGAGAGGAAGAAAAAAAGCGTCACAATGATGGGCAGGAACACCAGCACACTGCCAACACCGGAAAAAATGCCGTCAATAATCAAGCTGTGTACCACAGGATTGATCTCATAGGCAGTCAAAGCTTGGTCTACAAGAAAGGTAAGGCCATCGATCCCGCCTTGCAGCCAGTCGGACAGACGCTGACCAATAACATTGAAGGTGAGATAGAAAATCAGCAGCATGACAAGCAGAAACGTCGGAATGGCTGTGTAGCGACCGGTGAGAATTCTGTCGATCTTCATGGAGCGGGCGTGCTCCCGACTTTCATGGCATTTCACCACAGATGATGCCACCACGCCTTCAATGAAGGTGTAGCGCATATCAGCAAGCGCCGCGTTGCGATCAAGTCCTGCCTCACTCTCCATCTGCACGATGCAATGCTCAAGCAACTCGCGCTCGTTTTGATCAAGTGCCAGACGGTCGGCAAGGTCATCGCCGCCTTCAATCAGCTTTGCTGCGCAGAAGCGAGCCGGCACACCGATGCGGTCGGCGTGATCGGCAATCAGATGCGTAACGGCGTGGATGCAGCGGTGAACGGCGGAATCATCCGCGCAGAAATCTGTCACCTTTGGCAGAGTTCTGCTCCGAGCCACAGCGATCGCCTGATTCACCAGCTCGCTCACGCCCTCACCCTTTGCGGCCGCGATCGGTACGACAGGGATGCCGAGCGAGGCGCTCATCTTCTGCACGTCGATGGAACCGCCGTTGGAACGCACTTCATCCATCATGTTCAGCGCCAGCACCATAGGTATCCGCAACTCAAGCAGCTGAAGTGTCAGGTACAGATTCCGCTCAATGTTGGTGGCATCCACAATGTTGATGATGCCGTCCGGCTTTTGGTTGAGGATAAAGTCACGGGAGACGATCTCCTCCTGTGTATAGGGCCGCAAGGAGTAGATGCCGGGCAGATCCACCACGGAGCAGCCTTTTTCATCTATGATCTCTCCCATCTTCTGGTCTACCGTGACACCGGGAAAGTTGCCGACATGCTGATTGGATCCGGTGAGGGCGTTGAAGAGAGTCGTTTTCCCGCAGTTCTGATTTCCAACGAGTGCAAAGATCATTTCGGCTCGTCCTCCACTTCGATTTTTTGAGCCTCCTCTACGCGCAGCGTTAGCTCGTAGCCGCGCACGCGGATCTCGATAGGATCACCCATCGGCGCGACCTTCTGTAGTGTCACGCGGGTGTGCGGGATCAAGCCCATATCCAGCAGGCGGCAGCGCAAGGCTCCATCTCCGCCAACAGTGGTGATCACGGCAGAATTCCCCACTTTTAATTGATTCAATGTCATTTGCTTTCCTCTTTTTTGCCCAGTTTTAATTTCATGGTAGCATTCCTGCTGCGGACTGTCAATACAGCCGAACCGGCATAATTCAAAGTGTGTAATAGAAAATTTGGCCTTGTGCTGCAGAAAATGTTGAAAAGGTTCCTGCGGCAAGAAAATGTCTTACAACTCTTTCGCAGTTTTAATCGATCCGCAGCAATTCGTCATCGTCGGAGCATCCGAAGCGGTTAACATCGGAGTCAGGGAAAGACTGGTAAATGTGTACGTTCGAACGCGGAAAGCATTCTTGCAGAAAATCGCGGACCGGGAAAAAATCATGGAATCCGCTGAAGTGCTTTTTGCCGTCTTCAAAGGAGACCGAGTTCACGACAAAATGCAGATGACAGTGCGCAGAGTCCATGTGCAGGGCATATACGACTTGGTGCCCAGGGAAAAGATGGCAGATATCGTAACCTAAGGCAAGCATATCGTCTGCACTTAGACGGTAGGCCTCCGTCGTCGAAAAGGATACAATAAAATGAAGCAGCAGCCGACCATCGATATTCTGATAAGCGCTTTTAACAAGCATAAACTCACGGAACGCATAGACTGGATCGACGGCATATCCGCCTATCATTCCGGAGCGGCACACATAGTCAAGAACGCGGTGCAAAGCTGCTGCGTCTGGATACTGATTGCGGATCAAGATAACGTCTGGCACAGCCGGTTCATCTCCTCTTTGATCATTACGTTCGTCCTCTGAGAGGCGGACGGACAGAATGCGATTTTTCATTGAAATCCTTCTTTCTTGTTGCTCGTGGCAAGGAGCGCAAATTGTATGACGCCCCTTTATTCGGATGTTTGTAGCGTGATAAAAAATTGGTGCAGACTATGAAAGAGCCCGATGAAGCGCACGCAATTGTGCAGCCCCATCAGGCCTTCCAAATGATGTTGACATGGTTGCCGTCGAGTTCGATCCGCTCGATGAATTCGGCGGCGATCAATTTTTTCTCGTCAAAAGCAGAGCGGGAAAAATCCAACCGCCGGATCTGAGACGCGGAATGCGGGGCGGTATGTAAGAGCTGTTCCCGCTCGGCGTGCAGTTTTTCAATCGTTTTTGAGATATACACGACCGCCACATCGCTGCTCTCGGCGAGAGCGTTCACCAGACGATCGATTTTCTGCTCGATTTCCAAAACAGCTTCTGCCTGTGCGCGTTCTTCGCCTACTGTGGGAAGCTCGGCGGGACAGGCATCGAGAATGTGCTGGAGCTCATTGGCAATATGGGCCTCCAGCTCTCTAAGGTCTACATCAATCGATTCATCACAGTTGCCGAAGTTGGACCGACCGGAGCAGACCAGCTTACAGCGTTGCTCTGATTTTATGTAGTTGACCTTGACGGCATAGCCGCATTTGCTGCATTTTAAGAGGCCAGTCAACCAGGAGTATTTTCCCGCGTTGGCGCGTGGAAGCTGCATCTGTCCGGAGAGCTTGTCCTGCGCACGCAGCCAGAGGGAAGACGGAATGATTCCCTCATGCGTGGACAGGCTGAGCATCTGCTCATCCTTTTTCGTGTACTTGCCGCGGCTGCGGTCGCGCTTCCCAATCAGAAGACAGCCATGGACGCCGTCAAAAACTTCGGGCATCTGGCGGATCTGGATGCCCTGCGCAAGGTAATAGCAGTAGACCGCTTCGTCAGCCTGCGCGTAGACGGGGTTCCGCAGAATACGGGACAGAGTCACGTTATCCCACGCCTCGCGCTTGGGGCCGTGAATGCCCTGCTCAGTCAGAGCTTTGGCAAGGGCGCGCAGCGATGTTTCAGACCGGACATATTCTTCAAAAATGCGGAGAACAGTCTTTGCGTTTTCATCGGCTATCAGAGATGAGACCTTGCGCCCGTCAAGCTCAGCTTTGGAAAGCGCATACCCGTACGGTGCGGGCCCACCCGGCCATGCACCGAGGGAAACGCGGTGATGGTAGTTGTCGCGCACACGCTCCGCGGTCGTTTCACGCTCAAGCTGGGCAAAGGTCATCACAATGTTGAGCATGGCCCGTCCCATCGGCGAAGAAGTGTCAAACTGCTCGTTGACGGACAGAAATTCGACATCGTTTTTACGCAGAAGCTCCCAAATCTGGCTGAAATCCGCGAGGGAGCGGCTGAAGCGGTCCAGCCGGTACACGACGATTTTTTTGACGCGGCCCGCCTCCACCGCCTCCATGAGCTCGCCGAAAGCAGGCCGCTTGGTGTTTTTGCCGGAAAAGCCCTTGTCCGAAAAAACAAGGGCATCGTCCACAGTAAACTTCCGGCACAGTTCGATCTGCCCTTCAATCGAAAGGCTGCCCTTTTTATCGATGGACTGACGCGCATAAATGGCATCCATCGGCCTCACCTCTGCGCGCGGGCAGCCAGCAGCAGAAGGCAGCGGCGGCAGATCGCCGCCTGACGCGCAGAGCGCTCTATAGGGTCAACGGTTGAATAAGTGTTTTTGATAATCATAAGGGTTTCCTCCTTCGAGAATGTATGAGCCAGGACCGGAAGTTATTCCGGACGGCTTTACCACCCTGTTGAAGGCTGTGTAAAAATGTATTATTATTTTTAGCAAATCTTGAAACCCTTGAAAATCCTGGAAAATCCAGACGACGCATGGCTTCCGCTGCGCTGATGGTACCCGCACGCCAGAGTTTTTCCACCGCATCAAAATTGCTTCGCTCAATCGACTTGCGACCGGTGTATTTCCCTTGTGCTTTGGCGATGGCGATGCCTTCGCGCTGACGCTGCAAAATATACTCGCGCTCTAATTCTGCAACAGCGCCGAAAACGGTCAGCATAAATTTTTCCGTTGGTGTCGTGGTATCGATTGCCTCTTTTCTGCTGACGAACTCCACACCTTTTTCGGTTAGCTTTTCTATCAGCACCAGCAGGTCTCGTGTGTTGCGGGCAAAGCGGCTGATGGATTCGACAATGACGGTGTCGCCCTTGCGTACGTAGTCCATCATCTTTTTCAGCTCCGGACGGTCAGTGTTCTTACCGCTCAAGCGGTCGATGTAGACCTCATCAACACTGAGCTCCTGCATCAACACCTCCTGCCGCATGGTATTTTGCTCCTGTGTGCTGACGCGAATATATCCGATTTTCACAAAATCACCGCCTTTTAATCAATCTGAAACTAATATGTCCCAATGAAGCTGCCAAACAATTTGGCGCGTGCCAAAATACGGAAAGCAGCTGCATTGGGACACTTTTTTACTGTTTTTATAGGGTACACCCTATTCCAACAACGCCTTGAAGCGAGTGATCAAGGCTCCGAGAATGTATTTTCTGGACACAGGGCTCTGCGCGCATCTTACCAGATGGACCAGTGCAGAAACGTTAGAGCGGGGAGCGATGGACGGCGCGTTCTTTGAAACATGGGTGGTATCTGAGATCTACAAGAGCTACCTCAGTCAGGGAAAATCCCAGCCGCCGCTGTATTTCTACCGCGACAGCAATAAGAAGGAGATCGACCTTATCATTTATCAGGATGGTGTCATTTCGCCGATAGAGATCAAAAAATTCTGCGCCAAAGGATGCCGCAAAGAATTTCAGCGTGCTGAGTCCTATTGAGAAAGAGCCGGATGCTGACAGCATCTCGGCTGGAGCAGCGCATCTGAAAACGAAGATCGGAACCGGCGCAGTGGTCTGCATGCCGCCGGATCTGATCCCGGTCGATCCGAAAAACTGGTATGTTCCTGCTTGGCTGATTTGAGCAAAATGCAGTCCTGATTATGTAAAAAAGTGCTGCCGCAGTTCTGCGGCAGCACTTCCTGCTGTGTGTCTGGTGAACACACTTTACTAATATGGAATTGATTCTGGGCATGTTCAGCGGTGGGCTATGAATAGGCGGAAAGAAGACAGTCAGCGGAGGCCATGAAGCGAGGCACGACAGGAGCTTCCAAGTGCTGCCAGTGTGGATTCCCTTGACTGGAAGGGCATCTCGGCGGGTGAGATCACGAAACGTGTGACGGGCAAGGTGCAGAGCGGGTCGATCGTGTTGTTCCACAATGCGGGCGAGCATACGCCCGAGGCGCTGCCGGATATCCTCGACTACCTGCTCGCCGAGGGGTATAAGATCGTACCGATTTCGAAGATCTTGCTCACCTGTGACTATACCATCGACCACGAAGGCCGGCAGTGCCCGGCAGTGCAGTGAGCGTCCGATACCGCACTTGCTTGACCGTGTGTAAAGACGCGAAAAGGGGAGCCCTCTATCACAAGAGAACTCCCCTTTATGATTTCTTCCGTGCATTGCGGGGTGATTTTTTACGCGCCGATGATGATCGGCACCAGCGCTGCGGAGGTGATGCACATCAGCATGCCGGTACAGAACGAGTAGGCGACCGTTTCCGAGTTGCACACCTGCTCGACGATCGGCAGGCACACGTCAGTCGAGGCGGTGCCAGGGATGGTGATGGCCTCGATATAGCCGATCTTGCCCGCGATGACGGGCAGCAGAATGATACCGAGCATCTCGCGCAGCACATTGTGCAGAAACGAGACCGCGCTCGCCATCGTGTGCCCCGCGCTTGCGATGACGCTCGGGGCCATCGTGTACCAGCCGAAGCCTGCGCTGATGGCCAGTCCCTCGCGCAGCGTCATGGGTGAGAGCGCGGCATAGACCGCGCCGCCGAGCAACGTGCCGAGCACGGCGAAGATGGGGACTAAAATGACGCCGAGCCCCGCGTTGCGCAGAATGCGGGCAATGCTGCCGTCCAGCCCCATGGAAAAGCCGATGAGCCCCAGCATGATACACAGACCGACTACAAGATAGTCGCCCGAGCGGGACTGAAAGGCGGGTAGGTCGGTGCACACGCGGCGGATGACAAGATCACCGAGCAGCATCCCGACAACGACCATCAGCAGGATGATAAAAGACATTTTCGCGCCCGAGACGTCGGCCTTTTCGTGCACAGCCTCCGCTTCGTTGACGACTGCACCGGCGGGGTGGGCGTGGCGGTCGATGTGCAGCAGCTTTCGCACGGCGAACGCGCCGAGCATGCTGCCCGCAGCAGTCAGCATCGTGACAAAAAGCGCCTGAATGCCGATGCTGCCGAGGCTCGACGTGACCTCCTCATCTGCGCCCATGCGCAGGCCCATCAAAAGCACCAGCGCATAAACGGGAAGCGACATGAGCTTGTCCACAAATTTGAATTTTTCTGCGTACTTTCGCAGGCGCGAGGCCAGGAGGTAGCAGGCGATCATAATGGACCAGTAGAGAGCGAGCAGAGCCATAAAGTGTCGTCATCCTTTCGCCGCGGTGCGGCTAAAATTGAATGAGGGCGGCGCGTGATCCGCGCCGCCCTCTGCTGCTTTGGCAGAATTGGGGAATATCAGGCGAGGGTGTTGACCCAGGCGGAGTATTTGACAAGGTTCGCGTCGCGCTCTTGCGCATCCGCGCCCTTGGTGAGGATGTAGACCTTGATCTTCGGCTCGGTGCCGCTCGGGCGCACGACAATGTGCGTGCCGTCGCAGAGCTCGAAGCGCAGCACGTTCGAGCCCGAGAGCGCGATCTTCGTGACCTCGCCGCTTGCGGCGTCGCGCGCGGTGCCATCCGAATAATCCTTGTACGTCGCGACCTTGACGCCCGCGATCTCGCTCGGCGGCGTCTCGCGCAGGGACTTCATAAGAGCGGCCATCTTCTCCGCACCATCTAAGCCCGGCATGACGAGGTTGTGCGTCTTTTCACCGTACCAGCCGTACTTTTCAAAGAGCGCGTTGAGCGCGTCGAAGAGCGTCATGCCCTGGGAGTAGTACCACGCGGCCATTTCGGTGAGCAGCAGCGAGGCCGTGACTGCGTCCTTGTCACGTACGTAGTGGCCGATCATGTAGCCATAGCTCTCCTCGTAGGAGAAGATGACGGTGTTTTTGCCCGCGCCCTCAAGCTCATTCATCTTCTCGGCCATGAACTTAAAGCCCGTGAACGTGTCGTAGCAGTCGAGGCCGTTCGCCTCCGCCACGGCGCGCGCCATCTCGGTCGTGACGATAGTCTTGAGCGCGGCGGCATTCGCGGGCAGCTTGCCCGCGCGCTTCATCGCGCCGATCAGATAGTCGAGCAGCAGCACGCCCGTCTGGTTGCCGGTGACAGGCTCGAACTCGCCCTGCTTGTTGCGCACCATGATACCGACGCGGTCGCTGTCGGGGTCGGTGCCGAGGATGAAGTCGACGTCGTTCTTCTTGGCGAGGTCAATGGCGAGGTAGAAGCCCTCGGGATTCTCGGGGTTCGGGGACACGACGGTCGGGAAATTGCCGTCGATGACCATCTGCTCGGGCACGCATAAAAGGTGATTGATGCCAAGACGCGTCAGCGCCTCGGGCACGAGCTTGTGGCCGCAGCCATGGAAGGGCGTGTAGACGAGCTTGAAGTCGTCGGCGACCTTTTTGACGGTCTCATAGTCGTTGACCATGCTCATGACATTTGCCATGAAGCGCTTGTCACAGTCCTCACCGAGCATCGTGATGAGGCCTTTGTTGACGGCTTCGTCAAAGTCCATCGACGTGACGCCGGTGAAGATGTCGATGTGCTCAAGCTCCCTGGCGATGGCCGCGGCGTGCTGGGGCGGCAGCTGCGCGCCGTCCGACCAGTAGACCTTGTAGCCGTTGTACTCCTTGGGATTGTGCGACGCGGTGACGTTGATGCCCGCCTCGCAGCCGTATTCGCGCACGGCAAACGAGAGCTCAGGCGTCGGGCGCAGGGACTCAAAGAGCTTGACGGTGATGCCGTTGCCCGCCATGACGCAGGCCGCGGCGCGCGCAAACTCCATCGAGTGGTTGCGGCAGTCCATGCAGATGGCGACGCCCTTTTTCATGGCCTCTTCGCCCTCAGCGCGGATGACGTTGGCAAAGCCCTGCGTCGCCCAGCGGATGACGTGGCGGTTCATGTTGTGAAGGCCAACGTACATCGTGCCGCGAAGGCCGGCCGTGCCAAATTCGAGCGGACCGTAGAAGCGGTTTTCAATCTCCTTTTCGTCGTTTGCGATGGCCTTGAGCTCATTTCTCTCGTCCTCGCTCAGCGCGGGGGAGGCGAGCCACTTTTCATATTCCTGACGGTAATTCATTGCATGTCCTCCTGTTCCGGAATTTCATCAATGGGGCGGATCAGATTTTTCGCGTCCTCGAGCATCGAGGACGGCACATAGAGCCACGTGCCGCTGCCGGGCATGCCGAGCACGATCTTGCCGAACGAGCCCTCGCCCTCGTACTTGCGCAGCACGGGGATGTCATACGAGCGGAGCATGGCGCAGAGCATGTCCGTCTCGGCGTTCGTGTCCATTGCGACGGTCAAAAGCGCGGGCTCCTCCGGCGTGCCGTCGGCGGATTTGGGCCAGCGCTGCAAAAGGTCGTTTTCTGTCTTGCCCCAGGTGAGCTTCACTTCATCCGACATGGGCGGTGTCCTCCTTTATATTGATGATGGGTCATTTGTGGTATTTGGTCCCGGCCTCGATCTGGTAGGCGCGGTAGATTTGCTCGAGCAGCATCACGCGCGCTAAGTGGTGCGGAAATGTCATCGGCGACATCGAGAGCCGCAGGTCGGCTTTTTTCTTTAAGTCCTCGTCAAGGCCAAAGCTCGACCCGATGAGAAACGTCAGCTGCGACGCGCCGCGCGCGGCGAGCTGCTGCATTTTCTGCGAAAGCGCTACGCTGCTCATCTCCTGCCCCTCAATGCACATGGCGATGAGCGCGCCGCCCTTGGACAGCCTCTGCTCGACGAGTGCGGCCTCTTTTTTGAGCGCCTGACGGATCTCCGCCTCGCTCGGCTCGTCGCCGAGGCGCTGCTCGGGCAGCTCCAAAAGCTCTAACTTGCAGCAGCGCGAAAGGCGCTTTTCGTATTCCTTGACGGCCTGCTCGTAGAAGGCCTCCTTCAGTTTTCCGACGCAAAGGACGGTGATCTTCTGCATACGTGTACCTCGCTGATGGTGTCGCGCGGCGCGGCGGCAAGGCGGACGCTCAGCCCGCTCGATTGCAGCGCGCGGCCGACGGTGTATTCGGCAAGCTCGGGGGAGTTGTTCTCGTCGCTCAGGTGCGCGAGCAGAATGTCGCTCGTGCCCGCGCGGACGCATTCGATGGCGAATTCCGCCGCGGCGTCGTTCGACAGGTGCCCGTACTCGCTCAGGATGCGCTGCTTGAGATAATAGGGGTAGCCGCCGTTTTTGAGCATCACGACATCGTGATTCGATTCGAGCAGCAGCATGTCCGCGCCGAGGACGGCATCGTGCGCCTCATCGGTGACAAAGCCCGTGTCCGTCAGCACGGCGAGCGAGCCTGCGTCGCTCTCGATGCGGTAGCCGACGCTTTCTTTCGCGTCGTGCGACGTGCGGAACGAGCGGATGTGCAGGTCCTTGATCGTAAACTCTTTGCCCGCGGCAAAGGCACGCAGGCGCGGCTCGGGGTATTGGATGGCCGCCGCGGTGCCGAACGTCGCATACAGCGGGGCGGGGCATTTTTTGGCGAGCGTCACAAGTCCTCGGACATGGTCGATGTGCTCGTGTGTGATGAGAATGCCGTCGAGGTCATCGAGCGTGAGGTTCAGCACCGCGAGCGACTGTGTGATGCGGCGGCAGGAGATACCCGCGTCGATGAGAAGGCGGGTATCGTTGTGACAGACGAGCGCGGCGTTGCCGGCGCTCGAACTGGCGAGGGTGTAAAATTCCATGGGATGATTCCTTTATATCAATTCACCGAAATCATACCACAGCCGCGCGCAATAGTCAAAAAGAAAAAGCCCCCGCACGGGGGCTGTGAGAGGGAGAAGAAAGCGCTGTCAACCGGCGGGGAAAGCGAGCCCTGCCATGAAGCCGTTTTCGCCGGTGCAGACGATGTCGCCCGCGGCGAGCGCGCCGTCGCAGACGTACAGGTCGGCCTGACAGGGGAGCGAGGCGTCAGGATAGTTGGTCACAACATAGGTGTAACGCGAGAGCGTCTGCCCGCAATAGCGTGTGAGGTCAAAGCCCTGCGAGCGCTGGAGGTCGTTGTAGCTCAAATACGGCTCTTCGAGCGTTTCGCCCAGCGTGACGCTCAGCGTTTCGATCGGCTGGTCGTTCACCTCCCAGCCGAGGGAGGCAAGATACGCAATGCGCTCTTCATTTGTTCCGGCGGCGATGACGGGCGGCGGAGACGAATGCCGGCACGCGCGCAGCGCCAGAAAGAGCGAGAGCAGCAGCGCGAAGATGAGCAGAATTTTTACAACGCGGCGTTTGGAGCACTTGGCGGTGATGATGAACATGAAGCGACCACACCCTTTCGATAAAAGCTATTCCACCGAAAGAAAAAGTATGCTACACTGATACTTCAGAATGCAGAAAGGCGGGAACCACCATGGCACAGCAGAGACTCGACAAGATCATCGCCTCGACCGGGCGCTATTCGCGCCGCGAGGTCAAGACCCTCGTGCGCGAGGGCCGCGTGCTCGTTGACGGGCGCATCGCGGCCAGCGCGGAGGACAAGTGCGACCCCTTGACCGCGCGCATCAGCGTGAACGGCGAAGAGCTTTTTTATCGCGAGCACACGTATGTGATGCTCCACAAGCCTGCGGGCGTGCTCTCAGCGACCGAGGACGGACGCGGGGAGACGGTGCTAGACCTGCTTGCGCCCGAGTACCGCAAGATCGGCCTTTTCCCCGTCGGGCGGCTCGATAAGGACACGGAGGGGCTGCTGCTTCTGACCGACGACGGCGCGCTCGCGCACGACCTGCTCGCGCCGAAAAAGCACGTCGACAAGGTCTACTTCGCCCGCACCGACGGCGCGCTCGACGACGCCGACTGTAAAGCCTTCGAGCAGGGCATCACGCTCGGCGACGGGCTCGAATGCCTTCCGGCAAAGCTTGAGATTTTAAAGAGCGACACGCAGAGCGAGGCGCTCATCACCATCCGCGAGGGCAAGTTCCACCAGATCAAGCGGATGCTGGCCTCGCGCGGAAAGCCGGTCGTTTACTTAAAGCGGCTGAGCATGGGCTCACTCACGCTTGACGAGGGGCTTTCCAAGGGCGAATACCGCCTGCTCACGGCGGAAGAGATCAAAAACCTGCGGGAAAGTGGGCAATTTGCCCAAGGAAAAGCGGGCGCGGACAAGTAAGCGTTTGTCCTTCCTTTACGGAATGCCTAAAAAAGAAGAAAAAAATTGTTGAAAAGAGAAAAAAGTTCTTGCAATCGTCAGACGGAGAAAGTATAATAGTCCCATCAAGTTGGCAGAATGCACAAACTCCCTAATAAATCAAGGAGGCACGGAATATGTCCGGTAGGATTTTTCAGAACATCGTTTTACAGTTTAAGGAAACGACCGATACGGTCATTGGCGTGATCGACTCCGAGGGCACGGTCATCGCCTGCACCGACCTGCCGGAGATCGGCCAGCGCTGGCCGCATCTGGTGCAGCCCATCAATGAGGCCGAGGGCGCCTGCACCGCGCTCGAGGGCAAGACCTTCAAGGCGCTCGAGGGCTGGGGCGGTCAGTTCGACTTTGCGGCCTTTACCCGCGGCGAGGACGCGCTCAGCTCGACCGTCTGCAGCATGGCGACCGTCGCGCTCAACACCGCCAAGAGCTATTACGAGGAAAAGCACGACAAGACGTCGTTTGTCAAGAGCATCCTCTCCGATAACATTCTTTTAAGCGATATCTACGTCCGCGCCAAGGAGCTGCACGTCGAGGCCGAGCTCAACCGCGGCGTGTTCGTCGTCCGCCGCACGGACGAAAAGGCTGACGCTATCCCCGTCGAGACCGTGCAGAACATCTTCCCCGACCGGCAGACGAGCTTTGTCCTTTCCATGGGCGAGGACGATGTGGTGCTCGTGCAGCAGCTTGGCGACAATGTGGAGATGAGCGACCTTGAAAAGACCGCTGCGCAGATCGAAGAGACGCTGCGCGTGAACGGTGAGAGCACCGTGGTCGTCGGTATTGGCACGGTGGCGACGCACCTGCGCGACCTCGCGAAGTCCTATAAGGAAGCGCAGATGGCGATCGAGGTCGGCAAGGTCTTCGACACCGAGAAGTACATCATCAGCTATGAAAACCTCGGCATCGGCCGCCTCATTTATCAGCTGCCGACGACGCTGTGCGAGATGTTCCTGTCCGAAGCGTTCAAGAAAAACCCCATCGAGGCGCTCGATGAGGACACGCTCGACACGATCAATCGCTTCTTTGAGAACAACCTCAACGTTTCGGAGACGGCGCGCAAGCTCTACGTCCATCGAAACACTTTGGTATACCGGTTGGAGAAAGTCAAGAAGATCACGGGCCTGGATCTGCGCGAGTTTGAGGATGCGATCCTCTTCAAGGTCGCGGTCATGGTAAAAAAATACCTCGATTCTCAGAACACCGCCAAGTTCTGAGCACTTACCCGGGCGGGCGTAAGCCCAACATATTGGAGGACATCTTATGGTTCAAATGAACGATGTGAAGATGGTCTACGGAAACACGGAGGCTGCGGCCCTCAACGGTATCTCGTTTACGATCAATGAGGGCGAGTTTGTGTTTCTGGTCGGACCGTCCGGCTCCGGCAAGACGACCATGGTGCTCGA
>ENA-OZHH01000973-OZHH01000973.1-human-gut-metagenome-genome-assembly--contig:-NODE-973-length-14697-cov-4.013250_pt1 | contig 14697 bp, 10 predicted proteins | sample MGYA00244045_ERZ653684 | MGnify/ENA primary metagenome ERZ653684 (study PRJEB26926, sample SAMN06165264) | human gut metagenome | biome: ENVO:00009003; feature: ENVO:2100002; material: ENVO:00002003... | reverse complement strand
CTAGTCGTCGGCAGCGTCAGATGTGTATAAGAGACAGGAACATATGCCGCGCGGATTCCGGGAACATGCGGAAAATATCAATCATGTCGGCGAGGGCATTTCCAAAGCGGTAGATGCACGTATGAAGAGTGAGCATTTTAAGACGGAACTGATCACGAATGTATCGCATGATATTAAGACACCGCTGACATCCATTATCAATTATGTCGATCTCATGAAAAAGGAAAAAGTCGACAATGAGACCGTGCAGGAATATATTGCCGTGTTAGACCGTCAGTCAGCCCGCCTGAAAAAGCTGATCGAAGATCTGATGGAGGCTTCGAAAGCTTCTACCGGAAATATTAAGGTGGAACTTGAGGCGATGGACGCAACGGTCATGCTGACACAGGTGGTCGGTGAGTTTGAGGAACGCGCAAAGAAAAATCAGCTGGATATCGTCGTGGACAGTCCGGAGCCACCGGTAAAGATCATGGCGGACGGAAGACATTTGTGGCGCGTCATTGATAATCTGATGAGCAACATCTGCAAATACGCAATGCCTGGAACACGGGTATATATTTCACTCGAGAAATTCAATGGAATGGTCATCATGACATTCCGCAATATTTCCAGGAGTCAGTTAAATATCAGCAGCGAAGAACTGATGGAGCGTTTTGTCCGGGGAGACAGTTCGAGAAATACCGAGGGAAGCGGACTTGGACTTTCCATTGCGCAGAGCCTGACGGGGCTGATGAACGGAAACTTTGCGATTCAGATCGATGGTGATCTGTTTAAGGCAATCTTAAGTTTTGAGGAGGTTTTCTAAGCGACAAACTTATTGAATGATACATATGCTTGTGCTATAATGAATCCCGAATGCAATATTTGAGTATATTCGGAGGAAAAATTCGTGAAAATAATAATTGCCGGTGATGGAAAGGTCGGCTTGTCACTGACACAGAAGCTTTCTGCGGAGGGACACGACTTGACTTTGATCGACTCGAAACAGAAGGTTCTCGATTCAAGCGTTGAGCGTTATGATGTAATGGGGGTACAGGGTAACTGTGCCTCCATGCGCGTGTTAGAGAGTGCAGATGTCCGCAAAGCGGATCTGCTGATTGCGGCTACAAGTGCAGATGAGATCAATCTTCTCTGCTGTATGACGGCCCATGGATTAAACCAGAGGATTCATACGATTGCAAGAATCCGTAATCCGGAATATGGAAAGCAGATTTTTACCATGCGTGATGTGTATTCGCTGTCACTTATGGTCAATCCGGAGAAGCAGGCAGCCAGAGAAATAGAGCGTCTTCTTCGTTATCCGGGCTTTTTGCAGCGTGAGACTTTTGCAAAAAGCCGTGTGGAAATCGTCGAACTTCGTGTGCCGAAGGGAAGTAAATTATGTGATGTTCCCCTTATGAATCTGCAGAGCATTGTGAAATGCAAAGTCCTTGTATGTGCGGTCAGCCGTGACGGTGTTGTGGAGATTCCGGGAGGTCACTTTATTTTGCGTGAGGGAGATCATCTGTTTATTACCGCGACCAGTGATGTCCTGACGAAACTGTTGCGTAATCTTGGAATTATCACCCACAAAGCAAAGCGTGTCATTCTCTGTGGTGGTGGCCGTATCGGTTACTATCTTGCAGAACATCTTGCAAGAGATGGCGTAGCAGTACAGCTGATCGAGCAGGATGAAGAGCGTTGTGTGGAGCTTTCGGACAAACTGCCACAGGGCGTCTGTGTCATCCATGGAGATGCCAGCAGTCAGTTCCTGTTAGAGAGCGAGGGAATTCATGACTGTGATGCGGTAGTGACGATGACCGGACTGGATGAGATGAATATGATCATCTCTTTGTATGCACAGACATGTGGGGTTCCGCAGGTGATTACCAAGGTCGGACATATGGAGAACAGCAGCATTCATGACAGTTTGGGACTAGGCAGTGTCATCTGTCCGAAGGAACTGTGCTGTAATAATATTGTACAGTATGTGCGTGCTATGCAGAATACGACAGGTGCAGCACTGACACTTCACAATATTGCGGAGGGACAGGCGGAAGCACTGGAATTTGTTGTAGATGCAAATACCCGTTATATTGGAGAACCACTGCGTAATGTCAGGATTCGTCCGAACATTCTGATCGCATGCATCAGCCATGGAAGTAAGACGGAGATTCCGAATGGTGATTCGGTTTATGAAGAGGGGAATTCCATGATTATTGTTGCAAAAGGAGATATGACACTTTTGCGGTTAAACGATATTTTTGAGTGAGGACATTATGAATTATAAAATGATGGGAAAATTCATTTCCCAGATTCTTTTTGTGGAGGCAGCATTTATGCTGCCTGCCTTGTTACTGAGTATAGTTTATGGAGAGCAATCCGCAGTCCGCGGATTTATAGGTGCGATTATTATCACATTGATCGTAGCAGCAATTATGTATGTACTCTGCAGAAATGCGGTAAAGCGTTTTTATGCACGGGAAGGACTCGTATGTGTGGGAATGAGCTGGATCGCGTTAAGTATTATGGGATGCCTGCCGTTTTTTATTTCGCGGGAAATCCCGGATTTTCTGGATGCGCTGTTTGAAATCGTATCCGGATTTACGACAACGGGATCATCTATTTTAACGGATGTGGAAGCTTTGTCTCATGGACTTTTATATTGGAGAAGTTTCAGTCACTGGTTAGGCGGTATGGGTGTGCTTGTATTTTTACTTGCTGTCGTTCCGAGAGATCGTGGAGGAAGCGGATTTACGTTGCATATTCTCCGCGCAGAAAGCCCGGGACCAAATGTTGGAAAACTGGTTCCGAAGATGCATACGACTGCGCGCATTTTATATGTGATCTATGTGTTGCTTACAATCATTAATATTGTTTTTCTGTTATTCGGTGGAATGCCTGTATTTGAGGCTGTATGTACAGCGATGGGTACGGCAGGTACCGGTGGATTCGGTATCAAAAATGACAGTATGGCAAGTTACAGCCCGTATATTCAGAATGTCTGTACGGTCTTTATGTTATTGTTTGGTGTGAATTTCAGTTGTTATTATCTGCTTTTGGTCCGCCATTTTAAGACCGTGTTCAAAGATCAGGAACTTCGCATGTATATTGCAATCGTATTAGGTTCCATTGTTTTGATCACATGGAATCTTCACGGATTTTATTCAACACTTGGTGAGACCGTGCGGCATGCGGCTTTCCAGGTTGCAACCATTATCACAACAACAGGATTTGCGACGACGGACTTTGATCTGTGGCCGAGCTTTTCAAAAGGTATCCTGCTGGCGCTGATGTTTCTAGGCGCCTGCGCGGGAAGTACCGGCGGTGGATTGAAAATCGGCCGTACATTGTTGCTTTTGAAAAATCTGCGCAGAAACACACGACGTATTTTAAACCCGAAGAGGGTGGAAGTTGTGCGTGTTAACGGACAGAGAGTCAGCGAATCTGTTTTGGAGAACACAAACACGTATCTGATCGCATATGTTGTAATCGTCCTTGGAAGTTTCCTGTTGATTTCCATTGATAACTTGTCGATGATGACGAATTTTTCCGCAGTTGTTGCGTGCTTTAATAATATCGGACCGGGATTTGATGCGGTGGGACCGACCTGTAATTTTTCGGTATTCTCTGGATTTTCCAAGGTGGTGCTGATCTTTGATATGCTGGCAGGCCGATTGGAAATCTTCCCGATTCTGATTCTGGCAAGCAAGAGTACCTGGAGTAGAAAATAATAATTGGGGTGAATGATATGGCAGGTAAAGTATATCTGGTTGGAGCAGGTCCGGGAGATCCCGGACTTGTTACCGTAAAAGGACTTGAACTGATTCAAAAAGCAGACTGTATTGTATATGACCGGCTCTCGGCATCGGAGCTACTTTCCTACGCAAAAGAGGACTGTGAGTTTATTTATGTAGGAAAAGCAGATCGGCATCACACGCTTTTGCAGGAAGAAATCAATGAACTTCTGGTCACGAAGGCAAAGGAACATGCCTGCGTGGTCCGTTTAAAAGGCGGAGATGTCTATGTATTCGGAAGAGGCGGCGAGGAAGGGGCTTATCTTCGGGATCACGGCATTAAATTTGGTGTGGTTCCGGGCATCAGTTCGGCAATCGCGGGGGCTGCCTATGCAGGAATTCCTGTGACACATCGTGGGCTTGCAACTTCTTTCCGGGTGATTACCGCACACAACCGGCTGGATCAGACGACAGATATGGATTTTGCCTCCATGCTGGATGAGAAGGAGACTCTGATTTTTTTGATGGGCTTAAGCAAAGTCGGTGAGATTGCAGAAGGTCTCATACAGGCAGGTCGTTCCCCGATGACTCCGGCAGCAGTGATTTCGCATGCGACGACAAGCGAACAGCGAACCTGTGTCGGCATTTTACAGGATATTGAAAGACGCGTTGCGGATGCGGTACTCACTTCACCGGCGATGATCGTCATCGGTGATGTGGTACGTCTGCGCGAACAGCTGCAGTTTTTTGAAAATCAGCTGCTTTGGGGAAAACGTTATCTCGTTCCGAAAATCGGAAGAAAACCATCTCGTCTTGCAGCATTGTTGCGTGCGCAGGGCGCTTTCGTGCAGGAAGTGACCGTTGGTGAGATCGCAGGAATTCATGCATTGTACGGAGCGGCGGAACTGGCAGACGTGGATATGTTTTTATTTACAAGCCAGAATGGCGTGGATTGCTTTATGGATAATGTATTTGCCTCGAAGCTGGATGCGCGTGCACTTGGAAATGCAAAGATTGCGGCAATCGGAAGCAAGACAGCGGAGCGTTTAAAGAACTATGGGCTGCGTGCAGATTTTGTGCCGGACCAGTATCATTCGGATGCACTTGTGCCACAATTGAAAGAATATATGCAATATACATTTGGCAATGACCCGTTTCATTCGGTATCAGTGTGGTATCCGACGGCGAAGAATGCGGATGATATCCTGATGGATGATCTTGTGGAAATCTGCCAGTGCGGCAGACTGAATGTATATGAGAATAAAGCATGTACATGGAATTTACAAGATGGATTTTCCGGTTATGACGGCATTCTCTTTACCTGCGCATCATCGGCAGAGCGTTTGTTTGGTGATGTATCGCGGCAGGAAATAAAAGAACTAGAAAAAAGTACCCGGCTTTATGCAATCGGACCAAAAAGCAGGGAAGCATTGGAAAAAGCAGGCGCTTCCTATGTCGTGGAGGCGTCGAAAAATACATATGAGGGACTGTTTCACGCAGTATTGGAAGAAGGTGTCTTATGACCTATGCCAATATCATCGTAGATATTTCTCTTGATAAGCTGGATAAAACGTTTCAGTATGCGATTCCGCCAGAGTTGCAGGAGCAGATTCATCCGGGCGTACAGGTGGATATTCCGTTTGGAAAACGCACGTTGACCGGATATGTGGTGGAAGTGACGGAAGAACCGGAATTTGATGTGGATAAAATCCGTCCTCTCATAGGGATTCATGAAGGAAGTGTGCCGATGGAATCCCAGCTGATCGAGATGGCGGCATGGATTCGGAAAAACTATGGTTCAACAATGAATCAGGCATTGAAAACGGTTCTTCCAATCAAAAAACAGACCAGACATGTAGAGCATAAAACCGTAAAGCTGCTTCTCGATGAGACGCAGGCACAGCAGAAACTTGCCCTGTTTGAGAGTAAACATTATAAAGCGAAAGCCCGTCTGCTGCGGGAACTGATCGCACAAAAAGAAATTGATTATACTATGATCACACAGAAACTGAATGTGTCGGCAGCTACGATCCGCAATCTGCAGGAACAGCAGATTCTGCAGATTGAGACAACAACCTGTTACCGGAATCCGGTGCAGCATCTGACACAGGAAGGGTATCATCTGACGCTCAACGAAAATCAGAAGCAGGTCGTGGATCAGATCACAGAGGATATGGACAGTGGACATCCGAAAACATATCTTTTGAAAGGTGTGACCGGAAGCGGCAAGACAGAAGTGTACATGGAACTGATTGCACATATTCTTGCAGCGGGCAGACAGGCAATTGTACTGATTCCGGAGATTGCACTGACCTATCAGACAGTGATGCGTTTTTACAACCGTTTTGGTGACCGTGTTTCGATTATGAACTCGCGTCTTTCCCAGGGAGAACGTTACGACCAGTATGAACGTGCAAAAGCCGGGGAGATCGACATTATGATCGGTCCCCGCTCGGCGCTTTTTACTCCGTTTGAAAGACTTGGACTGATCATCATTGATGAGGAACATGAAAATTCCTACAAAAGTGAGACATCGCCACGTTATCATGCCAGAGAAGTGGCAATCGAACGCGCCCGGATGAATCAAGCAACGGTCGTGCTTGGTTCCGCTACGCCGTCCATAGACAGTTATTACATGGCACAAACGGGCAGATACCAGCTGCTTGAAATGACACAGCGCGTAAAAAACCAGGCGCTTCCAACCTGTGAAGTGGTAGATTTACGACAGGAATTGCGGGATGGAAACCGTTCCATCTTAAGCAAACGATTGCAGGAACTTATGGAGGACCGTCTGGAAAAGAAGCAGCAGACGATGCTTTTTTTGAATCGAAGAGGTGTTTCCGGATTTATTTCATGCAGAGCTTGCGGATATGTGGTAAAATGTCCTCATTGCGATGTATCTTTAAGCCAGCATGCAGGTGGCAGAATGGTCTGTCATTATTGTGGCTATGAAGAAAGACAGCCGAAGGTCTGTCCTTCCTGTGGAAGCAAATATCTCGGTGGATTTAAAGCGGGAACGCAGAAAATCGAGATGCTCGTAAAACAGAGATTTCCGCAGGCGCGGGTGCTGCGTATGGATTTTGATACGACCCGCACCAAAGATTCCTATGAGAAAATTCTGCAGGCGTTTGCAAGCCAGGAGGCAGATATTCTCATCGGAACACAGATGATTGTAAAAGGACACGATTTCCCAAATGTCACGCTTGTCGGTGTCCTTGCGGCAGATATGTCACTGCATGTGGCAGATTATCATGCGGCGGAGCGGACGTTTCAGCTTTTGACACAGGCGGTGGGACGTGCGGGACGAGGACAGCTGCCGGGGCAGGCGGTTATCCAGACTTATGACCCGGAGCATTTTGCCATTCAGACGGCAAAGGCGCAGGATTACGAGTCTTTTTATCAGCATGAGATTGTGTACCGCAAAATGATGCACTATCCGCCGATCTGGAATATGCTGCTGGTACACTGCATGGGAAAAAATGAGCAGATCACGCAGCAGACTGCGCAGCTTATGGCAGACAAATTACAGTCTGCGATCAAAAGAAGCAACAGACCGGTGCTCCTTGTCGGACCGGCCGATGCGACGATCGCAAAAGTAAATGATATATACCGCAAAGTTTTGTATATGAAAGCAGCGGACTACCAGACACTCGTGGCACTCAAGGATGCATTAGAGCAGTTTGGAAAGAAGACGAACGCGTTTTCAAACGTAACTATTCAATTTGATTTCAACCCGTCAAGTGGTTTTTAGGAGGTAAAAGATGGCACTTAGAACAATTCGCGTACAGGGAGATCCGATTTTGAACAAGGTATGCAGACCAATCACAGAGGTTACACCAAAGATCCGTACTTTAGCAGAGGACATGATCGAGACCATGTATGAGGCAAACGGTGTAGGACTTGCAGCACCGCAGGTTGGCATTTTAAAGAGAATCGTAGTCATTGATGTAGGAGACGGACAGGGACCATATGTGATGATCAATCCGGAAATTCTGGAATCTTCCGGAGAGCAGACCGGTGATGAAGGCTGCTTGAGTGTTCCGGGAAAAGCAGGTCAGGTGACACGGCCAAATTATGTAAAGACAAAATATTATGATCTGGATATGCAGGAGCATATTGTGGAAGGAACCGAGCTGTTTGCACGCTGTATGTGTCATGAATTTGAACACCTTGACGGACATCTTTATGTGGAAAGAGTCGAAGGTGAACTCCATGATGTTGTATATGAAGAAGAGGATGATGAATAATATATGAGAGTAGTATTTATGGGTACACCGGATTTTTCGGTGGGTGTATTAGAAGAAATCATTCGCGCAGGCCATGAAGTGGTTCTTGCAGTGACACAGCCGGATAAGCCGAAGGGAAGAGGCAATGCCATGCAGTTTCCACCGGTCAAGGAGTGCGCACTTTCCCACGGAATTGAAGTGTTTCAGCCAAAGAAGATCCGTGAGGATGCGAATGTAGAATATCTTAAAAAATTTGATGCGGATATTTTTATTGTTGTGGCATTTGGACAGATCCTTACGAAAAATATTCTGGATATGCCAAAATATGGTTGTGTGAATGTTCATGCATCACTTCTTCCGAAGTATCGTGGCGCGGCACCGATTCAGTGGGCCGTGATCAACGGAGATGCCATCACAGGTGTTACAACGATGCGTATGGATACCGGCATTGACACCGGTGATATGATCGCAAAACGCGAAGTGCGTATTGCGGAGGATGAGACAGGTGGAAGCCTGTTTGATAAATTGGCGGAAGTCGGGGCAAAATTATGTGTGGAGACCATGGACATGCTTGAAAAAGGCACTGCACAGTTCACTCCGCAGAACAATGATGCGAGTACACATACTTCAAAGATCACAAAAGAACTTGGAAATATCGACTGGAAAAAGCCGGCGGTGGAAATCGAGCGTCTGATCCGTGGATTAAATCCGTGGCCGAGCGCGTATACGCACCTGGATGATAAAGCTTTCAAAATCTGGAAAGCAAAGGTAGTAGATGAAGCAAATGATTATGAACCGGGCTGCATTGTGAAAGCATCAAAAAATGAATTGATCGTACAGACCGGGGATGGACAACTGGCATTGCTTGAAGTGCAGCTTGCTGGAAAGAAACGCATGGATGCAGGTGCATTTATGCGCGGTTACACAGTGGAAGAGGGCACATTTTTTCGCCAGTAGGAAGGAGTAGCCATGTATTTATATTGGGATAGCACATACATTCTTGTCATTATCGGTGCAATCATCTGTATGATTGCGTCTGTAAAGGTAAAGACCACATTCAATAAATATTCGCAGTATCGCAGTATGTCAGGAATGACCGGTGCACAGGCAGCACAGCGCATTCTGAATGCGGCAGGAATTTATGATGTGGAGGTGCGCCATGTATCTGGCAGCCTGACCGATCATTATAATCCATCGAATAAAACATTGAATCTTTCGGATACGGTTTGCAATTCTACTTCGGTTGCAGCCGTCGGAGTTGCAGCACATGAGTGCGGACATGCGATTCAGCATGCGAGAGGATATGTGCCGCTTCGCCTTCGTTCTGCGTTTGTTCCAATTGCAAACTTTGGTTCTGCACTGGCATGGCCGGTGATTATCATTGGTGCGTTGATAAACAGCCGCTCTTCGATGATGATCATTAATCTGGGAATTTTATTATTCTCGTTTGCAGTAATTTTTCAGATTATTACTCTTCCGGTCGAGTTTGATGCATCCCGCAGAGCAATGATGATGCTGCGTGAGCAGGGAATTCTCGGCGAACAGGAACTTGGATATACAAGAAAAGTCCTGACTGCAGCGGCGCTGACTTATGTGGCAAGTGCAGCAGCGGCAATTTTACAGCTGCTTCGAATTATTTTACTTTTTGGAGGAAGAGACCGTGACTAATACCGTCAATACCAGAGCACTTGTCTTAGAAATGCTGATGGCCATCAACGAGGATGGACAATACAGTCATCTGGTGCTTCGAGATGTGCTTGACAAATATCAGTATCTGTCAAAGCAGGAACGCGCATTTCTGACAAGGCTGACCGAGGGAACGGTGGAAAAGCAGATCACCTTAGATTATGTGATCGACCATTTTTCAAAGACAAAGGTGCGAAAGATGAAACCATTGATTCGCAACCTTATGCGGCTGAGTGTTTACCAGATCATGTATATGGATGGCGTACCGGATTCTGCCGTGTGTAATGAAGCAGTAAAACTGGCGAGAAAACGCGGATTTTCCGGTCTGTCAGGCTTCGTCAATGGCGTGCTTCGAAGCATTGCCAGAGAGTGGAAAACGGTCGGATTTCCAAATGCCAGTGTCTGCTATTCGGTTCCGGAATGGATTGTAAATACGTGGCAGAAAGATTATGGTAAGGAACAGACGACACAGATTCTGGAGGCGCTTTCCACAGAAGCAAAACTTACCGTTCGCACCAATTTACAAAAATGTACGCCACAGGAACTGAAAAAAAGACTGGAAGAGGAAGGCGTTACCGTAACGGAAGTGCCGGAAATTCCATATGCTTTTGTTTTGTCAGGGCTTGATTACCTGTCAGGACTTGAGAGCTTTCGGGATGGATGGTTCTATGTGCAGGATGTCAGCTCCATGATGGTAGCGGTCACCGCAGATCCAAAGCCGGGGAACTATGTGATCGATGTCTGTGCGGCGCCGGGTGGAAAAAGCACACATATGGCGGAACTGTTAGATGGCACAGGTATGGTAGAGGCCAGAGATCTGACCGAATATAAAGTCGGACTCATTGAGGAGAATATTATGCGTACCGGTCTGCATAATATAAAGGCAGTACAGATGGACGCCACGGTACTGGATGAGGCATCCATAGAAAAAGCAGATGTTCTTGTGTGTGATCTGCCTTGTTCCGGTCTGGGTGTCATGGGAAGAAAGACGGATATCCGTTACAAAATGACAGAGGAAAAAGCACACGAACTGGCACAATTACAGCAGAAAATCTTAGAAACAGTATGTGCCTATGTAAAGCCGGGCGGAACCATGGTATACAGTACCTGCACGATTCATCGGGAGGAAAATGAAGAGAACGTGGAGACGTTTTTACAGAAACATACGGACTTTTCACTGGTATCCGAAAAACAGATGTATCCCGGCGAGGTGGGAAGTGATGGATTTTTCCTCGCAAAGATGGTAAGGAGCATGCATGGATAATAAGATTGATATTAAGTCCCTCAATTTGGAAGAACTGACAGGATTTATTGTGAAAAATGGCGAGAAGGCATTTCGTGCAAAACAGGTATATCAGTGGCTGCACGTAAAGCAGGTGGATACTTTTGATGAGATGACGAATCTTTCGAAAGCATTCCGGGAAAAATTAGAACAGTTATGTTACATAACAGATCTTCATCAGGAGGCAGTACAGATTTCAAAAATTGACGGAACAAGAAAGTATCTGTTTCTTTTGGAAGATGGCAATGTTATAGAGAGTGTGCTGATGCGCTACAAACATGGCAATTCGGTGTGCATCTCTTCGCAGGTGGGCTGTCGTATGGGCTGCCGTTTCTGTGCCTCGACCCTGGATGGACTGGTGCGAGGACTTAAGCCGTCGGAAATGTTAGACCAGATTTATAAGATTGGAAAGGACATTGGGGAACGGATTTCCAACGTTGTTGTAATGGGAACGGGTGAGCCGATGGATAACTTTGATAATCTTCTGAAATTTATTGAATTGCTCACAGATGAAAACGGGCTGAACATCAGCCAGAGAAACCTCACCGTATCTACTTGTGGTATCGTGCCGAGGATGCGGGAACTGGCGGACCGGCAGCTTGCAATCACACTGGCATTGTCACTGCACGCATCCAACCAGCAGAAACGTCTTGAACTTATGCCGGTTGCCAATAAATATGACATTCATGAGGTGATAGATGCCTGTCGCTATTATTTTGAAAAAACAGGGCGCAGGGTTACGTTTGAGTACAGTCTGGTGGGTGGTGTCAATGATACCGATGAGGATGCCAGGGAACTTTCACGGCTGATTCACGGCATGAATTGTCATGTAAATCTCATTCCGGTCAACCCGATCAAAGAACGCAATTATGTGCAGTCGAATGCGGCTGTGATCGCGGCCTTTAAAAATAAACTTGAAAAAAACGGAATAAATGTTACTATAAGAAGGGAAATGGGCAGGGATATTGATGGAGCCTGCGGACAGTTACGCAAGCGATATATCACTTCCAAAGAGGGATAGCATTTGATTTTACAGCAAGAAAGGATAAAGCGGATGAAGACGTATTCCATAACGGATACCGGCGCCTTGCGGGAAATGAATCAGGATTATTTTTTCGCATCGGATGACCCAGTTGGTAATCTGCCGAATTTGTATATTGTGGCAGATGGTATGGGTGGCCATAAGGCTGGCGACTATGCGTCGCGGTACACTACGCAGCGTGTGGTAGCGTCCGTATCCAGAGACCCGGGGGAGGAACCGGTTTCAATTATAAAAGAGGCAATAAACACAGCCAACAAAATTTTAATTGAAGAAGCAGCAGAAGATGAGTCGAAACAAGGTATGGGTACGACTCTTGTTGTTGCGACAATTATCGATGGAAAGCTTTATGTTGCCAATGTCGGTGACAGCCGGCTTTATATTGTAAATGACAATATCCGTCAGGTGACCAGAGATCATTCACTGGTAGCGGAGATGGTAAGGCTGGGCGAAGTTGATGTGGCGGCGGCCAGGGAGCATCCGGATAAAAACATCATTACCCGGGCAATTGGTGCGAAAGAAAATGTAGAAGCAGATTTCTTTGAAGTGGAATTACAGGAAGGTGACCGCATTGTAATCTGCACCGATGGTCTGACCAATATGGTGGAGGATGAAGTGATCCGCAATATTGTTTCCTGTGATATTTCGATAGAAGAAAAGACAGAACTACTGGTAAAGACTGCCAACCAGAACGGAGGCAGGGACAACATTACAGTAATGATTATAGAACCATTTATGTATGAGGTGAAAGCATGTTAACAGTTGGTACGTATTTAGCAGATAGATATGAAATTGTAAGTAAGATCGGTGCAGGCGGAATGTCCGATGTATACAAGGCAAAAGATCATGTGCTGGGACGATTTGTCGCAATCAAAGTATTGCGCACAGAATTTTCCGAAGACCGCACATTTGTAGCAAAATTCCGTACAGAAGCACAGTCCGCAGCAGGACTTGAGCATCCGAATATTGTAAATATATATGACGTAGGAAGCGAAGAGGGCCTTTATTTCATCGTTATGGAGTATGTAGAGGGCATCACACTTAAGACTTATATAGAAAAAAAGGGCCAGTTATCCTTTAAAGAATCCGTAAGTATTGCCATTCAGGTGGCACGTGGAATCGAGGCGGCCCACAACAAGCAGATTACCCATCGTGATATAAAGCCGCAGAATATTATTATTTCTACGGAAGGAAAAGTAAAGGTTACCGATTTTGGTATTGCCAGGGCAGCATCTTCCAATACGATCAGTTCTGATGTCATGGGATCCGTTCATTATTCTTCTCCAGAGCAGGCAAGAAATGGATTTGTGGATGGAAGAAGTGATATCTATTCGCTTGGTATTGTCATGTATGAGATGGTAACCGGACGTGTTCCGTTTGACGGAGATACGACGGTAGCAGTTGCCATCCAGCATCTGCAGGAGGAGATTACACCTCCGAGCACATATGCCCCAAATCTTCCAATCAGTTTAGAGAAGATTATTTTAAAATGTACACAGAAAAATCCGGACCGCCGTTATCAGACAATCGAGGATTTACTGGCAGATCTGCGAAAGTCACTGGTGAAACCAAATGAAGATTTCGTTGTGATTGCTCCGCTTGTGGACAATGGAAAGACAAAAGTTATCAGCCAGGATGAAATCAAGCAGATTAAGGAACAGAGAGCAGTAGAGGCTCCGACAGAACCTGTTCAGACGGAAACAATTCCTCCTTATGACGAAGAACCGGAAACGGAAGATGAGGACGATGCAGAAGAATCCGGACTGAATCCGAAGCTGGATAAAGCAATGACGATTATGGGCATTGTTGCATTAGCTGTTATTGTAATTGTAATTATTTATCTGATCGTAGGTGCAATGAAACTGATCAATCCGGGTAAATCGAACGAGTCACAGACAACCCAGACAGAAACACAGACAGAAAGCCAGACGGATTCTCAGGATACAGAGAAGATGATCGCCGTAGAGAATGTATGCGGACAGACAAAGGAAGAAGCACAGCAGACACTTGAGGCACAGGGACTGTATATGTTTGAAGCTGCACAGCAGAAGTCTGATCAGCCAGCAGGAACCATTCTCGAGCAGGATCCGACAGGAGGTTCCCAGGTACTTGAAGGATCAACAGTCAATGTGATTGTTGCGGGAGATCAGAATGTAGATTATACAGATGACAACAAAGACTCTGAGACTGAAAAAGTAGTTGTACCAAGTGTGAAAGGATATTTGGAAAAAGATGCAGTCAATGCATTGAATAATGCCGGACTGAAAGTGGTAAAGAATTATCAATACAGCGACAGTGTGGATGCAGGAAAAGTTATTTCCCAGACACCGGCAGGCGGCAGCAGTGTGGACAGTGGCACGACGGTAACAATCGTTGTCAGCCAGGGACAGAAGTCTGTGAATGTATCATCCGTATTAGGAGATACAAAAGATAAGGCAAGCAACAAGCTGACAGGAGCAGGATTGAAAGTTGCAGTAAAGGAAGCATACAGTGATTCTGTTGAGGCAGGAAAAGTCATTTCCCAGAGTATTGCCGGTGGAAAGACAGTTCCGGCAGGAACGACTGTGACGATTACCGTCAGCCTTGGACCGGAGCAGGTAAGTTATAGTTTCTCAAAAACTTATGCAGCACCGGAAGGTGCGGTCAGTGCATCCTACAGCCTGACAGGAAGTGATGGAGTTTCCTACGACGGAGGGGATGAAGATCTGTCTCTTATACACATCTCCGAGCCCACGAGACTACGCTGCA
>ENA-OZHH01000969-OZHH01000969.1-human-gut-metagenome-genome-assembly--contig:-NODE-969-length-14746-cov-8.491049_pt1 | contig 14746 bp, 10 predicted proteins | sample MGYA00244045_ERZ653684 | MGnify/ENA primary metagenome ERZ653684 (study PRJEB26926, sample SAMN06165264) | human gut metagenome | biome: ENVO:00009003; feature: ENVO:2100002; material: ENVO:00002003... | reverse complement strand
ATTAAGCTCATTCTGTGTTAATCCGTGTAATCTGTGGTGAATTTTGACACACCCCTTCAGAAGTTTCCAAGTGCTTGTTTTATTTCTTAGCATCGGCAAAATTGTGAACCTTGTTTTTCAGATTGTCAGCTTTCTCTGCGGCCTCATGGGCCTCATGGGCCATCTTGTCTGCTACTTTGGTGCCAACGTGCAATGCTTCTTCTTCAGCAGTGTTGATGAACTCCTTGGCTTCGCCACTTGCTTTGTGGATGGCACGGCATATGGCATCTTCCAGCTTTTTAGCTTTCTCCGTACGGGAGAAGTGGTAGGCCAATGCACCGGCAACCGAACCTATTCCCAGTCCAATCCAGAAATTAGAATCTTTACATTTCATAATCAAGTCAGTTTTTAATAGTTAAAGTTAGAATCAATTCTGATGAGACAACATACTTGCCAAAGATTGGTTCATCCGGCGAGAAAGGAATTAATAACAATTTACTTTTGTTGGTGGAGATATTTATTCTGCTTAAATTTGCGATGCACTTAAAATTTATACAAGTATGATTAGATTAAATGTTTTTATTCAGGTAAGTGCGGAGAACCGTGCCGCAGTATTGGAATCTGCCAAAGAACTGGTCGCATATTCCTTGAAGGACAATGGATGCATTGCTTATGATGTGTTTGAGAGCGCCACTCGCTGCGATGTTCTTATGATTTGTGAAACATGGAAAGATGCAGAGTCATTGTCTGCCCATGAAAAAGCAGACCATTTTGTGGCCCTGGTGCCCAAAATCCAGGGGCTGGCTGCCATGAAGTTGGAAAAATTCGAGTTCTGAATCAGTAATTTGAGGTAGTAAGGGGTTGTGTGATCATGCGTAAATAAGTATATTTGTGCATTCTTAATATACATATTTATGCTGATTACCCTTATTATCCTTGTTCTCTCCGCTGCCTTTTTTGTAGCAGGCAAAGTCCGTTCGGACATTGTGGCGCTTTGTGCGCTGATTGGTTTATTGATATTTCAGATTCTTACTCCTGAAGAGGCCCTTTCCGGCTTCTCCAACTCGGTGGTGATTATGATGGTGGGCTTGTTCGTTGTGGGCGGCGCCATTTTTCAGACCGGGCTGGCTAAAATGATAAGTTCGCGCATTTTAAAGCTGGCAGGCAAAAGCGAGCTGAAACTCTTCTTGCTGGTTATGCTGGTTACTTCTGCCATTGGTGCTTTTGTGAGCAATACGGGAACGGTGGCTTTGATGCTGCCTATCGTGGTGAGCTTGGCACTGAGTGCCGGAATGAATCCTAGCCGTCTATTGATGCCTTTGGCTTTTGCCAGCAGCATGGGCGGTATGATGACACTTATCGGTACGCCTCCTAACTTGGTCATTCAGAATACATTGACGGGAGCGGGCTTTGAACCGCTGTCTTTCTTCTCCTTTTTGCCGGTGGGCATTGTGTGCGTGATAGTGGGAACTTTGGTTTTAATGCCTCTGACCAAATGGTTTCTCTCCAAGAAAGGTAAAAAGAATGACGGAACATTGTCGGGCAAATCATTGGACCAACTGGTACAGGAGTACGGACTTTCCAGCAATCTGTTCCGTTTGAGGGCTGTCAATGACTCCCGTCTGATAGGAAAAACCATCATAGACCTGGATGTACGCCGCAAGTATGGTCTGAATATCATTGAAGTACGGCGTGTAGACTCTTCCCAACATAGATTCCTGAAAACCATTACCCAGAAATTGGCATCGCCCGATACGACCATTTGGGTGGGCGACGTGCTTTACATTACGGGAGAGGTGTCGAACGTAAATCGTTTTGCTGAAGACTTTTTAATGGAAATGCTCGACGGGCATACCACTGAAGAAGCCTCCAAAGCCGACAAGTCCCTTGACTTTTATGACATCGGAATCGCCGAAATCGTGTTGATGCCCTCTTCCAATATTGTGAACCGGACGGTGAAGGAAGCAGGGTTCCGTGATAAATTTAATGTAAATGTATTGGGCATCCGTCGTAAGAAGGAATATATATTACGTGAATTGGGACGTGAGCGTATGCATAGTGGCGATGTTTTGCTGGTGCAGGGTGCGTGGCAGGACATCGCACGGATAAGCAGGGAAGATTCCGATTGGGTGGTATTGGGGCAGCCTTTGGCAGAAGCCGCCAAAGTGACGCTGGATTATAAAGCGCCCATAGCTGCCGCTATCATGGTGCTGATGGTTGCCATGATGGTCTTCGACTTTATTCCCGTGGCCCCGGTGACAGCGGTGATGATTGCCGGCTTGCTGATGGTGCTGACGGGATGTTTCAGGAATGTGGAAGCCGCCTATAAAACGATAAACTGGGAAACGATTGTGCTCTTTGCAGCCATGCTCCCCATGTCTCTTGCACTCGAAAAAACCGGTGCCTCGGAATATATATCCAACAGTCTTGTGAGCGGATTGGGTAGTTATGGTCCTATTGTGTTGATGGCAGGTATCTATTTCACCACTTCATTGATGACCATGTTCATCAGCAATACGGTGACGGCAGTGCTGATGGCCCCTATTGCTCTTCAAAGTGCGGTTCAGATTGGAGTAAGTCCCGTTCCGTTCTTGTTTGCCGTGACGGTTGCGGCAAGCATGTGTTTCGCTTCTCCATTCTCTACACCGCCCAATGCACTGGTGATGCCGGCAGGACAATATACATTCATGGATTATATAAAAGTGGGGCTCCCGTTGCAGATTATTATGGGAGTGGTGATGGTATTTGTGTTGCCGTTGCTGTTTCCTTTTTAATAAAGTATATGACCACTTCATTATGCTGTAATATTAGGCGCGGATTACGTGGAATAACGCGGACTATGCAAATTGAATTCTTGAAATCTGCGTAATCCGCGCCTAAAAAATAGTAAGGTAGTTTTGACACGTTCCTCCTTTTTACTGTTACAGCTTTATACTTTTTTTCTTTCCTGCATAGCTTATTGTCTTTCCGCCTTTCATCGGCCGGTCTCCCGTACCGGAGTTCTGACCGACCAGAACAACCTTGAACTTGCGGCTTTTCAGCATACCCGGAAAACTGCCTTCCCGCTCTTCTATTGTCAGGCGACGAGCCTTGTCGTCCCAATGGAAGCGGATGGTGGAATAAGCTCCCTTTTCGTAGTTGTAGTTGTCATTTTCGTCCTCGTAGAGGGTGAATGTGCCGTCGGCACCCGGATAGATGCGTATCTCCAGATTGTCCCAATTCTTTTCGGCGGAATACTGTACTTTGGGACCGAACGGCAGGATACTGCCGGCTTTTACATAGACGGGCAGAATCTCTTTCGATACACAGCGGTTCAAGGTCTGTCCGCCCTGCTGTTTTTCGTTACTCCAGAAGTCCCACCAGTCTGCGCCTTGAGGGAGGTAAACCGGCGCAAAATCCATTACTAAAGGACGCATGAATGTACCGTCATTGTGGGACACATCCCAGGAAGTGCTGTAAATGTAGGGCAGAAGGCGATAGCGCAGATTAATCATCTTCTCCTGGGCATCGAAACACCACTCGCCACGCTTGCCGAAGTTCCAGATTTCACGGGGCAACTCCGTACCGTGCGAACGCATCATCGGGCAGAAAGTGCCGAACTGCATCCAGCGTACATACAGTTCTTGGTATTTGGGGTTCTTGGCTCCCCCTTCTTGGTTCCAGCGTCCGGCAAAGAAGCCGCCTATGTCACTGTTCCAGTTCGGAATGCCCATTAAGGTGTAGTTCAGTGCGGCAGGAATCTGTTTCTCCAGCATGTCCCAAGTGGAGGTCACGTCACCACTCCAGGTGTTGCAGCCGTAACGTTGTTGTCCGATAAATCCGGAACGGGTTAGGATGACAACGCGTTTGTCTTTGCTCAAAGCCTTTTGATGCGAGGCTATTCCGCTGTTGTGCATCAGTGAGTAGGCGTTCTTTACACTTCGGTAAGATCCCAAGTGAGTGGGGAGGTCATAGTCCGATTCTTGTCGGTTGATATGGTCGGGCTCTGTAGAATCGAGCCACCAGCCGTCGTTGCCGATGTAACTGAAAATGCCTTTATTCAGATATTTCCAATAAATATCCCTTGCTTCGGGATTGTAGACGTCGTAGGGGCGTGCGCCACTTTGTGGAGGCCAGGTATCAAAATTGATAATCATGCCTTTGGTATCCAGCTCCTTGCGTTGCTCTGTGTGGGTGCCAAAGCCGGGCCATGCCACAATCATCAGCTTGGCATTCAGCTTGTGTATTTCGTCGGCCCACTTCTTGGGGTTGGGAAAGCGTTCAGGGTCAAAGCTGTGTGAGTTCCACGCACTGTCCGTCTTCTGATATTCGGGCCAGTAGCGCCAGTCTTGAATCATACAGTCAATGGGAATTTGTAGTTCGCGATACTTCTTCAAGACATTCAGGCTTTCTTCCTGCGTATGATAGCGCTCCTTGCTTTGGAAGAAACCGTATGCCCACAGTGGAAGCATGGGGGAGTGTCCCGTCAAGTCGCGCACCTGGGCGATGATGCCGTCGGCGTTTCCGCCATACATGAAATAATAGTCCGCACAGTGTCCCAGGCTCTGGAAAGCGAGTTCCTGCGGAGTATCCATGAATTCTGAAATGGAGTAGTTGTCCCAATATACGGCATAGCCTTTCACGGGCGACATGAAATAAGGAGAATAGGTGAACATGTTCTCGTTCTGCATGTGGTGCATGGAGTTGCGGCGGTTGAATTTGCCGTCCATCACTTGTCCTACTCCGTAGATGGGTTCGTCTTTATCCAATAGGAAAGAGCCCCTTACTTGATAGGAGGGAGTGCCGGCATCATTCTTATCGGCAAAAGAGGTGCCGTAGTCCTTGTCTTTCAGCAGCTCGTTGCCGGCGATGGTATGGAAACTGATGCCTCCGGTTGCCGGATTGACAAGAACTTTCAATATAGAAGATTTCAGCACGGTTTGTCCTGCTTCCTCCGAAAAGTCCACTTTGACCGTTTCGGGTGATTTGACCACTACCAGACTTTCTTTGTTGTAGGGTTTGCCTTCGGGAGTTTTGTAAACCCGCACAATGGAAGGCGAATAGAATTCCACACGGATGTCCATTCCTTGTGTGGTGCATTTCATTCCTTGAGGTGTGCGCTCTGTGTTCTGGGCGGCACACAAGTTTGCAAGCATGGTTGCACAAGTCAGCACGAAGCCGGCTCTTTTCATAAAATTCATTTTCATGGTTCTTTTAAAATTATGCTGCAAAAGTAGTCCTGAATCCTCTTTAGACGGCAACAATCTTGTTGAAACGGAACAACACTCAGGTTGATTTCTGCATTTTTTCCGCATATTCCGAGGGGTGGCAACCGTACATTTCTTTTGTTCCGCTTCATAACGGCTGCACTGCTTTATCAAGTTGCGGATGCGGAGCAAAAGGATTTCTTCTTTGTGTTTCCGTTCCATCTCCTTCCGGGTGCGGTGTATGTAGAGGCGGATGCTTGCCGCAATGATGGCGATTGACAAGACTATATAGATGACGTATGCAACGCCGGTTTTCCACCAGGGAGCATGGACTGTTAGGCTTATCCGGGCCGTTTGCTCTTCATTCCAATGCTTTCCATCGTTAGAGGCCATTACCTTGAAGGTGTAGCTTCCCGGTGGCAAGTTGGTATAGGGAGCTTGGAGAATGCCGTTGCTCTGCTTCATGTTGCCGGCGGTTACCCATTGTGCGTCGATACCTTCCAGCTGATAGCGGTAATGGGTGTGCTCGCGGTTGAAGTAATTCAATGCGGAGAACTCGAGAGTAAGGAAGTTCTGGCTGTGGCTCAATGATATTTCTTTCACATAAGGAGAGGCTTCGGGTAGTATAGTCCGGTTTTCATAGCTTCTGCCCGGGAGGATGCATTCTCCATGCACATGGATTGCCGTGAAAACCGGTGGATAGGGCAGACTGGAAGATGGGGGCTCCGGATTGGGGGAAAAGATGTTGCATCCGTCGGCGTCTCCGAAATAGAGCGTTCCGTCATGTGACACGAATGCCGCTTCCGAACCGTATTCCCCTTGTAGCTCTTTGGGCAGGGTGGATGCTTCTACCGGTATGAGTATCCGGTTGCCGTCTTCCTGCAGGTCGAGCTTATAGATAGCTGTCCGGTCCTTTATGAATATGTTGCCGTCCCGGTCTTCCGTAAAGTTTGCTACGGCTGTATTTCTTTCAAGTGATAGGGGGAAATCCTTCTTGTCTATGTGGATGTGCTTATATAAGGCCGGATGGTAGTACAGCAATCCTCTGTTGAATGTTCCGAGCCATAAAGCTCCTTGCCGGTCCTGGAAAATCGTACTGATTTCTGTAGCAAGGACGTTGCCCTTTCGGGTCCTCAAGGTGGGCATGTAGTGGCGTGTCCTCTTTTCGGGGTCAATAATCCAAAAGCCACGGATGCAGCTGATGTATGCTTTCTCATCTGCGGAGATCATCAGTGTATTGAGGGTATACTCTGTTTCCATCAGCTTCTCCCATGCTCGCTTATGGAGGTCGAAATGGAAAAATCCTCCTTTAGAGCCGTTGCGCAGTTGATAGAACCCGTTTTTTCCTCTGAGTATGAGGGAGGTGTTTTGGAACTTCTCTTGTTCCGTCCGGGGATATGCGGCAATGTCATACTGTTGTTTTCCGTTTTTTACATCATAGCACACGATTTCTCCCGTGTCATGGAACAGATACAGAGATTCTTCGTCTGCAGTCAGGTCTTGTATTGTTCCTCGGCCTTCAGACAGTTTCAATCGGAAGGAAAGTTCCGGCTGTAACAGCTCGCCATGGCTGATTACCCAGACGAGCCCCCGTTCGTCCGCAAACAAATCCTCTATGGGATGCTGCATACCTTTCTGTTGAAAGACGGAGTCCAGGTTGGCAATGTATCGCTCGTTATGGAGATTGATGCACATCAGCCGTTGGTAATCCTTTATCCACAAGAGGGAATCACCGCTCAGATAGACATGGTAGAAGCCCTTGTATTGTTTCAGCGGATATATATATTCGGGGGTAGGCTGCAGAGAGGTGAAGTTGGCTCCATCATACAGATTGACGTTCTGGGTGGTGGTAAATACCATTCTTCCGTCCGGAAGTTGGAGGATATAGCGTATCTGGTTATCACTCAGACCGTGCGAGGTGTCAATGGAAGTGAATAGAAAGTCATTGGCAGAGATGGGAAATGCCATGCTGAGACATAATACCAACACTACCATGAACTTTATATCTGTTGGATGGATTTTTCCCATCTTTATTTTCCCCCTTTCCAGATACTGATAATTTTTTTGCCTATTGCCAAAATATTCAGCAGTGATACAGCAAAAAATAATAGGCAACCGGTCAATATGCATGGAAGCAGTGAACCGCTCTCCAGTTGCGGGAAGAGGTTTTGGACTACTTCTATATAGTAACTGCGTACCCATGCCACGCAGCCGATGGCGAGGAGCAGTACCAGTACATTCAGCCCTACTGTCAGTATATAATAAGGCGTGGCTACCCGCGTCGGGCTATATCCTATCAGCAGCAGGTTTTCCAGTTTTACCGTATTCTTTTGGAGAAGCAGGAAGATGCTCAGCATCAGGATGTAGAATGACAGAATGCTGATGAACAGTCCTACTCCCATGACAATAGCTGTAATGAGGCGCAGGAAATAAGTTGTCTTTCCGGCATCCAGATTGTTGCCTTCGGTTTCGTAATTCTTTTGCTGGAAATAGTCGGTGATGGCTGTGTCGGTAGGATTCTTCACTTCCACAATAAGTCGGGACGGTTCAGCTTCTTTTTCCGGTGCAAAATTCTTGTTGGCCCAGTCCATGAAGGATTGGGGGACGAGAATGGTATTCAGCCGGTTGGAGAATCCTACAATGTTGCCTTTATATTGTTCCACACGTCCGTTGCCCCGCATCATGATATCCATCTGTACCAGACTCATCAAACCTTCGGAGAGTTTCGGCAGACTCCGGCTTTGTGCAAAGCCAAAGTTATAGAGGTTCAGATAATTGCGCGGAACGATGATGGGAATTATCCGGGTATCTTCATCAAAATGCCATTTGTCCAGACTGACATCCACATATTCGTCGGGTACAGACTCGAAAAACATCTCTGTCGACAAGCGGATACCGGCTTCCTGCATACCGAGTCCGGCAGAGACTTTGAACAAGGAAGGAGTGAACGCGCCTACCCCTTTGGTGAAAGGTTGGGCTTTCAGGTCTTTTATCTCATCTTTGGAGAAGGTATTGCTTTTCCCGGCAAAGCTGCCCAAAGTACTGATTTTCTTGGTAGCAATGATATAATCCTTCTTCATGAAACTGTCCCCTTCCGTAAAAACGGGAAGGACATCACGATAGAATTGTACGCTCAGCAATACAATCATCATGCCGAAGAGATTGGCGAGGAAAAAGCCTGCCAACTGTCCGACACTGATGTGCTGGCGGAGAAGTTTCCAAACAAGTCGGTTCATATTAGCCACATTTATAATTGATAAATTTCATCATAATCCAATTCCAGATGTTTGCCGATGGAAGTCACTATGATTCCCGCTCCTTGGCGGCTGGCTTCTTCTGTCAGCAGCCTGCCCATGATTGTTCCGTTCTCGTCATCCAGATGGCTGACGGGTTCGTCCAGGAAGATGAAGTCGAAAGGCTGGCAGAGGCTGCGGATAAAGGCGACTCTTTGTTGCTGGCCGAAAGATAGCTTCCCGGCTTTCTCGTTTACCTTGTCGGCAATGCCGATTGCCTCGAATAGGGTAAGGACTTCTTTCCTTTTTTTGAAGTTGGTAAGCCGGTTCTTCAGTTGTATGTTTTCGATGGCGGTAAGTTCGGGAAAGATACGCAACTCCTGAAAAAGAATGCTGAGGGAGTGTTTGCGTATATCTGTCCAGTCATTGACGGAGAGTGAACGGATATTGCGCTCATCAAAGTTGATGATTCCCTGATAATCGTTGCGGTAGCCGTAAACATAGCTGCAAAGCGATGATTTTCCGGTGCCCGAAGCGGCTTCTATGAGATAACGTTTCCCTTTGTGGAACGTAATGTCCCGATGCCATACGTCTGAGGTAATGGCATCACGGTCGGCAAACACTTGAGGTAGTGTTTGCCGTAGGTGAATCCTATTCATGAGTGGTATTAATCCTTAATCTCTAATCCTTAATCCTTAAATTACATTCCTGCAAACTGCTTGATAAAGTCCACAATCTGTTTCAGTGCATTAACATTCTTGTTCTTCAGCTGCAGGGTGACGGTTGCCTTGTCCTCGTTGCCGACAGCTTCCAGATACGAGATATTGCCGAGCAGCGAGTAATAGGTGCTATACTCTTGTCCGCCAAATCCAGCTAGCATTTTTACAACGGGCAGGTCAAGTACGGCTTCCGCATTGATGACAAAGGCTGTGCGCTTGCCTTTCAGACTGGAAGCGAAGTCCGTCTCTTTGGCAGACGGGTCAGCGGTCTTGCATGCATTCTTATACAGCAGTTCGTCATTGGTGGCGTACATCTGTTTGTCTCGTATGCCGAAGAATATGTTGATAGCGCGTGATTTATAGACATATTCATTCTCATTCAATTTCACGATGTCTTCGCCGCGTTTCAGTCCCAGTTCGGACTTTTTCTCATAAAGAGCTTTCAAGGGAGCGTCGTTCTTTACGCTGGCATAGGCCAGGAAAGAAGGATTGCTGTTCATGGTTACATTGATAAGGCCTATGGTCAGGTCGTTGTGGAAAGCACTGAACAAGTCTTTTACTTCAGCGGCTTTGGTAATGGAGAAATCGTTGCGGAACTGCTCATTCTCTTGCAGCACATTGTAGAACTCTTCTCCATTGATACCTATGCTGAATAGCGCCAGGGTAGATTTTGGGAAATACTTCAAGAACGTGTTTTCGATGGGACAAGTACTTTTGATTTGCTTTTCGAAAAGTGCTTTCAATTCTGTGTTCTCGGTATAGCTCTCTACTTTCAGTTCTATTTTCCCTTTTTCGAAGGAGAGACTTCCCAGCATCTTCAAGTCTTTCAGGTCGATATTGTGGGATATTCCGTAATTCAGCGGATTGGCGTATGCACTCAGCAGGCTGGAAGGAGAGATGAGCATATTGATGTCTCCATCCTGCTTTTGCATTTTCTTGAAAGCGGTGTTACTGTTGATGCTGTTTTCTCCGGTCTGTTTCAGCAAGGCGGGAATTCCTTCTTTGACTTTTTCCAGTTGCGATGTGCCGGTGTAGTTCACCATCATAAGCGTGGTAGGAGTGAAAGCGAGCAATGCCCGCTTGTTGATTTGTGCAAAACTGTAACCGTCCGCTTCTGCCACATGGCTGATTATCTGTTCTTTCTCCGTAACTTCCAGAAGCTTCAGCAAATCATCCTCACTTTGAACCTTGGCTACCATGGTGGTATAGGGGAACGAGGGAGCGTTGAAGACATAAATCGGCGCATTGACGTCCACTCCCGATTTGGCAGGGTCTTTCAGTACAGCCTCCAATTGTTGGAAAGTAGCTGCATTCATATCGCTTTTCAAGGCATCTGTCAGCTTTTGCAGTGCTTCTTTAGTCTCTTTATCTTTGGTACCGGCCTTGTCTGCCAATGATTTTAAATTGACAGCGATGACTTGCGAGGCATCGGAAGGAATAACGTTGGTGTATTCTGGCTTTTTGGACGAACAAGCGCTTATCAGCACGATGAGCATTGCCAGTACTGAGAAGTGGAAGAATAGGTTCTTTTTCATATAGTTTTTGTTTTAGTGAGTATCATTGATTCTGTAAATTGAGGATGTGGCAGGCAACCAGTGCCGCCGTCTCTGTACGCAACCTTGATTTTCCCAAGCTGATGGGGATAAAATCGTTTTCCGTCGCCTTCCGGACTTCCTCTTCGCTGAAGTCTCCTTCAGGACCGATTAGTACGAGAGCGTCCTCTTCGGGATGTACCATATCCTTCAAAAGCGGTTTTTCGCCTTCATAACAGTGGGCGATGAATTTCTGACCCGGAAAAGGCTGTGTGATGAACTTGTTGAAGTCTGTCATTTCATTCAGTTGGGGCAGGCGTGCCTTGAGCGACTGCTTGATGGCAGAAACCAGAATTTTGGAGATGCGCTCCGTCTTGATGACTTTCCGTTCCGAGAAACGGCAGTTCAGGAATGTCAGTTCATCAAACCCTATTTCCGTCGCTTTCTCGGCAAACCACTCTGTACGGTCCATGTTCTTGGTAGGTGCCATGGCAATGTGCAGATGACCTTTCCACAAGGGGGCTTGCGGAAGGGTTTCCAGAATATTCACCAGGCAGCGTTTGTTGGTAGCCGTACTGATTTCGGCGCGATAGAAGCAGCCCTTTCCGTCTGTCAGCATAACCTCGTCGCCTGCTTGCAGGCGTAAGACCCGTACGGCATGTGCTGCTTCCTCTTCGGGCAGTTCTGCGTGGGTCTGTATGTCGGGAGTATAGAATACGTGCATGTTACAAATTGTTTTTGAGTTGGTTGATTTGGTCTCTTATCTGTGCGGCTCGTTCGTAATCCTCTTCTTCGATTGCTTTCTGCAGGGCTGTTTTCAATATGCCTATTGTGTCTTCCTGCAACAGTTCGTCTTTGTCCGGCTCGCTGCCTCCCATAGGGTCGGTGGTGCTTTCGCCGGTTTTCAGACATTCTGTTTCGAGAATCTCTTCGTAGACAAAGATAGGAGCATTCATGCGCAATGCCAGGGCGACGGCATCGCTGGTACGGGCATCAATCCGGAGAATAGTCTCTTCGGCTTTCATGTAAAGGTAGGAGTAGAATACTCCGTTGTCTACTTTATAGATAAGAATACGCATCAGTTTTACACCCAGCACCTCAAGAACGGAAGCAAATAGGTTATGGGTCAGCGGACGGGGCGGTACAATACCTTTCATCTCGATGACCATAGCTTGTGCTTCGGTGGCACCTATAATAATCGGAAGCTGGCGTTTGCTACCCACTTCACCCAGTACCAGGGCATAGGCACCCGCTTGCGCCTGGCTGTTGGAAATGTTTAGTACTTGTAGTTCTATCTTTTTCTTATTCATACCTATTAAATCAACCTGACTCTCAATCAGTTTTTCTCTATTTTTTCCGGATTATGTTTATAGCGGAACACCATTCCAAATAGCAGACCAATGACTAAAGCATATCCTGCAAAGATAAGCCATACCGGTGTCCAGTCGCGGCTTACCAGTCCTCCGCCTTCGGCATATACCGAGAAGGCATCCACCACGGCTCCGCTGGCATAACCTCCGATGATGGCTCCCACACCGTTCGTCATCATGAAGAACAAGCCTTGTGCGCTGGCACGGATACTGGGATGTGCCTCCATTTCTGTAAACAGCGAGCCCGATACATTGAAAAAGTCAAATGCCATGCCGTAGACAATCATCGAGAGAATGAGCATCCAGAGTCCGCTTCCCGGGTCTCCGAGGGCAAAGAGCCCGAAACGGAATACCCATGCAAACATACTTATTAACATAACACGCTTGATTCCGAAATGTTTCAGGAAGAAGGGGATGGCAAGGATAAACAGCGTCTCACTCATTTGCGAGATGGAGAGCAGGATGACGGAGTGTTTTACACCGAACGAATCTGCATATTCGGGTATGGAAGCAAACGAACCCAGGAAAAGGTCGCCGTATGTGTTTGTTATTTGAAGGGCGGCTCCCAGCAGCATGGAGAACAAGAAGAAGATAGCCATCTTCTTGCGCTTGAACAGCACCAGTGCGTCCAGTCCGAAAGCGGAGAGCATCGTTTTTCCTTCGCTGCGCATGGGGGGGCAGGCTGGCAAAGTGAAAGCATAAAGTCCCAGCATGGCTGCCGATATGGCTGCCACATAGAGCTGTGCCGAACTTGCCTTGAACCCGGTGAGGTCCACAGCCCACATGGCACAGATAAAGCCTACCGTTCCCCATACACGGATGGGGGGGAAGTCTTTCACCAAATCCATTTTATATCTTTCCAGCGCATTGTAGGATACGGTGTTGGCCAGAGATAGTGTAGGCATGTAAACAAGCATGTTGAGCAGCATGGCCCAGTACATGTGGTTGTATGTGGTGGCAGTTGAAGCATAAATCAGAGCACCGGCACCGATGAGGTGGAGTATGCCATAAAGGCGTTCGGCGTTTATCCATTTGTCGGCGATGATACCGGTCAGTCCGGGCATTATCAGTGAGGCTATACCCATGGTTGCAAAGATTGCTCCGATTTGTCCGCCTTCAAAATGTAACGTACCGCCCATGTAACCACCTAATGAAATCAGCCATGCTCCCCAAACGAAGAATTGCAGGAATTGCATGGCAGTGAGTCGGAATTTGATGCTCATAATATTAGCTTTTTATGTTTTGAATTATGTAATAGATGCAAATGTACAATGAGACTAGGAGAAAAACAAGTTCTGTACGGCTTTTTCTTCAACGAAAGAGATTAATGAGGGATGGGTTTTGGGAAGGAATGTATTATAAAAAAAGAAGGGTATCTATCCCAGACACCCAATCTTTATTAACCTTAAATCTAATACCATGAAAAACACAGTGCAAATATACACGGTTTATGTTATATAACATGCTGTTTTGGCGTATTTCTGCTTTTTATTAACTCTATTTAAGAAAAGCAGGCTAACAAAGCCTGCTTTTTCCTTTATTCTACATATAGAACCAGTCCTTTCAGGTATTCCCCTTCCGGATGATAGATGCTGACCGGGTGGTCGGCAGGTTGCGTCAGTTGGTGCAGGATGCGTACGCTGCGGCCGGACATGGCAGCGGCTGTGAACACGGCGGTGCGGAAGTTTTCTTTGCTGACGGCTTGCGAGCACGAGAAAGTGAAAAGAATACCTCCGGGCTTGATTTTTTCGAAAGCCTTGACATTGAGTTTGCGGTAGCCTTGCAGGGCATTGCGCAGAGCATCGCGGTGCTTGGCAAAAGCAGGAGGGTCAAGAACTATCAGGTCGTATTGGTCGCCCATGCGGTCAAGGTATTTGAAGGCATCTTCTGCATAGGCGGCATGGCGGGTGTCACCCGGGAAGTTCAGTTCGATGTTCTTGTTGGTCAAGTCGATGGCTTTGGCGGAGCTGTCCACGGAATGCACCAGTTTGGCGTCTCCACGCATAGCATATACGGAGAAGCCGCCGGTATAGCAGAACATATTCAGTACGCTGCGGCCTTTGGCATAACGTTCCAGTAGCGAACGGTTCTCGCGTTGGTCTACGAAGAAACCGGTTTTTTGGCCTTTCAGCCAGTCGATGTGGAACTTCAGGCCGTACTCCATGGCTACATTGTCCGTGCTGCCGCCTTTCAAGAAACCATTCTCCGGATAGAGGTCGGCCTTGAAGGGAAGGGTCGTCTCCGATTTGTAATAGATATTGTCAATCTGGCTGCCCATCACTTCGGTAAGGGCATCGGCAATGGCCATGCGGTCGAGGTGCATGCCGGCAGAATGTGCCTGCATCACTGCGGTACGGGCATAAATGTCGATAACCAGCCCCGGCAGGTTGTCTCCCTCCCCGTGCACCAGGCGATAGGTGTTGTTTGTCGGGTTTCCGGCTATGCCGATACTGCGGCGCATGTCGTATGCTATGCTGAGTTTGCGTTTCCAGAAGTCCGCATTGATTTCTTCTTCTTGACGGAAGGTCAGTACGCGTACGGCGATACTGCCAATCTGAAAATGCCCTTTGGCTATGAATTCCTTTTTGGATGTATAGATTTCAACTACTTCCCCTTCTTCGGGCTCTCCGTCGAAATGTGCGATGGCGCCGGAAAACACCCACGGGTGAAAACGCTTTAATGACTCCTCTTTATTGGGTTTAAGGTATACTTTGTACATATATATAA
>ENA-OZHH01000964-OZHH01000964.1-human-gut-metagenome-genome-assembly--contig:-NODE-964-length-14788-cov-18.665173_pt1 | contig 14788 bp, 19 predicted proteins | sample MGYA00244045_ERZ653684 | MGnify/ENA primary metagenome ERZ653684 (study PRJEB26926, sample SAMN06165264) | human gut metagenome | biome: ENVO:00009003; feature: ENVO:2100002; material: ENVO:00002003... | reverse complement strand
AGATGCAGCGTAGTCTCGTGGGCTCGGAGATGTGTATAAGAGACAGGATATAATATATAGAAACAAGGAAATCAGTCAATTGTAAGCGACAAGCTCGTACCCCATTTGGGGTACGAGCTTGTACACCATCTAATATTAACCAATAATTTTTATAGTCATCTGATCAGTCGCAGGATATGAATTATTTGTTGTCCACACTAATTGATTTTTTGTCTTATCCAAGCCGCATTCCAAATAATCTGTATAATGCTGATTATTCATTTTGATATCTACATATAATCTAGTGTTCACTAGTGGAAATACATTCCTATTAGCATCACTAATAGGTGCACTTTTAAATAATATAGTATTACCAAAGTTGTCCTTAGTAAAAGCCTCTGCAGTATCTTTTGATAACACCATATATGGGGTTGAAATTTTTAATACACCAGTAGGCGCTGAAACCTGTAATTGGCCAGTAGCATTCCAGCCCTCAAAAGCACCATTTGCTATATCAGCTGTGACAGTTGGAATATAACCTGAGCCACATATTAAATTAGATATAACGCTTATAATATAATTAGTGGCTTTCTCTGTAAAATGCAAATTATCAGCGTTGTAAAACGCACCAGTCAAATAGTAATACGGCATAGCAAAAATGCAAGGCAAATAGTTATCGTTAGACATATACTTAGTTTTAGTAAACAAATCTTGGTAAGTATTATATGCACAACTAGCAAATATAAAACAAACTTGTGCGTTAGGAAAACTACTTCTAGCGTTCTGAACAGTACTAACAACTTTTTCTTTAAGCTCAGTCCATACAAAATTACTATCATTAGCACCACCAACAATATATACATACTTTATCATTTCTTTTTGACTAGCACTCATTTCCTTTTTAGCTTGTTCAATTAAATCGTTAAAGGTTGCATCAACCCAATGTCCTGAAAAACCTGCGCCACCTTTACTGTATTCATACCAATTTTTAGCATTTAACATATTACGAACACCATTAGGTAATTTGTGATTATAATTTACACTATAAGAGTCGCCTATCCATAAAATGTTATCTTTAGTATCATTTTTTCTATCTATAATTTCACTGTTTAAACGATTTTCAAGTTGAGCTGTTTGTTGTCTGTATGCTTCAACTTGAGCGTTATAATTGCCAGTATTAACCCAATAAGTCTTATTACTTATATCAACATTTGCTGGTACAGGGACTTTACTTGTAAAACTATTACCTTCATATGTTACTATTGATAATGCTTCATACTGTAAAGCCTTATTCCATTCACCCATAACTTTAGGTACATATCTAGCACCAACGTATTGTCTGTTAATTAATCCATTCATATTATTTACCTCTCTTTCTTAATAGCTCAACACTAAATGGCCATAGTCATAATTTCCAACACCGATATTATTTCCAATATCTAGCCCAGTAGTATTAAAAGTAATACTTTCCCAATTTTTAGGAATTGTATAAATGATATATCCCTCGTCACTAATTGTTACGAAAATCATTGTAGCTAAATATTGAGCTATAATGCTCTCTGCGTAGCTTGTATCAAAATTATTAATCCAATCTTGTACAATGTGTAGTTCCTTTTTAAGCTTGTCTATTTCATCATTCTGTAATTTGTCAGTTTCAATCAAATTATTAATATAAGTTACCATTTTGCACAGAATTTCATAATAGCTTAAGCTGTCATCGTATACAAGTGGTAAAACCTTGAAGCACCAAAACCTAAAAAAATCACTGTCAGAATTGTTCATATTATGCACCCCTTCCTAGTAAATTGTAAAGAATAAATCTTTAAGCTCATTAATAATCATCATATCAATATTTAAAAACGTTTCCCTAAACTTTAGTAGCATTTCTGATTGATTGCCTTCACAACCTAAAACTTTGTCAATATAGCTGTCGCTTCCGTTTCCTGTTCCTGTCTCACTATCGCTAGTTGTTCCGTTTAGCGTAGTACTCGTACCATCCGTACCGATATTATGCGTGGCATTTGTTAAATAATCGTTACTGTCAAGTCCAGCAATACCGCCCTGCGGTGTATCACTGTAATAGCTCCAAGTGTCGGTGCTTCCGTCAGTTCTCGAATTAGTAGTGTTAGTACCATTTCTGTTAGTGGTTTTTGTTTCGGATTTACTACCTTCATGTGTAACACTCCTGTCTACACTAACTAACGGTTGGATTTTTAACAATTCACTCTGATAAAGTTGGTTATAATAAGGCATTATGTTTTTCATTTTATCACTTAGAAATAACTTCCATCTTCCCACAGTTTCACAACAAATTTCTCGTGTATAGTAATGCCTTAAAATCTTTTTACAAAGCTCAGCGCGGTATCGCTCATCAAAAATAGGAAAGTCGCTAAAAATCTTGTTCCAAGACTTATCCAGTATATCTTCAATGTTATTAAATCCTGACGACTCTGAAAGCTTTGCGGTTGTTTCACAGATAAATCTAATTTGTGTTGTGTATTTACTCATCATCATCCTCCTTCCTGTCATCATTCTGATTGAATACATCACGGAAATGACAACTTATATGAGTACCGAACATTTCGTTAATCTGCTCACAGGCTTGTTGTCTTGCAAATTCTCTCGAATATCTGTTAGCCATTACACCACCCTGTAGTCTCTGCACTTCGTCCTTAATCATTCTTTCTTTTTTCTGAACACTTATGTTTGATACACCTAAGTAAGTAAGAGCTTCATTCCACAGATTAACCTTTAACTCATAAAGCTTATCTGCGACATAAGGGGCACCAGTTGTGAACACACCAAACGAGCCACCGTCTCCCTCCATGAAATCATTACTAGCAAAAATAACAGGTTGGTTGCCGTCATACTGCATATATGCGTTCTGTAGAGCTAATTGTTGATGCTCACTACCTTTAATCAAAATCGGTGTTCTTTGAGCTTTACAATTAATATCAATACTTGCGTCAAGTTCAGCTAGTCTCTTAGCGTATATTTCCATTTTATCTTTACAACACCAATGTGTCATATTATCCCAAATGATAACACTGTCACTTCTTCCGCACACTCGTTGATAACCATTAGAAGCATAAGCCCGTCTATCGAACGGTATATTGTAAACATCAAGCTGACCGCCCAGTATACATCTTAGGCACAGATTTCCCATAACTTCATCATTAAAATACAGCATAGCACTATTTTCATACAGTCCAACTTCAATAAATCGGGCATCTACAGAGCTGGGAAGCCCAACCCATTCAAACGAGCTAATCGCTATTTCCGTAAATAAATCTAAGTATTGGTCAAAAGTGTAAAGCTGATAACAAACGCTGTCACTAAATGAAGTACGCTCTTGTGCTCGTCTTGCTTTTCTTGCCTTACTCAATTTTATCCAACTCCTTTCTAAACTGAATTATCAAGCGAATAATTACCTACTTCATTAGGGTTTTTCCAAAAGGTAATTCCGTTATTAAAATAGCTTTCAATTAAGGCTATATCATCGCTAGGTGCTCCCCCAACTATAGTGCAATCAACAGTTTTTGTGTAATTCCAATGTGGTCTACTTGAAACATTAGGCACTTTAGTTGTATGACAGGCATACCCAAACACGTCAAAATACTTGTCTATTGCTTTAGCATACTCAGCAGTAATTGATTTTCGTTGAGCTTCAAAACACACTTGTCCTTTACCAAAAAGTGCGTTATTAGTAGCATAATTGCCCTTTACGTCGTTAGCAGAAATACTAGCCGTGTAAGCACTTGTTAATATATTTTGGACACTACCCAGTGCTGAATTACTTGACTGTCCAGTAATCATTCCCGTAGCAGTCTGAACGGCTGACGGAATAGCGTTAATTGTTATTGGTACAGCATTTTGAGCAACCCACGCATTAAATGCGTCTACATTCCACGAACATAAAGGGAAGCTGTCAAGTGTGATTGTTTCCGTCATATCCATTCTGCCTGTTCCTCTTGTTTTTGTGGCCTTGTATCTATCAAGGCGCAACACTTCCTGTACTGGCATTGTCATGTTACCTACTATGTTATAATACGGTGTAAGATTATCTGAGAATTCATAGCGTTGAATTAATGTTTGTCCGCAATTATTTCTTACTTCATTAAAATTGAATGGATAAGTGTATAGTTTCTTGTTTCTCGGTCTGTATCCGTTTATTGTATCACTATTACTAATTGGTACACCAGTAACATTTATTGGTTTAGTATTCCCTGTAAATGTAATATTAACTCCTGCATCCGTTACCGTAACAGGAAGTATCTCTGTAGGACAAGTGTATATTGCTAAGATATTGTCAGGAGAAGTTAAATACTGTTTTAAAAAATTAGTGAGATTATTACTGCCTGTTTCTGTGTTAGCAAAGGCTTTTATTTGATAGCCACTATAAACACCGTCGTATAGATATCCTCCTGTTGTGGCAAGTAGTACCATTGTGCAAGTACTTAAAGAGCCTAACCCAATTACCTGAGCGTCACTGTTGTAAACATATTCGCCACACTCAACATTCTCTGGAAGGATATGCTCACCGATGTTATCGGTTCGACTGTGTTCACGTTCAACAAAGCATTCTTTTCGTTCAATATCAAACCAGTACGTTTGTATAACATCAATTTGAAAGCTTATCTCAGCAGTAACATTGTTAATATATTCAATCCCAGTCACAAACGCATAAAACCATCGAGTACTGAAAGCCGAGTTTTGAAACATCATGTAATTGCAATCATATAACGCATCTGCTGTAGCCTGTAAACGGCATTTACCTTTATTAACTCTGTTGTAAGTTACTTTATTAAAATGCTTTTTGGCTTTACTAATAAAATAATCTGCTTGTGTTTTCTTATCTGAAAAATAAATTGAGTGTTTCTGCTGAGTGGAGAGAGGTACTCCACTCAGCATGTACACCTCACTATCTGGCACTATGTACATAATTCATCATCCTTTATTTAATTCGACTGTAGCACCTACAGCACTAGAGCCAGTGATGGTTGTAGTTCCGTTGTTGGTTGTTCCTTTATTTAATTCGACTTTATCACCTACAGCACTAGAGCCAGTGATGTGTGTATTTCCCGTGTAGGTTGTTCCATCTAAATCAGCTACAAGCGTGATTTGTGTTTCAGATTTTGTTGACGGAATTACAATAGCACCGTATTTCTGTACGGCAATACCCTGTTTTGCAAGAGTTTCCGTCTGAACAAAATTAACCGAATTAGGTGCAAGCGTGGCCGTGTCATCATTTACGTTCAGTGTAAAGATTGTACCAACCTCAGAAATATCTTTTCCTGTGATTTTAGCAGTGATTTTTGTAGGCAGGGAAATTGTCGCATTATTGTCAACAAAAACGATTGCATTAGCAAAAGGCGAGTAAGAAATAGTTTTCCAACAATGTAGCCAATAATTCCAATATAATCCACTGCCTACACGTGTTTCGTCAAATTCAAATAAGTTATCATAAATTTGAAACCATTCTTCATCAACCAAAACTCCCTTAACGTTTTTCATAAGTTTAAGCTCCTCTGCTGTCACTTCTTCAAGACCTGTGGACTCTTCTCTAATGGCTTCAAATCTTTCATTATCAAATGTCGCAAAATCATCAATTAAATGAAGTTTTCCTATGAATGTTGCTTTATCCATATTAAAAGCACTAGCAAGTACTTTAACATCAAATTTAGCGTTAAAATCAGCGTCCATAAAAATACACTGTTTATCAATAGGTGTGTTGTTCTGTACATGACTCTCATTAAATCTACCTGTCATATCAATAGGGAGTAAATTTGATTTTCCTCTAAAAGCTACAGCCACACTATCCATGTCAGTAGTATCAATCTTCTGTGGATATACTTTACCGTGAGAAATTGCTTTAATGAGCAGATACTTAAAAAGTAAGTATTCGTCGTATTCAGCTGACTGATAAACTTGGTCAATAATTGATGTAATAAGATTAGTTACACCGTCAGCAGATGTAAAGGCACGTCTTAATGCCTGTTTCTCAATAGTAATGGGATACATTACTCGCCAATTAGTCATATGAAAGACTGACTGAACATTAGGAAGAGTACGTTTAAACTCCCTGCTAGCACCCTTCTCGGCATCATATTTTACGGCCTTGATAATACCAACAAAAATATCCTCTACAGTTTCGCCGAATTCGAGATAGCCCTTCTTGAGGTGCTTATAAGGATTGTTAAAAGTTGCACTCTGCATACGCACCAATGCAATTCTATTAATTAAAGCGTTGATAAATTCGTTGGCATGTGTCGGATTTCCAAAAAGGATTTCACCAACCTTTGGTATGTCCTGTTCCTTATCTATTTTTGGTACATCTTTTTGATAAGCATATGATGCATTATTTCTAATAACATTTAAAATGTCAATTGAGCGTGCATCAAGTTTCGTTTTAGCAATTATTCTAGCCATTTATTCGTCCTCCTCTTCAAATAAATCCTCGAAAGAGATGTACTCTTTCTCTTCCTCCTCATGTTCTGTCGGTGTGTCTGGTTCATCTTCCTTTTTTTCAACAAAACGTGAAATATATTTGTCTCGCCACATTTTGTCATTTTCCTCATATTTCTTTTTCCAGTCGTCAGCATCGGACGAGTCGATTGAGTCGGATATATCCTCAATAATCTCAATTGTTTCATCATCCTTTCTATCGCCGACATAATTTCTTACTTTTCCAATAAGTTCGTCTTTTGATAATTTAGCCATTACCATTCTCCTTTCTTAAAATCGTCTGTGTAACATCATATAAATAGGCATATGCTTTCTTGTTGATGGCGTAGGTGGTGTGGGTGGTGTGGGTGGTGTGGGTGTGCCGCTTAAATATTCAAACCAATTCTTTCCGTTTTGTATTCTTTCGTCAAGTGCTACAACTCCAGCTCGCTCACGTTCAAAACAGTAAGCCTTGACGGCTTCTTCAACGTCCGTTAGTCGAGAAAATTCTAAACCACTATAGGGATAACTTTTAGTCGGTATCCACTGGCCGCCATATCCTTCAAGTACTTCGGCATTAATAAGCTGACATTGTAAGTTGCCATCTTTCCAATCCTTACCTTGAGCAGTTGCGTAGTCAGTGAGGTTTGCTGATGGCGTCCACTGAATAAGACCCCATCCACTAGATACACTTTCTCTTTCTTTTAAGGCAGGGTTTAAGGTGCTTTCTCTCTGGATATTTCCGAGCATACCGCATATACTTTCAAGTGTGTATTTTCCAGTAAAATAAGTGTTAAACTCTACAGCGTTATTTTTCATCTGCGCTTGTGTCAGATACTTCCTAGTACCTTCAATAACTACCCATGACATTAAATTACCTCAGTAAGAAGCGCTTTCCATGTGTTGTTGCCGCACTCACCATCCTGTACAAGATTGTGGTCTTTCTGAAAATTAATACACGCAGATACACAGCCTTTACCGTATTGAGTATCAATTGAACCAGTATAATATCCCAACTTTGACATTAGTATCTCAAATACGGTAACATCGTTATTTTTAGCACCTTTTTTCAATAAAGACATATTCGCTAATTTCTCCTTTTTAAAATCAACAATTCTTTTAACAAGCACTAAGTCGTTTCGGTGAGAAATATTAGTAATTGAAACACCTTTACCCTTGTTTGTTTTTGTGTTTTTACTATTTCCTCTCGATTCAATCATTTGTGTACTGCTAATAGCAATTGCTATGTGAGTAATTCTCTTGACTGATTTACCAAAATAAAGTAAGTCAGCACTTTGAATATTTGTTACTGTTTTGCCTAATGCTGCGTAGCCTTGTGCTGTAGTTCTCGGTACTTTCATGCCACACTTATTAAGTACAGAATACACAAAACCACTGCAATCATATCCGCCCTCTGCTTCGGACTCTCCACCCCATACGTAGGGCTTTCCTAGATACGTTCTCGCCGTTGTTACAATATCACTACTTGTCATTTACATTTACCTCAGTGTCAAGCTTATCACAAAGTTTTTGAAGCACTACTGTATTATTGTTGAGTACATCTGCAAACTTGTCTGTCTCTTGCTTATGTGCGTCATTAATTTTGTTAATGTAATAACACATAATTAAACACATCCCTATGGGAAAACCAAGCGTTGAAATTAATGATGCTAAGTCGTTAATCATAATAGTGACCTCCCTTCTTTTTTTCTTATTATAACATATTATCCACAAATTATCAACATTAATTTGACAAATTGTGGATAATTTGTTATAATAAACTAAAGGAAGTGGATAAATGAAAGAAATAAAATACTATGATGGCACTAAGCTATTAAGCATGAAAGATATTAATGGAAATGTACCCGAAATTTATATATCAACATCAAATAGAAGTGCAGGAAAAACTACATATTTTAATAGATACCTAATTAATCGTTTTTTAAAGTATAACGAAAAATTTTGTCTACTGTACAGATTTCAAGACGAGTTAAAGGACTCCGCGGACAAATTCTTTAAGGATATACACAACCTTTTTTTCTCAGCTTATACAATGAAAGCTGTACAAATTGGTAATAGTAAAATGTACGAGTTATTTTTATGCAGTGCATACGATGAAGAGGATGAGGGAAAATCCTGTGGTTATGCTGTAGCACTCAACTGTGCGGATAAAGTGAAAAAGTATTCGCACTATCTGAGCGATGTATCAAGAATACTTCTTGATGAATTTCAGTCCGAAACTAATCATTATTGTGCTGATGAAGTTAGTAAATTTATAAGTATTCATACTTCAATAGCAAGAGGTAATAATAGTCAGGTTAGATATGTTCCTGTAATAATGATTTCAAACGCTGTGACGTTATTAAATCCTTATTACACAGCATTAGGTATTACTGACAGACTGACATCTGACGTGAAGTTTTTACGTGGCGATGGTTTTGTTCTCGAACAAGGATATAATGAAAGTGCTTCTAAGTTACAAGAAAGTTCACTGTTCAATAGAGCTTTTAACAAATCTAATTATGTGGCCTATGCATCACAGAATGTCTACCTCAATGATAATAATGCTTTCATTCAAAAAATGAAAGGTCAGAGTAGGTATTTATGCACGCTTAAATATAAGGATGAAGAATATGCCGTTAAATTGTTTGAAGAGGAAAGTATAGTTTACTGTGACAAAAAAGTTGATACAGATTTTAAACAAAGAATTTCGGTTACAACAGATGACCACAATATCAATTATGTAATGCTCAAAAATAATGGTTGGTTAATTGACTATATGAGGTACTTCTTTGATAGAGGGTGTTTTAGATTTTATTCACTTGACTGTAAAGAATGTATTCTTAAAGCTCTAGCATATTATTAATGGTATCTGCGTTAGTTATTTTTGTAACATTGGTGCGAAAGGCTCTTTGAAATATAAGACGCACTGGTGTAGTTGGATTTATGCCTATCCATGCATTAAGAATTAACGTTATAGATATATTAAAGAGACAGAATTTATTCTGTCTCTTTTGTTATGTTTCACCTGAATCTTTTTATCTCATTTTATATGTTGTCTCTTTTAACACTATCCCTCCTCTTATTCTCACCGGCCTGAGTTTTCCGTATACTTCCAAGCCTTGCTTGAAATCAGCAAGCGTTCTCTTTGTTTTTAAAAATTCTTGCTGAATTGTAGGATATTTCTCTAGTTCATCATCTGTCACACCCTCCATTGATTTAAGAAACAAATCCTTGCATCTATCAGGCATACCTGCACATTTTACATTATAGTATGGCACATTAATTGCTTCTTCATCCTCATGCGTAACATGCTCAATATAAGTTTTTTGACGAACAAAAATCGCTTCATCCCAAAAGCTCTCGAGCTTCCAACAACAAAAATTAGATGGGTGTATTTTTATTCCTTTAATATTTTTCTTTGCAGTGCAACAATGTATGCTATCTGTGTCAGCGTATACAAAATATTTGAAGTTTTGCTGTGCGGCTCGAATAGTAAAATTTCTGGCATAACTTGTTATAGCTGAACCTATAGGAATATACATGACTTTCTTTTCGTGTTCTTCAAATGTCGTAAAACCTAGTGAGCCATCGTCCTTCTCTCTTGCCACTTTAAAAGAGGATATATCCGAACTGCTAAGTTTTCCATATAAGTTATTTAAAAAGAGTTTTGCAAGTGTTCGCTTTGCTCCTGTACTATTTTGCTTAATTTTCTTATACTTATTAATATACTCGTCAAAAATTCCTGTTATAGTTCTAAAATAACATCCATCCAATAACTCAAAATCTACAAGTGTGTAATGCTCTTGTAACAATTCAAAATCCGTTTGAGTAAGTACCATTTCAACAATAGCTTTTTTAATATTTCCGTCAAAATCTTTGTACCATGTGCATACATTTCCTGTATCTTTATCAACTATGTCAGATGTTTCAAGCATTTCAGTAGCCTTATACAAAAAACTGCCTTTAATCTGTATAAATGGTAATTTATTTTCTTTCAAGTAAAAACGTGTGCGAATACGAACAAAATAATAATATTGGTCTGTAAGACATTTTGGTGGAATTTTACCTTTGAAAAAAACTGGTTGACCATATGGGTAATAATTTCCACTTTCTGAATGCATCATAGATGGGTACAAGCTATTAACATCTGCTGTGATACCCTCTCTGTAAATTCTGTTTTCACATCCTTTCTTTAGATAACACCAACCTCCTCTATATGAGTGTCTTATATACTCGTCAGCGTTTGAGTATTTATATTCAAGTGGGTTTAATTTAAACTGTGTTAAATCAGGGAAAAATGCTTGATAGTCTTGTTTGTCAACTGTAGCTTTAAATTCAGAGAGACAGCACGAACCGATAGTAAGTTTTAAGTGTCCATCGCATTGCATGATTTCCAGTGCTTCTTTAACTACAAGCACATCATTAGCAATATAACGTTTTTCGTCATCTGTAAGTGGGCAACCTGCATATCTAAGCCCTTTATACTCCATATTTAATTTACGGTGCTTTGTTTGAAAACTTTTCCCAATTTGTTCAACTGAAAATGGCAAGAGCTTCAAACTATCTCTAATCTCAATCATTGCATATGGTGTCTTGATATGTATACTGTACCACTGCCCCATGTCCGAGATTGAATATACAAAAGATTTTGGCGTTAAATCTTTTTCTTTCAAAAAGTGCACATCACTTTCGTTATTGGGATTTACATATAACTTTTGTTCATATTTCAAATCTGCTAGTAAGAATGATAGCCAAAACGAACCATCAAACTTTAAGTTATGATAATATATGCAAATATTCTGCTTTAAGTTATATAGATAATTATATGTCTCTCTAATTGAATGATGAATCTTAACATCCTCCGTGCCTAGCTCGACAACTGCTGATGCCCACACCTCAGTGAATGTCTGGCCTTCGTATACGGTAGTCTCAAAATCGCCTACCATATATTTAATTTGCTTTTTCATACTTCTTCCCACGTTTCATCATCAACTAATGCTTTATCGATTTCTGCCTGTTCTGCTTCACTTGGTAAACTGCCACTTATTAACATGTATAAATGCTGTACGGCCGTCCTTGATACAGCACTACTCGGATGATATTTAATTATAACTTCACAAGTTGATAAAAAATCCTCACTTGCTTGTGCTATGGAATACAGAACAATGTCTGCGCCATACTTTTCGATTTGTGAGTTTAAAAGATTGTTTAACAAGTCTGCTGACTCTGATTGTTGAACACCCACGTTTGCTATCATGGACTGTACTTTATCCCATACTAATTTTGATGCATGAAACGTCTGTTGCCATTCTTTGTTAGACTTAATTCGATTATAGTCCTCTTGGTCTTTTTTTCTTCTCCTAGTCTCCCATGCTTTCCTTGAAGCTTCTTCTCTTATTTCTCTTTTTCTCTGTTCAACTGTTATTGGTTGCCCTGTTACTGCACTGATGGCATATGCCTTTTTATAAAGCTGTGCAGGTCTAATCTTTGACAGCCTTCTTATTGAACCACTCGTGATAGTTTTTGGCTTTGGTGGTATAAGGTTGGGTTCAAACACATAACCTCTTTTTTCAGCGTTTCTAATAAATCGTTTAATTCGGTTTCGCTCTTTATTATATTCCTTTAAGAGCTGTGACTTCTTAGTTGTCTTACCCATACTCTTTATCCCTCCTATTTTTATAAGTAAAGGGGGGTAAAACCCCCCTTATTAATAATTACTCTAAATAATTAAAGTACCATTAATTGGTAAAATTTTCTACCACTATTAGATGTATTCTCGCATACCTCTATAAGGGCATGTCCATCATCTGATATGATATCCTCAAGCATATCTAACGTCTCATTAATAGTCTTAGATATGCTTGTAAAAACTGCTCCGTCTTTATCAACAAACACTGATACTGTTACAGGATTACCATCCTTGTCACTATCGGCATATGTGCCAACATTAACAACATCAATCTGTAATCCCTTCTCAATTTTCTGTGATGCTGCCTTTGCATTAAATAATTCTTTCTTTGATAACATGATATTGATCTCCTATTTTACTGTGCTGTGTCTGCTTTGTCTACTTTGTCTACTTTGTCTGTTTTTACTTCCTCTGATTCTTCAATGTACTTGCTTAATGGCATACTGTATGTTTTTGTAACTGCCGTCTTGTCTGTGATTGCTGAGATTTTAAAAGTATCTGTCTCATACATCTTACGGATGTAATTAAACAGTTTTACTTCATCCTTTGGGGCTTCACTCTCATAGATTGGATAAGTCTTTGTCATAGGCTCGCACGAAACTGTGTCCATGCCTAATACTGTGATGTTTAGTGTGCTGATTGTTCTTGTTATGCTTGGTTTTCTCATTTTTAATATCCTCCTTATTTTTTGTAATGAGATTGCTTTGTAACTTGTTGTAACTTGTTGTAACTTGTTGTAATACTTCTCTTTTTCGTCTTCTCGGAGTAAGAAGTAAATCCCACTCCTGTCATTTAACTTTGGATTCAGCTTCAATAGTCGCCTTTTATTTTCCTGTTCTATCGCCTTGGTTCTTGCTATGTTCTGATAATTCAATGTTTCCAGCCACCTTTACTATCTCGATTGCCTTATCAATCCACTTAACATCAGCGTTCATATTCTCATATAGCATATAAGCCTTAGTTTCTTTCAACTGTTCCACAACAGCATCTACATCATAGGCGGTCGGATATTTATCCAGTAATAGCAATACTGTATTTGTACTGAGCAAAGTTACATTACTTAAAGTAACCGATTCTAAATCTTTCTTTAGTGCATCTGCATCAATTAGTCTCAGTGCTTCCACCTCTTTATTAAAATGGTAATTCCTCGACAATACTATCAGGGATTGACACAAAGGAATCTGAATCAGCACTTGGCCTGCTTCTACCTCTATTTCCTTTACTATTGTTCTGTTGATTGGCACGGCTTTCGCAAAATTCGTGTCTTTCAACTACGCAATCATTAGTGTAGATTTTTCGTCCATCCTTGTTAGTGTAGTTGCCAGTCTGCCATCTGCCCTCAATGATAATCTTAGTTCCTTGGTGCAAATACTTCTCTGCAAATTCTCCGTTCTTGCCAAATGCGATACAGCTAATAAAGTCTGCTGCCTGTTCGCCCTCTTCCTTAAAAGTTCTGTCAACAGCTAATGTATACCTTGCTACCGCCATACTTCCGTTTGCTGTCTGTGAATGTCTAACATCAACATCCCTAACAACTCTCCCCGAAATTATCACTTTATTCATATTTTTTCCTCTTGCTTTCTGAAATTCGCTTTCTCATTTTTAATATCCTCCTTCCTTTTTTGTAATGAGATTGCTTTGTAACTTGTTGTAACTTGTTGTAACTTGTTGTAACTTGTTGTAACTTGTTGTAACTTGCACCATTGGTGCAAAGACTAGTGGGTGGGATTGCACCACCCGTCAGCTTGGTTACTGCTAATCAAGAACTATCAATTGATTTTCCTCCTGTGCTATTTCTCAATTAACTAATAAATTTCGATGTAAAGAACACCTTCTTTCATTTCATGAGCTTTAACAGGACTATTGATGTGTTGTATCAATTCACTAGTTTTCAAGCGCCTACCACCTCTATATGCTTTTACTTCGTAGCAAGGTAGCACGTTCATTAATTGTAATACATCACTTACCTTTGGTGTATTAGCGTCTATATATTGACTAATCATTACTATCGTAACCACGATGAATGTTGCCATAACTATTCCTTCATATATGTTCATTTAACTTATCCCTCCATTCTATCACTTCATTAATTATTATTTCTGCTAATGCTGAAGCCGTGAGATTAGACTCAAGTAAGCCAAAAGGTGCTTTAAATATGTGCTTATATCCGTCAGTGTATATATAAAAGATTGTTGACGATATTGAAGGTTCGATATACATTTCAACTCTGCAATTAATAAGCTCTGGCGATGATTCTATTAACGTTTTAACGACTACCAAATATTGTGCGTGCAAGTATTTTTTTCACTCCTTTCCTTTATCTTAAAACAATGCCACCATCCAACCATTAACAAGGTACTGTGTCATCTCTGTTAGTCTGCCTACTTTAACACATGTATGCTTATCACTTACAATTGACTATTCATCAGTGAACATTGTGTTTGCAACTGATTGACTCATTTCCTTGTTTCTATATATATTATATCAGTTTAAAAATAAAATTGGTGGATAATCTGTTAACAAAATGTGAACATTTTGTGAACATGATAATGCCGTTCTTACTAACTGCACTAAATGGAGTGCAGGCTCTGTACCTTTTTGGGGTACGAGCTAGTCGACGTTTTTCAAAGTGGTATCTGTCTCTTATACACATCTCCGAGCCCACGAGACTAC
>ENA-OZHH01000962-OZHH01000962.1-human-gut-metagenome-genome-assembly--contig:-NODE-962-length-14863-cov-4.713196_pt1 | contig 14863 bp, 19 predicted proteins | sample MGYA00244045_ERZ653684 | MGnify/ENA primary metagenome ERZ653684 (study PRJEB26926, sample SAMN06165264) | human gut metagenome | biome: ENVO:00009003; feature: ENVO:2100002; material: ENVO:00002003... | reverse complement strand
TCCGTCGTGAACGGAGGTGCGGAACGTGAATAACGAAGACTTCTATTCGGCAGACTTCACGAATTCGCTTCCGCCTGCGCTGAAAAACGACCCTGACATGATGGCACTTGCACAGACCATTTCAGCGCAGTTGCAGACGACCGCGGCGGAAGTCCGAAAGAACATCATTTACGCCCGTATCGACGAACTGGACGAAGCGACGTTGGACGTGCTGGCTTACGACCTGCACGTTGACTGGTACGACTATTCCTACCCTATCGAGGTAAAGCGCCGGACCATTCGGGACAGTATACAGGTCCACCGCAGATTGGGAACGAAGTATGCCGTTGAAAAGGCGTTGGGGGCTGTGTACCCCGGAACGAAAGTGGAAGAGTGGTTCGAGTACGGCGGCGACCCGTATAAATTCCGCGTCGTCATAGGCGCAACGGAAGCGGGCATCACCGCAGACCGTCAAGCGGCGGTCCTCGACCGTGTGCGGTTTTATAAAAACCTGCGGTCCCACCTTGAAGCAATCAGTTACCAAATCGAAAAGCGAACGGCGGTCAAGGTTGCCGCCGTCCACGCTATCGGGCAACGCGTCGAAGTCTACCCATACTTGGCGCGAAATATGGAATCGCACGGCGGGTTCTACTGCGGCGGCTATACGCAGTACGGGCGGAAACTTGCAGTATTCCCAAATAAATAACGAACGGAGGGTGAAGAAATGGAAGATAAAACGTATGGAACCCTTGTGACCGACTGCGGAATACAACTGATTGCGGCGGCGGTCATGGAGGGAAAGAAAATCAATATTACGGACCTTGCTGTGGGTGACGGCGGAGGAAGCTACTACAAGCCGAATTCTACCATGACCGCATTAAAGGGCGAAAAGTGGCGCGGAAAAGTAAACCGCGTAGAGATCAACGAGAAATCCCCAAACATGATTGACGTAGTAGCGGTGATTCCGTCCGATGTTGGTGGGTGGACAATCCGCGAAATGGGCGTTCTGGACGAAACAGAAACCCTTATCGCGGTTTGCAATACCCCTGACACGGAAAAAGTCATCATTTCAAGCGGAGCGGCGGGCGAAATCGAATTGACGATGCACATTGAGATTTCCAACGCGGACGCTATCTCTTTTATCATCGACCCGAACGTAGTAACGGCAACAAAAAAAGATATTGAAGACCACGACGCATCGAAGACGGCACACGCCGCAGAGTTTGAGAAAAAAGCAGACGTTACCGACCTAAACGCACACGCGAATAATACGGATATTCATGTAAACCCGTCTACGATGGGAAATTACGACACGGCAATTTCGGGGCTGATCGAACATAAGGAAGATACGAAAATTCATGTGACGGCGGAAGAAAAAGCATCATGGACGGAGGGTGCAAAGCAGGCGGCGGCGGACGCGAACAGAGTAACAGAAGCGCTTAACGCCATTGCAGGAATTGAAAGCCGCGTTTCTCGCGTGGAAGACGGCCTGTTCAACAACATCACCGGGAACCCGTTTCTTGCGTCCTTTGATTCCCTCGACGGCATCACGCTTGTTAAGGGTATCTGGAACGAAGAAAGAAAGCGCATCGAATGTTGACGGAATATGCCTGCCCGCGGCGGGAACTGTCCTGCATCGTCGGAAACCTGTTCGTCGAACTGGAACCACCCTGCGACCATTGCGCCGCCGGGGACAGCCTGACGATATGCGGAACGACATACGCCGGGACACGGGCGACGCTGACCGTCACCGAATACGGATTTACCTTTGACGGACCGCCGGAGGAAGTCGAACAAATCCGGGAAAGGCGGTGTCTAAAATAGACCAGCGACAAACCGAACAAAAGCCCACACAAGAATTTGCAATCATCACGAAAGCGAAAGATTTAGTCAAGCACACGTTTATGATGACAAGCGAACGGAGATTTCCGAAGAAATACCGTTTTACCATCGTAAACCGCTTGCATGATTTGACGCTTGACATTTTCCAGCACATACAGGAAGCGAACGAACTTGACCTTACAGACCCGCAGGAATACCGCGAACGGCGCTACGAACAGAAAAAGGCGCTGACAGAGTGCAAGACGGTTCTTTTCCTGATCGAACTTTCCTTTGAAAAGGAACTTATCTCTTCCGAACAATGCGCGGAATGGACCCGGCACGTTATGAACGTGAAGAACATGACGGCAAAGTGGAGAAAGCAGGATAGAGAGCGGTTCGCCGCACTACAACAGAATAGAGGAATCACGCCGCGGCGGTAATGCCCGGCGTTTTTCTTGGGGTGCGGCTTGTAGCGTCCAACTCTTACAACGTCCGCAACGTCAATTCCTCTGGCGCGATGAACTGGAACAACGCTTACAACGGCAACAACGGCGTTCGCCCGCTTTGGTGGAAACCGCGATTGAGTAGGCCGAAAGGCTGAAAACAGAGGACCACTATCAAAGGAAGCCGCATCCCTCCGCCGTGGTGACAGCACGACGGTAAATACAAGATTGGTGAAGCAAGGTCCACGGAAACCAGCTTCCGCCCGCCGCGGACGCGCGGCGCGGTCCGATGATGACGCGTTGCGTGCGGCGGGAGCCGCAGACGCGCAAGGCCGATTCTATACACGGCAAGGAGTTTTTTATATGCAAGGCGCAGAATTCGAGCAGGTATATGATTTCGGGAACCTATACGCGGGGTTCCTGAAAGCACGCAGGGGCAAGCGACACAAACCCAGCGTTGCAAAATTTGAAGCAAATCTTCTTGAAGCCCTATGCCTGCTTTCGGAAATGCTGAAAACCAAAACATACCGACCGTCAGATTATTTCGTTTTCAAGGTCTATGAACCGAAAGAACGAATCGTTATGACGAACGCATTCAAAGACAAGGTGGTTCAACATTCCCTATGCGACAACATACTTGAACCCGCGTTTTCAAAAGCCTTTATCCGGGACAACTACGCATCGCAGAGCGGGCGCGGAACACATGACGGGTTATACCGCCTTGAAGAATTCATGCGGTCCTACTACTTCACACGCAAGGCGAACGCCGAGCGGGAGCGGCGGGCCGCGGGATTGCCGCCGCCCGGCCCGGAGGAAGTGCGGCACTATTCGGACGGCTGGGTTTTGAAATGCGACATATCGAAGTATTTCTATTCAATCCAGCATGAACCGTTAAAGCAGATGACGCGGAAGTACATCAAAGACCCGGATATTCTGTGGTTAGTTGACCTTATCGTTGACAGCACGGAAAATCCGGGAATTCCTATCGGCAACCAGACTTCACAATGGTTCGCCGTCATGTATCTTTCAGGCATGGACCATTTCATAAAAGAAAAGCTGGGTATTCGATATTATGGGCGGTACATGGACGATTTCTATTTGATACATGAGGACAAGGCGTATTTGCAATACTGCCGGGGCGAGATCGAACAATACGTTGCCCGGCTGGGCCTGCGGATGAACAAGAAAACAAACATTTTCCCGTTGCGGAACGGTATTGATTTCTTGGGCTTCCACACCTACTTGACCGAATCGGGCAAAATCATTCGCAAAGTCCGGCGGTCAAGCAAATGTAACGCACAACGCAAATTGAAGAAACAGCGCGGTCTACTGGACCGGGAGAAAATCAGCCTTTCAGACATTGAACAGTCATACGGAAGTTGGCGGAGCCACGCCGTAAAGGGAAACTGCTATCACCTGATACAGAAAACCGACAGTCTGTTCCAAAATCTATTCAAGGAGAGTGAAAAACAATGGCCCAAAGTTTGAATGCGCTTGCCGTCGGTGCGCTTGTCAAAGATACAGGCACGCTTTACAACGGTAAGCCGATCATTTGGAAAATCGCCGACAAGGGACACACGGGCTACCCGTCCGGCGCTGTGACCCTGATTACGGAGCGCATTATTTCGCTGAAATGCTTTGACGCTATCGAATCCGGCAACAGCGACGGCGACCGCCGCAGTTACGGCAATAACCGTTGGACCCTTTCCAACGTGCGGCAATGGCTGAATAGTCAGGCCGCCGCCGGGAAGTGGTACAGCGCCCAGCACGGCGCGGACGCGCCCCCGACGAATGCGAACGTATGGAGCAACTACAACGAATACGACGCGGAAGCGGGCTTTCTTGCGGGCTTCTCCGCGAACTTCATTGCGGCTCTGCTGACTACGACCCACACAGTAGGCAAGGCGACCGTAGACGGCGGCGGTACGGAGAGTTGCGCCGACAAAATCTTCCTTGCGACCTGTACGGAAGTCGGCTTGTCCGGCGACGTGACAGCGGGAAGCAAGCTGGCCTTGTTCAGCAACGACAGTTCCCGCCTTGCCTACCCCACGGCGGAAGCCGTGAGCAAGAGCGAATACACGAACAGCAGTTTGAACGTAAATTCGCCGTGGTGGTGGTGGCTTGCCGACGCTTACGCGTCCTACTCTTACTACGTCCGCGACGTCACTTCCTCTGGCGCGATGAACTGGGACAGCGCTTACAGCGGCAACTACGGCGTTCGCCCGCTTTGTAATTTGTCCTCTGGAATCTTGGTATCTGATAGACCGGATTCCGACGGAGCATACACGATCATTTGGAACCGCGCCCCCTCGAAGCCCTCTTCCATCACGGTTCCGTCCAGCGTGCGCGGCGGAGAAAGCCTGTCTATCAGTTGGGGGGCTTCCACGGACGAAGACGGCAATCTTTCCGGCTATATCCTCGAACGGCAGGTCAACGGCGGCGCATGGGCGCAGGTATACAAGGGCATCAACCGCAGTTACACAGACGCAATCACGTTCGGCTGGACCTCTGTTGCGTACCGCGTCAAGGCGTATGACAGCGCGGGCGCGGAATCGGCGTATCAGACCAGCGCGACGCGGACGGTGGTAAACAACCATGCGCCCGTTATCAGCGGCACAGATTCCAACTTGGGAGCGAAGACCGCCGCGTTCGCGCAGAGTTACAGCGTAACGGACGAAGACAGCGGGCAGACCTTGACCGTGACGGAGTACATCGACGGCACGCAGAAGCGTTCCTACACCGCGACAAGCGGACAGAACTATTCGTTCAACATCACCGCCGCAGAGTGGGTGAAGCTGTTGAACGGGTCCCATACGCTGAAAATCGTTGCGGCGGACAACTACGGCGGAAGCGCGACCCGGACGTATACGTTCACGAAAAATGAAACGGAAATCGAACTTACACTTGCTACCCCGCTTACTGCCGATGATATGGTGACAAAAGGTATCATGTCTGTCGTGCGTCAAATTCCAGCAGGTGCAAAATTCACCGTGGAAGTCTGCAACAACGGCAACGACGCTTCCCCGACGTGGGAGGACGTGACGCAAAACGTCGTAAGCGGAAGTAAGTTCTTCCTTTCCAACACCACCAAAACGGCGAGCGCTTGGGGCTACAATTTCCGCATCAAGGTAAAGCGCGGAACGGCAACGGGCGATTGCTTCATTACGTCTGCGGGAGGTAACTTTGAATGAGCATTCAGCACAGAGAAGACAGCATTCGTGATATGAAGTTGGAGCGGCTGGGCGTGACCCCGCCGCAGGACTGGAACGACGTTGAGCAGGTCCGCACGGCGAAGAAAGCCGAAATCGGCCTTGCGTGTTCCGCGGCTATCTATGCCGGAATCGACGTGGGCGGCGCACATTACAGCTTGACAGAACACGACCAAACCGAACTTATGGCACAGTTCCAGACGGTCAAGGAGGGTGCGGAGGAAGTGCCGTACCACGCCGACGGTGAACTTTGCCGTATGTATACCGCGGAGGAATTCACCGCGCTTACACAGGCCGCGACCGCCCACGTCTTCTATCACCGCACTTACTGCAACCACCTGAACGCGTGGATTAAACGGGCCGGGCTTGATGAAATCCCGGCTATCGTGTACGGCGCGGACCTGCCCGCCGACCTTGCGGCAAGCATGGCGGCGCTGATCGAGAAAGCAGGTGGCGACGCGTGAAACGTATCTTGACGATTTGGGCCACGCTGGGCGCGGCTTACGTCGTATTTGAAACGCTTTTCCGTGGGTACTCACACCCGTCTATGTTCGTTGTAGGCGGGCTGTGCGGGGTTCTGGTTGGTGCTATCAATCAGGCCCCGCGCTTTTACCGCGCCCCGGTCATCGTGCAATCGGTCATCGGGGCCGTTATCGTGCTTGCGGTAGAGTTTATTTCCGGGTGTGTCCTGAACCTGTGGTTAGGGCTGGACGTTTGGGATTACAGCAATCAGCCGGGAAACGTGCTGGGTCAAATCTGCCCGGTGTTCGGTCTGCTGTGGTTTTTCATTATGCCGCTTGCTATTTGGGCGGAGGACACAACGCGTTATTTGATTTGGGCGTATGACTGCGCGGTTTATCACTCGCAGGAAGCACCGCCCACAATAGCCCCGTATTCGCTGAAAAGTGTTTACGGGGACTTCATTTGCGGGAGGTAGAGAACATGAATGAAGTGCTTGCAGGTTTGAGCGTCGTTAGTACGATTTGCGCTATCGTGTTCGGCTACGTTGCCTTTGCCCGGAATGGGAAAAAGGACGTTGCCGACGAAGCAAAGAGCGACGCGACCGTTCTTACCGAAATCGGCTATATCAAGGCCAACACGGACGAAATCAAGGCGGAGCAAAAGGAACAGCGCAAGACGAACGTTGAAGTCGTTACGCGCCTGACCGCCGTTGAAGCGTCCGCGAAACAGGCGCACAAGCGCCTTGACACGTTCGAGAACCGGGAGCGTCACGAACACGAAGAGTAAGAAAGGCGGCGCGGCATGATTTATCTTTTCAGCGTTGCCGCCGGGCTGGTTGGCGGGTTCGCCGCCGTCCTGCTATTGAGCGGACGACGGCCCCGCCGACGCAGAGAGGGCAAGCAGAGCCGTCGGAAGATAGAGTGTTCAAAGCTGGTTCTTTGGGCGGTCCTCTGTACCTATTTCGCCGGGTTCGGCGTGGGCGTGTGGGCCGTCGTCCTCGACGCTTCACAGCTTGGCGTTTTCCTTGCCTACGTTGGAACACCAACGGCAACGGTCATCGGCTTTTATTCGTGGAAAGCAAAGGCGGAAAACGTTGTGAAAATCAAAAAGGCGAACCCGGAGGAAACGGAGGGAATGCCCGTTGACCTGAACAACGTTCAGCCGTAACGGAGGAATACACATGACACAGGAACAAAAGAAATTCATCGAGCGGGTGGGCGCACTTGCCGCGGCGGATATGCAGAAAAGCGGGGTCCTCGCGTCCCTGACGATAGCACAAGCAATCCTTGAAAGCGGCTGGGGAAAATCCGGCTTGACGGTCAAGGGAAACGCCCTGTTCGGCATCAAGGCCGGGACAAGCTGGACCGGGGCCGTTTACAGCGGCAAAACGCAAGAGTGCTACGACGGCGTGACCTTTACGACCGTGACGGGCCTTTTCCGGGCCTATGGAAGTTGGGCGGAAAGCGTCGCCGATCATTCCGACTTGCTTTCGTGCAATACCCGCTATAAAGCGGTCATCGGGGAGCGGGACTATAAAACCGCGTGCCGGGCAATCGCCGCGGCGGGCTATGCGACCGACCCGAAATATGCGGACAAGCTGGTTCAAATCATCGAAACATACGCCCTGACCGCCTACGATGGCGCAGGAAGCGCCGCAAAGCCCGGCGGTTCAAATACCACGGTGGGGACCACAAGCCCCGCAGACGCGAAAGGAGCAGGCAAAATGAAAGCGTCTGAATTTATCAACAAATTGCAAAACATTGTGGACAACTATAAAACGCTGTACGTCATGGGCTGTTTCGGTGCGCCCCTGACAGGCGCGAACGTGTCCCGCTATTGCACAAATCACAGGTACAACAAGCAGGCCGCGCGAACGGCGATGATTCGGGCGGCGGCGGATAAGAACCCGCCCGTCTACGGGTTCGACTGCGTATGCCTTATCAAAGGCGTTCTTTGGGGTTGGAGCGGAAACGCCGCGAAGCCATACGGCGGCGCGGCCTATGCTTCCAACGGCGTTCCCGATCTTGGGGCTGACACCATGATTACGAAGTGTTCCGGCGTATCCGCCGATTTCAGCGGCATTGTTCCGGGCGAAGCCGTCTGGTTGCCCGGTCATATCGGCGTATACATCGGCGGCGGAAAGGTCATCGAATGTTCGCCCGCTTTCAAGAACTGCGTGCAGGTGACGGCGTGCCTGAACATTGGCGCTATTTCCGGCATGAACGGGCGCAAGTGGACGAAGCACGGGAAGTTGCCGTATATCACCTACGACACCGCAGGCGGCGCACAGGACGGCGCAGGAAGCACGACAAAGCCCAGCGGCACAACTACCACCCCGGCGACGCTTGCGTTCGCTGTGGGCGACGTGGTGCGCTTTACGGGCAACACCCATTACACCAACGCGGCGGCGGCAAGCGGCGCGGCCTGCAAGCCAGGAACGGCAAAGGTAACGGCGCTTGCAAAGGGCGCAAAGCACCCCTACCACCTTATCAAACAGACCGGCGGCGGTTCTACCGTTTACGGCTGGGTCAATGCGGCGGACGTGCAGGCCGTCGGGAGCGGTACGACCGCGCCGAAAATGCGCGTCGGTGCAAAGGTGAAGTATTCCGGCCCGCTGTACCGTGACAGCAACGGCGGCGGACAAGGTAAGACTGTGAACGGAACGTACACAGTGAAGTATTACTATCCGGGCCGCAAGTGCGGCGTACACATCGACGGTTTGGGCTGGGTCCCTGAATCCGGATGTACCGTCATCGGCTGACAGATCGAAAGGAGAAACGAAAATGAACGTTCTTGCATTCCTCGCGGCGAATTGGGACAGCGTGCTTGTCGTCGTCGCTTTCCTCGCGCTGGTTGTCGTGCTTATCAAGCGCGGCGAAACAAAGATTTTGAAGCAAATCCTTTTCAACCTTGTAACGCAGGCCGAAAAGCAGTTCGGAAGCGGTACGGGTTCCCTGAAATATGCCGCCGTCGCGGACTGGATTTATCAGCGAATCCCGGCGGTGCTGAAACTGCTTTTCACGTCCAACGACATTGAAAAAATGATTGAGGACGTTTTGGAGGAAGCAAAGAAAGCATGGGGCGCAAATGAGAATTTGAAAGGCTACATCGAAACCCCGTCCGTCGAAAGCCTGCTTGTCGGCATCGAAGCGCAGGCCGTCCAGACCGAACCCGCAGAAAAATAAACACGTCCGATTCGGACAGAACGAAAGCCCGCCGGGGGTCATTCCCCGGCGGGCTTTTTTCGTTTCCTGTCATGCGTTTTCATATTTCGCTTTCGCGTCCTTTAAGCGCGGGAGCGTATCAATCACTTTCCCGGTTTCGTCCGTGACTTCAAAGACGTTCTTCAAGGTTCCGTTTATGCGGCGGTCCACGCTTTCGATTGTGAATTTCCCGTCTTCACGGGTATACTTGGAAAAGAAAGCAACGTTAGATTGTTTCTTGAATTTCATAGTCATTCACCCTTTCTTTTGCGGATAATATAAATCACAGCGGAAACAATGACTTTCACAACGGCAACAGCAATCAGGAAAATTCCGATTTTCGCAAGCATGATTGACAGTTCAGAAGAAAAAGTGTATTATATGGGTGGGCGGTGAACCCGCCCATAGAATACGGGGTTTCGGCTTACGTCAGCTTATCAATTATCAGTAACGCAAGCCCTACCAGAAAGTCCACGATTGCGGTTATTACGATGGTGCGAACATCGACCCGCGATTTCGTGGGCTTTTTCTTTTTCTTCTTCACCTTGTCACCCCCTTTCCTTATGCTCTTATTATATACTAACGTTAGTATAAAGTCAATAGAGAAAATGAGAAAAAGCAAAAAATTTTACACCGTTGCGGCAGACACAACGGCGCGGGAAACGGAGCGGCGGAAGCCGCCGCCCCGGTAAAGCGTCAGGCAACGAACACGCCCAGCGGGGAGCCACCGGGAGAACGCCACCCGCGGCGGTGAATGTCGGACAGGCGGACGCGTTCAGGAGCCTTTGCGCCGTCGTACAGGACCATAGCGAAAACGCCGCCGTGAAAGAAACGGGTATCGGGCAGGCAAACAAAGCCGATGACGGTTCCACCCTGCGGAGGATAGCAAGCACCGCAGACGCGTTCAACGCGCTGACCCACCATAACAACAACGGTGTTCACGTCGGCGGGCTGGACGATTTCAACGCCGCAGGACGTTTCGGCGGCGACTTCCTCGACGCGGGGTTCCTCTTCCGGCTGAACCTCGTTTTCAGCACGGAAGACCGGGGCCATAGAATAACGTTCGGGAATGATATATTCGCCGTGTTCGTCGAAGAACAGCTTTGCACGGCGGGTCTTGCCGTTACGCTCGAACGTCACCGTCTTTTCGGTGCGCTTGATAATCTTGATGGTGAAAACGCAATCGTGGTTGCAGGCGCTACGGTCAAAATATTCCTTGCCGATCTCGAACTTTTTCATTTTGATTACCCCCATATATAAAACCAGAAGTTGAAGTGTCGTTGTATACCGTGTCGGTTCCCTTTTCGTGTCAGCCCGTAAGGTTGGCTGCTGTCGAACTCTACGCCCCGACGACCGGGCGGCTTGGTTTTCTCTTTCTGATTATGATTATATACTAACGTTAGTATAAAAACAAGTTGGAATGATGCACAAATATACTAACGTTAGATTGTAAGTTTTTATACTTGCGTTAGTATAAACAGCGTGATAAAATGGACAAGTAAAGGAGTGGTGACAATGGCAAGTAAATATGGAAACCCACGCGGGCAAGCCGCGACAGACGCGAAGCGAAAATACAACGACAAGAATTATGATAGGCTTTACCCGTATGTGAAGAAAGGCAAAAAGTCCGTATACCAGAGAGCGGCAAAGGCAAGCGGGTTTGACAGCATAAACGATATGATCGAATCGCTGATGGACGAACGGGCGGCGGCGGTGTTGGGACTGTCGCCGGAGCAGTTCGCGGCAGAGGTTCAGGCCGCGGCAGACGCGGAGCAGGAAAAGGCATAAAGAAAGCGGCGGGCGTTGCGCCCGTCGCTTTCTTTATGCCTTTTCCTGCTGTTCAGAACTGTTCGTATGTATAGCCGCCGTTTTCGTCCAGCGTGATAGCGCCGTAATCTTCAAGAATAGAACCGTCGGTATCTTGCTTCCCGTATGTACCGACATAGTACATAGAACCGGGGAAACAAATACCCGTGCCGTCATCACAAAGAATTGCAACCCAGTTGTAGCCGCTGTCCTTGACGACGGTTTCAACGAATTCTTTGTAGTTTTCTTCCGTAATGGCTTGAAGCTGTGCTTTCGTAATGCGGATATAGGCGTATTCACCGATTTTATCGCCGGAACCCGTTTTCACGTCCTTTACGGTCAAGTCGTAGTCCATCAAGACGTTGTGCTTGTGATATTCAGGGTACAGCATATCACGCCCGGAATAGACGGTTTCAACCGCACCGTCAGAAAGTGCAACGTCGAGGGATGAACCGCCGTAATAGACGGTATACGCGCCCTTGCTTTCGGAAATGCTTGTAATCTTCCCGTCAAGGCCGCAGGAAGTCAGAATGATAAAGACTTCATCGGCCTGTTCGGGAGTGATTTTCATATCAGCCCGAATAGTGTTCATGGCATCGGGGTAAAAATCATACTGCGCCGTCAGTTCCTCCGATTTGGGCGTGTCCAGATCGACAAGAGCGCCGCCGCAGGCGGAGAGGGACGCGGCAAGCGCCGCCGCAAGGACAAGAGATAGAACCTTTTTCATGTGGAATTCTCCATTCTGCCGCCCAGCGTCCGGGCGGCTTGCGTTATTTTCAAAGGCCGGAACCATTGCTTTTTCTGGATTCTGACCTTTAACACAATTATCAACGCTTATTGTGTTAAAGTCAAGAAAAATGCAGACCTTTAACACAAAAGGAGGAATCGGCGGTTGAAGATATACGACTACAAGGGACGAAAGAACCTTTGCGGAAATCGCGTCAAAGAAGCACGCGCCCGGCTGAATATCACGCAAACAGACCTTGCGGCGCGTCTACAAGTTGCAGGAATTACAATGGAGCGGGACAGCGTAAGCAGAATTGAAATCGGGACCCGCTTTGTGACCGATTATGAACTTGCGGTGCTTGCGAAGATACTTGGCGTATCTATGGAATGGCTGACAGAAAATGAGCAATAGTTTTTTATACTTGCGTTAGTATAAAAATATTGTTATAATCTTTTTGCGGGGAACCGCTGAAAAGAGGAACAAAACCCGCCCGGCTTGATAGCTTGGGCGGGTTTCGCATTTTGGGAGGTTATAGCATGGGGCATTGTTTCAGTCATTTACAGCTTACAGATCGGCGGAAAATCGAATACGGCTTGAACCGCGGCGATACGCCGAAGCAGATTGCGGCGGAACTTCACGTTCACGTCAGCACGATTTACAGAGAAATCAAGCGTTCCCGTTGGGAGTGGCTGGACGGTGCAACATGGATTACGGAAGACCGATACAACCCGGACGGAGCAGAACGGAGATACCGCGAAAACCTCGCGGCAAAAGGCGCACCGCTGAAAATCGGCAATGACCGCGAGCTTGCCGACTATTTGGAACGCAAGGTCATTGAAGAAGACCGTTCGCCCGCCGCGGCCCTTGCCGACATAGAGTTAGAGGGCCGGACGTTCAAAACCTCTATTTGCGTCAGCACGTTTTACAGTTACATTGAAAAGGGCGTTTTCTTGAACCTAACGAACAAGGACTTGCCGGAGAAGCCGAAGCGCAAGCGGCCCTATCACCGGGTAAAGACGACGAAACGCGCCCCGCGGGGTGAGAGCATAGAAAAACGCCCGGAAGTGATTAACCAGCGAATCACTTTCGGGCATTGGGAAATGGACACCGTATATTCAAGCAAAGAGGGTTCGTGCGCCTTGCTGGTTATGACGGAGCGCCTGACGCGAAAAGAAATTATAGAGAAAATGCGCGACCGAACCGCAATCAGCACAGTTCGCGCCCTGAACCGTATTGAACGGAGGTTCGGGGCGCTGTTTCCGCGCGTGTTCCAGACAATCACCGTAGACAACGGCGGGGAGTTCTCCGACGTGAAGAGCCTTGAACGGTCTATCCTACGGAAAGGCAGACGAACCAAAATGTATTATTGCCACCCGTACACAAGTTGCGAACGCGGGTCAAATGAGTGTGCAAACAAAATGATTCGGCGGAAGTACCCGAAAGGAACCGACTTCAACAAGGTAAGCCGGGCGAACATCAAGGAAACGGAAGCATGGATAAACAATTATCCGCGTGAAATATTGGGCTGGAAAACCTCTGAAATCGTGTTCGCGGAATGCCTTGAAGAATTGGCGCGGGAAGCCTGATTATATTTTTTTATATTTTTTTCGCATTTACTATTGACATTTTCGAAGTTTTTTCAGGTTTTTTCGCGCTGACTCAAATCCGCTTCAGCCTCTTGGATTCTTCAGACAAAGTCTTTTGTCTTTTATAATGTATTATATAAAGGGGCACAGTATAGACAATGGCCTTTATTACCCTGCGGAAAGCACTACTTCCTTTGTGCAGATTGTCAAGAGGTTTCGTCTCAAATTTTGTTCCGGAAATTTTCCTCTATTTTTGGCGAAAGCTACAAAACACAAAATGTAGTGGTTCTTCCATTGACATATCACTAAATAGTGATATGATAGTACCAACGACCAATGAGAGTTGCGGGTGCCTCTTGTATCAGGAGACACCCGTTCACACTGTATACGCGAAACAGGAGGAGCGCTATGAAGATCATCAAACGCAACGGTGCGGAAGTGCCTTTTGATATTACCAAGATCATCACCGCTGTCACCAAGGCCAGCGATTCGGTAGGCGGCAAGGCCCGTCTCTCCCGGGAGCAGATCACTGACATCGCCGCAGCTGTGACCGACCAGTGTCAGGCACTCAACCGCGCTGTCAGCGTGGAAGAGGTACAGGATATGGTGGAAAACCAGCTCATGGACATCAAGGCCCATGACATCGCCCGCCACTATATCACCTACCGCTATATCCAGAGCCTCAAGCGCCAGACCAACACCACCGACGAGCGCATCCTGAGCCTCATCGAGTGCCAGAACGAGGAAGTCAAGCAGGAGAACGCCAACAAGAACCCCACCGTCAACAGCGTCCAGCGCGACTATATGGCCGGTGAGATCTCCAAAGACCTGACTGCCCGCCTGCTGCTGGACCCGGAGATCGTTAAAGCGCATCAGGAAGGCCTCATCCACTTCCACGACTCCGACTATTTTGCCCAGCACATGCACAACTGTGACCTCGTCAATCTGGACGATATGCTCCAGAACGGCACCGTCATCTCCGGCACCTATATTGAGAAGCCCCACAGCTTCTCCACCGCCTGCAACATCGCCACCCAGATCATTGCACAGGTGGCTTCCAACCAGTATGGCGGTCAGAGCATCAGCCTGACCCATCTTGCCCCCTTCGTGGACGTCTCCCGCAAGAAGATCGCCGCCGAGGTCGAGGCCGAGATGGAGGGTCTGGATGTCTCCGCCGAGCGCAAGCGTGAGATCGTGGAACGCCGCCTGCGCAGCGAGATCAACCGCGGCGTCCAGACCATCCAGTATCAGGTCGTCACCCTCATGACCACCAACGGTCAGGCCCCCTTCATCACCGTGTTCATGTATCTGGGCGAAGCCCGCAATGCGCAGGAGAAAGCTGACCTCGCCATCATCATCGAGGAGACCATCCGTCAGCGCTATCAGGGCGTGAAGAACGAGGCCGGTGTCTGGATCACCCCCGCCTTCCCCAAACTCATCTACGTGCTGGAAGAGGACAACATCCACCCCGGCGACCCCTACTACTACCTGACCGAGCTGGCTGCCAAGTGTACCGCCAAGCGGATGGTCCCCGACTATATCTCTGAGAAGAAGATGCTCGAGCTGAAGGTAGACAAGAACGGCGAGGGCCACTGCTACACCTGCATGGGCTGCCGCAGCTTCCTGA
>ENA-OZHH01000959-OZHH01000959.1-human-gut-metagenome-genome-assembly--contig:-NODE-959-length-14952-cov-5.505807_pt1 | contig 14952 bp, 10 predicted proteins | sample MGYA00244045_ERZ653684 | MGnify/ENA primary metagenome ERZ653684 (study PRJEB26926, sample SAMN06165264) | human gut metagenome | biome: ENVO:00009003; feature: ENVO:2100002; material: ENVO:00002003... | reverse complement strand
GCTCGGAGATGTGTATAAGAGACAGTATATGTAAAGTTTACAAATAGTTTAAAAACATAAAGTGTTTTTTCTATTGACGAGAGTAAGTTTGAATGGTATAATTAAAATATATTGTATTTTTTTGAAACATAGATGAATATTTTTGGAGGTTACAGAGTGAAAGTTAAATTTAATGTAAAAAGATATTTTCAAGTGCTTGGAATATCACTCGCAGTGATTATTGCCGTGGCAGCTGTCTGTATGGGAATTGACTTTTCGGGCTCAAACAATGAGGAAGCAGTGGACAACACTTCGACTGTTGAGGCGGCAGACGGAAAGATAAACGTTTTACTTATGGGTGTTGACGTTGACGGCTTGAGAACAGACGCAATAATGCTTGCAAGTTTTGATACCGAAACAAAAGAGGTGAATATGCTCTCAATTCCTCGTGATACAAAAATGTATATAGGAAACCGTTATCAAAAAATTAACGCCGCACACGCATTTGTGGATGAAAGCGGAGAAATCGGCGGTGCGACAGCAACTTGTGAGGCGGTAACGAGAATAACGGGTATTCCGATAAATTACTATGTTGATTTCAGCTTTGACGCTGTTGCTCACGTTATAGACGAACTTGGTCCTATTGAATTTACAATTCCGGACCTTTACGGCGACGGTGTAGGTATGGTATATGACGACCCTGTACAGAGTCTGCATATAAATCTTCCGCCGGGAGATTATCAGCTGAACGGTCAGCAGGCTGTATGGCTTATGCGTTACAGACACGGTAATGTCAATCCGTCAACCGGTGTATTTAAAGGTTATGTAAACGGTGACAGTGACAGAGTTGAAATGCAGCAGAAATTCCTGAAAGCTGTTGTAGACCAAAAGGTTAATGCATCTTTGATTTTGAAAATTCCTTCAATATTCAAGGATATAAGCTCTGAAATTAAGACAAACTTTACAGTAAGTGAAGTTATTAAGTATTCAAAATATTTGGCTGATTTCTCAAGCGTGAATATTCATTCGTATTCATTGCCTGGTGAATATAGTTCAGATTCAGCGAACGGCGACGTTTGGATACCTAATATGGACGAAATCAGAACGATGGTACAAGATGTGTTCGGTTATCCTGCAGATAATATCACAACGGACAATCCTAAAAATGCTACAAGAGAGAGCGGTAGTTCTTCATCAAGCGGTATATCTTCAAGCTCGTCAAACACTTCAAATTCATCAAATTCATCAAATTCATCAAACTCAAAAAGCAGAAGTTCAAATTCATCATACAGTTCATCGGGAACTTCGGGTTCATCAAGCTCAAGTACTTCAAACAGTTCATCAAGCTCATCATCCGGTTCATCAAACTCATCATCCGGTTCGTCATCAAATCATGAAACGACCGAAGAAAGTACGAGAACATCAAGTTCTTCTCACGAGAGTACAGGTGAAAGATATGAATCAAGCGAAGAATCAAGCGGTGAATCTTCGAGTTCTGAATACAGTAGCAGTGAAAGCAATGACGGCAGCGATGAATAATAAAGATAAAATCACAAAAAAGTCTTGAAATTGTTGGATTTATGTGATATAATATCTTTTAAAGCGGAATATACTATATTCAGAAAGAGTGGGTTTACCCACTCTTTCATATTTATATGAAAAGATTTTTTGAGAAGTTACGGAGGTACAAATGGCTAACGGAACAGAAATCCGAGCACTTGAACTCGGAGAACAAATTGCACAGAAACAAAATGTATATATTGTTGATGTGACATACAAAAAAGCCGACGACACTTATTCGCTATGCTATTATATTGACAAAGAGGGCGGAATCGGCATAGACGAATGTGAATTGTTTTCAAAGGCAGTAGAGGAACTTCTTGACGCGGAAGATTTTATTGAAGAAAATTATACGCTTGAAGTTTCATCACCGGGGGCAGACAGAAAACTTACAAAGGAACGTGAATTTCTTTATTATATCGGCAGAGAGGTTGATGTAAAGCTTTACAAAGCAGAAAACGGCGTAAAGGAATTTACAGGCGTTTTAAAGGATTACAAGGATAAAACAGCATTTGTTGAACTTGATGGGGAAGTGAAAGAAATACCTGTTAAGCAAGCAGTTTATATAAGATTATCATTTAAGTTTTAGAGAGGAAGATTTATAAAAATGGAAAAGGGATTATTTGAGGTTCTTACGGAAATCTGTAACGAAAAGGGCATAAGTCAAGAGGTGCTTATAGACGCTCTTGAAGCGGCTCTTGTTGCGGCATATAAGAAAAACTTTTATTCAGCACAAAACGTTGAGGTTTCAATAGACAGAGAAAGCGGAACTGTAAAGGTATTTGCAAAGAAAGAAGTTGTTGACCTTGTATATGACGAATTTGAAGAAATTTCACTTGAGGACGCAAGAGCAATCAACGGTAATTATCAAATCGGTGATATGGTAAATATAGAAGTAACACCGAAAGATTTTGGCAGAATCAGTGCAATGACTGCAAAACAAGTTGTTACGCAGAGAATAAGAGAGGCTGAAAGAGGAATAATTTACAGTGAATACACCGAAAAGACAAATGACATAGTTTCGGGAACAATCGAGAGAATAGAAAAAGGAAACGTATTTATTGACATCGGCAAAATCGAAGCAATGCTGCCTGAAAAAGAACAGCCAATCGGCGAAACATATGAAGTAGGTCAAGTGCTTAAATGCTATGTGAGCGAAGTGAAAAGCGGAACAAAGGGTACACAGATTATAGTTTCAAGAACTCATCCGGGACTTGTTAAAAAGTTGTTTGAGGCAGAAGTACCTGAAATTGCCGAGGGTATTGTTGAGATAAAGAACATTGCGCGTGAGGGCGGCTCAAGAACAAAGATTGCCGTTTATTCAAACGATCCTAACGTTGACGCACAAGGTGCTTGTATCGGACCGAAGGGTATAAGAGTTCAGAATATCGGCGAAGAATTGAAGAATGAAAAGATTGATATAGTTAAGTGGAGCGAAGACCCTGCCGAATTTATTGCGGCAAGTTTAAGTCCTGCCAAGGTTATTTCAGCTGAAATCAACGAAGAGGAAAAGAGTGCACACGTTGTTGTACCTGAATATCAGCTTTCGCTTGCAATAGGCAGAGCAGGTCAGAATGTACGTCTTGCGGCAAGACTTACAGGCTGGAAAATAGATATCAGTGCGGAGGACTAATATATATGAAGCACATACCACAAAGGATGTGCGTTGCGTGCAGAAAAATGTATCCGCAAAATGAACTTATAAGATTGGTTCGTGACAACAAAACAGGTGAGATTAAATTCGACTGTGATAAAAAATTGTTCGGACGTGGTGCTTATATTTGCAAGAATATAGACTGTATTCGAAATGCGGAGAAAAAAAGAGGGATTGAGCGTCATTTTAAATGTGCCGTCCCAAAGGAACTATATAAAGCGGCGGAGGAATTGATTTGAACAACAAATTTTTAGGTATGCTCGGCTTGGCAAAAAGAGCCGGTAAGGTGCAGACAGGTGAAGATATATGTTCAAAAGCCGTTAAAAGCGGTGTTTCAAAGCTTATTATAGTAGCGTGTGACGCATCTGATAATACAAAAAAATCAATAACCGATTCATGCAAATTTTATAAAACGAAATTTGTTGAGGCGGGAAGTAAGGCGGAGCTTGGCAAGTTTACAGGAGCAGACAGCCGTGCAGTAGTTTCCGTAAATGACGACAATTTTGCGAAAGCAATTTTAGATAGATTAAACGACTAATCCCTCTGGGACATGGAGAAAGGGTGATGCAAATATGGCAGATAAGATAAAATTAGGTGAGATTTCAAAAAATCTAAAGATTACAAATAAGGATATAATAGCTAAACTTGCGGAATTCGGAGTAGAACTAAAGAGTTCGGCAAGCGTGGTTGACGAAGAAACTATCGGTTTGATTTTTGATATTTATACGGAGATGAACCAAGTTTCAGATGAAGAAATTCGCGAAATGCGTGAGGCGGCTTTGAAGAAAGCAAGCGAAGACGGCAATGACGAAGAAAAGCCGGCGAAAAAGCCTGCCAAGAAAACAGAAGAAAAGGCTGAAAAACCTGCTAAGAAAGAAGAAAAGAAAGCAGAAGAAAAATCTGTTAAAGAAGTTAAAAAGACTGAAGAAAAAGCAGAGGTAAAAGCCGAAGTTAAGACTGAAACAAAGGCTGAAAAGAAAGAAGAAAAGCAAAAGCAAGAAAAGCATAAGAAAGTTGCAAAGAAACAGTCGGGTCAAAGAATTGACTTGAGCAATATCGACCATACCAATACGGAAGAAGAGTATGTTGTAAAGACAGAGGAAAAGAAACGTTATGTTGATACCCGTCAATCAACTGTTGAACTTGATACAATAGAATCCCGTGAACGTATTGAAGATATGGTTCCTGATAATATCAAGATGGATAAAAAGGGCGGTAAAGCTAAGAATAAAAAGGGCGGTAAAAACCGTCGTGAAAAGGAAAAGAATCAACAGCCTAAAAAGGAAATAAAGGCTAAGGTTATAACAGAGGTTGAAATCCCTGAAACAATTACGGTTGGTGAATTTGCGTCTAAGATGGGTAAGACATCGGCAGAAGTTGTTAAAAAACTTATGATGCTTGGAGTTATGGCATCACAAAACCAAGCTATCGACTTTGAAACAGCACAGCTTATCGGTGACGATTTCGGTATTGAAGTTAAACAGGAAGTTGTTCTTACAAAAGAAGATATGCTTATGATTGAAACCGAGGAAGAAGATAAGCCGGAAGATCTTGTTCCGCGTCCTCCTGTAGTTGTTGTAATGGGTCACGTTGACCACGGTAAGACATCACTTCTTGACGCAATCCGTGATACAAGCGTAACAGATACAGAGGCTGGCGGTATTACACAGCATATCGGTGCTTACAGCGTTAAACTAAACGACAGACTTATAACATTCCTTGATACACCGGGTCACGAAGCATTTACAACAATGCGTGCGAGAGGTGCACAGGTAACTGACGTTGCAATACTTGTTGTTGCGGCTGATGACGGTATTATGCCACAGACAATCGAGGCTATTAACCATGCAAAAGCGGCGGGCGTTACAATCGTTGTTGCAATTAATAAGATTGATAAAGACGGTGCTAACCCTGAAAGAGTTAAGCAAATGCTTGTCGAGTACGATCTTGTACCTGAAGAATGGGGCGGAGATACTGTCTGCGTTGAAATTTCGGCTAAAAAGAGAATTAACATTGACGGACTTTTGGAAATGGTACTTCTTGTTGCAGATATGCAGGAGCTAAAGGCTAACCCTAACAGAGATGCACAAGGTACTGTAATCGAGGCTGAAATCGATAAGGGCAGAGGTCCTGTTGCGACTGTTCTTGTACAGAACGGTACACTTAAAGTCGGTGATTTTGTAATTGCCGGAACAGCTGTCGGCAGAGTTCGTGCGATGGTAAACGATAAGGGCAGACGTGTTAAGACTGCACCGCCGTCAACACCGGTTGAAATTCTTGGCTTGTCGGAGGCACCGTCGGGCGGCGACACATTTATGGTTGTTGAAAACGAAAAACTTGCACGTGACGTTGCTGAACAGAGAAAACAGGAACTTCAAGAAAATAAATTTAATCAAGTTGTTAAAGTATCGCTTGATAACTTGTTCAGCCAGATTGACGAGGGTAACATGAAAGAGCTTGATGTTATCATCAAGGCTGACGTACAAGGTAGCGTTGAGGCTGTTAAACAGTCACTTGAAAAATTATCTAACGATGAAGTAAGAGTAAGAGCAATTCACGGCGGCGTAGGTGCGATTAACGAATCTGACGTAATGCTTGCAAATGCGTCAAATGCTATCATTGTCGGCTTTAACGTAAGACCTGACGCAGGTGCGCTTGCGTCGGCTGAACAGAATGAAGTTGATATAAGACTTTACAGAGTTATTTATCAGGCAATCGAAGAAATCGAGGCTGCTATGAAGGGTATGCTTGACCCTGAATTTAAGGAAGTCGTTATCGGTTATGCGGAAGTACGTCAGACATTTAAGGTGTCAAACGTGGGTACTATCGCAGGTTGTTATGTAACACAAGGCAAAATTCAGCGTAATGCTGAAATTCGTATCGTTCGTAACGGTATCATTGTTCACGAGGGTACTATAAATTCTCTAAAGAGATTTAAAGATGATGCAAAAGAAGTTGCGGAAAACTTTGAATGTGGTATCGGTGTTGAAAACTTCAACGATATTAAAGAGGGCGATACTATCGAATGTTTTGTTATGGAAGAAATAGAAAGATAGTTATTGGCTGAAATTCAGTCATTCATCAGAGAGGAATAAATATGGCAAGAATTGATAAAATCAATGAAGAAGTTAAGCGTGAACTTGCAAATATAATTCGTGAATTAAAAGATACGCGTATTCCGCTTATGACGAGCGTTGTTACTGTAAATGTGACAAACGATTTGAGATATGCAAAGGCATATATTTCCGTTATGGGTGATGAAGAAACGAAGAAAAAAGCTATGCAGGGCTTAAAGAGTGCCGCCGGCTTTATAAGACGTGAATTGGGTAAACGAATTGATTTGAGATATACGCCGGAATTTGTATTCGAACTTGATGATTCAATCGAACATGGTGCAAATATCGAAAGACTTCTTAATAATATAAACAAGAAATAAAGGGGATTAGTTATGCAGGCTGTTATTGATAAGATAATGGAGGCAAAATCCGTAGCAGTGCTTACTCATTTGAATGAGGATCCGGATACAATCGGCTCATGCTTTGCATTTGCAAAGGTTATGAGAAAGTTGGGTAAAGAGGCGACCGTATATGTAAACGGCAGAATTGAGTCGAGATTGGCATTTATAGGTGATGATTATGTTTTGTATCAAGAGGGTATGAAACATAATCACGACCTTTGTGCGTGCATTGACTGCGGTGATTTGGGACGTATAGCAGAGAGAAAGTCCCTCTTTGAAGAAATAAATAATTCAATAAATATTGACCACCACTTGACAAACACTAATTTTGCAGATGCAAATTATATTGACGGTAAAGCGGCTGCGGCAGGTGAAATTTTGTATGCTTTGTTTGAAAAAATGGGCATTGAATTGGATAATGATATTGCCAAGGATTTGTATACGGCGATATGCTCCGATACGGGTTGCTTTAAGTACAGTAACGTTACGTCTAAAACAATGCGTACGGCGGCAAACCTTTTGGAATATGATTTTGACCATGCGGAAGTGGCAAGACTGCTTTTTGACAGTGAGTCGCTTGCGGCGGCAAAATTAAAAGCAGAAATTACCGAAAATATCAAGGAATATGCAGACGGTAAAATTAAAGCGGTAATTACCGATGAAAAAATCGGTGCAAAGTACGGAATGGGTAAGGAAGATATTCCGAATTTGGTTGATATTCCGAGAAGAATTGAGGGTACTGAAATTGCGGTTTGCATAAAGCGTACAAACAACGGTTTCAGACTTAATTTGCGTTCAAACGGTAAAGCTGACGTTGCGGAAGTTGCAATGAAGTTCGGCGGAGGCGGTCATATTAAGGCGGCAGGTGCGACTTTGGATTTCGATTCAACCGAAAAAGCCGAAAAAGCTGTTATCGACGCTTGCAAAAAAGCTTTGGATAAAATAATTTAACGGAGATTATAATGAACGGTATAATTATAATAGATAAGCCTTTGGGACGTACTTCGCATGATATGGTTTATGTTATGCGTAAGATGACGGGTATAAAAAAGGTTGGACATACGGGAACACTTGACCCTGAGGCAACCGGCGTACAGCCTGTTTGTATCGGCTCTGCAACAAAAGTTGCGGATATGCTTACTTTGTCGGACAAGTGTTACAGAGCTGAGCTTGTGCTGGGTATGACAACCGATACGCAGGACGCAGACGGTGAAGTGCTTACGGAGTGTGAAGTAACTTGCGGTGAAGATGAAATCAGACAAGCTATAATGAGCTTTGTCGGTGAAATCGAACAGATACCGCCTATGTATTCCGCGATAAAGCAAAACGGCAAGAAACTTTACGAACTTGCAAGAAAAGGTATCGAAGTTGAGAGAAAAAGCCGTAAGGTGACGATAAATTCTATTGATATACTTGAAATTAACGGCGAACGTGTGACTATTGACGTTTCGTGTTCAAAAGGTACATATATCAGAACACTTTGCGAGGATATAGGTATGAAACTGCACGTCGGTGCGTATATGAACACATTAAGGCGTACAAAAACAGGACCGTTTACGATAGAAGAAAGCCACACTCTAAAGGAAATCGAAACATTGAAAAACAACGGCGAGCTTGAAAAAATCATAATTCCCGTTGACAGAATGTTTGAGGAATATCCTAAAATTAAACTTAACCCAAAGCAAGTTAAAAGCGTTACGAACGGTGTACAGATGACGTACAACGGTAAAGAGGGACAATCTTACCGCGTGTATGACGAAAAAAATAAATTTTTGTGTATATCAAAGATTACAGACGGCAAATTAAAACTTGAAAAATCTTTCTGGAATTAAGGGGGCGATATAAATGAAGATATTCCGTGATAAAACAGATTACGATGGTACGGTTGTTGCACTCGGAAATTTTGACGGACTTCATATCGCTCATATGACGATTATCAGAAACGGTATTAAATATGCAAAAGAAAACGGCTTAAAAAGCGGTGTGCTGTTGTTTGAAGAAAACACAAATGACGTTGTGGGGCATAAGATTGAGCTTATAACGCCGAATGAGGCAAAGTTGGAGCTTTTGGAACGTGAAAAGCCCGATTTTGTGTATATGGAGAAATTTGATAAGGAGTTTATGAAAAAAACTCCCGAAGAATTTGTACAGTATCTTGTTGAAAATCTTCATATAAAGGCTGTTTGTGTCGGATATGATTACAGTTTCGGCTACAAAGCACAAGGTGACGTCAAACTTTTAAAATGGTTTGGCGAGAAATACGGATTTAAAGTGTTTGTTACGGACGTTATAAAGCTTGACGGAAAAATTGTTTCGAGTACATACATAAGGAGCATTATAAAAGCCGGTGATATGGAAAAAGCGGAACGTTTTTTGGGCAGACGTTATTGCATTGAAGGCAATGTTGTGAAAGGTTTGCAGAACGGCAGAAAAATGGGTATTCCGACTGCGAATGTTGATTATGACGTGAATATGGCACTTCCCGAAGAGGGGGTTTACGCAGGTATAACGTATGTGCGTGGAAAGCGCTTGAAATGCGTTGTCAATGTCGGAAAAAATCTGACATTTGGTGCAAGAAAATTGACAGTGGAAAGTCATATCCTTAATTTTGACGAGGATATTTACGGAGAATATATACGCGTGAGTTTTGCGAAAAAACTCAGGGGTGTTATAAAATTTGACGGTGTAGATAAACTTATTGAACAGATACATCACGATATGGAAGTTACATCAAAAATGGATTTATAAGTGTTTTTGAGAGGAGTTATTTATGTTTACAAGTGTAATTTTAGCGGCAGGAATGGGAACAAGAATGAAGTCGAAAATGCCGAAGGTACTTCATAAAGTATGCGGTAAACCACTTTCAAAGTGGGTTATTGACGCGTCTAAGGCGGCAGGTGCGGACAAGGTTTGCGCGGTTGTCGGTCATAAGGCAGAAACGGTTAAAGAGGTACTCGGCAATGTGTGCGAATTTGCATTGCAGGCTGAACAAAAGGGTACAGGTCATGCGGTTATGCAGGCTATCGACGTTATAAAAAATTCAAAGGGCGAGGTTGTTATTCTAAACGGTGACACTCCTCTTATAACTGCCAAAACAATAAACAAGGCTATTGAATATCACAAAAATAACGGCAATCAAGCAACTGTTATAACCGCAATTCTTGACGATGCGACAGGTTACGGAAGAATTGTAAGAGATAATGACGGTTCTGTTTTGAAAATCGTTGAGCAAAAGGACGCAAGTGAAGAAGAAAAGAAAATCAACGAAGTAAATTCCGGAATGTACGTTTTTGATGCACAGTCGCTTGTATATGCACTTGATAAGATTACTCCGAACAACGCACAAGGCGAATATTACCTTACAGACACCCTTGAAATACTTCTAAGTGCCGGTAAGAAAATCGGCGGTTACGCAATTTCGGACAATGACGAAATCAGAGGTATAAACGACAGAGTACAGCTTAATGAGGCTGAAAAGATTATGCAAAAGCGTATTAATGAATACCATATGAGAAACGGTGTTACAATGCGTAATCCTGAAAGCGTTTATATCGAAGACGGCGTTGAAATCGGCAATGATACGGAAATTTGTCAGAACGTCACAATAAAGAGCGGTACAAAAATCGGCTCTGACTGCGTTATAGGTTCGGGAAGTATGCTTGACGGAGCGGTTATACATGACGGCGTTGACGTGTTAAGCTCAGTTATACTTGAATCGGAAGTTGACGAGGGTACACACGTAGGACCTTTTGCGTATATCAGACCTAATTGTCATGTGGGTAAAGAAGTTAAAGTCGGCGATTTTGTTGAACTTAAAAATTCAAATATCGACGACGGTACAAAGATTTCTCACCTTACATACATCGGCGACAGCGATGTCGGTAAGAGGGTAAACTTCGGCTGTGGTACTGTAACGTGTAACTATGACGGTAAGAAGAAGTACAGAACAACAATCGGTGACGATTGCTTTGTCGGCTGTAACACAAACTTCGTTTCGCCGATTAATGTCGGTGACGGCGTTTATATTGCCGCAGGCTCGACAATAACAGAAGATATTCCTGAAAACAGCTTGTCTATCGCGCGTGCAAGACAGGTTAATAAAGAGGGTTGGAAGGATAAACGTAAGTAATATGAGTTTTAAAGATATTTGGGCAGATAAATTATCTGCCCTTTTTGGACGTAAAGAGGAGATTATACCAATGTATTTAATAGTGGGACTTGGAAATCCGGGTAAGCAGTACGATATGACGCGTCATAATATCGGATTTCACACAATAGACTATATTGCGGATAAGTACGGTGCAAAACTTACCAAATTAAAGTTTAAAGCGGTGTACGGTGAGGCAACAATAAGCGGTGAAAAGGTGTATCTTGTAAAACCACAGACATATATGAATTTAAGCGGTGATTCAGTCGGTGAAATGGCACAGTTTTATAAAATACCGCCTGAAAATATTATTGTAATCAATGACGATATATCTCTTGATGTAGGCAGAATAAGAGTAAGACCGAAAGGAAGTGCCGGCGGTCACAACGGACTTAAATCTATAATATACCGTCTAAACAGTGATACATTCCCAAGAGTAAAAATGGGTGTCGGTGCACCGAAACACGAAGATTATGATTTGGCAGACTTTGTACTCGGCAGATTTACAAAGGAAGAAATTCCTGTAATGGAGGACGCAATAGTTAAAGCGGAAAAAGCTGTTGCGGAGATTATTAAAAACGGTGTACAGTCTGCGATGAATAAGTATAACGGCAAATAAAAAAGTGCATTTTGTCCGTCCACGACAAGGTGTGTAAAGAACGGTTGTGGGCAGAAAGGCTGTAAATATGAATTTTTCTGATATTTTAAACGATTATGCACCGTATAAAGGCATAGTCGAAAATCTTAATAATACGCCTGTTTCTGTTGCGGGAATAGTTGAATCGGCTCAGGGACAGCTTATTTATTCGCTGAAAAATGAAAATAAATCATCTGCGCTTGTTGTGTGTTACAGTGATATGGAAGCGAGAAAACTTTATTCGGATATGGAATTGTATTCGGATAATGTTTTGTATTTTCCGACAAAGGAATATATTTTCTATAATATCGAAACCTCCGGTCATCAGAACGAGCACGCAAGAATTTCCGTTATACAGAAACTTGTAAGCGGCGGCGATTATATAGTTGTGACAAGCCTTGACGCAATTCTGCAGTATACTTGCGATAAAGAAGAATTTAAGAGCCTTTGTATAGATTTTGAGCTTGGAAAAACGTTTAATCTTGAAAAGCTGACGGAGGACCTTGTTGTAATGGGTTACTCAAGAGAGGACAGCGTTGAGGGTGCGGGACAGTTCGCAATCCGCGGCGGAATACTTGATATATTTCCTGTCGGCAACGAAAATCCGTACAGAATTGAATTTTTTGATGATGAAACCGACTCTATAAGAGAGTTTGACACATATACTCAGCGTTCGCTTGATAAGATTGACTTCGCACGTGTGACACCGGCGAATGAGGCGGTTATCACTGACGAAAAACGTGACAGAATTATAGCAGAGCTTGAAAAACGCATAAGAAGTGCAAAACGTAAAAAGAGTGACGAAAGCTATTTTATCGAAACAACCGAATCGGATATAGAAAGTTTTAAGGAAGTAAGATATTTTCCGTCAATAGACAAATATGTATCGCTTGTATATGACAAAATACCGTCAATTACTGATTATTTTTCGGATAATGACCTTGTGTTTATAATTGACCCGAAACGTATAAGCGAGCGTGGCAAGACGTTTGAATGGGAGAAAAACGAAATAGTAGCCGAACTTAAAGAAAAGGGAATAATCGGTGCGGCGAAGGACAGTTTTTATTGCTCATATCACGATAAAGTGCATGAAATGTCGGCGAAAAAACTTATTTCACTTGATGTTCTCTCTCATTCGTCAACCGACTTTAAATACAAGCATCTTGAAACATTCACAACTAAAACAACTGTTTCGTTCCACGGTAAAATTGAGTATTTGTATGAAGATTTGAGAAATTGGCAGAGTAAAAATTATACTGTCGTAATTCTTTGTACGTCAAGAGGTCGTGGCGAAAATCTTGCAGGTGTACTTGTTGATAAGGGGATAAGAGCACGATTTATCGGTGATGACGCAAATAAAGCAAATTTCAATAAAGGCGAAACCGTTATAATAAAGGGTGAACTTAATAAGGGTTTTGAGTATCCCGAAATTAATTTTGTGCTTGTTTCCGACAGAGAAATTTTTGAAACAAAGAAAAGCCGTTCAAGGCGTAAGGTTGAAAACGCAAACAGAATTAAGAATTACACAGATATAAGTGTAGGCGACTACGTTGTACATCAAACGCACGGTATCGGTCAATATATGGGTACAAAGAAAATGGTTGTCGGCGGTATAACAAAGGATTACCTTAAAATTCAGTATCAAGGTACAGATTCTTTGTATATTCCGATTGACCAGCTTAATCTGCTTTATAAATATGTCGGCAATACCGATAAAAAGCTGAAACTTAATAAGCTCGGCAGTAACGAATGGAACAAGACAAAGCAGAGAGTAAAACAGTCAACGGAAGAATTGGCGAAAAAACTTGTTGCACTTTATGCGGAACGTGAGAGGGCGAAAGGTTTTGCGTACAGTGAAGACACACCTTGGCAGCGTGATTTTGAAGATACGTTTCCGTATCAGGAAACGGACGACCAGTTAAGGTCGATTGAAGAAGTTAAAGGCGATATGGAAAGCCAAAAGCCGATGGACAGACTGCTTTGCGGTGACGTTGGTTTCGGTAAAACGGAAATTGCACTTCGTGCGGCATTTAAGGCGGTCGGCGACTCAAAACAAGTCGCATATCTTTGCCCTACGACAATTCTTGCAATGCAACATTACGAAACGTTTTTAAAACGTATGGAAAGTTTTCCGATAAAGGTTGAAATGCTGTCGCGTTTTCGTACAGCTTCCGAGCAAAAACGTATTTTGAAAAAACTTAAAACGGGCGAAATTGATATAATTATCGGAACGCACAGAATACTTTCAAAGGACTTGGAATTTAAAGATTTGGGCTTGCTTATCATAGACGAGGAACAGAGATTTGGTGTTGCACACAAGGAACGGTTAAAGGAATTAAAGCAAAATATAGATGTTTTGACAATGACTGCAACGCCTATACCGCGTACCTTGCATATGGCAATGACGGGTGTAAGAGATATGAGTGTGCTTTCAGAAGCGCCCGAAAACAGATACCCTGTACAGACGTATGTTTTGGAGGACAATCCCGCAGTTATAGCGGACGCTATCAGAAATGAATTGTCACGCGGAGGACAGGTGTTTTATCTGTATAACCGTGTACAGGGAATATACAGAAAAGCGGAATGGATACGCTCAATGTTCCCGGACATAACCGTTGCAGTCGGTCACGGTAAGATGAAAGAGGACGAACTTGAAGATATTATGTACGATATGGTAAACGGCAAAACCGACGTACTTGTCTGTACGACTATTATCGAAACAGGTCTTGACATTCCGAATGCGAATACGATTATAATTGAAAATGCCGATAAAATGGGACTTTCACAGCTTTATCAGTTAAGAGGACGTGTCGGACGTTCAAATCGTGCGGCATATGCGTATTTGACGTATCACAGAGATAAGATTTTATCGGATATTGCGTCAAAAAGACTTCGTGCGGTAAAGGAATTTACCGAGTTCGGTTCGGGATTTAAAATCGCAATGCGTGACCTTGAAATCAGAGGTGCAGGCAATATTTTAGGACCTGAACAGCACGGACATATGGACGCGGTCGGCTACGATATGTACTGTAAATTGCTGAAAGAAAGCGTTGATGAGGCACAGGGTATTAAGATTGACGATGTGCAGGACGTTGCGATTGATATAAATATTGACGCATATTTGCCTGAAAGCTATATCAGAAACCACAATCAACGTATTGATATATACAAGAAAATCGCGGCAATCGAAACGGAGGACGATAAGTTTGAAATCGAGGACGAACTTATCGACAGATTCGGTGATATACCGAGAGCCGTACAAAATATTATCGAAGTTGCGTCACTTAAAACGTATGCCAAAGAATGTGGTATATATGAAATAGCACAGAGCGGTGACAATCTTTTGATGAAATTCGGCGAGAATTACGTTGACGCAAATCTTATTATGGGACTTGATAAAATGTTCCCTAAACGCATAAAGCTGTTGTCGGGCGACAAACCTGTCATAAGCTATGCGATTAAGGGTGAATATAAGAAAATTTTGAATATTGTAAATAATTTGTTAAGTACAATAAAGG
>ENA-OZHH01000958-OZHH01000958.1-human-gut-metagenome-genome-assembly--contig:-NODE-958-length-14965-cov-7.475453_pt1 | contig 14965 bp, 9 predicted proteins | sample MGYA00244045_ERZ653684 | MGnify/ENA primary metagenome ERZ653684 (study PRJEB26926, sample SAMN06165264) | human gut metagenome | biome: ENVO:00009003; feature: ENVO:2100002; material: ENVO:00002003... | reverse complement strand
GGTCTGTGTCACGGCTCTGCAGACCGATACTGGGTTCGTCTAAGATATATAGCGAACCTACCAGACTGCTTCCCAATGAAGTTGCCAAGTTGATACGCTGGCTTTCTCCACCCGAAAGTGAGTTACTCAGACGGTTAAGTGTCAGATAGCCTAATCCTACATCGAGCAGGAAGTTGATACGGTTGTTTATTTCATTCAGAAGACGACGTGCGATAGCTGCATCGTGCTCGTTCAACTGCAGGGTGTGGAAGAACTCTTTCAAGTCGTAGATAGGCATCTCTACCAGTTCGGCAATGGAGCGTCCGCCTACTTTTACATAAAAAGCTTCTTTTTTCAACCGGCTTCCCTGACATTCGGGGCAAACCGTTTTTCCTCTATAGCGTGCCAGCATTACACGATACTGGATTTTATATTGATTTTCTTCCAGCATACGGAAGAAAGAGTCGATACAAACTTTCTCTCTCGGACCATGCCACAGATAGTCTTTCTGCTCTTTAGTAAGTTCGTAGTATGGAGTAAATATCGGGAAATCGTGTGCCGGTGCTTCGCGTAGAAACTCTGTCAGCCATTCTCCCATTTTTTCTCCTCTCCAGCACATCACCGCACCATCGTATACACTCAGTGCACGATTGGGGATGACAAGATGCTCATCTATACCAATAACTTTTCCGAATCCTTCGCAGGTAGGGCAGGCACCAACAGGTGAGTTGAACGAGAACATCTGGTCGTTGGGCTCTTCAAACGTTATGCCGTCCGCCTCGAATTTGGTGCTGAAACGGTACAGGCTGGTGCTGCCGTCCGGCTGGTAGAAGCGTAGCAGGCAGGCCCCGTCGCCTTCGTACATGGCGGTTTCGGCGGAATCGGTGAGGCGGCTGACGGCATCTTTTTCACTGGAAGCAGTCATGCGGTCTACCAAAAGAAACAGGGTGTCGCCGTCTTTGGGCTGGTATTCGTCAATGCGCACCATTTCTCCGTTTACTTCCAGCCGGTTGAATCCCTGTTTCATATCTATCTCCAGTTGCTGCTGCAAGGTGCGTCCCTCGCGGAGCAATATCGGAGCGAGTACGGTGTAGCGTGTTCCTTCGGGCTGCTGGAGCATGCAGTTCACAATGTCTTCGGTGGAGTGCTTCTTTACCTCCTGACCGCTGACCGGGCTGAATGTCCGTCCCACCCGGGCATAGAGCAAACGCAGGTATTCGTAAATTTCGGTGGAGGTTCCCACTGTGGAGCGCGGGTTGCGGCTGCTTACCTTCTGTTCGATAGCAATAGCAGGGGGGATGCCTTTGATGAAATCACATTCGGGCTTGCTCATGCGTCCCAAAAACTGACGGGCGTAACTGCTGAGGCTCTCCACGTACCGGCGTTGCCCTTCGGCATAAAGCGTATCGAATGCAAGTGAGGATTTTCCGGAGCCGGATAGTCCGGTGATGACGACCAGCCTGTTGCGGGGTATCTCTACGTCAATGTTCTTCAGGTTATTGACACGGGCTCCTTTTATGATGATAGATGTATTTTTTGTCATAGACTATTGAAAATGAATTGGGGTACAAAGATAATCATTATCTTTGCCATGCAATATTTAAAAAGAACAAAATGAAATTTAGAAATCTCCTCTTGCTATTATTGCTGTGCGTTCAGGTACTGACCATACAGGCACAGCAAACACCTGCTGCCAATCATCCCAAACGTGAATTCCGCGCCGCATGGATACAGGCTGTGAACGGACAGTTTCGTGGCATGCCCACTGATAAGTTGAAGCAGACTTTGATAAACCAGTTGAACAGTTTGCAAGGTGCAGGCATCAATGCCATTATTTTTCAGGTGCGTCCTGAGGCGGATGCATTATATGCTTCGCAATATGAGCCATGGAGCCGCTTCCTGACGGGCGTGCAGGGGAAGGTGCCGGAGCCTTACTGGGATCCGATGCAGTTCATGATTGAGGAATGTCACAAGCGTGGCATGGAGTTTCATGCTTGGATTAACCCTTACCGCGTAAAGACTTCGTTGAAAAATGAACTTTCGCCTATCCATATTTATAACTCGCATCCGGAGTGGTTTGTGACGTACGGCGATCAGTTGTATTTTGACCCGGCATTGCCCGAAAGCCGTAACCACATCTGTAAGGTGGTCACCGATATTGTTTCGCGTTATGATGTGGATGCCATTCACATGGATGATTACTTCTATCCTTACCCCATTAAAGGGAAGGACTTTCCGGATGATGCGAGCTTTGCACGCTATGGCGGCGGTTTCAGCAATAAGGCGGACTGGCGCCGTAGCAATGTGAATATCCTCATTCAGAAGATACACGAGACGGTTCGCGGGCTGAAGCCTTGGGTGAAGTTCGGAGTAAGTCCTTTCGGCATCTATCGCAATCAGAAAAGCGACCCGCTGGGCAGCGATACGAATGGCTTGCAGAATTATGATGATTTGTATGCCGATGTGCTTTTGTGGGCACGCAAGGGCTGGGTGGACTATAACATTCCGCAGATATACTGGCAGATAGGACATCCGGCTGCCGACTATGAAACATTGGTGAAATGGTGGGCAAGGCATACGGAGAACCGTCCGTTATTCATAGGCCAGTCTGTGGTGAATACGGTGCAGAACGCTGACCCGAAGAACCCTTCCATCAACCAGCTTCCCCGTAAGATGGCTCTGCAACGGGCCTACCAGACGATTGGCGGCAGTTGCCAATGGCCTGCCAGTGCCGTAGTGGAGAACGTAGGAAAATACCGGGACGCGCTGGTGGCCGAGTATCATAAATATCCGGCTCTGCCGCCCGTATTCGACTTTATGGACAATGACGCGCCGGACAAAGTGCGCAAAGTGAAGCCGGTATGGACTGCCGACGGCTACATCCTTTTCTGGACAGCACCGAAGTTTAAGGATGAGATGAACCGTCCTGTACAGTATGTTGTCTATCGCTTCGGCTCAAAAGAGAAGGTGGACATTGACGATCCTTCACACATTGTGGCTATCACACGCAACACTTTCTATAAGTTGCCTTATGAGGACGGCAAGACGAAATACCGCTATGTCGTTACGGCGCTCGACCGCTTGCATAACGAATCCAAGTCGGTGGCAAAGAAAGTGAAGTTGTAGGAGCTGCGGCTGCTTTATGCAAAATATGCCCGGAAGATATATACGTTTCTTCCGGGCATATTTTATTTGCCTCCGGGGATGATCTGTCTGCCTCCCTTACGGCTTGGCCTTGGAGCGGCACTAATAGAGTAGCAGCCCGGCTATTCCACACGCTATAATCATTAATATGGGGTTGGCCTTGTACTTTCTTGTTCCGATGAAAGCTATAAGGAAGATGATGCTGCTGATTATGAAAGAGTACATGTCTTCATCGGGCGAACTGAAGTTCTCCTCATTCATCAAGACCAGTGCCGCCGATGCCAACAATCCCACTACGGCAGGACGAAGTCCGCTGAATACGGCTTCCACCGCCGGATGCTTTTGGTATTTCAGAAAGAATTTGCTGATAGTGAGCATCAGAATGAACGAGGGAAGCACTACGGCGAAGGTAGCAATGCACGATCCCAACACTCCCATGCTTGTGCCATAATGCGCCGCTATCGTGGTATACCCTACATAAGTTGCGGAATTGATACCGATGGGACCGGGTGTCATCTGGCTGATGGCTACGATATCTGTGAATTCCTGTGATGTCAACCAACCGTACCGGGTCACTACTTCACCCTGTATCATGGACAGCATGGCGTATCCGCCGCCAAAACCGAAAAGGCCGATTTTAAAGAATGTATAGAATAGTTGAAGAAAAAGCATAATGCAATGATTAAGTGGTTAGGGGTTAGTTATCAGTTATCAGCGTGCTACCGTCCTCTCTAACTTTTAACTTTCGGAGAACGTAGCTTTCCGAACAGGTATCCGCCTATGCCGGCAGCTATGATAATCCAAATAGGGGAGAAGCCCAATAACCAAATGAGCAACGCCGAGACAACCGGAATCCAAATTGTGTGGCGGTTGATTTTGGCGGACTTCGCCATGCTGAAGGTCGGGGCGGCTATCAGTGCCACAACAGCCGGACGAATCCCCTTGAAGATGCGTTCTACGTAGATATTGTCTTTGAAATTATGGAAGAATAGAGCTATGGCAAGGATGATGAGGAAAGACGGAAGTACCGTTCCCAAAGCTGTGATGATGCTTCCTCGTATTCCTCTCAGGCGATAGCCGATGAAGATGGATATGTTGACCGCGAGGATACCCGGCGCCGACTGGGATATGGCAAGCAGGTCTATAAAATCTTCTTTGGCTATCCATCCGCGCTTCGTAACGATTTCGTTTTCGATTAAGGGAACCATGGCGTAACCGCCGCCGATGGTGAATGCTCCGATTTTAAAGAAAATGGTAAATGCTTCAATATATATGTTCGTCATATCATATAGGTAATGCTATCATTCGGTCTGTTGTTTCGTTTCGCCAATATTGCCGTCTTCTTTTGCATATTGGCTCGGACTTACATTGAAATGTTTCTTAAAGACTTCGCGGAAGTACTTGGCATCGCTGAATCCGGTCATTTCTGCAATTTCAGTGATTGTGTGCTTCTGTTCTTTCAGCAGCTTCATGGCGTGTTTCAGGCGGATCAGGCGGACATAATCTCCCGGAGCCTGGTCGGTCAGCGCCTTTAGCTTGTTGTAGAAGCTGGTACGGCTCATGTTGAGCAAGGTGCAAAGCAGGTCAATGTTGAAGGTCGGATTGTCCATGTTTTCTTCCACATTCTTCTTGATGCTGGCTATGAATTTCCAGTCCAGATCCGTAGCGCAGTTGAGACATTCCGTATTGTGGGTGTCATCATTCAACTCCAAATCGGCATATCTGTGGCGCAACAAAGCGCGGTTGGCTAACAGATTGGCAATGGTGGCACGCAGAATTCCGATGTTAAACGGTTTCACGATGTACTCGTCAGCTCCGGTTTGCAGCCCGTCGATGATGTTTTTATCCGTATTGAGGGCGGTTAGCAGGATAATAGGAATGTGGGAAGTGGCAATATCGTTTTTTACGACCTGACATAGCTCGTCGCCCCGCATTTCGGGCATCATAATATCCGATATAATCAGGTCGGGGAAATATTCTTTTATAATATAGAGCGCCGACTTACCGTTGGAACATACCTGCACATGGTAGTTCTCTGCCAGAGTGCGGCGCAGATATTCTCTTAACTCGTCGTTGTCCTCTACCACCAATATCTTTGAACGGTTATCGGCGTCCTGAGTTTTCAGCTGGGCATCTTCGTAACCCTCTACGGAAGTAACTGCCGTTGCAACGGGAAGATCCGGCGTACTCTCCTTTGCAGGGGTTATTGGCTCCAGGTCATTTAACTTTTTCCGTTCCTGCTCTTTTTCCGTTAGGGGAATAGGGCGGTGCATGGCTTTGCGGTAGCGCTTCTCGCCTTTGGGGAAAGAGACTTTGATGCAGGAGCCCTTGCCTTCCGTACTGGTAAAACTGAGCTTCCCTTTGTGTATGTGCACGAGTTTCCATACCAACAACAGGCCTATTCCGCTGCCGGTTACTTTGGAATTGATGGCATTGCTGCCGCGGAAGTGCATCTTGAACAGCTTCTTTTGTTCATTTAGTGGAATACCGATGCCCGTATCGCTGACTTCTACGTTCCAGGTGTCTTCTGTCTCGTATACATAGACATGCACTTTTCCGCCTTCGGGCGTATACTTCAATGCATTGGATATGATGTTTTTCAGGATGGAATCCATCTTATCCTTATCCAGCCAGACGTTCAGATAGCGGAAGTTGCTTTCATAAGTCAGGTTGATATGTTTTACGGATGCATACGCGCGGAAGGCGTTGACGATGTCGGTCATGTAAGTCTCCAGCTCGTATTCGGATACGTAGAAATTGTTTGAATAAGTGTCTGCACGTTCAAAATTGATTAGATTGGTTGTGAGACGTAGCAAAGCATTCACATTACGAAGCGCCGTACTGAGATTGTCAACCCCGTCTTTGGTCAGCGTTTCGCGTTCGGAGAGTTCCTCCAGCGGAGCTTTGATAAGCGTTAACGGAGTGCGGATGTCATGTGCCGTATTGACAAAGAAACGAATCTTTTCATCGGATATTTTTCTTTGCTTGCGTAACACGATAATGCGCAATGTTGTGCTTGCGATAGCAATCAGGATGAATGTGTACAGTAGCAGAGCCCATATACTTAGCCAAACAGGTTGCTCGATAATGATGTCCATGCTGCGCTCTTCCAGCACAATACGCTGATCTTCGTTGGATATGGCACGAACGCGTAATGTGTAGTGGCCGGGACTCAAATTAGTGAAACGGATGATATTCTCTTCTCCCGGACGGCTCCAGCCGTCATAGAATCCTTCCAGCTTCCACGAATATAGTATGAGGGAAGGGTAATCGTAGTTGATAGAAGATACCTGAAGAGAGAATATATTTTGATTGTACTTCAACTGTAAACTGCTGGTCTCGTCGATGTCCATAATAAGGGGAGAGCCCTCATCCTTCGGGTATACCGTCTGATAAAACACACGCAGATCGCTGAATATCATGCGTGATTTATATTCGCGCGGTAATACCATTTTTTTAGGGAATTCTATGGCGCCGTCGGTGCTGCCGAATATGGCATTCCCATTTTTGCGGAGCGTTCCTGAGTTGGCATTGAAATGGTCGGATTGCAGCCCTTGTTCTTTTGTCCAATTGTGGAATATCTTTGTTTGAGGATAGAAACTGCTCAAACCATACTCGGTGCTCAGCAATATGTCATTCTTTCCATCGGAAAGAATCATGTAGATATTATTGGAGATGAGTGCGCAGTTATCTTTATGATAATGTTGGAAATCTTTCTTGACGGGGTCATAGATGAGCAGGCCGGAGTTGTTCGTTCCGATATACAGCAACCCGTTTGGGGCTTGGTATAATGAGTATATATAGGAGGACTCTACCGGCATCGGAATGTATTGATACTTGTCGGTTGCTTTTTCCAATAAGTATAGCCCGTTGGCTGTACCTATCCACATATAGTCCTTATTCCTCTCTTTTATCTCCGTTATGGCATCCAGTCCGGGTATGGAGGTGACCTTTTTATTTTTAAAGTCTATCTTTTTAAGGTTATAATACCCGCCGGACCAGATATGACCTTCGCTGTCTTTAGTAATGGAACGGATATACTTATCCGGACGAATCTCTTTTCCGCCGAATGATGCGGGAGTAAAAAAATCGACAGAATATTGTTTCTTGTTTATCTGATAAATGCCGGAACTGTATCCGCCTGCCCAGATGATGCCGGGACTGATTTCACATAAAGAAATAAATGTATGGCTTTGGTTCTTGTGGTCAGTATTGAATACACTAAGGAATGAGTGCCACTGCTTGGTGCGATGTTCATATAGGCTGATTCCGTTGTTGGTTGCAAACCATAAGTCGCCTTCCTCGTCTTCTATGATCGCATTTACCTGATCGTTGATGAGGGACTGTTTATTGCCTATCGAATGTTTTATCCATTTATAATCGTTATACCGGTTGTTACGCACAGTAATGCCTATGGGGTAGTTTGCCATCCAAATGCGCTGCTCCTCGTCGATGTATATGTCGTAAATGGTGTTGCCGTTCATGGCGTTGTATCGGTTGAAGTCAGCGACGATATAGGGTTCGGTAGAGTAAGTCTCCACATTCATTTTGTGGATACCGGCACCGTCTGTGGCTATAAGTATTTCTTTGTCTCCGAAAGCAATGATACGGTTTATGCTGATGTCCGCCAAACCGGATTTTACGAGGGATGCTTTGTGGAGCTTGAGGTCATATACATACATGCCTCTTTGAAAAGTTCCGATAAAGACTTTGCGGCTTCCCTTGTGATAGAAAAGTTCGTTTACTTGTAATTTCAGGGTGTCCAGCTTGTTGCAGGGACTGAGCATAAGTTTATTGTTTTTCAGTTCGGCATAATGTATGCCGACATCTGTGCCGATGAAATAATGGTTGGCATCAATCTGTTCAATATCCGTTATGCTCTCATTGATTTCATTTTTAATGGTAGTGCATCTTTCTGTTTCGCTGTCGTACAGGTAGATGTTCTTTTGGTTGCAAAGCCATACTATGTAGTTATCGTCTATGAACCCGTAGCTCACAGGAGTATGCAAATCTTTTGTCTCGCTTTTGGGGAGTTTGTATACCAGTTGGAAACGGTCATGTTTGCTTTCGTAGCAGAAAACACGTCCTTGTTTGCCGATTTCCCATAATCTTCCTTTGGCATCCGTATATAGCCAGCTGAGGCTCATCATGGAGTTTACTTCTTCCTCTCCGTCCATGAGTTTGTAATGCTTGAACTCTTTCCCGTTGTAACGGTCGATACCATCGTGCGTGAGGAACCACATGTAGCCCTTAGGTCCCTTTTGAATTGCGTACACCCGTCTGTTGCTCAAACCATCTTCCACGCCGATATACTTATATGTTTGGGCAGCGGCCAAAAGAGGGAATAGCAGGAGAATAAAGAAAAAGAAATGCTTTTTCATATTAGCCAGTTTTGGAGTTTGATAAACGTTTGGGGGGACTTAATATTAACACAAAAGTAATAAAATTGTTTTGCATATCAAGCAATAATATTCTTTGTGATTCGCACCTACACTCTTTTTATAGAGTATGGCAAAGATAGCAATTCTTTTCTATCCATTAGCCTTTTTTATATAAATTCTTTTTCCTTTCAGTGCTAACCTCAAGTGTTATGGTAAAGGCTTATCGTAACATACGGATAAAAAAGGAAAATAGAATGGCCGGAGAAAGGGAGGCGGAGGGGAAGAAATGGAATGCGCCAAAGTTATTGCCGGTGCATAAACTTTGGCGCATTACCATATTTTACATTATATACTTACGCTTTATCGCTTGTTTGTCTTTTCCTCTACCCACTTGCGTGCGTTGACAAACGCTTCTATCCATGGCGTAACCTCATCGTTGTGGATGCGATTTTCAGGATAGTAGCCGTTTTGCCAAGGGAAAATGGAACGTTCCAAGTGAGGCATGATTGCCAGATGACGTCCGTCGGCGCTGGCCAGTGCTGCAACGGAATAGTCTGAACCGTTCGGATTGCCCGGATACTCATCGTATGTATATTTGGCAACTACGTTGTACCGGTCTTCATCGTAAGGCAAGGAGAACTTACCTTCTCCATGTGCTACCCAGATACCGAGCTTGCTGCCGCTCAGAGAGCCGAACATAACGCTGCGGTTGGTAGGAATGGTCAGGCCGATAAACGTTGATTCGAATTTGTGGGAGTCGTTATGCAGCATCTTTCCTTTCTTCTCGTGGTCGGGAGTGATAAGGCCTAATTCCATCATGAGCTGGCAACCGTTGCATACACCGAGAGACAGTGTATCTTCGCGTGCATAGAACTTGTCGAGTGCTTCTTTGGCTTTCGGGTTGAAGAGGAAAGCGCCGGCCCAGCCCTTGGCGGAACCCAGCACGTCGGAATTGGAGAAACCACCGCAATAAACCACCATGTTCACATCTTCCAATGTTTCGCGTCCGCTGATAAGGTCGGTCATGGTGACGTCTTTCACGTCGAAGCCGGCAAGGTAAAGTGAATATGCCATTTCGCGTTCACCGTTAGTTCCTTTTTCGCGTATGATGGCTGCACGAATACCGGTCGGAGTACGACGGTTCGGGTCAAGGTTGTATTGTGACAGTTTACCTTTGAACTCAGGGCGGAATACCAAATCCAATGGTTGCATCTTGTAGTTCTCAAAACGTTTCTTGGCACATCCGTTCATGGATTGCTTGCGGTCGAGCAGGTAAGAGGACGAATACCAGACATCGCGCATATAATCTACGCCGAACTGGTAAGTGGCATCGTCTTTGCTTACGAGGATATGGCGTTCGTCGGTCGGTGTACCTATCTTGATGTAACCTACGCCGGCGTCTTCCAAAATCTTCTTGACTTCTTCCTTGTGCTTATTGCTGATTTGGATAACGATACCCGGATTTTCAGCGAATAATATCTTGATGAGGTCTTGTTCCTTCATCTTGTCGAGGTTGATTTCCATACCGCCCTCTACGTTGGCGAAGCACATTTCGAGCAGCGTAGTGATGAGACCGCCGGCTGAAATGTCATGTCCGGCAAGGATCAGTCCTTTGTTGATCAACTCCTGTACGGCGAGGAAAGCATCGCGGAAGTAGTCGGCGTCTTGTACGCAAGGCACTTCATCGCCTACTTTACCCAGCGATTGTGCAAAGGCGGAACCGCCCAGTTTCAGCTTGTCGAAGCTGAAGTCTATGTGGTAAAGGGTGGTCTTTGCATCGTTCACAAGTACGGGAGATACCACTTTCTTCACGTCGGAAACTTCACCGCCGGCAGATACGATGACCGTACCCGGAGCAATGACTTTGCTTCCGTCGGGATATTTCTGGGTCATAGACAGAGAGTCCTTACCGGTGGGAACATTGATTTGCAGTGCGCAGCAGAAGTCGCTCAATGCTTTGACTGCCTTATAGAGACGTGCGTCTTCACCTTCCTGCGAACGGCAAGGCCACATCCAGTTGGCGGACAGGGATACACTGTCCAAGCCTTCTGCAAGCGGAGCCCATACCAAGTTGGTCAGTGCTTCGCTGACGGAGAGGATAGAACCGGCTGCCGGGTCGGCAAGTGCCGCCTGAGGGACATGTCCCAAAGAAGTTGCAATACCTTTTTCGCCGCGATAGTCCAATGCAACGACGCCACAATCGCTCAACGGTAACTGGAGTTCACCCTGACATTGCTGGCGGGCGATCTTGCCTGTTACGGAACGGTCTACCTTGTTTGTCAACCAGTCTTTGCAGGCTACGGCTTCCAGTTGGAGCACATTGGTGAGATATTCATGCAGTTGCGACAGTTCGTATTTCGGCATTTCATAATGGCGTTCTACGGTCTTGTCCACCATGTAAGTTTTAGGAGAAGAACCGAACATCTGTTCTACGGCAAGATCGAACGGACGTACACCGTCGGCTTGCTGGAAAGCGAAGCGGTGGTCGCCGGTAGTTTCACCGACTACGTACATCGGAGCCCGTTCGCGTTCGGCCACCTTGCGTACGTGCTCGATAGCTTCTTCCTGAATCAGTAGGCCCATACGCTCCTGGCTTTCATTGGCTATGATTTCTTTGGCAGATAATGTCTTGTCACCAATAGGCAGTTTGCTCATGTCAATCAGCCCGCCACATTCTTCTACCAGCTCTGACAGGCAGTTTACGTGTCCGGCAGAACCATGGTCATGGATGGAAACCACCGGATTGGTGTCTTCTTCACAAAGTGCGCGTACTACGTTGTAAGCGCGTTTTTGCATCTCCGCATTGGCGCGTTGTACGGCATTCAGCTCGATGCCGCTGCTGTAACGCCCCGTATCTACGGATGATACGGAACCGCCGCCCAAACCGATACGGTAGTTGTCGCCACCGATAACGACAACTTTGTTGCCGGCTTCGGGAGCGCCTTTCAGGCAGTCGCGTTGTGTGCCATATCCTACACCGCCGGCAAGCATGATAACCTTGTCGTAACCGTATACCTCATCTTTCTCTTTGTGCTCAAAGGTAAGTACGGAACCGCAAATCAGCGGTTGACCGAATTTGTTACCGAAATCGCTGGCGCCGTTGGAGGCTTTAATCAGGATTTGTTCGGGAGTCTGATACAGCCATTGGCGTACCGGAAGAATCTCTTCCCAGGGACGGTCCTCGTCCGTACGGGGATAGGAGGTCATATATACGGCAGTTCCGGCAATAGGCCATGAACCTTTACCGCCGCCCATACGGTCGCGGATTTCGCCGCCCGTACCGGTAGAAGCTCCGTTGAAAGGTTCTACGGTAGTAGGGAAGTTATGGGTTTCGGCTTTCAGGGAGATAACGCTCTTGATGTCTTTTATCTGGAAGAAGTCGGGCTTGGAGTGGTCTGCCGGTGCAAACTGCTCGATAACCGGACCTTCAGCAAAGGCTACGTTGTCTTTGTAGGCCGATATAATCTTGTTCGGATTCTCTTGGGTGGTTTTCTTAATCATTTGGAAGAGGGAAGATTCCTGTTCCACTCCGTCGATGATAAATGTACCGCCGAAGATTTTGTGGCGGCAGTGCTCGGAATTGATTTGTGCAAAGCCGAATACTTCGGAGTCGGTCAACGGACGTCCCAAGTCCTTTTCTACTTTCTTGAGGTAATCCATTTCCTCTTTGGAGAGTGCCAGGCCTTCTTTCTCATTGTATGCCTCCAGATCCTCGATGTGGATAATCGGTTCCGGCTGGCGGTTGGTGGTGAATACGTCTTGGTCGAGGCCTTTATACATACGTTGCAGCATCGGGTCGCGGTCTGCGTTTTCGTCTTTTACGGGGAAATATTCTTCGATACGGGTGATACCGCTCAAACCCATATTCTGGGTGATTTCCACAGCATTGGTACTCCAAGGGGTAATCATTTCGCGGCGCGGACCTACGAAATGTCCTTTCAGGTTGTTTTCACTTTCGGGGGTGGCTTCTCCAAAAAGCCAGCAGAGTTTGTCGCTGTCTGCCTGAGTAAGTTCGTGGTCACATTCTACGGCAATCACGCTCTTGGATGGTGTTCTGAAAAAAAGGATCATACTTTTATTTAAGAGTTTACGATTTGCAAATTACGGTTGAAGCCGCTAAATGATAGGGCTTTTATTTTAGGGGCAAAGATAAGTAAAATCGTTGGGTAGGAGAAAGAAATGTACATAAAAAACTTCAGCCGGACATGAAAGGACATGTCCGGCTGAAGTTGTATCTTAATTTCCGACAGGAAATAGGTGGCTTGGAATATTATTTTAATGAGATAACAGGGCCTATGGGCTTTTGACCGTACCAGTTACTGTCGTTTTGTCCGCCGCTTGTTACCCATTTTTTGAAACCTTTATATACGTTGAGAATGTCATTCCTTTCTGCCGGGTGAGCAATTTCTTCCGGAACGGCTATGCCCCAAACTAAGTTCTCTGCAGAACAGAACTCTGTATCGGGTGACTGTTTGCCTAAACCGGTGGGAGTGAATCCCTTGAAGTGGATTTCATTCAGGTTGTCTTGGTTCTGGATGAAGAAGTCGAAATAACGGGGAAGTTCTTTTGCCAGTAGTTCATATTGCAAGGAGATATCATAATTCCCGAAGCCGAAGTTGTCTTTTGTAACTTCGCAGGTGACTACGGGCATGTCCTTGTCTATCGGCTTTTCAGGATCTGTGTTGTAATATCCGCCGCTACGCAGGCTTTCTGTACCGTTTATTACGAAGATTACGTCATCATTTTCTCCGCGACCTTCTTTCAGGAGTTCCATACTAATGCCTTCTCTGGTTGTGTGGAATTCTATCTTGGCTCCCTCGATGTTCTTCATGGCAAATCCTTTCAGGCGGATTGCCGGACGATAGGGTGTTGTGCCGCCAATGGCCCGTATCTGGAAGCTCATCTTGAATCCGTCGTTAAATAAAATATCTGCATTCCTTATTTGAGAGTAGAAAACTTCTGCATTGTATCCGATGACAAAATCATTGAAGTCATAATCTCCTTTTGACGGATAGAGGTCTTCGAACATCAATGTCCCTCTGCTTGTTTTGCTTGGATAGTGATAGCGTATGTCCCACAGGAGTTTGTCTATCTCTTTGTCAGCCGGTAAGATGACAGATTTATTGTTGCCTCGTGTGGCAGCTTCGTTTGTCTTGATTTCCAGTACGTCCTGTCCGTCTGTCGTGGGATATTGCACGAAGATGCTGGTTACATATGCTGGAATGTTTACAGGAATTTCTGTTGCCTCGTTGGCTTTTAAAGCAAAGTTCTCAATCAACAGGCTCTCGTCGGTACAGTTCTTGTCTGTGTAGACGGATATCACTGTATTTACTTTTGAAGTTATAGAATAAGTCAGGCTTTGGGTGGTTTTCCAGTCAAAGTCCGCCGGGGCTACAAGATCCTTGGTGTTTTCTATCTTTTCAGGATCGTACACATCGGTTTCGCAGGCATTGAATAGTGTTATAATACTTGCTGCAAATAAGAGTTTTAGATATCTTTTCATATTGCAAAGTTGTTGTTTTGTTGGCATTCGCTGCAAAGATACGAATATACCTTCATCGTCGCCGCCAGACGACCGCTCTTATCGATATACAGCGCTACCAGGCACTCTTCCCCGGCGCGAACCGGATATACCTGCTCTTTAAACGGGAGCAGCAGATCTTTTTCCAGCCCCATATCGAGAAAGGCGCCGATCTTCGATACATCCTTGACCTTCAAAACCGCCGTCCCGCCCAGTTCCAGTTTCGGCATCGAGGTCGTCGCAATCAGGCGGTCCTCGGAATCTTTATAAATAAATACCTTGAGCTTATCGCCCACTTTTGTGCCCTCCGGCACCTGTTTCTTCGGAAGCAGGACCGCCGCCGCGTCATCTTTCTTCTGTCCCAGATACACGCCGAAGTTTTTCTCCCGCACTACCATCAGTTCCTGTACTCTTCCCAGTTCAATCATGTCATTCGTCCTCTCTTTTCTGCCGATCTCTTTTTTTATTTAACGGTTGCATTTTTCATTCACTGGCAGACAATCCACGCCGAATCTTTCTTCGGCTGCAATGATTCAGTTTCTTCACTGCTACATACAAACTCTTTACAAACCAGTCTTTGCCAGCCACAAATTCGCATACACCTGACCTTCCGCATCCTGCAGCGATACCACGTATCCTTCCGGCACCTGCGCCAGCTTCGGGTACATCACATCCCCAAGCACTGCCGCCTTCCGGTACTCCACCCGCAGGTCTCCGAGTGCAAAGTCCACAGGCAGCAATTCACGCGCAATCGCCACATACTGTGCATTGTTCACGTGCCGGTTCGTATCGAGATGATGGCGTTCCACCGTGACCGGCGCCGCCGTCTCATACGTCTCAGGCAGGCGGATTTTCTTCGGCGCTGGCGGCATTGCAAGCGGTTTATCTTCAATCTGGTAGCCCTCCAACTGGCTTTCCGGCACCCGCACCGGGCATCCTT
>ENA-OZHH01000943-OZHH01000943.1-human-gut-metagenome-genome-assembly--contig:-NODE-943-length-15181-cov-5.095531_pt1 | contig 15181 bp, 16 predicted proteins | sample MGYA00244045_ERZ653684 | MGnify/ENA primary metagenome ERZ653684 (study PRJEB26926, sample SAMN06165264) | human gut metagenome | biome: ENVO:00009003; feature: ENVO:2100002; material: ENVO:00002003... | reverse complement strand
TCGGCAGCGTCAAGATGTGTATAAGAGACAGCTCTTACGGCTTTCCAAATTTCACATTTGCAATCAAGGTTTGAAATATACTCATCGTTTTCATCTCCGTGAAGCTGAACAACGTCAAGCTTTGCTGCCTGTACCGCCTCATTTATCTTTTCATACGTTGCATTGACGAACACACCGACTTTTTTTATATTCTTATCAAGATTTTTCGTGATTTCAGCAACCGTTTCGGGTGTGACTTCACGTTTGCTCTTTGCGAATATAAAACCAATGTAATCGGGTTTGTACTTATTAATTATATCTATATCTTCCTTACGGCGAATACCGCATATTTTAATTTCCATATCTCAAATTATCAACAGCTTTTTTTATATCCTTTTCACGCATAAACGCCTCACCGATAAGTGCAGCGTCAAACTTTAATCCTCTCAGATATTCAAAGTCACTGTGTTTCCTTATCGCACTTTCCGCAACCTTTACTTTACCGTCGGGTATCAGCGGTAAAAGTCTTTCGCACGTCGTTATATCCTCGTCAAACGTCTGAAGATTTCTGTTGTTTACACCTATTATCCTGCCGTATTCAACCGCTCTTTTGACTTCTTCTTTGTTGTGCGTTTCAACAAGCACATCAAGTCCGATACTGTCTGCCAAAGCGTGAAACTTCTTGTATTCCGTGTCAGTCAGTGCCGCCATTATAAGCAAAATTGCGTCCGCACCGTACAGTTTAGCCTCATATATCTGATACTCGTCAACCGTAAAATCCTTGCGAAGTACAGGAATGCTGAATTTACTTTTAATATCCTTAACAAATTCTATATTGCCTTTAAAATATTCAGGCTCGGTAAGTACCGACATTGCTTGAATATTGCATTTGTCATATTCTTCGGCAATCTTCATATGGTCAAAATCTCCGCGTATAAGCCCCTTTGACGGCGATGCTTTTTTTATTTCCGCAATAATTGAAACATCATCAATCGACATAAGTCCGTTTTTGAAATTCGGTGCTTTAAGTTCCGCTTTATCCAAAGCCTTTAAAAGCCCGCTTGGGCTTAAATTTTCTTTCGCCTTCGCTACTCTGATTTTCGTAGATGCAATAATTTTATCAAGTATCATATCAAATTCCGCAGCCTTTCTTCTTAATTAAATTTCTTAGTTTCAGCCACAAATTCGTTTACTTTATCCATAACCTTACCGCTGTCAATAGTCTGTTTTGCAATTTCGACAGCCTCTTTGTATGAATCTGCTTTACCGCCGATATATATACCTGCCGCACTGTTAAGAACGATAATATCGCGTCTTGCACTCTTTTCGCCGTTAAAAATACTTTTTGCGATTTCGGCATTTTCCTTACCGTCACCGCCGGTAATATCGCTTGCATCCGCATATTCGATACCGTAATCGTGCGGATCGATTTCATACACAACAATCTTACCGTCAATAATTTCGTTTACCAACGTTTTACCCGTAACTGTAATTTCGTCCATACCGTCACTGCCACAAACAATCATAGCGCGTTTAACGCCCATTTCACTCATTACCTTAGCAAAAACGCTGACTTTTTCAGGCGAGAAAACACCTATAACCTGTCTTGATGCATTTGACGGATTTGAAAGCGGACCAAGCATATTGAATATAGTTCTGATACCGATTTCTTTTCTGATAGGTCCTACATTTTTCATTGCCTTATGGAACTTCATAGCATTCATAAAGCCCATACCTGTTTCATTTATACATTGCTCAACCTGTTTCGGTTCAAGCATAATGTTTGCACCGAGTGCCTCAAGCAAATCGGACGCACCGCTCTTTGAAGATGCGGCTCTGTTACCGTGCTTTGCTACAGTCACACCTGCCGCCGCACAAACAAACATTGATGTTGTCGATATGTTAAACGAATTAGCACCGTCACCGCCCGTTCCGACAAAGTCTATGTACTCATCAGTATCAAGCTTGACGCTGCCGCCCTTTGACTTCATCATTTCCGTACAGCCGACAATCTCGTCTACCGTTTCGCCTTTCATGCGAAGTGCCGTCAAAAATGCCGACACCAATACAGGTGACGCTGTACCCTCAAGAATCATATCCATTGCTTTTGCAGCCTCTTCACGCGTAAGATTTTGTCCTTCTGTTACTTTTTTTAATAGTTCTTTCATAATTATAGTCCTCCTCTAATCTCAAGCAAAATGTAAAAGAAAAGCCCGTTTTTGACCAAAACGAGCATAATATCCCTATAAAATATAAAACATCTTTTTTATTTTGCTCATCTCGTCTAATCTAAATTTATTATAGCATAGCATAACAAAAAATGCAATACCGGAAAATCGAATTTTCTACATTATTTTTTTCAATTTCCCCTTGTAATATTTGTTTAAATATTGTATAATAAATGTATTAATGAAACAGGGGTGAAAAACTTAATGAAAAGTTTCGATATAAAAACAAAAATTTATTTCGGTGACAATGCACTTGACAGACTTGCAGACCTTCCTTATAAGAAAGCGCTTATCATCACAGACCCGTTTGTTGTAAAAAGCGGTATGCTGCAGATGATTACATATCGTTTAAACGACGGTTATACTGAATTTGACGTATTTTCAGACGTTGTTCCGGACCCACCGATTGAAAAGATTTCTCTTGGTGTTAAGGCAATGCTTGACTATGATCCTGACGTTGTTATCGCAATCGGCGGCGGCAGTGCTATCGACAGTGCAAAATCAATTCGTGAATTTGCAACAAGAGCATCTCAAAAAGAAGTTGCACTTATCGCTATTCCTACAACTTCCGGTACAGGCAGTGAAGTTACAAGTTTTGCCGTTGTATCAGATCCGGCAAACGATATAAAATATCCGCTTGTATCAGACAGTATGTTGCCGACAGAGGCTATTTTGGACGCCGACCTTGTAAAGAGTGTTCCGGCAAACGTAACAGCCGACACAGGTATGGATGTACTTACTCACGCAATCGAAGCATATGTAAGTATCAACAACAACGAATTTTCAGCCGCACTTGCAGAAAAGTCAATCGAGATATGCGGTACTTTCCTACTTCGTTCATATCTTGACAATAACGATACACACGCCAGAAAGAAAATGCACGTTGCATCATGTCTTGCAGGTCTTGCATTTAACAGTGCGTCGCTTGGTCTTAACCACGGTATTGCTCACGCAATCGGTGCTAAGTTCCACATTCCGCACGGCAGAGCCAATGCAATGTTACTTCCTCACGTTATCGAATACAACTCAGGAATTAACAAACATTCAAGAAGTCAAAGCCACTATCCTAAGTGCGTTGAAAAGTATGTAAACGTTGCTAAACTTCTTGGTGTAAATAACTTCAATGAAATCACAACAGTTCGCGCTCTTGTAAGCTGGATTCAGTTTATGTTAAAGGAAATGAACGTTCCTGTTTCGGTTTCACAATGCGGTGTTGACAGAACAGAATACTTCAACGCAATCGACTCAATGGCTGAAAAAGCTCTTGCAGACGCTTGTACAGCAACAAATCCTCGCGTACCTACGAAGGAAGAAGTTGTTCAAATTCTTGAACATTTATACGAATAATATTATAAATACAACAAATTCGGGCGTGCTTTTTAACACGCCTATTTTTGTAAAAACTATTATATTGGGAGGATTTTCGTATGAATCAAATTAATCGAAAAAGCAAAATATCCTCGTTTTTTGAACTGCTTTCTTCACATTGTGAATATATTATGACTTTCGCTTTGGGATTGCTTATGATTGTTCAACGATTTTTGAGCGGAGTATACAAGCCTGTTATGGACGACTGGTTTCTGTACGGTGATTTGTATAAAGGTATATCAAACCGACTTGCAAACTTTTCAATTCCGAATGAAAAGTTTGCAATACGCCCGCTCGCAGGAGTGTTTGACTGTTTCGTAAACGCACCGTTGTTTAATCATTTGTGGATTGTCGAATTGTTTTTGACATTTTCACTGCTTTTCGGTTCATTTCTGATTATAAAAGCACTTCGCAGAAACAATTTTGCAAGCGGCGGATTTTTCTTGTGCCTTGTGTGCCTTTTTCCTGTCGGACTTGAGGCTACTTATTGGATTGCCGCCGCAACAAGAGTTGCATATTCACTGCTGTTTATAGGTTGTGCCACACTTTCGCTTGATTACTGTTATAAATCGGATAAAGTGAAATTTTTAATTATGTTTGCCGTATTCGGTATGCTCAGTGTCTGTTTTTACGAACCGGCAATAGTGGTTTATATCATACTTACGCTTTTCATTGTTTGGAACAACTATAAGAATAAAAAAGATTTGCTTCCGCTTGCAATAATGGCGGCACATATAGCAATTATCGGAATTTACTACATTTTAAATTCCGGTTCCGGCGAAATAGAATCGCGAGGCGGTTTCCTTGAAACAGATATATTGGAGCATACCGCACTCGTTACCGATTATACGAAAAATATATTCACCGATTTTACAAATTCAATATTCAAAAACGGTTACGATAAAGGTATTATTATCGTTTTCGGCGGTCATAAATTTATAAAAATATTACTTATCTCAATACTTTCGATTATATTCGGTGTATTTTCGGCTGTATGTATTAAAAAGCGTAAATTTTCTTGGAAAATACTTGTGCTTGGAATTGTGATGTTTTTCGGCGGACTTTCGCTAAACTACATTCTCGGTTCTGACAGAATACCGTTAAGACTTGTATTTTTCGCATATCTTGGAATAGGTATAGTAATTGACGAACTTATAGTTCTTTTACCGCTATTGTTTAGCAGAATTTTATGTGCGGTTTTACTTACAGTTTCGGCATTTTCATTTACAGTTACAGGTATCGGTGAAGTGAGCGATTACCAAAAAACATCTGACATCGACGTTGCTCTCACTTCACAGCTTATAAACCTTGACACCAAAGAGAACATCACGAATACAGACAAAAACGTATATGTATTCAGCGGTCAGCATTACTATGATGAAACAAAATGTGTAAGCTGGCTCGATCATATAAGAGGCGTCAGCGGTAATTATGCTGATTTTACAGGTTGTATGCGACATATCACCGGTGTTGCGAATACAAATAATGTTATGCCTTTCACTTACGGAGATATTCATAAACTTAAACCGTTTATTGATATTGAGGGTGTTTGCAATTTTTATAATATAGAATATGACAGAACAGTTGTTCCCGTAAAACTTGTAGCAGACGGCGATAACTACATCATTAAACGCAATGATGATTCAATAGTCGGTACATTGACAAAAGTTGACGATGTTTCATATCAATTCTTCAATTAAAAAAAGCGACTGACAGTCGCTTTTTTAATACTCTCATTTTGTGCAATCCTTCGTACAGGCGACCATCGGTTGCCCTAAACCTACAATATATTTTCCAACTTAAACTTATAATTTTTCGGCAAATGTTCAAACAAAAAACCAAGCACACGACAATGTGAAATTGCGTCTGTTTGCTCCCCGCCGTTAATATACCCCTCCACTTCGGATATATTCATTTCAATTTTATCAAAATCCTCGTGATTGCCTGTTGCGGCAAGTACAGTACGATTTTCGTCAAGATACTGTACAAGTTTTTCGATTTCATCACCGGCACTTTCATAATCTTCGTCATACAAAAACGCCATAACTCTGTCATTAATCTCCCCCAGTTCTCTCGACACTTTATCAATATGGTTTGTATATGCAACACTCCCTGCCACAATAACCGCCGCAATAACCGCTGACGCTATAACTCCTTTCATTTTCTCCATTCCCCTTTTAACTGTATAAATAATTCGTCCTCTGCGTCAAGTGACGCAACAAATATCTCTTTTACATCTTTAATATTACGTTTTTTCAATTCCTTTGTAAGCCAAATGTGGTCTTTTTTCGCTCGAGTCAATTCACCCTCGTTAAGTGTTCCGTCCGACACGATAACACAAGGCAATCCGTCGTGACGAACATTATCAAGCTGTAAATCCTCCACCGTCACAGGTCTTGCCTTATCTTTCGGTATAACGCTCAATTTACCGCTTGTTTCCAAAACCGCCACCGCCACATCGGATATATCATGACAACCGTTAAGGCGAAGTTCCTCAAGCAAATCATTGATATTAAACCGAAGTTTTTTTAACTCGGCTTCATTTATGCACCCGTCATACACGACAATACTCGGCTCACCGCTCAAAAACTTGCGAATATTTTTACTTTTAAGGCTCAAATATGACATCATAACTTCAGCAACAATCAAAGTCAGTACAGGAATAATCCCCGACAAAAGAGGTATATCAATAGCCTGCATAGGCACAGACGCCAAATCGGAAATCATTATAGCGACAACAAGCTCCGACGGCTGCAGCTCCCCAAGCTGTCTTTTACCCATTATACGCATAGCGGCAATAACCATACCGTACAAAATCAAAGTTCTAACAACAAGTATAAGCATATTTCACCTCAGACATTTTCTTTTGCATATTATTCTCTTTAAGCACAATATTTATGTATTTCACTTTACTTTCACGCGTTAAAGTGGTATAATTAAAGTATATTTTGTAATGCACACTATCGGCTCACAGATATATGTGCATTAGTGATTTATTGTGAGCAGAAAGGTTACTGATAACAAATGAAAGAAATAAATGACGAACGAATTGACACGCTTTTCAAAGCAGTTCTTGAATTAAAAACCGTTGATGAATGCAGAAGATTTTTTACTGATTTATGCACTATTTCGGAACTTAAATCAATGAGTCAACGTATGGAAGTCGCACTTATGCTTAAAGACAAAAACATCTATACGGACATTGCCGCAAAAACAGGTGCGTCAACCGCAACAATCAGTCGCGTAAACAGATGTATAAATTACGGCTCAGACGGCTACAATTTAGTAATTGACAGAATGGAGAATAAAGATGAATAGCTATACCGATTTCGCCTATATTTACGATTCGCTTATGCACAAGGATATTGATTATGAAAAATGGGCGGACTATATAGAAAATCTTTTTATTATGTATGACGTAAACCCCGACCTTGTATGCGACCTCGCATGCGGTACGGGCAATATAACAATACCTCTTGCCAAACGCGGATACGATATGACAGGTGTTGATATTTCGGAGGATATGCTTAACATTGCCCGCGAAAAAGCCGACGGACTTGACATACTTTTTCTGAACCAAAGCATGACCGATCTTGACCTTTTCGGCACAATGGGTGCGTTTCTATGCATGATTGACGGTATAAATTACATTCTTCCGCCGAAATCGTTATTAACTCTTTTTACCAAAATCAAAACTTGCTTTATCGATCCCGACGGTCTTTTTATATTCGATATAAGCACAGAATATAAGTTAAAAAACGTGATAGGCTCAAACACATTTGTGCACAGCGATAAAAACATATTTTATACCTGGCAAAATCGCTTTATCGAAAAACGCAAATTATCCGATATGTTCCTTACTTTCTTTGTAAAGCAAGGCAAAAAATACAGCCGTTTTGAAGAACGTCATCTGCAAAGAGCATATTCGGTAAATGAACTTACATTACTTCTCAAAAAAGCGGGTTTTAAGTCTGTCGATACATATGACGAACTGTCGTTTGATAAACCGAAAAAAGACAGCGAACGCATAGTGTTCGTATGTCGTTAAATACTGAATATTTATAGGATTTTCCTTGATTTTAAGCCCAATTTGTGGTATAATAAATAAGTTAAAAGTATTAAATTTTGCACTTGGAATTTACATTTCAAGTCTGAAAATTAGGAGGAAATTATGGCAAAAAAGTCCAAAGAATTGAAACTGGATATGGACGCAATCAATAACCAACATATTATTGATGTTGACCTTAACAGTGAAATGAAAAAAGCTTATATTGATTATGCTATGAGCGTTATAGTAAGCCGTGCCCTTCCTGACGTTCGTGACGGTATGAAACCTGTTCACAGACGTATATTATATGATATGTATGAGGCAAACCTATTATACGAAAATGATTTTAAAAAGTCTGCCGCAACTGTCGGTGACGTGCTTGGTAAATATCACCCTCACGGTGACGCGTCCGTATATGACGCAATGGTACGTTTGGCACAGGATTTCTCACTTAGATATCCGCTTGTACAAGGTAAAGGTAACTTCGGTTCTGTCGATGGTGACCCGCCTGCCGCTTACCGTTATACCGAGGCGAAAATGTCTAAAATATCGGCACTTATGCTTACCGATATTGAGAAAAATACGGTTGACTATGTACCTAACTATGATGACAAATTAAAAGAGCCTGACGTTCTTCCGTCAAGATTTCCGAATTTGATTGTAAACGGCTCTGCCGGTATCGCAGTCGGTATGGCGACAAATATTCCGCCGCACAATCTTACAGAAGTTGTTGACGGTATAATCGCAGTTATAGACGACCCTATGATAACAACCGAGGAACTTATGACTCATATTCAAGGTCCCGATTTCCCAACCGGTGGCGTTATTATGGGCAAAAGCGGTATAAGAAACGCTTATACAACAGGTCGCGGAAAAATTATTCTTCGTGCGAAAGCTGAAATAGAAGAACACAATGACCGAAACAGAATTGTTGTCACAGAAATACCTTATCAAGTAAACAAAGCAAAGCTTGAAAAGCATATTAACGAACTTGTTCGTGACGGCAAGATTGACGGTATTTCATCAACTCGTGACGAATCTACCGAACATATTCGTCTTGTTATCGAACTTAAACGTGACGCAAACCCTAATGTTGTACTTAACAATCTGTTCAAGTATACACAAATGCAGGATACTTTCGGCATCATCTTGCTTGCACTTGTAGACAAACAGCCGAAAATTCTTACACTTCGTGAGATGATTGACTACTACATCGCCCACCAGGAAGATGTTATTTCAAGACGTACACAGTTTGAACTTGACAAAGCACTTGACCGTGCGCACATATTAGAGGGTTACAAGATTGTTATAGACAACGTTGACGAAGTAATCAAAATAATCCGTGCATCAAAGAGTATTCCTGACGCAAAGCAAACCTTGTGCGAACGTTTCTCACTTACAGACGCACAGTCAGACGCAATCGTAAAAATGCAGCTCGGTCGTTTGTCCGGTATGGAACGTGACAAGATTGAGGAAGAATATCAAGCACTTGTTGTAAAAATCGAAGACTTACGTTCAATTCTTGCAGATGAAAGCAAAGTTCTTGAAATAATTAAGAACGACCTTACCGATATCAAGAATAAGTACGGCGATGAAAGAAGAACTGAAATATCAATGGTTACAACTGAAATTGATATTGACGACCTTATCGACGAAGAAGATATTGTCGTTACAGTTACTCATAAAGGTTACACAAAACGTCTGCCTGTCGATACTTATAAATCACAAAGACGCGGAGGTCGCGGTATTTCAGGTCTTACAACTCGTGAAGAGGACTTCGTTGAACACCTGTTTACAACCACAACGCACCACACATTGTTGTTCTTTACAACTCACGGTGTTGTGTACAAGCTGAAAGGTTATCAAATACCTGAGGCAAGCAGACAGGCAAAGGGTACGGCGATTGTAAACCTACTTCCGCTTGAAAATGATGAAAAGATTTCCGCAATGATTCCTATTAAGGACTTCGAGGACGGCAAATACCTTACATTCATCACCAAAAACGGTATTGTCAAAAAGACAAACGTTATGGATTACTCAAAAATCCGTAACGGCGGACTTCGTGCGATTGACCTTGACGAAAACGATGAACTTATCAGAGTTAAACTTACAGACAATACTCAAGATATTATTATTGCTACACATGACGGTTATGCAATCCGCTTTAACGAAACTGAGGTACGTTCAACAGGCCGTACAACAAGAGGTGTTATGGGTATTCGACTTCACGACGGCGACTATGTTATCGGTGCGTCTGTTGCACTGCCCGACAGCCAGCTTCTTACTGTCACAGAAAACGGTTACGGCAAGAAAACACCGCTTGACGAGTATCGTATTCAGTCAAGAGGCGGTAAAGGTATTTTCACTTATCGTATTACCGAGAAAACAGGCAAACTTGCCGGTATGAAAACTGTCACAGATAATGACGATATTATTCTTATCACATCTGACGGTGTTATTATAAGAATGCACACAGATGAAATTTCTTCATACAGCCGTCAAACTCAAGGTGTAAGAGTTATGCGTCTTGACGACGGTGTAAGTGTTATGAGTATCGCACGAACAGAACGCGAAGAAGAAACTGATGAAGAAACAGAAAATTCTGAAGAAGTCATTGCTGATGATACAACCGAAACTCAAATTGCTGACGAAAGCGAAACAGAAGGAGATGTCGAGTAATTATGAAAAAATCAATTAGTGTTATAGCTATAATTCTATCAATGGTAATGGTGCTTGCGTCATGCGGCACAAACCAAAACAGCAAAGATGAAGAGCCCGTTTCAACACCTGATCCGGAACTTGTAAAAAACACAGTCAATGCCACAATAGAACTTGAAGACGGTGACGAAATTATGCTTGAATTATATCCGGACCTTGCACCTGATACGGTTGAAAACTTCGTTGAACTTGCAGAAGACGGTTTTTATGACGGCACAATATTCCACAGAGTTATTGAAGATTTTATGATTCAAGGCGGCGGCTATGACGAAAATCTGAAAGAGCAAAAAACTGAGTCTATCAAAGGTGAATTTGCAAAGAACGGTTTTGAAAACACACTTTCTCACACCAGAGGTGTAATTTCAATGGCAAGAGCACAGGATTATGACAGTGCAACAAGCCAATTCTTTATCGTTCAAAAAGATGCGACTTACCTTGATGGTCAATATGCCGCATTCGGCAGAGTTACAGAGGGTATGGATATAGTTGATGAAATCGCATCTGTAAAAACAGGTACGGTTGCCTCATCAAATATGGAGGACGTCCCTATCGAGCCTATCGTGATTGACACAATCACCATTGACACATCTGTATCAAGCGGTAAATCAAGCAAAACAAAGGCTACTTCAAAGCCGTCAAAAGATAAAGACACAAACAAGAACTCAAAAGATACTGATGATGAAGACGAAGATACATCATCTTCAAAGTCATCTAAATCATCATCAAAATCAACAACTGCTCCGAAATCAACACCTAAGTCAAACTCAAGTTCAAAATCGAGCAGTTCAAATTCTTCATCAAGCAGTAAATCAAGCAATTCAAATGATGACAAAAACAACGATGATGAATTAAGCGAAGATGAACTTAATGACATTCTTCCATTCTTACAGTCAGGCTCAACAGAGTCAAATTCTTAAAAAGCAAGGAGATAAATTATGAATATTGAAATCGAAATGGAAAACGGCGGAATTATAAAAGCAGAGCTTTATCCGGATGTTGCTCCAATCACAGTAGAAAACTTTGTTTCACTAATCGAAAGAAACTTCTTTGACGGTCTTATTTTCCATCGTGTAATTCCGGGCTTTATGATTCAAGGCGGCGGTTTTACGGCAGACGGTCAACACAAAGAAACAGATTCAATCAAGGGCGAATTTGACGGTAACGGTGTTACAAATCCATTAAAGCATACAAGAGGTGTACTTTCAATGGCAAGAACAATGTTCCCGAACAGTGCGTCAAGTCAGTTCTTCATTATGCACGATGACGCACCTCATCTTGACGGTCAATATGCCGCTTTTGGCAAGGTTACAGAGGGTATCGAGGTTGTTGACGAAATAGCCGAAACACCGACCGATATGCAGGATAAGCCAATCGAAGACCAAATTATAAAAACAATAAGACTTGTATAATAAAAGCTCCGTAAGCAATGCTTACGGAGCTTTTTTGTTATCGTTTTTAGTGTATAAAACTAAAATATAAAATTACCAATATACCAAGTATAATTCTGTAATAACCGAATGATTTAAAATTGTGTTTTCTTACATAGTTCATCAAGAACTTAATTGCAAGCATCGACACAATGTACGCAACAACCATACCTGTCAAAAGCACAATCACGTCTTGCATCGGCATAGCCAAGCCGTATTTAAGTACTTTCAGTAGGCTTACACCGAACATAACCGGTATAGCCAAGAAGAATGAAAATTCAGCCGCAACCGAACGTGAACAACCTATAAGCATTGCACCAAGTATTGTTGCACCTGAACGCGATGTACCCGGAACGATTGACAACACTTGAAACATTCCGATTAAAAGTGCTGTTTTGTATGTCATATCGTCCATACTTTTGATTTTTGTTTCCTTGTGCAACGATTCAACAACTATGAACGCTACACCGTACAAAATAAGCATCGCAGAAACGACCTGCCAATTTTCCCAAGCCGACATAAAGTTATCAAGTACAAGACCGATAACCGCAGCCGGTACACAGGCAATAATAACCTTGAACCACATTTTCCAAGTATTCTCTTTTTCAATATTTGTCTTTTTCGGTGAAAACGGATTCAACTTGTGAAAATATAGCGTTACTACCGCCAAAATTGCTCCAAGCTGTATTACATACAAATACAAATCAGATGCGGTAAATCCCTCTGTATTGTTTATAAGTTCGTTTACAAGTATCATATGTCCTGTCGAACTTATAGGCAACCATTCGGATATACCTTCAACAATGCCCAGAACAATCGATTTAATCATTTCGAGAAACAAAATATAACAACTACTTATTTAATTTTCTTCTTTGCTGCATTTATTATCAGATTTGCAGTTTCTTCAATGCCGAATTTTTCAGCATCAATACACAAGTCGTAATTAGACATAACGCCCCAATTTTTGCTTGTGTAGTAATCGTAATATGTACGACGTTGTTTGTCGGTTTTCAAAACCTTGTCTTTTGCTTTGGCTTGAGTAATATCAAGTGCCGACATAACTCTCTTTGCACGATAATCAACCGAACCGTATACAAATACGCTCAAAACGTCCACATTTTCATTTTCAAGAACATAATCTGCACAACGTCCGACGATAACGCAAGAGCCTCTCTTTGCAACCTCTTTAATAACGTCAGCCTGTGCGATAAATAATTTATCGTTTATAGGCATTTCGTAATAAATCGGTGCGTTTATACCTCTCATTGAGTAGTTGCCGCTTGCAAGCGAGTAAAGAAAACTGTTTGTTGCGTGTTCGTCAACCTCTTTCAACGCCTCTTTGCTGATATTGCTCTTTTGTGCCGCAAGTTCAACAAGCTCCTTGTCATAAAAAGGTATGTTAAAATACTCCGCAACCTTTTCACCTACATCACGTCCGCCACTTCCGAACTGTCTTCCTATTGTAATTATCAATGACATAATTCATTCTCCTCTCTGTTTTAATTTTATGTTAATGATATACATTACTGATACATTTCTTTATAGTGTTCCCAACTCGAATTTACCTTTACAACATAATTACGAGTTTCAGAAAACGGAATATACTTGAGTGTCACTCCGTCATCACTGTATCGCGAGTCATTAAGCCAACTATAAACATTTCCCATACCACCGTTGTAAGCCGCCAAGGCGGTGTCAATATTTCCGTAAACATCAATCAAGTGACGTAAATAATGACAGCCAAAACGTATATTTGTTTCGGGGTCCATATAATCATATTCAGTCGTTATCCCTAATTCTTTTGCGTTCCATTCGGCAGTTTCCTCAGTAAGCTGCATAAGTCCGCCGGCAACACCCGAATGTGCCTCTGGCACAAAATTACTTTCAACTTTTATAACCGCCATAACCAAGAACGGATCAAGGTCATTAGCTTTTGAATATTTAACAATATAATCTGCATACGCAACAGGATATTTGAATTTTTGACTTGTTTGATAACCGCCTAATATACCCAGTACCGCAACAAATATTGCAAGAAGTACAAGGAATGCTTTAAAAATTTTACTCAAAACTATTCCCCTTTATTTTATTAAATAACCCGACAACATCACTTTCAAGCTGTGCAATATCACCGTTATTATATATGATATACATTGAATTTTCCTTATAGAACTCATCATCATTTTGAGCATTAATTCTTTGTATCGCCTGTTCATCGGTAATATTGTCACGCGTCTTAATTCGTGTGATTCTGCTTTGTTTATCAGCAATAACCGATACGATAAATTCACAAAGTGGTTCAACATTACTTCCGATTATCACCGCTCCGTCTATACCAACCAATTCGGCATCAGTCGTGTTTATGTCTTTTACCACTTCCGCCTTTATATATTTATGCGTTATGTTGCTTAATGCCTCTGTTTTTTGTTTGTCAGAAAAAGCGATTGATGCTAATTTCTTTCTATTCAATGTCTTATCGTCATTTAGTATGCTATCACCGAAATAATCGACCAATTCATTAAGACAATCACTGTTTGGTTCTACGATTTCGTGTGCAATTACATCTGTGTCAATAATATGCACACCCAGTTTTTCAAGCATTTTTGAAACAGATGTTTTTCCGCTTCCGCTTCCACCTGTTATACCGAAAACAACCATTTCTATCCCCTCTTAAATGTTCTCAATTTGCCAATCTATCGGTGTTTTACCCATTTCCGTCAACATTCTGTTTGCCGTTTCAAAATGACCGCAGCCGAAAAATCCTCTGTTTGCCGACAACGGACTCGGATGTGCGGCAGTTAAAATTTTATGATAATGATTAGTAATAACCTTTATTTTCTCTTTCGCATTGTTACCCCAAAGCATAAATATTACCGGGTCTTTGCGTTCATTCAAACACTCGACAACTCTGTTGGTAAATATCTCCCAACCTTTGTTTCTGTGTGAATTTGCCTGACCGTCACGGACAGTCAATGCTGAGTTAAGCAACAACACACCTTGCCTTGCCCATTTTTCAAGATAACCGTTATTTGGAATGTACAATCCCAATTCATTATGAAGTTCCTTATACATATTCAATAATGACGGAGGAATTTTAACACCTTTTTGAACCGAGAAAGCCAACCCGTGTGCTTGACCTACTTCATGATACGGGTCTTGACCAAGAATGACAATCTTCGTATTTGCATAAGATGTCCATTTCAAAGCATTAAAAATATCATACATATCAGGATGAATACAATGCAATTTATATTCAGATTTCAAAAAAGCACGAAGTTTCAGATAATATTCTTTACTAAATTCATCTTTAAGAATTTCGTCCCAATCATTTCCTATATTAACCACTCAATTCACTCCTAAATAATTATCTTACTGTCTCTTATACACATCTGACGCTGCCGACGACTAGTCGA
>ENA-OZHH01000939-OZHH01000939.1-human-gut-metagenome-genome-assembly--contig:-NODE-939-length-15225-cov-4.807910_pt1 | contig 15225 bp, 15 predicted proteins | sample MGYA00244045_ERZ653684 | MGnify/ENA primary metagenome ERZ653684 (study PRJEB26926, sample SAMN06165264) | human gut metagenome | biome: ENVO:00009003; feature: ENVO:2100002; material: ENVO:00002003... | reverse complement strand
CGAGATGCAGCGTAGTCTCGTGGGCTCGGAGATGTGTATAAGAGACAGCTGTAGATGTTGAAATCGACCTGCGCCTGCTGGCGGCTCACGCCGACGGGGACCTCCGCCGCCGAAGGCAGCGTCGGATTCGTGACGATGTCAAGCGTCGCCTGCTCGTAGAGCACCGGCTCGCGCGTTTCGGTCACGATCTCGCTCGGGATGGTCTCGGCGCTCGGGATGAGTGAGAGCGCGCTCTCAATTGAAAACGGGCAGACGAGCCGCAGCGCGACCACACCCCAGAGAAGCGGCATGACCCACTTCGGCGCTTTTTTGAGGACAACCCGCAGCACGAGCACCGCCAGAATGAGCCAGCTTGCGCTGATGCTGAGGTTCACGAGCTTCAAAAAGACGTCATCCATGATGATTCTCCTTTCGGTAAAGGTCGATCATTTTCTGCACCTCGTCAAGCTCTTTGTCGCTCACGTGGCTCGACTTTGTAAACGCAGCGACGAACGCAGGCAGCGAGCCGTCGAAGCGCTTGTCGAGCAGCTCGTCGATCTCGGCGGTCTGCGCCTCGTCCTGTGAGATGAGCGACGTGACGACAGTATTCTCGTTTTTCAGCACCCCGCGCTCAGAGAGCCGTTTGATGACCGTGTAGGTCGTCGTCGGTTTCCAGCCCAGGTGCTCGGCGCAGAGCGCGACCAATTCACGGCTCTTGACCGGCTCGTGTGCCCACAGAATTTGGCAAAAGCGGTATTCGCTCTCAAAAATTTTCGGCGTTTCCATCTTGTTCCCTCTCTAATCTGTTAGAGTATATTTGTACACTAACAGATTAGAGTCCTTCTGTCAAGCCCTTTTGCGCTCAAATTTAGTTAAGTCTTACTTGACAAGCATCTATTCCCTCCTTATAATAATTCATATCGCACAAAAAGCTCCGCGCAGGAGCTTTTTTTATGTTTGGAGAAAGAGAGAATCGTCCCATGTCGAAAAAAGCCAATCCTGCGGCGCTGCTGCCGATCTTAGTGTTCCTTGTCCTGTATCTGGGCCTCGGCCTGATCTTTGAGTACGTGCTCAAAATCCCGATGGGATTTTATTCCATCCCCATCGTCGTCATCTTTCTCATCGCGCTGCTCGTAGCCTGCTGCCAGAACCGCGCGCTGTCGTTCGACGAAAAGCTCACGCTGATGGGCCGTGGCGTGGGTGATAAGAACATCATCACGATGCTGCTCATCTTCTTAGCCGCGGGTATGTTCGTCGGCGTCGTGGGCCGCTCGAGTGCGGAGAGCGTTGCGTACTTCATGCTCTCGATCATCCCGTCGAAATTCGCCGTCGCGGTGCTGTTCGTCGTGAGCTGCTTTGTCTCCACCGCGATGGGCACGAGCGTCGGCACCATCACGCTCATCGTCCCCATCGCCATCCCCATCGCCGCGGCGAGCGGCTATTCCCTGCCGCTGTGCGTCGCGTCCGTCATGGGCGGGGCAATGTTCGGTGACAATCTGAGCTTCATTTCCGACACAACCATCGCCGCCTGCAACGGGCAGGGCTGCGCGATGAAGGACAAATTCCGCGAAAATTTCCACATCGCCTTCCCCGCCGCGCTCGCGTCGCTCGCACTCATCCTCGTGCTGACGCTGAATGCGGACGTGCACCCCGCGCCCATCCCTGCCTACAATCTCATTCAGATCATCCCCTATGTGCTCGTGCTCATCGGCGGCATCATCGGTATCAACGTCTTTGTCGTGCTGCTCATCGGTATCGTATCCGGCGCGGTCATCGCGCTCGCGACCGGCGCGACGGGGCAGACCGGCATCCTCGCAGTCAAGGCGCTGCTCGAGAACATGGGCAGCGGCGCGGCCGGCATGTTTGAAACGTCGATGGTCGCAATTTTGGTCTCCGCCATCTGTGCGCTGATCCGTGAGTACGGCGGCTTTGAAGCGCTGCTCGGCTGGATCAGAAAGGCGTTTCGCGGCAAGCGCGGCGGCCAGATCGGCATGGGCCTTCTCGTCGGCGCGATGGACATTGCCACCGCGAACAACACCGTCGCCATCGTTATGGCAAACCCCATCGCCAAGGAAATGAGCGAGGAATACGGCATCACCCCGCGCAAGGCCGCGTCGATCCTCGACACGTTCTCCTGCATCTTTCAGGGCATCATCCCCTACGGCGCGCAGATGCTCGTCGCGATCTCCGCGGCGCATGAGCTGGGCTACGCCATCTCGGCGTTCGACATCATCCCAAACCTCTTCTACCCCTATCTTCTGGCGGTGAGCTCATTCTTCTTCATTGCGATCGACAGCAAAAAGAAGGCGTGACTGATGGTTGACCATAATCCGCTTCAGTGCAAAAAGCTCTTTCTTTTCGACCTCGACGGCACGCTGTACTTGGGCGACCGGCTTTTTCCCGGCGTCCGCGAGCTGCTCTCTGCCATCCGCGCACGCGGCGGGCAGTACCGCTTTCTGACAAACAACTCCTCGCGCAGCGTAGCGGCCTACGTCAAAAAGCTCACACGCCTCGGCGTCGCGACGGAGGCGGCCGATTTTCTCACCTCGGTCGACGCGCTGATTCACTATCTCCGCGAGCACGGCGGAGAAGATCGACGCTATTACGTCTGCGGTACGGAGTCGATGAAATCACAGCTCCGCGCGGCGGGCTTTACCGTCGCAGAACGGCGTGAGGACGCGAACGCGCTCCTGATGGGCTTCGACACCGAGCTGACATTTCAAAAGCTGGAGGACGCCTGCATCCTGCTTGGACAGGGTGTCCCCTACGTTGCGACAAATCCCGATTGGGTCTGCCCCACGGCCTACGGCTTCGTGCCCGATTGCGGCAGCGTGTGCGAAATGCTCTGGCGCGCGACTTCCCGCCGCCCCATCGTCATCGGCAAGCCCGAACCGCTGATGCCGCAGCTCGCAATGCTTGAGGCGAGCGTTTCCGCGCAGGAAACACTGCTCGTGGGCGACCGCATCTACACGGACATCGCCAGCGGCGCGAACGCGGGCATCGACACGCTGCTCGTCCTCTCTGGCGAGACGAAGGAAGAAGGCCTTCCCACCGCTGACCCGCAGCCGACGTTCGTTCTGCCGGACGTCGCCGCACTGCTGAACATCTTAGAATCTTAAAAAGGAAAACCTATGGCAAACATCATCGAAATCCACGATTTTTCCGATCCCGCGCTCGACGTTTACGCGCGCCTGACTGAAAACCAACTGCTCAATCGCGTGGACCCCGACAACGCGCTCTTCGTCGCGGAAAGTCCGCTCGTCATCGGCCGTGCGCTTGATGCGGGCTGTGAGCCGGTGTCGTTTCTGATGGAGCGGCAGCATACTCAGGGCAAGGGGCGCGAAATTCTCGCCCGCTGCTGTCAAGATATTCCGGTTTACACCGCTGATGAATCCGTGCTGACACAGCTCACCGGCTTTCACCTGACGCGCGGCATGCTCTGCGCCATGCGGCGGCCGAAGCTTCCAAGCGTCGAGGACGTCTGCCGCAATGCGCGGCGCGTCGTCGTGCTCGAAAACGTGATGAATCCGACGAACATCGGCGCGATCTTCCGCTCTGCCGCCGCGCTCGGCATGGACGCGGTGCTGCTCACGACCGCGGGCAGCGATCCGCTCTATCGCCGCGCCTCGCGCGTCAGCATGGGAAATGTGTTCCTCATCCCGTGGACCTACCTGCCCGAAAGCGGCGACTGGACGCAGCTGCTGCGCGATCTCGGCTTCCGCACCGTCGCGATGGCACTGCGCAACGACTCCGTACGGCTCGACGATCCGCGCCTTGCCGCCGAAGAAAAGCTTGCCATCGTCATGGGCACGGAGGGTGACGGGCTCGCCTCCTCGACCATCGCGAGCTGCGACTACACGGTCAGGATCCCGATGTACCACGGCGTCGACTCGCTCAATGTCGCCGCAGCGAGCGCCGTGGCATTCTATGAGCTGGGACTTCCCCCGCTGAACGAAAAGGAGGACTGACATGCTGAACAATACCGGCTTCGACCTCTGGGCCGACGGCTATGACAAGAGCGTCGGCCTCTCCGACGAGAACGACCGCTACCCCTTTGCGGGCTACCGTGCCATGATGAACGCGCTCTATCAGCGCGTGCTCGCGCAGAGCGGGCGTGATGTGCTGGACATTGGCTTCGGCACAGGCGTTTTGACCTCGCGGCTCTACGAGCAGGGCTGCCAAATCTATGGGCAGGACTTTTCCGCGCGCATGATCGAACTGGCGCAGGCAAAAATGCCGGACGCGCGGCTCTATCAGGGCGATTTTTCCAAAGGCCTTGTGCCCGAGCTTCGTGCGCAGCAGTACGACGCCATCGTCGCGACCTACTCGCTCCACCACCTGACGGACACGCAGAAAATCGACTTTCTTCGCGCGCTTCTGCCGCTTTTGAATCAGGACGGCTGTCTTTTCATCGGCGACGTCGCCTTCCGCACGCGCGAAGAGCTCGAAGCGTGTCGAACTGCGGCAGGCAGTGAGTGGGACGAGGATGAAATTTACTTCGTCTATGACGAGCTCCGCCCTCACTTCCCCGCGCTGACGTTTGAATCCTTCTCCCACTGCACCGCGCTTTTGACGCTGCGCCGCTGATTCCCCGGGAAATACGATAAAAAGCCTCTGTATGGTCAACCCATACAGAGGCTTTTCTGTGAAGCATTATTCCTTTTCAGTCGTTCAAATGGTCGAGGATCGCCGCGATCAGCTGCTCCTTGCCCGTGCCCTTTTCGGCAGAGAACGGAATGACGGGCTCATCGTCGCGCAAACTCAGCGTCTCGCGAATTTGGGCAAGATTCGGCTCGATCTCGCGCGCTTTGAGCTTGTCGAGCTTGTTCGCCACGATCACGACGGGACAGCCCGTCTGCACGAAGTAGTCGTGCATCGTCACGTCGTCCGCCGTCGGCTTGTGCCGCGCGTCGACGATCTGCACACCGAGGTGAATGAGCCCCGCAGACTGGAAATAGTTTTCCATCAGCTTACCCCAGCGGTCGCGCTCGGTCTTGGAGACCTTGGCGTAGCCGTAGCCCGGCAGGTCGACGAGGTAGAGCTTGCCGTCGATCTTAAAGTAGTTGATCTGCGAGGTCTTGCCCGGGGACGCACCCACGCGGGCAAAGTTCTTGCGGTTGACGAGCCGGTTGATGACGGACGATTTGCCGACGTTCGACCGCCCCGCAAACGCGAGCTGCGGCATCCCGTCGCGCACGAACTGCTTTTCCGACGCCGCCGAGAGGATGAATTCGACCTTGTTGAAGTTGATCGCCATGGTTTTCGTTTCCTTTCAGCTCATTTCGCCCGCACGCAGCGCGCTGTGCGCGCTCTCCTGCACGGGAGGAAGATAGCTCTCGTGCGCGGCAGCGGTGCATTTTTCGGGCAGCACCAGCGCTTCGGCAAAGACGGCGTCCACCGTCTCGACCGGTACAAAGCGCAGCTTTTCGCGCACCAGCGGGTCGATCTCGTCGAGGTCCTTTTCATTCTCCTTCGGGAGAATGACCGTATGTACGCCCGCGCGCAGCGCGCCCATTGTCTTTTCGCGCAAGCCCCCGATGGCGAGCACACGGCCGCGCAGCGTGATCTCGCCCGTCATGGCGACATCGCGGTGTACCGCCTGCCCCGTCAGCGCGGAGAGCACCGCTGTCGCGATGGCGATGCCGGCGCTGGGTCCGTCCTTGGGGATGGCCCCCTCAGGGAAGTGGATATGGATGTCCTTCGTCTTGTAGAAGTCCGGCGCGATGCCGAGCTCCTGCGCCCGCTGGCGCAGGCACGAGAGTGCCGCGCGGCAGCTCTCCTGCATCACGTCGCCCAGGTTGCCCGTGAGCTCGACCTTGCCGCTGCCGTCCATCACGCCGACCTCGACGGGCAGAATTTCACCGCCCACCTCGGTCCACGCAAGGCCGTTCACCACGCCGACAAGGTCCTTTTCGGGAATCTTCTCCTGTGCAGCACGCGGCGCACCGAGGAAGTCCTTGATGTTCTTCTCTGTCACGGTGACTCGCTTTACATCGCTTGTAGCAAGCTGCATTGCCGCCTTGCGGCAGATCTTGCCGAGCTGACGCTCAAGCGAGCGCACGCCGCTCTCGCGCGTGTAGAGCGCGATGGCCGCGCGGATGGCGCTCTCGTCCACGCGCAGGCTCGAGGCCGTCAGCCCGTGGGCCTGACGCTCCTTGGGCAGCAGGTGCCGCTGCGCGATCTGCACCTTCTCCTCGTCCGTGTAGCTGGGGATTTCAATGATCTCCATGCGGTCGAGCAGCGGGCGCGGAATGGTGTCGAGCGTGTTGGCCGTCATGATGAACATCACGCGGCTCAGATCGACAGGAATTTCAAGATAGTGGTCGCGGAAGGCGTAGTTCTGCTCGCTGTCGAGCACTTCGAGAAGTGCGCTCGCGGGGTCGCCGCGCCCGTCGCTTCCCATCTTGTCGACCTCGTCGAGCACGAGCAGCGGATTCATCGAGCCGCTGCGGGAGATAGCCTCGATGATGCGGCCGGGCATCGCGCCGATGTAGGTCTTGCGATGGCCGCGGATATCCGCCTCGTCACGCACGCCGCCGAGCGACAGCCGCGCGACCTTGCGGTTCATCGCCTTGGCGACCGACAGCGCGATCGACGTCTTGCCGACGCCCGGAGGGCCGACGAGACATAAAATCTGCCCCTTCGCCTCGGGGTTGAGCTGGCGCACGGCGATGAACTCTAAAATGCGCTCCTTGACCTTCTGCAAGCCGTAGTGGTCGCGGTCAAGAATCTTGCGCGCGGCGTCTACGCTGGCCCGCTCCTTCGTCTCCTCGCCCCAGGGCATTTCCATGCAGGTGTCGAGATAGTTGCGCAGCACACTCGCCTCGGCGCTGCCGAACGGCTGCTTGGCGAGCTTGTCCACATCTTTCAGCAGCTTGCGCTCCACTTCTTCGCTCAGGTGCGCCTTGCTGATCTTCTCGCGGTACTCGTCGAGTTCTTCGTCCTCCCCGCCCTCACCGATCTCGTTCTGTAAGACCTTGATCTGCTCGCGCAGGACAAAATCCTTCTGAATTTTTCCGACGCGGGAGCGGACCTTGCTTTCAATGTCCTGCTCCATGGCGGTAACTTCGATCTCGCGGCGCAGAATCTCGTTCATGCGCTGCAATCTCGGCAGCGGGCGCAGCTCGTCGAGGATATCCTGTTTGTCCTGATAGCGCAGGTTGAGCTGCTGGGCGATAAAGTCAGCGAGATAGCCGGGATCGTTCGTCGATAAAATGGCGGCGTAAACATCGTCCGGCAATTTCTGCGCGAGCTCGGCATATTCCGTCACGCTGGCGTAGGTCTGGCGCAGCATCGCTTCCGTCCGCTTGCTATGGCACGAGGTGGCCGGCTCGTCGATGAGCTCGACCTGCGCCTGCAAAAACGGCTCGCGCTGCCACAGCCGCTTGAGGCGGGCGCGGCACGCGCCCTCCATCATCACGCGCAGCACACGGTCAGACACGCGCAAGATCTGCGTCACGCGCGCGACCGTGCCGATCTCGTACAGGTCTTTTTCCTCCGGCTGCTCCACGCCGATCTCACGCTGGGTGACGAGAAAAATCTCCTCCCCGTTTTCCATGGCGCGCTCAAGCGCGTGCACGGAGATCGGACGCTCGAGGTCAAAGCTCGTGTTCATGCGAGGGAACACATTGAGCCCGCGCATGGCGATGACCGGAAGATTTTTTGTTACAGGTTCCATGGGGTTTCTCCTTATGAAGCGGAGTCTGCCGGCAGCGACGGCTGCGGCGCCTCCCCTTCTTTCTCTGTGCGGTGGGAAATTTTCGGCTGTTCCGTCCCCTCCACGCAGCCCGGCGTGATGGTCACGCGGTCGATCGTGCGGTCGGACGGGATGTCGTACATCACGTTCATCAGCAGACCCTCCATTACCGCGCGCAGGCCGCGCGCGCCGATCTTGCGCTCGATGGCCTTGTCGGCAATCGCTTCGAGCGCCTTGGGCTCGAACGTGAGCTCAGCGTCGTCGTAAGAAAACAGCTTTTGATACTGCTTGACGAGCGCGTTTTTCGGCTGGGTCAGGATCTTGACAAGGTCGTCGCGCGTCAGCGCGTCGAGCGCCGTGATGACCGGCAGTCTGCCGACCAGCTCGGGGATGATGCCGAACTTCAAGATATCGTGCGGCTGCACCTCGCGTAAAATCTTGCTTTCATCCACGTCGTTTTTGCTCTTGAGCTCCGCGCCGAAGCCCATCGACTTGCGGTCGAGACGGCTCTCGATGATCTTCTCGATGCCCTCGAACGCACCGCCGCAGATGAAGAGGATGTTGTGCGTGTCGATCTGGATGAACTCCTGATGCGGGTGCTTGCGGCCGCCCTGCGGCGGGACGTTGGCAACCGTGCCCTCGACGATTTTCAGCAATGCCTGCTGCACGCCCTCGCCGGAGACGTCACGCGTGATGGAGGTGTTCTCGCTCTTGCGGGCGATCTTGTCGATCTCGTCGACATAGATGATTCCGCGCTCGGCGAGCTCCACGTCGTAATCCGCCGCCTGAAGCAAGCGGAGCAGAATGTTTTCCACATCGTCGCCGACGTAGCCCGCCTCGGTGAGGGTCGTCGCGTCCGCGATGGCGAACGGCACCTTCAGAATGCGGGCGAGCGTCTGGGCAAAGAGCGTCTTGCCGCTGCCAGTGGGGCCGAGGAGCAGGATGTTGCTCTTTTGCAGCTCCACCTCGTCGTCGCCGCCGAAGAAGATGCGTTTATAGTGGTTGTAGACGGACACGGACAGCGCGACCTTGGCCGCCTCCTGCCCGATGATATACTGGTCGAGCACCTCGCGAATTTCGCGCGGCGTGGGGATGGAGTCGGGCGCTTCCAGCTCGTCGTGCGGCTCATAGCCGTCCTCCAGCACGTCCATGCACAGGCGGACGCACTCATCGCAGATGCGCACGCCCGGCCCCTGGATCATGCGGTGCACTTCGTGCTCGCTCTTGCCGCAGAACGAGCAGCGAAGCTCTTTTTTCCTATCTTCACTCATAAGTCAAACTGTCCTTATCTCTTGTAAATGACCTTGTCCACAAGGCCGTAGGCCTGCGCCTCATCCGCCGTCATCCAGTGGTCGCGCTCGGAGTCGAGCTTGACCTGCTCGGGCGTCTTGCCGGTGTTCTCGGCCAGGATCTTATTCAAGCGCTGCTTGATGCGCAGGAAGTGCTCCACGTCGCTCTCCATATCCGTGACCTTGCCCTGCGTACCGGCGGAGGGCTGGTGGATCATAATCTCCGCGTTCGGCAGCGCAATGCGCTTGCCCTTGGCGCCGGACGAAAGCAGAAACGCGCCCATGCTGGCGGCGAGGCCGACGCAGATGGTGGACACGTCGCACTTGATATACTGCATCGTGTCGTAGATCGCCATGCCGGCCGTCACACTGCCGCCGGGGGAGTTGATATAGAGCTGGATGTCCTTGTCGGGGTCCTTGGCCTCGAGGAATAAAAGCTGCGAAACGATCAGGCTCGCGGTCGCATCGTTGACCTCTTCGCCGAGGAAAATGATGCGGTCTTCCAGAAGGCGGGAGAAAATATCGTAAGAGCGCTCGCCGCGGTTGGTCTGTTCAATGACGTAAGGGACTAAACTCATCTTGGTAACCTCCTTGTTCATACCCTGTTCAAAAAATTGGTATGTACACAATCAACCACAAATGGCAGGCATTTGTGGTTGATCGTCGTTTCTATCTATTATGGCCGCTTTGCCGATTATTCAGCCTTTTCCTCTTCCTTCTTGGCAGACTTTTTGGCAGCGGTCTTCTTGGCGGGCTTTTCCTCGCCTTCAGCGGCTTCGCCCTCGGCTTCCTTCTTGGGAGCCTTCTTCTTTTCGATCTTCGCGCTGTCCACGACGACGCTGATGGCCTTGTCGCGGATGATCTGCGTGCGGACGGACATGGCGTCAAGATACTTCTTCAGCTCGCCCACGTCCATGCTGTACTTCTCAGCAAGGTCGTTGTACTGCTTTTCGACCTCCTCGTCGGTGGCCTCGAGCTTCTCTTCCTTGATGATGGCGTTCACGGCGAGGTCCATGCGCACCTGACGGGTCGCGGGCTCCTTGCCCTCCTCCAGGAACTTGGCTTCATCCATGTTGGTCATCTTGCAGTACTGGTCATAGGGGATGCCCTGAGACTGTAAGCGCTGCTTGAACTCCTCGAGGAAGCGGGCGCACTGCTCATCGATGAGCGCATCGGGGATGTCGCACTCGATGTTCGCGGCGACCTTCTCCATCAGCTCGTTCTCGACGGCATACTTGGCGGACTGCTCGCGCTGCTCGGTGATCTCGCGCTTGATGCTGTCCTTGAGCTCCTTGAGCGTGTCGTACTCGGACACGTCCTTGGCGAAGTCATCATCAAGCTTGGGAAGCTCCTTGCACTTGATCTCCTTGGCCTTGACGTGGAAGACGACCTTCTTGCCGGCGAGGTCCTTGTGATAATCCTCGGGGAAGGTGATGTCGAGATCCTTCTCTTCGCCGGCCTTCATGCCGATGACCTGATCCTCAAAGCCGGGGACGAAGCTGCCGGAGCCGAGCTCGAGCTCGTAATTCTCGCCCTTACCGCCCTCGAACGCTTCGCCGTTGTCGAAGCCCTCGAAGTCGATGACGGCGATGTCGCCCTTCTTGGCCTTGCGGTCGACGGAGACGAGGCGGGCGTTGCGCTCGGCCATCTCATTGAGGCGCTCCTTGACATCGTCGGCGCTGACCTTGATCTCTTCCTTCTCAGCCGTCAGGCCCTTGTACTCGCCGAGCTTGACCTCGGGATACACGGCAACGGTCGCCTTGAAGGTGAAGCCGTTCTCGTCGATCTTGTCGTCCACGATCTCGATCTCGGGATAGCCGACAACATCGAGGCCGCTCTGGCCGATGGCCTGCGTATATGCCTCGGGCAGGGCGATGTCAACGGCATCGCTGTAGAAAACGCCCGCGCCGTAGAGCTTTTCGATCATCTTGCGGGGGGCCTTGCCGGGGCGGAAGCCGGGAATGCTGAGCTTGCCGCGGGCCTTGGCGTAGGCCTTGGCAACGGCGGCTTCAAATTCCTCCGCGCCGACCTCGACGGTCACCGCGACTCTGCTCTTTTCCAGCTTTTCAACATTTTTGACAGTCATGATTTCTTTTTCCTCCGTTTAACATCAGATAATGATGCTTTTGCAAAGTGGAATTATACCATAGCTTCCTCAAAATTTCCACCCTTTTTTGCATCAATTTATGTCTTAATTGCAAATTTTTACAGGCTGAAAGGCGACATAATCCGCCGCGATCAGCGCATATTCGGTTTTTTCGCGCATCCCCTCGAAGGCGCGGCGGTGCGTGTAGCCATGCAGATGCCCGTAATAGCAGCGCTCGACCTCGTATTTGTCGAGAAGCTCGAGCATCTCGGGACACTTGTAGCCCTGATAGATGGGCGGATAGTGCAGAAAGCAGTAGATGGGCTTCCCCTCCGCCGCCTTGAGCGACGCTTCAAGCCGCAGCGCCTCGCGTGCGAGCATCTTGCCCGTGTGCGTGCCCGCGGCGTCCTCTTCATAAAACCAGCCGCGCGTACCGCAGATGGCGTGGTCTCCGTAGAAAAAGGCATTGTTGTAGAGGATATCGAGCGTTGTGATGTCGTGCTCGGCAAAAAACTTTTTCATCTTCGACGCCGTGCCCCACCAGTAGTCGTGGTTGCCCTTTAAGAGGATCTTCCTCCCCGGCAGCGCGTCAATAAACTGAAAATCCGGCAGCGACTGCTCGAGCGACATCCCCCACGAGATATCCCCCGCGATGACGATGACGTCGTCATCGTTGAGCTTGGAAAAATTCTCCTGAATGCGCTCGACATAGTTTGCAGCGCATCGATGGCGAGCTGCATCGCCTTCATGCGTGCGCTCAAAATATCCGTTGCGTCGATCTCCTTCTCGTCGACGGACGCGATGGCGTAGGCGACGGCTTTTTCACAGATGACGGGAAACAGCGCCTCGCGCTTTTTCTCCGTCATCTTCTTGGAGTCATTCAGCCCCTCGATCTCACAGCCCTCCGGCAGGATGACGGCGGCGGCGTACACAGGGCCCATCAGCGGCCCCGCGCCCGCCTCGTCCACGCCGCAGACGGATGAAAAGCCCGCGGAGCGGGCTTTGTCCTCGTAGTGTAGGTTGACGCTCATGTGCGCTCGCCCTCCGGCGGGAATTCGAGCGTAAAGCGGCCGAGCTTGCCGCCGCGGAACTCGTCGAGCAGGATACGGCTCATGCGCTCGGTGTCGACCTCGCCGCCGGAGATCAGAAAGCCGCGCTTGCGCCCCGCCTTTTCGAGCAGTGCATAGCCGTCGTCCTCTTCCGAAACGGTGAGCTTGTAGCGCTCCTCGATGGCCTTGGGATAATTTTTGCCGAGGTAATCCATCAGGCGCATGGCGAGCTCTTCGATGTCGACGACCTCGTCGCGGATGGCGCCGGTGAAGGCAAGACGGATGCCCACGGCGCTGTCTTCAAACTTCGGCCACAGGATGCCCGGCGTGTCGAGCAGCTCGAGCGTCTTGTCGACCGGCACCCACTGCTTCGTGCGCGTGACGCCGGGGCGGTCCTCCGCCTTGGCGCTCTTGCGGCCGGAGACCTTGTTGATAAACGTCGACTTGCCAACGTTCGGGATGCCGAGTACCATCACGCGCAGCACGCGGCCGATCTGGCCCTTGGCCTCGTAAGAGGCGATCTTATCGTGCAGCAGCGTGCGCACGGCGGAAGAAAACTGCTTCACGCCCCCGCCCTGCTTCGCGTCCGTTTCGATGACGGCGCAGCCGAGCGAGCGGAAATACGCCGCCCACTTTTTCGTCATCTCAGGGTCGGCCTGATCGACGCGGTTCAAAACGATCAAACGGGGCTTGCCCGCCGTCAGTTCGTCCACATCGGGGTTGCGGCTGCTCATCGGGATGCGCGCGTCCAGAATTTCGCACACGGCGTCCACGTTGCCGAGCTCCGCCGTGATCATGCGGCGGGTCTTTGTCATGTGCCCCGGGAACCAGCTCAGAGAATCCAACTGCATTTGCTCGTCCCCCTTTACTGCAAAAGGCCGATGCGGCCAAACTCGCGCTGCTCGGTCAGATAATCGCGCCCCGGGAAGACGAGGAACACCGCCTTGCCGATCAGAAGGCGCGTGTCCACCGTGCTGAGCGAGGAATCGCGGCTGTCGTTCGAATGGTTGCGGTTGTCACCCATGAGGAAGACTTCGCCCTCCGGCACGGTAAGCGGAAACACGGTGCCCTCTTCGCGATAGGTGTAGTCGTTGATGTAGTCCTCGTCCAGAAGCTCGCCGTCCACATAGACCTGACCCAAGTTAAAGTCGATGTCCACGGTCTGGCCCGCGGTGGCGATGACGCGCTTGACGATGGGCTTCGAGTCAAAGGTCTCCTTGCGCGCGATGACGATATCGCCGACCTGATAGTCGCCGCAGAGCAGCGAGTTGACGACGAGAAGCCGGTCGCCGTCCTGCAGCGTCGGGATCATTGACGGGCCGGAAACGCCCATCAGCCGCACAAGAAACGTAAACACCAGCACAACGACCAGCAGCGCCGAGACGAGAGACGAGACCGTCTCATACACGTCGCGTCCGGGGATCTTTTCCACGATCTCCTCCTGCGGCTGCTCGCTGATCTCCATTTTCTGATCAAATTCGTCCATTTCGGTCTCCTAAACCCAGCGCCGCGCAGCGGCGGACTAACAGTCTCCCTCTGCGGCAAAATGCGCCTGATTTTCTAATGTATTATTGTAGCACGCTTTTTGAAAAAGGCAACAAAAAAAGCATGGCGGAAACGCCATGCTTTTTTGTTCTCAAAGAATCTGCCTTACAGCTTCTCGCGGATCTTGGCAGCCTTACCGACGCGGCCGCGCAGGTAATACAGCTTGGCGCGGCGAACATAACCGCTGCGCACGGTCTCGACCTTCTCGATGAGGGGGGAGTGGATGGGGAACACCTTCTCGACGCCGACGCCGTAGGCAAGACGACGAACGGTGAAGGTCTCCTCAAGACCGCCGTGCTTCTTCGCGATGACGATGCCCTCGAAGACCTGGATACGCTCGCGGGAGCCTTCCTTGATCTTGACATGAACGCGGACGGTGTCGCCGACGTTGATGACGGGCATTTCCTTTTTCAGCTGCTGGGATTCGAGCTCTTTGATGAGATCCATGGATATTTTCCTCCTATTTATAGGCGTTCTTGACCGCTTTTCTTCGGCGCTGTCGGGACTCTTTCACCCGCGCACGGCAGAGGACCGCCCTTTTCAAGCTATGGTAGCATATCACATCCCCAACGGGAATGCAAGCATTATTTGCAAAAACACGGCAGAAATCAGCGGAAAACGTTCATTTCCGCGTCGTAGACCTCTTTTCGGCGCACGCGAACAAAGTCCGGCGCGATCTCCGGCAGGTGCCGCGCGACCGCCGCGCCGATCAGCGCAGGGTTGAGGCCCGGGTCCTGCGCGGCGACGACCGCATCGGCGAGGATCACGCCCTCCCCCTCCGTCAGCGTGAGCGAGCGGATGAGCGGCGCAATGTTGAGCTCGGTCATCCCCTTGTGCTTCGTGCGCTTTTCGACAAAGATCTCCTCCTGTGTGAAAAATTCGCGGATGCGCTCGCACGCACCCTCGGGCACGCCGTTGTCGTATTCCATTTCGAGCTGTGCGCGCAGGTTGACCATCTCTCGCACGGGGCGCGTCACGCTATAGCAGTCCAGCACGCGAAGGCCTGCGGGCATACCGGTGTTCAGCGCCTCGGCCACGCCCTCGCCCGTGCTGTCTTCCACGCTTTCAAAGTCGAGGATCTCGCAGTCGCTCGACTGCCCCACGGGCAGCGGCAGCACGATGGACAGAATGGGGTGCGGGTGGAAGCCGTTGGAGTGCTTGATAGAAAGGCCCGCGCGCGGGAACACACGCTGGAACGTGCGCATCACGTCAAGATGCGAAATGTAGGACGCCTGATGCTCCTTGACAAAAACCAGCCGCAATTTAGACATCGCATTTCCCTCCCACCAGGCAGTTTGCGCCGCAGGCGTTGCAGTGCGTGCGGCAGTCCGGCGTCGTCACGCCCTCATAGCTCAGCGCGTGCTCGCGCTTCAAATACCCCGGTGCAACGCCGCAGGAGATCATGCTCCACGGCAGAATTTCATCCTCGCTGCGGCGGCGGTTGGCGTAAAAGTGCGGGTCAAGACCGCACTCCTCAAAGGCCTCCATCCAGCGGTTCAGATCAAAATAGTCCTCCCACGCGCTGAGCGTTTCGCCCTTGCGCCTGTCTCTTATACACATCTGACGCTGCCGACGACTAGT
>ENA-OZHH01000937-OZHH01000937.1-human-gut-metagenome-genome-assembly--contig:-NODE-937-length-15259-cov-16.697711_pt1 | contig 15259 bp, 10 predicted proteins | sample MGYA00244045_ERZ653684 | MGnify/ENA primary metagenome ERZ653684 (study PRJEB26926, sample SAMN06165264) | human gut metagenome | biome: ENVO:00009003; feature: ENVO:2100002; material: ENVO:00002003... | reverse complement strand
TCGTAATGGGCGGCACCACCCGCACCGGGCCGCTGCTTCCAGCGCTGCTGTGATGACGGCCTGACTGACGAAGGGTCTTGCTGCATCGTGCACTGCCACAAGCTCCCCTGCTGCCGCCAGCACGCCGTTTTTTGCGCTCTCGGCGCGGGTGGTGCCGCCCGTTACGATCTGCACAGGCTTTGTGCAGTCTGCTGCCTGCTGCTCCACAAAGGCGCGGTTCTTACCGGCCACCAGCACGATCTCCGTGACAAGCGGGTTCTGTTCAAACGCGCGGATGCTGCGGTGCAGCACGGTCTCGCCGCCCAGATCAAAGCTGAGCTTGTCAAAGCCCATGCGTGTGGAAGACCCCGCCGCCACCAGTACTGCGGATACTCTCTTTTCCAATTTCTTCACCTGCCCGATTCCTATAGTAAGCCATATTTTATTATAGCGTATAACTTCCCAAACTGCAACCAATATTCTACAGCAAAAATGCCCCTCTGCACACAGCAGAGGGGCACAAACTTGTTCTTGATGGAGTTTACTTCAGGATCGGCTCGATGGCAGCAGCCAGAGCATCCTTCTGTGCCTGTGCTTCAGCCAGATCCTTGCCCAGAGTGGTGAAGTAGGTCTTGATCTTCGGCTCAGTGCCGGAGGGACGCACCACAACGGTAGCGCCGTTTTCCAGACTGTAGATCAACACGTTTGCTGCAGGCAGGCCGGTCTCCTCGGGCTTCTTGTAGTCGGTCACCTTGACCACCTTGTGGCCAGCCAGCTCGGCGGGCGGGTTATCACGCAGCTTCTGCATGATGGAAGCCATCTTCTCCATGCCGGTCAGGCCGGGGAACTCGAAGCTGTCCACCTTGTTCAGGTAGCGGCCGTACTGAGCGTAGATCTCTTCCAGACGCTGCTTGATGGAGGAACCGATGCTGCGGTAGTAAGCGGCCATTTCGCAGATCAGCATGGAACCGATGACGGCATCCTTATCGCGTACATAGGGGCCGGCCAGATAGCCGTAGCTCTCCTCGAAGCCGAAGATGAAGCGGTCCACTTCACCGGCAGCTTCCAGATTTGCGATCTGGTCGCCGATCCACTTGAAGCCGGTCAGCACATTGCGCATCTCCACGCCGTAATGCTTTGCCACAGCGTCTGCCAGCGGAGTGGACACGATGGACTTGACTGCCACGGGGTTCTTGGGCATGGTGCCCTTCTCGATACGGCCTGCGCAGATGTAATCCAGCAGCAGAACGCCCATCTCGTTACCGGACACCAGCTCATAGCTGCCGTCCGGGCACTTCATGGCAATGCCCACGCGGTCGGCGTCGGGGTCGGTAGCCAGCATCAGGTCGGCACCGGTCTTGGTGGCCAGTTCCAGACCCAGCTTCAGTGCCTCGAAGATCTCGGGGTTGGGGTAGGAGCAGGTGGTGAAGTAGCCGTTGGGGTACTCCTGCTCGGGCACGATGGTGATATCGGTGATGCCCATATCGTTGAGCACATGGGTCACGGGCACAAGGCCGGAGCCGTTCAGCGGGCTGTACACCAACTTCAGGCCGGCAGTCTTGCACAGACCCGGGCGCACCTGACGTGCTTCGATGGCATCGTACAGCGCCTTTTTGCAGTCATCGCCCACAAAGCGGATCATGCCGTTCTCCACGCCCTCGGCAAAGGAGATGTACTTTGCACCGGTGAGCACATCGGTCTTCTGGATCTCATCATAGACGATGGCGGCGGCGTCATCGGTCATCTGGCAGCCGTCCGGGCCGTAGGCCTTGTAGCCGTTGTACTTGGCAGGGTTGTGGGAAGCGGTGACCATGATACCGGCGTTGCAGTTATAGTAACGGGTAGCAAAGCTCAGCGCGGGCACAGGCATCAGGGCATCATAGATGCGCACCTTGATACCGTTGGCTGCCAGAACGCCAGCGGCGGTCTTGGCAAAGACATCACTCTTTAGGCGGCTGTCGTAGCTGATGGCCACAGTCTGGGTACCGCCCTGGGTCAGCACCCAGTTTGCCAGACCCTGCGTTGCCTGACGGACAACGTAGATGTTCATGCGGTTGGTACCGGCACCCAGCACGCCGCGCAGACCTGCGGTGCCAAACTTCAGCGCCACAGCAAAGCGATCCTTGATCTCATCGTCATTGCCTTCGACCTTTGCCAGCTCCGGCTTCAGGTCTGCATCCTCCAGATCCGCTGCCAGCCAGCGCTTATATTCATCCAGATACATCTTGTACACCTTACCTTTGTTTAAAATCTTTTTCCCCGGATCGAAATGGTTTGTATAAACCTACTTATACTATAAACTCTTGCTCCGCTTATGTCAATTGCGTAAAATGGCCGAAGTTTGTGCCCTTAAAACCGACAAATGCCACAAAAAACCGGTTCTTCTGCTATATTTATTGCGTTTTTCGAAGTATCCAGCAGCTGGTAGGGCTGGTGTACATCCTCCAGCACCTCCAGCCACTGCTCCGGCCCCACGCCGTTTTCACACAGGTAGCGCAGCAGCCGCATCACCCGGCCAAAGCTGTCCGCCGGGGCAAGCACCGTGCTGCTGCGCACCTTGCCGCCCTGCTCCCGGCGCAGCTGTGCCAGCACCCCCTGCGGGGTGGATGCGGCGCAGTACACCAGCGTACAGGCGTGTTGCAAGCCCTCCAGTTCTGAATAGGTACGGATATAGCGGCAACATTCCCCATTTGTCATGTTCTCTCGTTCTCCTTTCTGCTGCATTGACAACTTTCCTGTGCTTTACTATAATGATTTTAAACAGAAAAAACTGTCGAAGTATGGAAAATATATCCATTATTTTCCACTTTTAGCATTTTTGACAAACCATGCGCCATGCAGGGAGGGACACCATGTATTCTGTGACCAACAGCTTTGGCCTGAACGGGCTGCGCGGCTTTGCCGTTGCGGTGGAAGCCGATGTTTCCGGCGGGCTGCCCGCGTTTTCCATCGTCGGCCTGCCGGACTCTGCCGTGCGGGAAAGCGCCGACCGGGTGCGCGCCGCCATCAAAAACCTTGGCTTCCGCTTCCCGGACCGGCGCATCACCATCAACCTTGCCCCCGCCGATGTGCGCAAGACCGGCCCGGTGTACGACCTGCCGCTGCTTCTGGCGCTGCTGACCGCCAGCGGACAGTTAGAAGAAGTACCTGCCGATGCTGCCTTTCTGGGCGAGCTTGCACTGGACGGCAGTCTGCGCCCGGTGTCCGGCGTGCTGCCCATGGCGCTTGCCGCTGCCGAGCACGGCATCCGGGCGCTGTACGTCCCGACAGAGAACGCCGCCGAGGCAGCCGAGGCCTGTGCCGACACCATGACCGTCTATCCAGCCCACACCGCCCGGGAGGTGGTGGAGGCACTGAAGGGCATCCGCCCCCTCTCCCCTGCCGCTGCCATCCCCTTTGACCCGGAGGACGCATGGCAGCAGGTGCCGGATTTTGCGGACGTGATGGGGCAGTCGCTGGCGCGGCGCGCCATGGTCATAGCGGCCGCAGGCGGGCACAACGTGCTTTTGACCGGCGCACCCGGCACCGGCAAATCCATGCTGGCAAAGCGCCTGCCGGGCATCCTGCCACCTCTGACCCGGGAGGAAGCGGTGGAGACGACCAAGATCTACTCCATTGCCGGGCAGCTGCCGCAGGGACGCGGGCTGATCTCTGCCCGCCCCTTCCGCAGCCCGCACCACTCGGCCAGCGCTGCCGCCCTTGCCGGCGGCGGAGCGCAGTTTCGTCCGGGCGAGTGCAGTCTTGCCAACTGCGGCGTGCTGTTTTTGGACGAGCTGCCGGAGTTTTCCCGCGAGAGCTTAGAGGTGCTGCGCCAGCCGCTGGAGGACGGCCAGATCACCGTGAGCCGCGCCGCCGGAAGCGCCACCTACCCCAGCCACTTCCAGCTGGTAGCCGCCATGAACCCCTGCAAATGCGGCTACTACGGCCACCCCACCCGCGCCTGCACCTGCTCGCCCAGTGCGGTGCGGCAGTACCGCAGCCGGGTGTCCGGCCCGCTTTTGGACCGCATCGACCTGTGCGTGGAGATGGACCCCATCGCCTTTGACGAGCTGCACACCGCCGCGCCCTCCGAGAGCAGCGCAGAGCTGCGCAAGCAGGTGCTGGCCGCCCGCGCCATTCAGGCCAAGCGCTACGCTGCGCCGGGCTTTAAGGGAGTGCACTGCAACGCCCAGCTGAACGCCGGACAGGTGCGGCGCATCTGCCGCATGACCCCCGGTGCCGAGCAGCTGCTGCGCAGTTCCTACGATGCACTGGGACTTTCCGCTCGGGCGCATGACCGCATTTTGCGGGTAGCCCGCACTGTGGCCGACCTTGCGGGCAAGACCCTGCTGGACGAGGATTCTCTGCTGGAGGCGCTGCAATACCGGGCGCAGGAGAAATTGGACGGATAAGGCAGTCTGCACTCTAAAAATACAACAGAAAGAGGACGGAACACATGAAGCGCGCATACACAAACGGTATTCTTCTGGACGGTACCGAGCAGATGGAACCGGTACGGGGCAAGGTGCTGCTGACCGAAAACGATAAGATCACCGCCATTGCAGATGCGAGTGTAAGCCTTGACGGCTACGAGGTCATCGACCTGCACGGTGGGTATCTGTGCCCGGGGCTCATCAACCTGCACGTCCATCTGGCAGGCAACGGCAAACCCAGCGCAAAGCCCCGGGACAATGCAGCGCTGGTACGCAAGATCCTGAGCAACAGGCTAACCCGCGCCATCGCATACCGGCTGGTGTGCAGTTATGCCAAGCTGGAACTGCTGGGCGGCGTGACCACCGTGCGCACCGTGGGCGGCATTGCGGACTTTGACACCCGCTGCCGGGACGACAGCGCCGCCGGAAAGGTGCTGGCACCCCGCATTCTGGCCGCCAACGAAGGCATCTCGGTGCCGGGCGGGCACATGGCAGGCTCGGTAGCAGTAGCGGCACACAACAACGCCGAGGCGCTGGCGCAGCTGAAAAAGGCCAGCGCACAGAAGGTAGACCTTGTCAAGCTGATGATCACCGGCGGCGTGCTGGACGCCACCGAAAAGGGCACCCCCGGCGAGATGAAGATGCCGCCGGAGATGATCAAAGCCGTCTGCGATGCAGCCCACAAGCTGGGCTACACCGTTGCCGCCCATACCGAATCCCCCGCGGGCGTGAAGGCTGCGCTGGAAAACGGTGTAGATTCCATTGAGCACGGCGCAAAAATGGACGAGGAGACGGTTCGTCTGTACAAGGAGCGGGGCGCATTTCTGTGCACGACCATCTCCCCGGCACTGCCCTATGCGCTGTTTGACACCGCCGTTTCGGGCGCATCAGAAAAAGACCAGTACAACGGAAAGATCGTCTTTGACGGCGTGATCGAAAGTGCAAAAACCGCGCTGGCAAACGGCATCCCGGTGGGCTTGGGCAACGATGTAGGCTGCCCCTACATCACCCAGTATGATTTCTGGCGGGAGTTGTGCTACTTCCACAAATACTGCTGTGTGAGCAACCGTTTTGCCCTCTACACGGCCACCCTGCGCAACGCGCAGCTGGCGGGCATCGGCGATGTGACCGGCTCTATCGCGCCCGGCAAAAGCGCAGACTTTATCGTAACGCGCGAAAACCCGCTGGAGGATCTGCGGGCTTTGCAACATCTGGAACTAGTGGTCTGCCGCGGCCGTGCCGTGAAAAAGCCCTCCCCTAAGCGCAAAAAAGAAGTGGACGCCCTGCTGGATCCGTATCTCGTGTAAGCAACCTGTCCAACATATAAAAACGCGAGTGGCCAAAACGGTCGCTCGCGTTTTTGTTTGCTATCGGTGGTTGCATTTTCTCTTTTCCGGTGCCGCCCGGTGTGGTATACTGGAAACGTAGAGGCAAAAATGGAAAGGAGCAAAGTACAAATGAACATTCGTAAAGCCGAAGAAAAAGACATTCCCAGACTGCTTGCACTGCTGGGACAGGTGCTGCAGATCCACGCAGAGATACGCCCGGATATTTTTATTCCCGGCACCACAAAATACACTGTCTGCGAGTTAGCAGAGCTTTTGAAGCAGGAGGACAAGCCCATCTACGTTGCCGTGAACGAGGAGGATGTGTGCATGGGCTATGCCTTCTGTCAGCTGAAGAAGCAGCCTTTTTCCACCAACATGGTACCCTTCAAGTCACTGTTCATTGATGACCTTTGCGTTGACAAGCAGGCGCGCGGACAGCACATCGGGGAAAGCCTGTTTGAATATGTAAAGCAGCAGGCAAAAGCGCTGGGTTGCTACGAGGTGACCCTGAACGTCTGGGCGGGGAACACTTCGGCAGAGCACTTTTATGAAAAGATGGGCATGAAAACCAAGGAACGGCAGATGGAGTATATTCTGTAACTCGGCTTCTTGGTTTCAGGACAAATAATGCATTCTATATCCCCCGGCGGGCAGCTACAAAACGGCTGCCCGCTTTTTTATCGCAACATAAAATCGCCGCATTGTGGTCAAAGCCAAAGGAATTTTTCTCATTTTTCAGTAGATTCTTCCAGATTCTTTCGGTACTGTGCCGGACTGACACCATACTCTTTCTTGAATACTCGGCTAAAATAGAGTGGGTTATCATACCCTACGATCTCTGCAATTTCTCCAATATTGTATTCGGTGTTCTCCAATAAGCTTTGTGCATTTACCATCCGAAGGGACAGGATGTATTGTGCAGGGCTTATTTTCATGTACAGCTTAAAATTACGGATAAACCAGTTCGTACTGATATGCAGCGATTCTGCGTAATCGTCCACACTGACCTTTGTATTATAATTCTCGTTAAAGTAGGCAGCGGCGGCTTCGATTTCTTCGGGGATGCTTGTAGTTGTTTTCTCGCTTTCCTGCTGTTGCCTGCTTACTAAAAGCAGAATGATGTTGAAGAGAGAAGCAATATAGTCTTCATAGCCATATTCACATTGTTGCAGTTCCCGGATGATCTTTCGGAACAGCATTTTGTAATCCGGCAGTGTGCCGCTGTAAAAAACGTGCTTGTCCAAGGGTATTCCGTGATAGTTCAGGATGTTTTTGACATCATATCCTGTAAAATGAATCCAGAACACCTCTGGATGATCTTCTACATAGTAGACATACTTCTGGATTTCTGTCGGCTGATAAAGCACCATGTGTCCAGAAGTCACCACTTCCTCAACACCATCGAACCAGAAGTGTGCTTTACCAGATGCCACATAGAGGATTTGATAGTCTCTGCGACCCTTTGCCCAAAAAGTAGGTAGCTTAGGGCGTTTTTTCAAGCGATAAGTGCCACAACTGCCTACGACCAGCGGCTTTGAGTAGTCTTTGAAATCCAAACGGGAGTTGTTCAAATATCCTGAGTTGAAATACATCCCTGCGTCCTCCTCATCTTCAGAGATTTTACAGTGATTTGGGAAATGTTCTATCAAAAAATTACAAACTCTTTGATTTTGTGCATATTTTGTTCCATCTTGTCTATATCTTTTCGTTCCATTAGATTCTATAATATTTTCAGACGAAACGCAAGAGATTTGGGTAACTTGCGTAATGAGAATTCCAGTCTGAAGTGCGCAGCAGATTGGTCGCGCCCACACAAAACAAGCAAGATGGGAGAAAGCACAATGACTGAGAAACGTTATCTAAAGTGGTATAATAAAGTCGGCTATGGTTCAGGCGATATTGCAGGCAACGTGGTGTATGCATTCCTGTCCTCCTTCGTCATGATCTATCTGACCAACACCGTTGGCCTGAACCCCGGTATTGTCGGCACTCTGATTGCAGTTTCCAAACTGCTGGACGGTGTGACGGACATTTTCTTTGGTTCTTTGATTGACAAAACGCATTCTAAGATGGGCAAAGCCCGTCCTTGGATGCTGTACGGCTACATTGGCTGTGCCATTACGCTGGTGGCAATTTTCGCCATCCCGACCAATCTGGGACAGTTTGCACAGTACGCATGGTTCCTGATCGCATATACTCTGCTGAACGCTGTATTCTACACTGCCAACAACATTGCTTACTCTGCACTGACTGCTCTCATCACGAAGAACAGTGCCGAACAGGTCGAGATGGGTTCTTGGCGTTTCATGTTCGCCTTTGCCACCAGCCTGCTCATCCAGTCCATCACGCTGGGTGCTGTTACGGCATTGGGCGGTGGTGCTGCCGGTTGGCGCACTGTTGCAATCATCTACGCCATCATCGGTCTGCTTGTCAACACCCTCTCCGTTTTCTCCGTGAAGGAACTGCCGGAAGGCGAATTGGTGGATACCACCGACAAAAAGGAAATCGAGCAGGACGAAAAGTACAATCTGGTTCAGGCCGCAAAGCTGCTTGCTGGTAACAAATATTATATGATGATTTGCGTCACCTACATTTTGCAGCAGATCTACGGTGCCATGATCAGCATGGGCACCTACTATGCAACCTACATCCTTGGCAACCAGAATCTGTTCGGTGTATTCTCTTGGGCAATCAACATTCCTCTGATCATCGCACTGGTGTTCACCCCGACCTTGGTTGCAAAGTGGAATGGAATGTATAAGCTGAATGTAATGAGCTATACTCTGGCAACGATTTCTCGTGCACTGGTTGCTGTAGCCGGTTACATGGGCAGCGGCAATGTGACCTTGATGCTGCTCTTTACTGCAATCGCAGCTCTTGGTCAGGGTCCTTGGCAGGGCGATATGAACGCTGCGATTGCTGCTTGCTCTGAATATACTTGGCTGACGAAGCATAAGCGCGTGGATGGCACGATGTACTCCTGCACTTCTCTCGGTGTGAAGCTGGGCGGCGGTCTGGGTACTGCCATCACCGGCTGGCTGCTGGCAGCAAGCCATTTCGATAGTGCGCTGGCTGTCCAGCCCGAATCCTGCATCTCGATGCTGAAGATCATGTATCTGGTGATTCCGTTTGCTCTGGATGCCATCATCACCTTCATTCTCTCTCGTATGAAGGTCGAAGAAGCAAATGAAAAACTGCGTGCAGCAGTCTGATAACAAGCCATTATCATTTCTCCTTCATCTGCTGTTCCCCGGAGGCTGGAGAAACATTATAAAATTATAAAAGGTAAATGAGGAAATACTATGGCTGCATTTGATTTTGCAAAAGTAAAAGACCCCACCTTTTTCAAGGAAAACGTGCTGAATGCTCATGCAAGTTTCCGTACTTACGCTTCCCGCGAAGAATATCGGACAGGCTCCTCTTCTTTGGCGCTGAAGCTGGACGGTATCTGGAAATTCGCCTACGCAAAGAACTACACCAGTGCCATCCCCGGCTTTGAAAAGACAGATTACGATTGCAGCGGCTGGGATGACATTCATGTTCCGGCACACATCCAGATGGAGGGCTACGACATTCCCCAGTACGCGAATATTCAGTATCCGTGGGATGGCCGTGAAGAAGTACAGCCGGGTGAGATCCCGCAGCGGTTCAATCCGGTGGCAAGCTATGTAAAATACTTCGAGCTGCCGGAATCCATGCAGGGCAAGCCCGTCCACATCGAGTTCGAGGGTGTGGAAAGCGGCATGGCTCTTTGGCTGAACGGGTCTTATGTGGGTTACACCGAGGACAGCTTCTCCGCACACGCATTCGATCTGACTTCCTATCTCCAGCCGGGCGTGAACAAACTTGCTGTGCAGGTGTTCAAGTGGACTTCCTCCAGCTGGTGCGAAGATCAGGACTTCTTCCGCTTCTCCGGCATCTTCCGCAGCGTGTGGCTGTACGCCATCCCCACCGTGCATCTGGAAGATATATCCGTCAAGACGCTGTTTGCCGGGGATGATTTCGCTCATTCCACGCTGGAAGTTGCATTGCAGGTGGAGGGTAAGGGCGCGGCCCGTCTGACCCTGCGCCGCAGTGAACTGGAAGTGTTCTCCGAAAAAATCGCACTGAACGGCGGTTCTGCTCTGTTCAGCCATGCGGTGGAGAACCCCCACCTGTGGAGTGCAGAGGACCCGGCTCTGTATGAACTGGAAATCGAGCTGCTGGACGATGCAGGCCATCTGGTAGAGGTGACCGGGCAGAAAGTCGGTTTCCGCAAGTTCGAGTTGAAGAACAATCGGATGCTGCTCAACGGCAAGCGCATCGTGTTCAAGGGTGCCAACCGTCATGAGTTCAGCTCCATTACAGGTCGTGCTGTGGGCGTACACACCCGTGAGGAACTGCTTCGGGATATCATCACCATGAAGCAGAATAACATCAATGCCATCCGTACCAGCCATTACCAGAATCAGGATGCACTGTACGCCCTGTGCGACGAGTATGGTCTGTATCTGATCGCAGAGAACAATCTGGAATCCCATGGCACATGGGATATTCATGAGGCTGGCATTCGCGGCATCGAGGGCGTTTTGCCCAATGATAAGCCGGAGTGGAAAGCTGTCTTGTTTGACCGCATGAATTCCACTTACCAGCGTGACAAAAATCATCCTGCTGTTCTGATCTGGTCTCTGGGCAACGAATCGTTTGGTGGTGAGACCCTGCTCCAGATGGCAGAGATGGTCCGCCGCTTTGATGACACCCGTCTGGTGCATTACGAAGGTGTGGTCAATGATCCCCGCTTCCTCGAAACCACCGATATCGAGAGCCATATGTACAGCACTGTGAAGGACATTAAAGAGTATCTGGCACAGGGCGATAAGCGGCCTTATATCGAGTGCGAATATTCTCATGCTATGGGCAACTCCAACGGTGCTTTGCACAAGTACACGGAACTTGCCGACCAGAAGGACTGCGGCTATCAGGGCGGCTTTATCTGGGATTACATCGACCAGTCCATCTGGAAAAAAGACCGCTACGGCAAGTGGTTCCAAGCCTACGGCGGCGACTTCGGTGAGCGTCCTACCGACTATAATTTCAGCGGAAACGGCATCGTCTATGGCAGTGACCGCACTCCCTCTCCGAAGATGCAGGAAGTCAAGTTCTGCTACCAGAACATCAGCGTGACGATCACCGCCAACGGATTCCACGTCTGGAACAAGAGCCTGTTCACTTCTACCGATGCCTATGACTGCGTTGCACTGCTGCACCGGGATGGCAAACTGGTGCAGGAACAGCAGCTTGAGGGTGTTTCCGTGGCAGCAGAAAGCCATGCAGATTTCCCGCTGCCGTTCCCGATTCCGGTCATTCCCGGCGAGTATGCGCTCACCATCAGCTTCCGGCTGAAAGAAGATACCATCTGGGCAAAGAAAGGCCATGAGGTTGCTTTCGGGCAGAGCGTGATTGCTGCGATAAAGCCGGAAACCGCCAAAAAGACTGCTCCGTTTACCATCATGCACGGCACCCACAACATCGGTGTCCGGGGTGAGAACTTCGATGTTCTGTTCTCCGATCTGAACGGAGGTCTGACTTCCTACCGCTATGCCGGCAAGGAGATGATTCAGGAGATTCCCCGTCCCAACTTCTGGCGCGCTCCCACCGACAACGACTGCGGCAACAACATGGGCGGCGTTCGCGGTCAGTGGAAGCTGGCAAGCCTGTACGCTACCGCCAAGGGCATCGGCAAGGAGATTCCGTCTGTTCATGGCGGCACCATCCTCCAGAACCCCACCTGCGAGGTGGAAGCCGACAGCGTGGTCGTGACCTATCTCTATAACCTCCAGACCAGCCCCGCAGCAGAGTGCAGCCTGCAGTACCGTGTGTTCGGTGATGGCCGCATCCAGACCACCCTGCACTATGACCCGGTGGAAGGACTTGCAGCAATGCCGGAGTTCGGCGTACTGTTCAAGATCGACGCTGACTACGACACGGTGGAGTGGTACGGAAACGGCCCTGCGGAGACCTACTGGGATCGTCAGCATGGTGCAAAGCTGGGCATTTACCAGAACAAGGTCGCAGACAACATGGCGCAGTACCTTGTGCCGCAGGAGTGCGGTGCAAAGACCGCTGTGCGCTGGGCAAAGGTAGTGGACCGCAAGGGTCGCGGGCTGCTGTTTACCGCAGATGCCGCAAAGCCCATGTTCTTCTCTGCGCTGCCCTACACTCCCCATGAAATGGAGAGTGCCAAGCATCCCTACGAGCTGCCCCCGGTCCATTACACGGTCATCCGTGCTATGGGCGAGCAGATGGGCGTTGGCGGCGATGACAGCTGGGGTGCCAATGTCCACCCGGAGTATATTCCTGATGTGACCAAGCCTGTGGAGTTCACCTTTACGTTCCGTGGCATCTGACCCTCGTTATTAAGACACCTTCGCGTTGAGATAAGGACATCCCTGCATGAGATTCCTATCAAAAGCGAGGGTGTCTTTTTTGGTATCACAAAATCTCAATTCCTGACACCACTATTTATAAGTAGGGCTTCACTCTATATAAGTAGCGTTGCTATGTCAAAATAACCGTATTTCGCTTTTGTTTGGAGCATTTCTTTGAATGGTTCTCCAAACTTTCTTTAACGTATTGAAGTATACAAATTTTATCATATTCCACCGGTGGATACTTAAATTTTTTCAGTAAGTGTTTCACCATCTTACGCATACTCGCACGGGCAGTTTCTTTTTTCTGCAGGTCTATTACGCTCGCATTACTGAATTTCTGCGTTTCCAGCCATCTCCATTGCAGCGTTCGATTGACACAGGTTGAGTTATCGGCAGATACAGCAAACACAACGGGCGGCTCTGGTAACAGAGCTGCCCGTTGTGTTCGTTTATGAAAAGGAGAACTTAGATCTCATACCACTTGATCTCGTTGGCATCCAGATGCAGAGCAAAGCTGCTGCCGTCTGTGGTGTAAACGGTGGTGTCCTGCGGCTCGTACGTGTTGTTCACCACACAATACTTGCCGTTCTTGACGTAGGCGTGAACTTCTACATTATAATTGGAGCTGAACCATGTATGCAGTTCCTCCTCGCTGTGGGCACTCCACAGGATAGCGCGATAAAGGGTGCGGCTGTTGGCAAAACTGTAAGGCACACCGCTGATGTACACGGCACGCCCCTTTCCGAAGTCGTGTGCCGCCATCTGCACTTCTTTGTTTCGCTGCACCAGCACCTCGGTGCCCTCGAGGGCGTAGATGTTCTTTTTGCCCTCGCCAAAGTCCACGGGCTGGTCGGCATCCTGCAGGATAAAGTGGTCGGGGTGCTCCTCCCAGTTGTACTTGTCGTAGTTGAGGGTGAAGCCGTTTTCCTCCTCCACGCCCAGCACGCTGGCAAGTTGGAAAATGTGCCCCTGATACGGGTGACCGGAAGGCTCACCCACGCCGATAAAGCCGCCGCCGTTCCAGACGAACTTGCGGATAGCGGAGGAGATCTCCGGGTCTTCCCACCAGATGCCGCCGGTGTGTGCGGTGTCGGCATCGCCGACATTGATAATGACATCCAACGAATCCAGCAGATGCGGGTCGTTCTTGATATCCTCAAAGCTGATAAACTTCACATCAAAGGGCGCACCGGACAGCATCTCAATGACACCGGCATAGCTATAGTTCTGCTTGTAATAGAGGGCGTGATGCACCATGTGACAGCCCCAAGCCCGCATTTTGCCCCAACAGTTCAGCACGGCCACTCGCTTGACACAGTAGGGTGTGGTGCCCTTGATGTTCTCGTACAGTTCGCGGAACTCGTTGCAGACGCTCTCCACGTAGTCCACGAACTCCGGGAACTGCAAGGCCAGTTTCAGATAGCCGCCATAGCCGATGCGGTCGATGGGCTTGCGCAGGATAGCGCGGCGGGCTGTAACCCAGTTCTCCTTGGCTTCCCGCACCGGGTCGCCGCCCTCGTGGAAGGTGTCGGGGAAGAAGTACGGCAGGAAACGGCCCTCGGTGTACTTCACGCCCTCAATGTCAGAGATCAGGCGCAGGGTGGAGCCGTTGCCCACGCTGCCCACTACGGCATCCAGTCCGATGGTCTTGAACTCCGGCATGAAAGGTTCGGTGCCGATCCAGTGATCGCCGAGGAACATCATGGCTTCGCACCCGCACGCGTGGGTGATGTCCACCATCTCCTTGGCAAGCTTTGCCACCTCGCGGCGCTGGAAGGCCTGAAAATCCCGGAATTCCTTGCTGGGCACCCGGTACTGGTTGTTATAGTAGCCCTGATCGATGATGTACTCCGGGCGGAACTTGTAGCCCACTTCCTGCTCAAACTGGTTGAGGATATAAGGGCTGACCGAAGCAGAGTATCCATACCAGTCCACGAACTTCTCCCGCTTCAGCTCGTCGAAGATCAGGGTGAACTGGTGGAAGAAGGTGGTGTAGCGGATGACGTTAACATAGGGGTGCTCTGCAATGAACTTGCGCAGGCGCTCCATGGAATACTTGTGGGTCTTGGGCTGACGCACGTCAAAGGTGATCTGGTGCTCAAAATTCGTCCAGCCGTTGGTGGTAGCGTTGTACATATGCACCGGGTCCCAGATGAGGTAAGCCAGAAAACTGACGGTATACTCATGGAACGGTACGGCCTGTACGGTCACACTGCCGTCGGCGTAGCTCCACTGCTCCGGCGGCACGGGCTGACCGGTAGTTCGATCCATGACCTCCCACCAGCGGGTGATGTCGTCGTTGGTGTTCACCTGCATCAGCTCCGGGCTGATGCCCTTCATCAGCGGGATGGTCACGGTGTCGCCGGGGGCGGTGTAAAAGCCGGTCATGATGTAGCACTGCTGTACCTCATCCGGGTTTGCCTTTGCCCATGCGTTGTCCTTGCGGGTGGTATAGTAGGTGGAGTAGATCTTGGCGTCTGCATCCTTGAGCTGCTGCGGGAAGTCGGTGCCGTCGCAGTCGCGGATGGCATCAGCACCCCACTTTTTTAAGATCTCCAGCGTTTCGGGCACAACGTCCAGGTCTGTGGGAATGGTCACGCGCCCGGTCTTTCTCAATTCGTCCATGGGAAACTCTCCTTTTGCCTCTCTTTAAATCGTAGGGGGTCAATCGTAGGCGGCGTTATACAGCGCCAGCACAGCCAGCAGCAGCGCTACGCCCACCAGCATGATGCCAAGCCCTGCCAGCTGCCCGGTCATTTTCCAGCCGGACACCACCAGCACCAGTGCCAGCACGAACAGCACCAGCATCAGGATCATGCGCAGGGCGGGATGGTTTTTCCAGTATGCTTTCATCGTCTGTCACCTTAACCTTTCAGGCCGCCCACGGTCATGCCCTGCGTCAGCTGCCGCTGCACGCAGATGTACAAAATCAGGGTGGGCAGCATCACCAGCACAAGGCCTGCGTACATGGTACCGTACTGGGCGGCGCTCTGCTGCGCCTGCATCAGGTTCAAAAGACCTACCGGCAGGGTGCGGGGTGCCTTGGTGGAGCTCATCAGGGTCATGGAGATGATATACTCGTTCCAGAAGGACAGGAAGTTGAACAGGATAATGGTGATGATGGAGGGCT
>ENA-OZHH01000928-OZHH01000928.1-human-gut-metagenome-genome-assembly--contig:-NODE-928-length-15389-cov-8.482849_pt1 | contig 15389 bp, 11 predicted proteins | sample MGYA00244045_ERZ653684 | MGnify/ENA primary metagenome ERZ653684 (study PRJEB26926, sample SAMN06165264) | human gut metagenome | biome: ENVO:00009003; feature: ENVO:2100002; material: ENVO:00002003... | reverse complement strand
ATCTACACTCGACTAGTCGTCGGCAGCGTCAGATGTGTATAAGAGACAGGCAAAAAATTCTTGATGACAATAAGGTTTCGTCACAATTAGGTCTTGAAGAAGTCAACGAAGAACAATTTGTAATATATAAGAGACTGGAATTCGAGTTATATCATTTGAAAAGAATCATCGATTTCAAGAATGAATTGAAAGAAAAAAATGCATCTCATGATAATAGAGGCGGAAAACGAGATGGTTCAGGAAGAAAGTTAGATACAGGCATGGCAACGACTACAGTAAGGGTACCCGTTGCAATGAAGGAATATGTCTTATCAATTGTTGATTTATATGCAGAGTGGCTAAAAGAAGATGAAGATCAGATTCTGAGAAGAAAGACTAATGACTATCAAATCTACAGAACAATAACTCTTTTAGAACTTCTAGCAGACTTTGGTAAAAAAGAATTTTTAGGAAAGAAGAAAAACCATGAAGACAAATTAAATGCTATAAAAGGAGTACGATGATAGAGAAAAAATATAGGGCTGGAGTAAATGCCAGCCCCATGAATAACCACCTGAGAAACTTCTCATCCTTTGTCAATGGTCACCTACTTTCTAAACAAGAAACAAATCTTCCGGTCGCTCAGAAAACCAATAGCTGTCATGGTCAATATAAACACAATTGCCACTGCTGTCACTTGCTTTTTCAAATGCCAATACTTCATAAGGCCCGTTTATTAGACCGGCACTATTTGTAAAGACCACCTTATCACCAACTTTCATTTCACATTCTGTTTCCATTACCTCTGAAAGTCTGTTATAAAACTCCTTCCCGTCTGCTTCCCGTCCTGCCTTCCAATGTAAGAATGCTTCCTTATAACTCTTTCCTGAATGTATTGGAGATAGTTCAGCAGGATAAACCTCTGCTTCGGAGCCAGATGAAGCAATAAGAATGATACTGTCATCCTCAATGACTTTAGGAGCAGAAACGACCTGATACACTCCGTCTGATAACCCATTGTCGGGGTCATGCCAAAATAGAACTTTTCCGTTTTTGATAAAATCATACTTTCCCATATTCAAAGTTTTAATAATTAATAGTTTTCCCTTATATTGAGCCTATAGACTCGCCGTAAGGTTGATTTTGACGTGCAAGCAACACGGCGGAAAGAAAAATGGTAACAAGAAACAGAGGATGAATTTTAATGAAATACCGCAATCTTTGATTTCGGAAAGTTTCGGAAAAATTCGACGATGTAGCGGCAGCGGTACTTGGATAACCATTTGTCCACCGTACATTTGCAAAGTAAAAACAGCATTACGCGAGCTTATGAACAATAAAGAATAATCAGTAGTTCTTAATGTAAAAAAGTATAAGCATAAAAGAGGAGGAATATAATAGGTAGCATGGAATAGCCTAAAATGCCGAGTCACAGACAAACATCAAAGACTAATTCAGGTTGTTATATCTGATAAGCATATAATTTATTTTGAACTAGATAGTATCACATCCTTCATACGGTGAATTATAATGACGGATATATTATCATTTCCTCCAGCATTATTAGCATAATCTAATCCATTAAGGGAGGATGTTTACTCTCTATCAGTACCTAGGTGTATTTTTTTTAATCTATCATTAAAAAGTATTTTCTTATTCTTATCATACTAAAAATGGTTGTTCATATCTTTTGTCATACTAAAAATGGCTTGATTCGTTTTAATATAGTTTCTTATTTACTATTTTTGTAGCAAATACCGATTTATAAAATATGAGTATCGCACTAAATATTTCGGAAATCCTTTTCGCTGGTATAGATATAAGTGAAAGCAAAAGGAAGAGAATGGTAAATGAAGGCAGTATCCGTAAGATAACATCTAAGATATATACTCCCAATATGGTGGATTCGTTGGAAGATATAGTCAAGAGCAATGTTTTTCGCATTTTAGGTTTCCTTTTTCCTCATTCTGTAATCAGTCATAGGAGTGCTTTTGAGTTAAAACCTACTGAAGCTGGAGATATTTACCTTACATACAAATATACTAAGAATGTGAAACTTCCAGGTTTAAAGGTTCACTTGATGGAAGGACATGGCGGTGGTGAACGTGACATGCCCTTCATAGAGAATCTCTATATATCAAGTGCTGAAAGAAGGACATTGGAGAATCTACAGGCCAGTCGTTCTCGTGCTGGTGTTTCTAAGTGTCTGCCTCGCGAATATATTGAAAACTACTTGGAGAAACATCTTCTGGTAAATGGGGAAAAAGGGCTAAACGATTTCAGGGATAAGGCGAGAGAATGCTCGCTGGAGCTTGGCATGGAAGAGGAGTTCAATACTCTCAATTCTATCATAGGTGCGTTGTTACTTACAAGACCAGTATCTAAATTGAATTCTTCAGGTGCCGTGACCAGAACAAACTGTGAACCTTTTGATACAGAGCGTGTAAAACTCTTCGGTATCCTGTTTGAAGCATTGCATAATGAACCGTTTGAAATAATAGATGAACCTAATGTTGAAACATCTGCCTTTCGGAATTTTGCTTTTTTCGAGAGCTATTTCTCCAATTATATTGAAGGTACGGAATTTGAAATAGAGGATGCGAGACAGATTATAGAAACCGGACAGCCGCTGCCTGCTCGCAATGCAGATTCTCATGACGTACTTGGTACTTTTCACATCGTGGCAAGTCGCAGAGAAATGAGACGTGTTCCTTCGTCATCGGATGAACTGATAGATATTCTTCAAGACAGACATCGGGTGATGATGGCTGCTCGCCCTGAAAAGAATCCAGGTATGTTCAAGATGCAGAATAATCATGCCGGTGATACTCATTTTGTGGATTGCACGCTGGTTAGAGGGACACTGAGAAAAGGTTTTGAATATTATCAGGCATTGGATAATGCATTTGCCAAATCTCTCTTCATGCTATTTATGATTAGCGAGGTACATCCTTTTACTGACGGGAATGGCCGTATTTCCAGAATTATGATGAATGCGGAACTGGTGGCCGCTGACCAGTCGAAGATTATTATTCCGACTGTATTCAGAGAGGATTATCTAAATGCCCTTCGCAGATTGACAAGAAGAAATGATCCGAGTGTCCTTATAAGAGCTATTTCCCGTGTAAGACAATTCAGCGCCAATATTCAGGGTGATGACTTTGATGCTACACGAAATTATCTAGAACATTGCAACGCTTTTAAAGATGCTGACGGGTACATTCTTAAGTTTTGAATCTGTTACAGAATCAAAACGTACACTATTATAAATAATTTCAAATCGTTAATTCATAATTAATAGAACACTTATTATGACAAAGGAAGATTTTATAAAGAAATTCCCCGATATAAAGGTACAGCAGTTTGAAACTGAAACTATACTCAGTAAACAGGAAATCATGGATATCGTAGAGCAGGCTACACAATCTATGGATATGGGCCTTGTCTATTATGAACATTGTGGATGCAACATAACTGTTTTTACCTCAGATAAGATGAAAGCCGAACTTGCCAAGATGGTACCAGGCTACCAAGTTACAGACCCGAATACTGGAGAAACCGGAACTATCGTATCAGAAAAATATATAGTTTGCGGCAATTACTGTGTAAGGGTGGAGTTTCCTTCCAGTACAGATGTTTATGACTGTGATTTTTTTATTGAGTAATATTCTGAACAGATCTTAGATAAAATGGAACAAGGAGAAATAATACTATATCAACCGGATGAAACAACTAGGTTGGAGGTGCGAATGGAAAATGAAACAGTTTGGCTTAATCGCCAACAATTATCCGAGTTGTTTGACCGTGATATAAAAACAATCGGTAAGCATATTAATAATGCCTTAAAAGAAGAATTAAAAGATATGGCAACTGTCGCAAAATTTGCGACAGTTCAAAAAGAGGGTGATAGATATGTTACTCGACAAGTTGAATATTATAATCTTGATTTAATTCTGTCTGTAGGATATAGGGTAAAAAGTTACAGAGGGGTTCAGTTTAGAAGGTGGTCAAATACTGTATTGAAAGATTATCTTTTAAAAGGTTACTCCATCAACCAGCGGTTAAATGACATCGAACAGAGAATAGATAACAGGTTTTCCCAGATAGAGAAAACTCTTGCTGGACATTCTGAACAGATTGACTTCTTTGTCCGTACCTCACTGCCGCCAGTGGAAGGTATCTTCTTTGACGGACAGATATTCGATGCCTACAAGTTTGCAACGGATCTTATCAAAACCGCCAGAAAATCCCTTCTTTTGATAGACAACTATGTCGATGAATCTGTATTGCTTATGATGAGCAAACGCAATCCGGGTGTGTCGGCCACTATCTATACACAGAAGATTACACCGCAGCTTCAGCTTGACCTTGACAAGCATAATGACCAGTACCCACCCATCAATATCAGAACCTACAGGAACAGTCATGACCGTTTCCTGATAGTTGACGATAAAGAGGTTTACCATATAGGAGCTTCATTAAAAGATCTCGGCAAGAAATTGTTCGCTTTCTCGAAGTTGGAGATAGCTCCCGGACTTTTAACTGACAAACTGTAAGAAAATATATAATGAAACCAACCGACACACCCCATACCCCAGATGGTAGCATCCCTACTCCAGGCAGCTACCCTCTCTACGAATACCCGGCATATACTTTCGACAGGAAGTATGAGAATGACGAGTTCCAGAAGAAAGTGATTACCATCGACAGCGGCTATCATCTGGTTCTGGCTCCTCCGGGATGCGGCAAGACGGATATCCTTGCCGAAAGGGTGGTTCGTGCCCTCTCATGCGGTGTGTCGCTGGATGACATGCTCTGCCTGACTTTCACTAACAGGGCGGCCAAAGGTATGCGCTCCAGAATACTCGAAAGGCTTCAGTCTTCAGGAGAAATGAGCCTGTTTGTCGGAAACGTACACCGCTTCTGTTCGCACTACCTCTTTGACAACAATGTGGTGGCACGTGACACGACCGTCATAGACGAGCAGGAATCTTTGTCCATCATGGCTTCTATTTTCGGCTGGAAAGAAGGTTCCTATGCCGGCAATGGCTATAATCGTGTTCTTACCAATGCCATCAAGTTGCAGCATCTTGGCTATATGATTGCCAACGGATGCCCTAAGGAGTTCCTGATGCACACAGACCTGTTCCGCACGTTTGACTATAAGACGCTTTTCAAGCTGGTGTCCCTTGATTACACGATGGAGAACTTTGCCGGTCTATACAACGGTACTGTTTTTCCGAAAGTAGATACCAATGGTCAGCCGTCACAGTACTTGGATGACTGCCTCCAGCAGTTCAGGTTTGCAAGAAAATACCAACAGTACAAGGAAGAAAGGAACCTGGTTGACTTCGATGACCTGCTTATCCTGACTTATATCCACGCTTCTCAGAACCGGGACAAACTGAAGAAATATTCCTGGATTCAGATTGACGAGGTTCAGGATCTCTCCCCTTTTCAGTTCGGAATTATCGACCTGTTTACTGACCATTCTAAGGAAAACGTGACGCTTTATCTCGGAGACGAGCAGCAGGCAATCTTCTCATTCATAGGCGCAAAGCTCGCAACGCTTGAATGGTTGCGTGAACGCTGTGGAGAGAACATGCACCGCCTGTATTTCAACTACCGTTCCCCGAAATATCTCTTGGATGTCTTCAATACATACGCCAACATGGAGCTTGATGTTGACCCTCATTTCCTGCCTAAGACGAACAATCTTACTGAAGCCGGACAGGATTCTCTCTGCATCATGGCCGCTCCTGATAAGGGTGCTGAAGTAAGGCTTGTGGCTGAAAGTGTTGGTAATTTCTGTACCTTGTATCCTGCTGAAAGGGTGGCTGTTCTTGTGCCCTGGAATAAGGATGCCGACCAGATTTCGCGTGAACTCTCAAACCGCAATATCCCACACTTCAAGATTTCCGGAACAGACCTTTTCACTACCCGTCAGGCACAGCTGCTTTTCGCCCATCTGCAGGTGGTGTACTTGGACTCCAACATGATGGCATGGTCAAAGATCCTGACCGGGACAGGTATCTTCAATGAGGAGTCCGAGGCACGGCGCTTCGTGAAGCATCTCCGTGACAACTACCTGCTGCCGTCTGATTTTCTCAACTACACGCGCAGCTCATACATGCTGGAGCTGTACAGGTGCTGCCAGGGCGAATACGTCATCTTTGATACGGAAACCACAGGCTTGAATGTCTTTGAGGATGACATCGTACAGATTGCGGCCATCAAGGTGAATGCCGGGAAGATTACCGACCGCTTCAATATCATCATGTTCACTGACAAGCCGATACCGGCCATGCTCGGAGACATTGTGAACCCTCTTCTTCAGGAATATGAACGTGCCGAAAAGGTTGACCGTAAGACCGGTCTGTGTGCCTTTATGGACTTTGTGGGTGACTGTACTCTTATTGGCCAGAACGTAGAATATGACTGCAATATCCTTGACTACAATCTCCGTAGGGATTGCGGTGATTTCTCTTTCACTACCGTTCATCCTCTGTATTTCGATACCCTCAGGGTGGCACGTATCATGGCACCGCGCCTGAAGTCCTACAAGCTCAAAAACCTGCTGGAGGTCTTCGGTCTCGAAGGGGAGAACTCCCATCTGGCTGATGATGATGTTATCGCTACCTTGTCAGTGCTTGACCACTTCCTGGGTATCTTTGCTGCCAACATGCAGCAGCACATCGACTGCCTTCAGAACAACTCTGCCGTGGCCGAGCTGTTCCGTAGAGCCTACGACGACATCTATCACGGCACACTCAGCCGTCTTTACCAGAGATCGTCTGAATCTCCTCTGCTTGTTGACGAGCTGGAGCAACTGTACGGCACATTCATACAGAAGGGATGGATAGAAGCAAACCCGAAGATGCAGTACATCTTCAGCTTCCTCCGTAATGATATAATCTCCCCGGAGAAAACTCCGAGCCTGAAGGAGCAGCTTTCAGCCCACCTTCTCGATATAACAACCTACCGTGAAGCCGACCTGTGTGACAGTTCATGTATAACAGAAAAGGTGTTCGTCTCTACAGTCCACAAGGCAAAAGGCCTGGAGTTTGAGAACGTGATCATCTTCGAGGCAACCGATGGTGTCTATCCGTTCTTTGACAAGAAGACTCCGGAGGAAATCAGAGAATCCGCAAGACTTTTCTATGTGGCCATGACCAGGGCAAAGATACGCCTGTACATCACATACGCGGAATCCGTGTCCGGAATATCAAAATGGGGAAACCCCTACTCTATCGACAAGGAACCCACCCCATTCCTACGCCACATAAAGAAATACTTCAATTTTTGATTTTGTCACAAAATCAAAATAGAACAAACAATTATTACGAGTTTAATTATATTAAGCATTATTGAAAAAGAGTATATCTAAAAAATTAAGATTGATAATATGATTAATATACCTGATAATTTATACGGAATAAAGTTGTCATCATATATTTGCAGTCAGTATCTCACATCTAGGGGTACACCAAACGAAGCTGTATTCACTTTTCTCCATAGACTCCTTAATTGCGAGCTATTTCAAACCGAAAATGAAAGAAGATTATATATTGCAGATTTTAAACCCAATGAAGATGACATATCTATAATTAGAGATAACTCATTGGAAAATAATGACAATATTCAGGTTCGAGCATTTTGTTTAGACATTCTACAACAGCAAAAAAATATCGATAGAAGGCAACCACAGATAGATGCGTCACTTACTTATTTAAAGCTGTATGATAGAAAACATTCTCCTGACTACTTAATACGTTCCATAACTGTTCGTTCCATCAAGGCTATTAAGAATTTGGAGTTTGTAAATGAAATAAGTCTTCGCTTAAAATCTTTTGAATATGTAAATTGGTTACCGAGAATTTGTATGGCTCTTCTCAAATCTTATAAAGCAGAAGAACTTACTGTGATAAAGGATATAATAAAAGAGCTACTTTTAAAAGCTGAAAGTCCTAATGATCCTGCTTATAGAATGGAAGAAAGAAGCTGCTGTAAAGCTCTTAGTATATTAGGTTCTATCACTGAAACAGATTTACATCGATATTGTGCGTGTTCTTTTGAAAAGGAAGTTGATTACCTTAATGCAAGTAAACAGGAAAATGTTATTAATTTGGGTGTAGAAGATAAAGCAAAATGTGCCTATGATGAGATATTTAAAGTTAAGAACATATATCCTGATGACTTTAAACGTATAAAATGTAAGTTGATAAAAGAACAGGAGAATATGGTTTTCATAGTTAAGAAAAATGGTATTAGAATACCGGTTCCTGCAAATCAAGAATTTAATAAACAATTAGAAGATATGTTGAACAAGCATCCTTTGAAATCACCATTCGAATTATTATCTGCTTTAAAAAGGCTTCCTTTTGTTGACAAGAATGTTTACACCGTTTTAAAAGATAATATAAGGTCGAAAAGATCATCAGTAATGGAACTTTTCGGCTCTGCTGTTTTAGGGAATAAAGGACAGATAAAAGGAACGGCTGACCCTGAAACATCATTAGACATTTACACACACCAGATTTTGAGACAACAGCGTATTGCTATCATAAATTCTTATTTGAAAATTTTTTTTGAACATCACAAGACATCAATTCATGATGAGATAGGCGATGCAATTATTTCTCAGTGCTGTGCAAGTTTTATTCCATTCAACCGTAGGGTATTATGGGCAAAAGGAATAATAGAAATGATGAATGACAATTATATAGCATCCGTACATATCTTGATGCCTCAAATAGAGTATGCTTTATTACAAAAAGCGGAATTCTATATGGGAAGTCTTACTAAATTGGAAAATGAGGAACATCAGGATGAACCTCCAATTGGCAGAGTATTAGACTATCTGAGACCTTATTTAAAAGAAAAATTATTTGACGAATTTAGTTACTTTTTCAATACTGGTGCTGATTGTAATTTTAGAAATAAAATTGCTCATGGCCTGTGTGAATTAGGCGAGATTAAAACATTTGCTCCATATCTATGGTGGTTAGCCATTAAAATCTACTTTTGTGATAAAGAGATTTTTTTTGATAAAGTTTGATTATTCGGATTACCGACCTACATAATGACTTAAGTGCTGGCGCATGGTATTCATTTCTGCAGTACACACAGCATGATGTCTGGAATTTGAGAACGTAATCATCATTACAAATGTTATGGCTATACACTGCATTTGGGGCGCATACTGTAATATGCCCCTATTCATGCAAATAAAATAAAACAAAACGGACGTGACTATAGCTTTTTCGTCCGCTCTAATTTAATCTATGATTTCAAAACGAATCAACATGGAATATTTATTCTTTACTATATTGAAAGAGGGAAATCAATATCCTGCGCATCCATTATCAACGGACAAACGGACAAAAAGATAAATAATCTTCATACATTCACTCATTTAAAATCTTGCCATTCGTATCTATATAATACCAGTCGGGACTATCCCAGTGATGTTTTTCATCTTTAGAACCAGGAACAACCTTACTTTCTCCTGAAAGTGTAACCTTTGCCTTGCCATTCTCAAAAGGGAAGGCAAATTTGAATTGGGGCTTTATAACTATATTCCCTAAAAAATCAGCGAAGCCAATCAGTCCGTTTTCATCCATTATACGAAACAGTCCCTCCCGAAGTTTATCCGGTCCGTTGTCATACTGGAAGACGTAGAACAGTTCTTTGCCTTGACCGTTCAAGCAGACAATCCGTGCGTCTTGTTTGTTTTCGTAAGCGAAAACTAAATTCTTGACGTGATTGATCTGACAGAATTTGTACTTGCCGAATGGCACAATGGTATCGCCCTGCTCATTCAGAAAGCATACGGGAACACCTGTTTCAAGATTTTCCTCAAATGAATGGGCAAACAGTTTGCCTTTTGTCTTCCTGAAATATACATTCATAGCCCATTCAGACCCCCGGAATTTGCTTTTGCCATAATAACTGATGGCAGGTGTGCATCTGGGCATACCTTTGATAATATCCACTACTTGCGTGTCCCACTCCTGTATGCCGCAGCTGCGGAAAACATCAACTTCGGATACTTCTCCATACGAATTTATTTTTACTCTATACAGTCCTCTTGTCTGTTCTTTATTACCTAACAAGCTCGCGTCATACACAAGTCTTTCGTCTATATAATCTTGTATAGTATTGGGATTTCCATCCATGAAACGAGATGGTGATTCCCATTCCACAAAGCAATGTTTCTGTTCTTCTTCCCAAATACTGTCTTTCTTTACCCTGTCTCTATAGTGTTGTGGCAGGAATGGAACATATACTGTGTATAGACATTCCATCCGCTTCCCATTCTTATCCAGACATGGCAGACAGTGTGGAAGATCCTTGGTCAGTCTGATGACTTCTTTGTCGAAGTCTTTATGCTTGGTTGTCAAAATATTGATACTGCGTGGCAATCCCAAAGTATCAATGGAAAACATCACTACGGAATAACCTGCTATATTCTTTTTCAGTAACTCTTCCGGGTATTTCATTTGGGAAACATAGTATTTTGTCAGATCGCAATCCCAAACAGCCCATCGTGGAGGTTCTATCGTGGATAAATCCTTAACAGGTTCTCCGGTTATCTTTGCCACGCCCTTGTTCCAAATATCCTCTTTACACCATATACTGTCCAGACGTTCTTCGTTCTTACGCTGTCCTTCAATACTGTTGTCTGTTACACATTTGACAGAGCCGACGCCAATCGTCAAGCTGTCCGGCAAATACTGAAAAACCAAAGTGCTGTCTGTAAGTTCTTGAATGATATACTTTTTCCTTGACTCAAAAACCTTGATTGTATCTCCGCACAAAGAATACGAATAAAATGTTTCTGTTTTCTTCTCATCAGATAAAAAAGTCTTTCTCAATCCTGCATCACGAAATTCCAACTCCATAGCATAATGCTTGCCTTTTGGAGCTTGTACCTTCCAAATTTTGTTTTCCAGCAATGCCGACATATTTGCACATCTGTTATTTTGTGCAGATAGTCCACTAATAACAACCCATGAAAGCAATATAGACAGGAACTTCTTCATAACCAATTATATTAATGACCCTTAAAGATAACCAAAATGAATAACTTAACCAAACTTTTAGACATTTCATACATTGGTTTAGACTTTTGCAGTATCGAAACACAGTAATATAAAACAGGGATAAGATGAAGTAGAATATTTAACCAGACATATGGATATCGTTCAGATTTTAATGAAATCAACCTTAATACATTCGTAAGGAGAATTACCAATACGAACAGAATTTCCTAAAGCAGGTTCATCAAACGTTTCCAAATTCTCTGTATATGGAAAATTTTCAGACAGGAAGGATTTAATAGCCGAAGTATTCATGCTACCATACCCAATAGAGGTAAACAAATCAATATCTACCAAACACCTATGACCTTATAAAAGACTCAAGCATGTTCCACCACAAGAGTGAAATCACTAAAAAAATCTGCTCTGATATTATCTTTAGACAACAGGCTAACAGTGATGTGACTGTTTCATAATGAAGTTTCATAAAACAAATTCTTTATAGTTTCGTTCCCTCGTTTCTCTTTTCCAGTTACTATTAAACCCTGTAGAATAGTCTTTATTGTTTCTTTGCCGTAAAATCTAATTATTTCATCGATTTCCTGTTTGTTACCATATTCGAATACACGCTGAACAACCATTCCTTATTTCTTATCCTGTTGATTTTTTCTATTCTTGTATCCCAGAACAATGCAGAACTGAACTTTGAAAATATCGGGACGTTTTGCAAGTTCCTTTTCTGTCAAATAAGCCTTTAAAATAAATATAAAGGGAAATAGCTGTTGAAAATATAGAACAAGGCATAAGCTTATGAAAATAACTCAATATTTGGTTCTGCTACATATACATCCATGCTGGAATAAAACATTCCTATACAATTAATGTGGTACAAAAAATATACATCTGAATGGCTATGAATTTGTGTTTGCAATTGGTTTTTGATTTTGTTACAAAATCAAAACTGCCTTATCAAAATCCAAGTATCTCTCCTTGAATCTCTCATAAATCCGGGCATAATACTCCGGCAGATACTGTATCATAGCATCCGCAAAGTCTTCCAGTGTTACTGCTCTCAATTTGTAAGCATACTCCAGCTTCAGGTATCTCGCAACTGATCTGATTTCCTCTCCGGTTGATGGATGATCTTTGGGAGAAAGCACTACTGAAAATGAATCTTTCAGACCTTCGACTATCCTATACCGCTCTGTAAGTAAGAAGTTCCTATAGACCTGTGTCAGCTTGACTTTGCCTTCCAATAAAAGTTCTTCAAACTCTGAATCAAACAGCCCGGTATCAATGAGCATCTGTTTCTGTTCTTCACAATGGCTGGCTTCGTTCACTCCAAGTTCGTCAGTATATTTAGTTTCAACGGCAATCAAATGCCTGCCACCTTTATTATCCAGGAACTTGATATAAGCATCCATGGCCGATCTGTCTTTTGTATATTTCTCTGTCGGTAAGGGTATAAATTCCAGTCCGATTTCCGTCACCTCAAATACAGGGAGATTCTTAAAAACTGACCTAACGGCCAACGTCACCATGGCAGGATCATGTTTAAGTAATAACATCAGGGGATGAAACAGGTTGAATGCCATTGGCATACTTGAAAGCAGGTTATTGAACAGCCGGAACTCATCAATCGTTTCTGTATCTTTCTTATTACTGACTCTTTCTTTGGCATACTCGAAAGTTTCTCTCAGAAGGAAGTTTTTCCCGGACACCTCTCCCCCACTAATCATATTGCCATAATGATGTTGTGAGTATCTGGTCGGTCCAACACCTTCCTCCTCTCCTATCTCAACCCGATACATAGACTGCAGTAACCTTGCCTTTCTGGTAAAAGCATTGTCACTACTACACTGTTTGCCGTATTTATTATCCATATCCAATAATATAACTTATATTTATTACTAATCGCAGTAACCTTGGATTATTATTCCTGTGCTACAATTAGATTACCTTCATATTCTTTGAGGGGATAAAAATAGCGATAATTAATCGAGTAACACCATCAATAGGCTCTTTTCTATTTACATATAATTAATTGACCAAACTACCCCCTCCCCCACCCTATAAACAATTTGGAGGTATTGCAATGAAATATAGGGACTTTCCTTGCGGTTACGCCAAATAATGCGTATTTTTGCATGAATAACATTTTATCGAAACCACCATGCAACACCCAAATTCTGAATGCCAAAGGAAACAGGAAGAGATTCTGAGAAATTGTCCTGAAGAATTAAGAGAAGAGTATGCAAGATCTTTTCGTTGCAGCAATGCAGCCTATATCTACCACCAGTTGGCAAATGAGTCACAAGCCAGTGAAAAAATGCCGGCTCTTTATGATGAATGGCTTAACAGCCTACCTTCTAAAATTGCCGGAATCATGAAATCGAGAGGATTTGAACAATGTAAAACCGTGTTGTCATTTACTCATTTTGTAAACGAGCATAACAATAAAAACATGAACGAATGGATGAAAGAGCATTTAAGTGAAGAAGATTTTGCTTATTACATCAATGCTGACCGTGAGTAAGTGTATCAATCCTATTAATCATGAACAGTGAAAATATTTTTGATATCTGGAGATATCTGGGTAAAGGAACGCCATTTGTAGTAAGAAGAAACGGATGGTTTCATCTTTCTTATATGGTAACAGAAGTAAAGCCAAAAGGACAATATGGAGAAGCGTATGGTTACAGGCTTATTGATGGCAAGCCAGAGAACGGTAACACGGTTCTACTGCTATTGAATGCTGTGGCTGCGGAAATTGGGAACTGATAGAAAATCTTATCGAAGACGTAGAAAGCCTGAAATGGAACTGTCTGGATGATAATGGGAAAATAACATTCGGGAAATATAAGGGACTGACACCGGATGAACTAAAAGAAAAGGACGAAGATTATCTAAACTGGGCCTTAAGCAATATAGGTGGATTGTTTGAGAAACTGTTTATCGACAAGCACAATGTGACAAGAAAAGAACTGCTTGATATAAAGAAGCAGATAAAAAGCAAACTGAGCTTTTCTTCGGATGACTGGATAAAATCTTCCGTTCAGGTAAATTATGACTCTTATCTGGACCGATACAAATATTCCTGCTGTACAAAAAAGATGGATATAGAAACAGCCGTAAATGAAATTGAAAAGTATTTCCAAGCTTCAAAATAGATACAAGCAAGGATGTAAAACAGCTTACCGGCTCAAAAGCGGTTACTTCCCCGTTATTGTGGGAGCCAACCGGTTGGCGTTGTGCAGCCTCCAATTTTGAATTGCAGTTTCTTTGGATGAATTGGCATAACAATATACACATGAATGAGGGCATGTATTGTACTCACCGATGTCCTTTGATGTCATACAGCCGCATGACTTTCTTTGTCCGGGATCTTTTTTTTGAGAACAGATGAAACGCGTACCATCGGGCAAGAGAAAGGAATTGTCCGGTAAAAACTGTTCTCCAAACAGGCCACTGTCTGCTGGTTCTAGAATTCTGACCGGAAGATATTTCATCAGATCTTCATCCTGAAATGCAAGCCTGACAATAAGTTTAGCATCTATACAACTGTTGTGCTTGATGCCTATGTTACTAAGATCAATATTCTCACCGCAAGTAGCAAGTTCAAAATTCCAGCCTCGTTTGCTGTTCAATTCATAAAGACCATAGGCGAACTGATTCATCAGGTCTTCATCCCACTCCCTATAAGGAATACCAGAAACCAAAAGATTTGTCCGGACTTTCCGATATGAAGCTATATCTGCATAGCTAAATACCAACTTATTCGTGAAACCATGCAGGCGTTCTGCAATTCGTTCAATCTTACTCAGTAGCTTTTCTACAGTAAGGGTTTGTGTAAGAACCAATGGGTCAAACCTCCAAATGACGGCCTCCTTTCCCAAGCACTTGGAGAGTTCAATAAATGTTTCTATGCGCTGAAGTAAAGAAGGTACATACGGCTCCAAATTATCTTCTTCATAGTCATTGAGTGTGAACTGAATATAACACCCGATATTCTTCCTTCTGAGAATATCAAGAAAAGGAAGTAATGGTAACGGGTTCTTGGACCAGAAAACGATGAATCTGGTGGCATCGTAAGATACATAGATCTTCTTTCCATTGAACGGATTAGTCCATACGGAATACCCTACCTGAAGCCTATGGAAGAACCAGTCTGCATAGAAAGCCGGTATGTCGGTGCATCTGCTCGCAGAAACAACAACCGGACTAATCGCCTGAACTGAACTACCATCCTCAAGAATCAAAGGCTTCTTTATTATCATAGCTATATAGTCTAAACAAAAACACAGAATGTTATAACCTGTCTCTTATACACATCTCCGAGCCCACGAGACTACGCCGCATCTCGTATGC
>ENA-OZHH01000921-OZHH01000921.1-human-gut-metagenome-genome-assembly--contig:-NODE-921-length-15427-cov-3.563817_pt1 | contig 15427 bp, 14 predicted proteins | sample MGYA00244045_ERZ653684 | MGnify/ENA primary metagenome ERZ653684 (study PRJEB26926, sample SAMN06165264) | human gut metagenome | biome: ENVO:00009003; feature: ENVO:2100002; material: ENVO:00002003... | reverse complement strand
CTCGACTAGTCGTCGGCAGCGTCAGATGTGTATAAGAGACAGATTAAGCGCCATGCTTTTCATGGTAGCATGCGAAAAAGGAAACGAAGAAATGAAAGAAGCAAAAGTAGTGGTATCCGTTTATGATGAGAATGGAAAAATTGCAACGGGCGTTCCCGTAAAAATGTATAATGAAAAGGATTATAAGGTTTTTGAAAAAGATAATTTAACTTTGCCAACTGCAATCATACAGACAAATGAAAGTGGTATGGCCACCTTTGTACTGCCACGAGAGGAATGGTTTGCAACGCAGTCGCAACGGTTCCTGACATTTGTGGTACAAGAAGGGGGCGGCCCTGACAACTATCAGATATGGTCTTCCGGCAAAACCGTAGAAGCCGGAAAAGCCGTAAAAGTAGAAATACGTTTAACCCAATTCCCTAACTAAGCCTTTATCACATGAAGCAAACTAGACTTTATATAATTACAACACTTTGCCTGCAAATGGTTCTGGGAGCAATATTACTAAGTTGCAGCACCGAAAATGACGAATACAAGAAAGATTCACCTTCGGCAGCAAATCCTGTTGAACCCATAGGGGCTTCACTTGAAGATTTCTCCATAGAACAATTGCCCGCAAAAACAATTTATGCATTAGGAGAGAATATAGACTTAACCGGCCTTAACGTGACAGGCAAGTATGATGACGGGAAACAACGCCCCGTAAAGGTTACCTCGGAACAGATCAGTGGTTTCTCATCATCTGTCCCTGTCGATAAACAGGAAGTAACCATAACAATAGAAGGAAAACAGAAAAGCTTCTCCGTGCACATTTCTCCTGTCCGTGTAGAAAACGGAGTATTGACGGAAATATTGAAAGGATACAATGAAATCATACTCCCTAATAGTGTGAAATCAATTCCTAAAGACGCCTTTAGGAATAGCCAAATAGCAAAGGTAGTACTCAATGAAGGACTAAAATCGATTGGAGATATGGCTTTCTTCAATTCAACCGTCCAGGAAATTGTGTTTCCATCAACCTTGGAGCAGCTTAAAGAAGACATCTTCTATTATTGCTACAACCTGAAAAAAGCAGATCTAAGCAAGACTAAAATCACTAAACTTCCTGCCAGTACATTTGTATATGCAGGTATTGAAGAAGTGTTGTTACCCGTGACACTAAAAGAAATCGGATCGCAGGCATTCCTCAAGACCTCTCAATTGAAAACCATCGAGATTCCGGAGAATGTAAGCACCATTGGTCAGGAAGCATTCCGGGAAAGTGGTATTACGACAGTGAAGTTACCCAACGGTGTTACAAACATAGCAAGCAGGGCTTTTTACTACTGCCCGGAATTGGCGGAAGTGACCACCTACGGGAGTACTTTCAATGATGACCCCGAAGCTATGATCCACCCCTATTGTCTTGAAGGATGTCCGAAATTGGCTCGCTTCGAAATACCTGAAAGTATTCGGATATTGGGACAGGGATTACTGGGTGGTAATAGGAAAGTGACCCAATTAACCATTCCGGCAAACGTCACACAGATTAATTTTTCGGCTTTCAATAATACAGGTATTAAAGAAGTAAAGGTAGAAGGGACAACACCTCCGCAGGTATTTGAAAAAGTATGGTACGGATTTCCGGATGATATTACCGTCATTCGTGTTCCTGCCGAATCTGTGGAAAAATATAAGAACGCAAATGGTTGGAGGGATTTCACAAACAAGATAACAACGTTCTAACAGTTCTCCAGTTTTTCGATTATAATCGAATAAAGTTGGTTTAATATCGACTTTTCCGGTTATAATCGAAATAACTTAAGAAAACACTATATTTTCGATAATAGCCGGAAAAATCAGTACTATTAGTTTATCTATTTAAATCTCCCCATTCACCCCCAAGCCGAACAGAGCAAAATCGCCCAGGCAAGGATCATCCGGAAAGACCTCTGCCAATGCAGTCGTTATCTGACGGGCATTTTTCAGAGAAAAAGTTTCCGTATCCGTCAACTTGAAATAATGTGCTACCCGGCATACATGTGTATCTAAAGGAACAATCAAATCTCTGCGATCAAAACTTTCCCAAATCCCCAAATCGACCTCCGAATCCCGACGAATCATCCAACGCAAAAACATATTCAGTTTCTTTTGAGGACTTTTGGCAGAAACTTCAAGAAATGCACATAACTTTTCCATTGGTATTCCGGGATATAACATCAAAGCTTCCTCCAGACTTTCAAACTGTGTATAAGCTATATATAATCGCCGAAAGTATCCATAAAAATCAGCATACGACAACATCCGATAAAAGCTATTGGTTGCTCCTGAAGGAAAATCCTTCTCCCACTGGCAGGACAATACATACTGATAAGGCGAATCTCCCATTAGCCCGTGCAATTCGTCCGCTTTCTTCAAGATCTGTTTGCGATTGCCAAAACTCATAATCGCCGTCAGCAAACCGCTGACTTCGATATCCTGTTTCAGCGTATAACGATGGGGAAACTGCACCGGATCGCTTTGTATAAAGTCTGCGCGATGATACATCTCCGCACACATTAAAAGTTTATTCTTTATATCTTCAGTCATTTCGAGAAAGTATCAAGTATTGAAAGTACAAAAATACATATTCTAGTTGGATTTCCTCTTTAAGTAAATGACGGATTGTATCCCTAATAAAATAACAAAGAGATATTCTGCCGTCATATACACAGTCAGAGAAGCATGAAAACATTCACTTAACAGATACAGATAAATCAAATATACAAGAATGGTGATTAACTGGAAGATAAAGGCGAGCTTCGTCTTTCCTGTACCGGTAACAGCATTGATATAAACATATCCGGGCAGTGCAAAAGCATAATTCAACAGCATAACTATAAAAGGATAGAAAGCTAGTCTCACCAGATTATCGTTATTCGTATAAAATCCGATAACCCATTGGTTACCCCAAAGAGCCATAACTATCAATGGACCCCCCACGGCATAACCCAACCTAAGAACTTTATGGCAAACGGGAAAAAGTTCCTTCCCCTGCCCCGCCCCAATTAGATTGCTGACTAATGAACCAGTAGTGGATGCAAAAGAGTTGACAATCACAAAAAAGACGGTAGAAACACTACGAGTAATATTGGAAATAGCAAGCTCTGTCCTTCCCAGATGCTCGATAGCAACGAAGAACAGAAACCAGGGAGCAACGCTGACAAAAGAGTGAAGCATACTCCATATAGATATCCTCAACAACTTTATTAACACTTTCCCATCATAAACGACCTTCAGCCCATATTTCACTTTATCTACCCTCACCCACATATATAATAGGAGTACGATAAAAGCTCCGAACTCTGCCAAAGAAGAAGCCATCGCCGCCCCGGATATACCCAGATTCAGTTTGAATATCAGCAGATAGTTAAAAGGAATATTGATACAGATAGCCATGATAGCTGCCACGGACAATGCTTTGGTCGTTGTTATCCCTACCAGAAAAGACCGGAAAGCTAAAAAAGGAAATGAGAATAACAAACCGAAGCTACGCCAATCCAGATAATGAATCACTGCCTGATAAATTTCATCCGAAGTTATCAACCGGCACAGGATCAAGGGAGAAGCCAAATGGAGCAATAGGCAAAGAATGACTGCCATCCCCGACAGGAAATATACTCCCTGAAAAAATGTACGTCCCGTCTCTTTATAATGTTGTTCCCCATTTCTCCGGGCAATCATCACCTGCAGCCCGATGCTGAATCCGAAGCCCAGCATATAAACAGCTAAATAATAGATTCCGGCAAGCGCAGAAGCTCCCAGTTCGACTTCTCCCACATGCCCCAGGAAAATAGCGTCGGTAATATTGATTAATTGTTCCATCAGAATGCTCATCATCACAGGAAAGTTGATGAGCCATATTTGCTTATATGTATAATTCATTGCTCAACTTAAAAATAACACGATACGGTATACCACATCATAGCAGCACACAGTTCCGTAAATTTATAAAAATGGATATAAAACTCTTTGGCAGGCGAGTAGTTGCCTGTCGGATAGCTGAATAGCCCTGTTAGAAATGATGCTATTCGTTGAGCGTAGCTATATGCAGAGTTTCATAAATGGATGAATATTGCTGGTTTATCAATCAATTACGCAACAAAGATAAGAAATCTTATTTTCATATCCCAATGTGGTATGGTATTAGCAGATTACTTATAGTAAAGAAATGTATTAAAAACATTGATTGCAACATTAACAGATTGATTTATACAGATATACCATATTCTAAAGCTAAGGAATGATTCTTAAATATCTTTCTCTTTTGAAAAAAGGCATATCATTTTGAAAAGAGTAGTAACCAATAAATAACCAGATAACAATGAAAGTTTGTAAATTCGAGAAAATTAAAGATGAGGATGAAATGAAGCAAGTAATCAATTGTATCCAGAAAGAACATCCTTATGTAGCTGTAGTCCCTATATTGGCACAATTACAGGAGTGGTTACAGGCTATTTCCATCAGTTGGTTTCACGAAGAAGATGAAGTTTCTCATACCACTGTCAATGCCATCGAAGCATATTGCTGTACCCTTGCCAATCATCTCATTACAGATTCGCACTTAAATCAGGAAATTAAAAACCGGATTCTGGAGTGTATAAAGAAAATACATATACTTGTAGAAGACAAAGCAGATTTACTGATTGATAAAATGATAAAAGCGGAAGTATACGGATTATCCAGCGATTTATTCACTTATTGCTTACGTCAACAGGGTCTTCGTGCCCAAACATTAGATACCGGCAAACTTATACAGATCAACCTGGAAAGAAAGCCGGATATCCCATATATTCAAGAATCTATCCAACAATACATTGACGAGAACCGGAATGTAGATATTTTTATCGCCCCACTTTCCATTTGCAGAAATGTGTATGGTGAAATAGACTTCATGAGCGAACAACGCAATGATTACTATGCAACAGTGCTTGCCACCCTATTCAAAGCGGACGAAATACTGTTATCCACCCCTATCAATCATATCTACGCAAACCGGAATTGCCTGCGAGAACAACATTCACTAACTTACATAGAAGCCGAACAACTGATTAACAGCGGAGTACACCTGCTCTACGCAGATTGTATCACCCTTGCGGCACGCTCCAATATAGTTATCCGCCTAACCGATACACACGATCTGTCAACAGAACGACTCTATATATCTTCCCATGACACAGGCAACAGTGTCAAGGCCATCCTCTCACAGGATTCGGCTACTTTTGTGCGTTTTACCTCATTGAATGTATTGCCCGGATATTTGTTTATGGGTAAGATATTGGAAGTTATCAACAAATATCAAATCAATGTCATCTCAATGGCCTCATCCAATGTATCCATCTCGATGATGCTGACAGCCAGCCGGGACACCCTGCGAATCATTCAAAGGGAACTACATAAATATGCCGAAATGGTTATGGACGAAAATATGTCTGTAATACATATCATCGGCTCCCTTCATTGGGAACGCACACAAGTAGAAAGTCATATTATGGATACTATCAAAGATATCCCCGTATCTCTCATTTCTTATGGAGGAAGCGATCATTGTTTCACACTATCTGTACATACCACAGATAAAAACAGACTGATTAGTTCGCTATCCAGACAATTTTTTGAGAGGCAGTGCGCAGCCTGATTCAAAGCCGGATAAAAAGAGACATCTGAAAGCCAAATAAAAAAAATAAAGAGATGAAAATAGCTATTATAGGAGCCGGACACATAGGGAGTGCAATCGTCACTTGTCTGGCGCAAGGACATCTTTACAATGAGAAAGACATTATTGTCTCCAATCCAAACATTGATAAACTGGAGAGACTGCAAGAACATTTCCCTGCAATACACATAACGACCGATAACCAACAAGCCATATCGGAAGCCGAAGTAATCGTCCTCGCCATCAATCCCTGGAAAGTAGATGAAGTATTGTCTCCTCTACGTTTCTCACGTACACAAATCCTCGTATCTCTCGTGTCCGGAGTATGTATCTCCCACCTGGCTCATTTGACAGAAGCCGAGATGCCTATCTTTCGGGCAGTTCCCAATATGGCCATTACAGAACGTTCCAGCCTCACTTTGATAGCTTCCCGCGGAACCGATAAAGAATATCAGCAATTAATAAAACAGATATTTGAAGAAGGAGGAAAATGCCTGTTCCTGCAAGAGAAACAACTAGATACCACTTCCGCATTAACCTCCAGCGGAATAGCTTTCGCCTTAAAATATATGCAAGCGGTTATGCAGGCAGGGATTGAGCTAGGAATTCCCGGCAAGGATGCCATGCAAATGGCAGCGTATAGCATGGAAGGAGCGACAGAACTGATTCTGAATCATAACACTCATCCATTGCTGGAAATAGAGAAAGTAACCACTCCGGGTGGAACCACTATAAAAGGATTGAACGAACTGGAGCACAAAGGCTTCACTTCTTCTATTATTCAAGCCATCAAAAGCAGTGCCACAACTTTGATTGATAAAGAGGAAGAAGATGTAAAAATCTTCCGGTAGTCCTTATGGTATGGTTTCTCAAGTCCTTTTTGCCTATTTTGAAATGCTATATATCCCAAAGACAGCATAAAAGGACTTAAGAAAATATATGCTTAGATTTTATATTCCTCTATCTTCCGGTACAGGGTGGTAAGTCCGATTTTCAACAAACGGGCAGCTTCCGTTTTATTCCCCTTTGTATATTCCAACACACGTGCAATATGTCTGCGTTCCATTGCGGCCAACTCAAAACTGCCTACACTATCATCCGAACATTCATAATGAGTGTTTTGGATTTCCAAAGGAAGATCACAAATATCCAGTCGCCCCCCTTCACACACAATCAGGCTACGCTCAATCACATTTCTCAATTCACGGATGTTCCCTTTCCACGGCTGTTGTTCCAGCGCTTCCAGAAAAGCGGGAGTCATCTCATTGATGGCATACGAAAGTTTTTCGGAGAAACTTTTGGCAAAAGCAGTTGCAAGAATTCTGATATCACCGGTACGTTCACGAAGCGAAGGAAGATGCACCTGAAAAACCGAAAGACGATAAAACAAGTCTTCACGGAAATGTCCTGCTTTGATCTCCTCCTGCAGGTTGCGGTTGGTAGCAGCAATGATACGCACATTGACTCTTGTCGGCTTGGTATCACCGATCTTTATATATTCTCCCGTTTCAAGGATACGCAGTAACTTTGCCTGCAGTTCGAAAGCCATCTCTCCGATTTCATCCAGAAAGATCGTTCCGTTATTAGCTTCTTCAAAAAGTCCTTTCTTATCCTTCAGCGCACCGGTAAACGAGCCAGCCTTATGTCCGAACATCTCGCTTTCGAGCAGTTCTTTACTGAAAGACGAACAGTTGACCGCCACAAAATTCTGTTTGCTCCGTTTACTACTATAATGTATAGCTTGCGCAAAGACTTCCTTTCCTGTTCCTGTTTCCCCCGTCAGTAATACGGGAACATCTGTCACAGACACTTTCTGCGCCAGAGATACAGCCTCTTTCAACACCTTTGACTCACCCAGAATAGAATCGAACGAGTACATCTGCCCGACTTTCTTTTCCAGTTTTTCCAAACGGACATTCATCTTTGCTTTCTCCACGGCACGGCTGATTAAAGGAATAATCTTGTTATTATCATCTCCTTTCGTTATATAATCAAATGCACCGTTTTTAATAGCCTGCACCCCGTCGGGAATATTGCCGTGAGCAGTAAGAAGAATCACCTCTACATTGGGAGCTATTTTCTTGATGTTCAACACCAGATCTACTCCGTTTCCATCAGGAAGAAAAACATCGCATAAAGCTACGTCGGGCGATTGAATTTCCAGTTGTTTGATGGCAGTTTTGCAATCACCTGCCTGACACACTTCATAGCCCTCAAGTTCCAGCATACGAGCTAAAAGGCTGCGAATCTGGACTTCATCGTCAATAATAAGAATTTTATTCATACAATTTATCTACATTAAATAGAAGAATGAAAAACAGGGTGCGCAAATATAGTTTTTTTATCTGAATCCATGAACATTTCTTCCATACAGTTTGTTCTTTCCACAGGAAACTATTTACGCTATAAACAGATGAAAATAATTATTATTGGGGGAGTTGCAGGAGGAGCCACCACTGCTGCCCGAATCAGACGAGTAGATGAAACAGCTGAAATTGTCCTTTTAGAAAAAGGAAAGTACATATCATACGCCAATTGTGGCCTACCCTATTATATAGGGGGAGTGATAGAGGAACGGGATAAATTGTTCGTGCAAACGCCCGAAGCCTTTTCTACACGCTTTCGCGTAGATGTACGTACAGAAAACGAAGCGATTTTCATTGACCGGAAAAGAAAGACAGTGACCATCCGGCAAAGCAGTGAAGATACTTATGAAGAGAACTATGATAAGTTAGTCATATCTACCGGAGCCTCTCCGGTACGCCCCCCTCTTCCCGGAATCGACCTAAGTGGAATTTTCACACTAAGAAATGTCACCGACACAGATCGGATCAAAGAATATATCAAGAGCCACGCCCCACGAAAAGCCGTTGTCGTAGGAGCCGGATTTATCGGCCTTGAAATGGCGGAAAACTTACATGCACAGGGAGCGAAAGTATCGATTGTGGAAATGGGCAATCAAGTGATGGCCCCTATTGATTTTTCGATGGCATCACTTGTTCATCAACATCTGATGGATAAAGGAGTAAACCTCTATTTGGAGCAAGCTGTCGCCTCTTTTAGCCGGGATGGAAGAGGATTGAAAGTTACTTTCAAGAATGGCCAGTCAATCTCTGCCGACATCGTTATTCTATCTATCGGCGTACGTCCGGAAACCAATCTGGCACGGGCTGCCGAACTGACTATCGGTCCTGCAGGAGGTATCGCTGTAAACGATTACCTGCAAACCTCTGACGAGTCTATTTATGCCATCGGTGACGCGATCGAGTTCCGCCACCCGATCACGGGCAAACCCTGGCTCAACTATCTCGCCGGACGCAGGCTCAGTGACATCAGCCGCATGGCACAGGAGGCCGTCAAGGCCGCGCACATCTCCGGCGGCGTGCCGAATCTGGAGGTGCGCGTACCGAAGCGCGACGAGGCCGGCTTTGCCTGGCTGGTGTGCTTCTTCGAGCTGGCGTGTGCCATTTCGGGCTATATGTCCGGCGTCAATCCGTTCGATCAGCCCGGCGTTGAGGCATATAAGAAGAATATGTTCTCCCTGCTCGGCAAACCGGAGGCAAACTGAGAAAAGTTATCGTTGCAGTCGGCGCGAAAACGTGCTAATCTAGGCATAGGGTATCACCCTGACTTTCAAAAGGAGTGTGATTGACATATGGTCCAACTGATCATGGGTCTCAAAGGTTCCGGCAAAACGAAGCGTTTGGTGGAAATGGTCGCCACGGCCGTCCGCGAGGAATCCGGTTCTGTCGTGTGCATTGAAAAGGATAAAAAACTTACGTATGACATTCCCTATCAGGCTCGCCTGATCTACGCCTGCGACTACGCATACGCGATGGGCTCTTACGATTTCTTCAAGGGCTTCCTCAGCGGCCTGCATGCCGGCAACTACGACATCACCCATGTGTTCGTTGACAACTTCACGAAAATGCTCACTGAGGTCTCTGAGCCGCAGATCGCGGAGTTCCTGGCCTGGCTGAATGATTTCTCCGAGCGGGAACACATTCAGTTCACCCTGTCTCTGAGCATGGATCCTGCGACGACTGGCAGCGAGATTACCAAATACATGATCTGACACACGGCAAAACCGCCGCTCCGAACATCCGGAGCGGCGGTTTTTTGCGCGCATTATTCGGCGAGCTCGCGGTACATGGCCGCGGCGTCGTCTTTTTTTGCGTTTTCCGTGACGGCAAGCACTTCCACCTTCACGGTGCGCTGGCCGAAGGCGATCTCGATCACGTCGCCGACCTTGACGTCATACGACGCCTTGGCCGTGCGCCCGTTGACCGTGATGCGCTGACCGTCGCAGGCATCGTTTGCCACGGTGCGGCGCTTGATGAGCCGCGAAACTTTCAGATATTTGTCCAGGCGCATAGGCATCCTCCTGTGAAAAACGCTCCGGGTCAGGCCCGGAGCGTTTGATTGTTCTTATTTGGAAACAGCGTCCTTGAGCACTTTGCCGGCCTTAAAGACGGGCACGCGCGTCGCCGGGATCTCGATCTCTTCCTTGGTCTTGGGGTTGCGGCCGATACGGGAGCCGCGCTCCTTGATGTCGAACACGCCGAAGCCGACGAGCTGCACCTTTTCGCCGACCTCGAGGTTGGCGGTGATGGTGTCAAACGTCGCGTTGACGGCCTTCTCGCTGTCCTTCTTGGACAGGCCGGTCTTTTCGGCAACTGTTGCGATCAGTTCTGCCTTATTCATGATGGTAATCCTCCTACTTCATGTTTGTGTTGGCATATGCCACGATATAGAATTCCGCACAGGTCTCTCACTGCCGTGCAGATTTCTTTCCTTTGTTGTGCGCACCGGCAGTCTGCTTGGCCTGCTGCCAGAGCGGCTGCATCTGCGCGAGCGTGCGCTGCTCGAGCGGCACACCGCTGTCCGCTGCTGCGGCCTCCATGGCGGCAAAGCGGCGGATGAATTTTTCGCACGCGGCGTGGGCCGCCTGCTCGGGATCGACCCCCGCAAAGCGCGCCACCTTCACGGCGGCGAACAGCAGGTCACCCAGCTCTTCGGCCACGGCGTCCGCGTTGCTGGAGGCCACGGCCTCGCGCAGCTCCCGCGTCTCTTCTTCGACCTTGTCGAGCGCCGCATCTGTATCCGGCCACTCAAAGCCGGTTTTGGCTGCCTTGGCCTGGATCTTCTCACAGCGCCAGAGCGCCGGCAGGCTGCGGGCCACGCTGTCCATCGCCTCGGCGGTGGTCGTCTGCGCGCGCTCGCGCTGCTTGATCGTGTCCCAGTCCGGCGCATCCGGCTCGTCGCGCCGGAACACGTGCGGGTGCCGGTAGACGAGCTTTTTGCAGGCAGCGTCCGCAACGTCGTCAACATCAAAATGCCCGGCCGCGCGCTCAATATCCGTGTGGAACAGCACCTGCATGAGCACATCGCCCAGTTCTTCCTTCAGGTGCGCCGTGTCACCGGCGTCGATCGCCTCACAGGCCTCGTACGTCTCCTCCAGGAAGTTGCGGCGGATGCTCTCGTGTGTCTGCACCTGATCCCACGGACAACCGTCCGGTGAGCGCAGGAATGTGATGAGCGCCACGAAGTCACGCAGGTCATAGCTTTCTTTGCAGAGAAAATCTAACACAATTTCGCTCCTTCTGCAACCCTTTTTTGAAAAAACCATTGAATATTCAGGATTTTTCGGTGTTATGTCATCTGATGTGCAAAACTTTCGCAAGCTTCTCGCCCTTCGGGATGAGCTGCAGATCGGCAAGTGTGATCGCATGCGTTTTCACGACTGCGACCAGATACGTCACGACCGCGCAGGCCATCGACACGAGCATGGCCAGCGCCATGCGCTTCCAGCTCAGGTCGCCGCCCATGGCGGCGGACAGGCCTGCATACACTCCCCAGGCCACGACTGCCATCATCAGCGTGCTCAGCAGCGGGCGCACAAGCGCCCGGCCGACGTTCGGCCGCTCACGGAGCGTTTTGCACAGGAAAATGTGGTTCATGGTGCAGATGACAAGATAGCACGCGAGCGTTCCGACCGGCGCGCCGGTGATATTCAGCTCCGGCACTGCGATCAGAAACCAGTTGACCGCGATCTTCGCAAGGCCCCCGGCCAGCATGGAATAGACCGGATAGATCTCATGCCCGGTCGCCTGCAGGACCGCTGTGGTAATCAACGAAATGCACACAAACACCGACGCAACGCCCAGCAGCATCAGCAACGTGGGACCGACCGCGTTGCTGCGCGGATAGAGCACGTTGACGATCGGGTAAGACAGAACGGCAAGGCCGATGCCCATCGGCATGGCAACTGCCGCGGAGATGCGCAGCGCGGACTCCGCAATGGTTTTCGACTGCGTATACTTTCCCTGCACGACTGCCGCCGCGATGGCCGGGACGATGCTGATCGTCATCGGCGTCACGAAAGCGGCCGGAAGATTATACAGCGTCTGCACCTTGCCGTAAACGCCGTAGAGGACGTTGGCATACGACTCGGAATAGCCGAGCGCCGTCTGCAAGCGGTACATGATGAGCTTTGTGTCCACGAGATTGATGATGCTCAGCACGCTGGAGCCGAGCGCGATTGGGATGCTGATGCGCAGCAGCGTGGCGAGAATATGCCCTGCGGACTCAGGCACATCCGGATCTGCGACCGGTTTTTCCGGATAGTGGCGATGATAATAGATCGCCACATAGATCAGTGCAAAGCCGCCGCCCGCCGTAACGCCGAAGATGGCACCCGCCGAGGCGACCGGCAGGCTCTTGCCCGCGCGCGTAAAGCTCCACGCAAGCACGAGACCGACCACGACCTTGCCCGCGACCTCGAGGATCTGCGAGACGGTCGTCGGCTTCATGTTGCTCATGCCCTGAGCATAGCCGCGGTACGTGCTTGTCAGGTACACGAGCACAAGCGCCGGTGACAGCGCCCAGATGCTCTGCGCCGCGCGGACATTGTTGAGCATCCCGGCCAGCTCCGTCGGGAACAGGAACATGACCAGTCCGAGCAGCAGGCCGAAAATGGCAAACGTCAGCCAGGCCACGCGGAAGATCTTGCGCGCCTGCATGGGACGGCCGAGTGTGTCCGCCTCGCTGATCATGCGCGAGAGCGCGACCGGCATGCCCGCCGTGGCCATGTTGAGAAAGACGTAATAGATATTGTAGGCAACGGAGAAATAGCCGTATCCCTCGTCGCCAAGAATATTGCCGAGCGGGATCTTATAGATCGCGCCGAGGATCTTGATGACCACAACGCCGGCCGTCATCATGGCCGCGCCGTGGAGATAGTTCTGCTTGCTGCTTTCCTGCAAAGCGCACTCCCTCCCCGCTGAAATTTCACGTGCCGGTATACTTTACACTACCGGACAGAAAAAATCAAGGGAATGCAGTGCATTCCCTTGATTTGCGGTTCTTTTTTTCGATTCAGGCCTTGCGCACGGAGTCGATGTGGCGCGTCAGGTCAAGCATCTTGTTCGAGAAGCCCCACTCGTTGTCGTACCACGCCATGAGCTTGACGAAGTGATCGTTGAGCGCGAGGCCGGCCTTGGCATCAAAGATGCTGGTGTGCGGGTCGGTGATGAAGTCGGAGGAGACGACCTCGTCGTCAACGTACTCGACGACGCCGGCCATCGGGCCTTCCGCAGCGGCCTTGACGGCAGCGCAGATCTCATCATACGTCGCAGCCTTCTCGAGGCGGCAGGTCAGGTCGACGATGGACACATCCGCACTCGGGATGCGCATGGAGGTGCCGGTCAGCTTGCCCTGCAGGGCCGGAATAACCTTGCCGACCGCCTTGGCGGCGCCGGTGCTGGTCGGAATAATGTTGCCGTGCACGCCACGGGACAGGCGCCAGTTCTTCTTGGAGAAGCCGTCGACGACCTGCTGGGTAGCCGTGTCGGCATGGACGGTGGTCATGAGGCCCTCGACGATGCCAAAGTTATCGTTGATGATCTTGGCCAGAGGCGCCAGGCAGTTCGTGGTGCAGGAAGCGTTGGACACGATCTTGATGTCCGGGGTATATGCGTCGAGGTTGACACCGCAGACGAACATCGGCGTATCGTCCTTGGACGGACCGGAGAGCACAACGACCTGCGCGCCGGCATCCAGATGATCCTGCGCCTTTTCCTTGGTCAGGAACGCACCGGTGCACTCGAGCACATACTCGACACCCAGCTCGCCCCAGGGCAGGAGCTTCGCGTCACGGTTGTTGAGCAGCGAAACACGCTTGCCGTTGACGATCAGGGCCGGGTTTTCGCCGCCCTCGTAATCGACGGTGCCGTGAAAGCGGCCGTGCACGGAGTCATACTTCACGGTATACGCCAGCTGCTCCGGCGTTTTATCCGGCGCGTTGACGGCGACGACCTCGATATCGTCGGCGCAGATCGCGGCGCGGAACACCAGACGGCCGATGCGGCCAAAGCCATTGATGCCAATTTTAATCATGCTCTATTCCTCCTGTTATATCTGCTGCGCACAGCACGCAGCGCAATTTCTTACGCCTACATTCTATAACAATTCCGCCGAAAGCGCAACCACATTCTTACCGGTGCGGCCAGCTGTGTCGATCATTTGTTACAAAATTTCACTTTTATGTGTGTTAAAACTTGTATCTATTGACGAGTTCTGCTATACTGTTTTTTAATACATCTTAGGGGGGATTGGAAAATGAGCAATACTTTGATCATCGACTCGCTCAACACGCTGTTCTCGATGAGCAACACCGCCGTGCTCGGCGCGCAGGAGCAATTCGTCGCGTTTATGAACCCGGCAGCACAGGAGCTTTTTCGCGGCGACCGCACGAATCACAAGCTCTCCGAGCTGCTGCCGGCGCACATCACAGAAGCCTCGGCCACGGAATTCGTCACGTCGGCAACGATCGAAAAACGCCACGTCATCATCTCCGTGACGTCGTTTGGTGCGTTTCGGCTGTTTTCGCTCGTACCGCAGGATGAAAATGCCCTGCGGGCCGGGGCACAGTTTGCACCGTTTCTGGCGTCGCTCAACGCCTTCCGTGTGCTCACGACGTATTTCTCGGACTACGCCATGCAGCTCAGCGACGTGCGCTTCCGGCGCAACGCCGCCGAACTGACACAGTTTTACTACCGGCTGCTGCGCTTTACGCTCAACGCCTCTACGGCCTCCGGTCTGTATGACGGCACGCTTGCATTCATGCCGCAGCTGTGCGACTTGGGCAAAGAGTGCCGGACGCTGCTTGACAACATCCAGCCGATCACCGACGCCAACGGCATCGTGCTCGAGGTCAGCATCCCGGACGAGCCGATCAACTGCGCGCTCGACACGGCGCTCATCCAGCGGATGCTGCTCAACATCATTGCCAACTGCACGGAGCGCTGCAAGCACGGCGACCGCATCCGCTTTACCGTCGCGCAGGAGGGGGACCACGCCGACATCACCATCCGCGACGACGGCGTGCGCATCCCGCCGGCAAAACTCGGGACGATTTTCATCCCGCTGCGCGTGACCGGTGTGGACTTCTCCGATCTGAGCAGCAACAACTTTGGCCTGACGGTCGCGCTCGGCATTGCAGAAAAGCACAACGGCACCATCCTGCTCGAGAGCAACGAGTGGGGCGGGACCACGTTCCACGTCGTGCTCAGTACGGCGCTGCCGGAAACGAGCCTCTTCCGCGCACCGAAGGTGCCATATGCCCACGCGCAGGATGATCCCATCCTGATCTACCTGTCCGATCAAATGCCGGATCGGGCGCTGTAAGCAATTCCAATATCAAATGGCGTGCCGCCCGAAACCTGTCTCTTATACACATCTGACGCTGCCGAC
>ENA-OZHH01000904-OZHH01000904.1-human-gut-metagenome-genome-assembly--contig:-NODE-904-length-15577-cov-6.827213_pt1 | contig 15577 bp, 13 predicted proteins | sample MGYA00244045_ERZ653684 | MGnify/ENA primary metagenome ERZ653684 (study PRJEB26926, sample SAMN06165264) | human gut metagenome | biome: ENVO:00009003; feature: ENVO:2100002; material: ENVO:00002003... | reverse complement strand
GGCAGCGTCAGATGTGTATAAGAGACAGGTTGTATCGCTGGTACTTCTGTTTTTTACACGTCCGCTCGCCGTTCGCTTTCTGAATAAGGATACACTGAAGACGAACGTGGACCGTGTGGTTGGCATGGAAGGAGTCGTGACGGAAGAAATCTCCAATCTTGCGGGAACCGGAAAGGTTTCGCTTGGAGGAAACATGTGGACTGCGCGTACAGAGAACGAAGGAGGTACGATTCCCGTGGATGCAGTCGTTACGGTGCTCCGTGTGGAAGGCGTCAAGCTGATTGTAAAGGTCAAAGAAAAAGAAGGAGGAAATGAAACATGAGTGGTGGAGGAGTTGCAGGAATTTTATTGATTTTGCTTCTTGTGGTTGCATTGTTTATCGCAGCATCGTGTGTGAAAATTGTACCTCAGGCCAGTGCTTACGTGGTAGAGAGCCTTGGAAAATACAAGGACACCTGGGCAACCGGTCTTCATTTCAAGGTTCCGTTTATCGAGCGTGTAGCGATTCGCGTGAATCTGAAAGAGCAGGTGGTGGATTTCCCGCCGCAGCCGGTTATCACAAAAGATAATGTTACGATGCAGATTGATACCGTTGTATTCTTCCAGATTACCGATCCGAAGCTGTTCGCTTACGGCGTTGTCAATCCGCTGATGGCGATTGAAAATCTGACCGCAACAACACTTCGAAACATCATCGGAGATCTGGAGCTCGATGAAACGCTGACATCCCGTGAGATCATCAACACAAAGATGCAGGCTGCGCTTGATATCGCGACCGATCCGTGGGGTATTAAAGTAAACCGTGTCGAGCTGAAAAACATTATGCCTCCGGCAGCCATCCAGGATGCAATGGAGAAACAGATGAAGGCAGAGCGTGAACGCCGTGAAGCAATCCTGATTGCCGAAGGAGAGAAAAAATCGACCATCCTTGTTGCCGAAGGTAAAAAACAGTCGGCCATCCTCGATGCAGAGGCTGAAAAACAGGCGGCGATTCTTCGTGCAGAGGCAGAAAAAGAGAAACGAATCCGTGAGGCAGAAGGCCAGGCAGAGGCAATCCTCAAAGTACAGCAGGCAAATGCCGATGGAATTCGTTTCCTGAAAGAAGCAGGAGCCGATGAGGCTGTTCTTACCATGAAAAGTCTGGAAGCATTTGCAAAAGCTGCTGATGGAAAAGCAACGAAGATCATCATCCCGTCAGAGATCCAGAGCATTGCAGGTCTGGTAAAATCTGTTACAGAGATTGGCGCAGATGATAAAAAAGAAGAAAAGTAGACAAAAGACATAAGATAAAAGTCAAAGAATAAAAGCGAGGTACAAAACAATGGATTTAAAAGGCAGAAATTTCCTGACGCTGAAAGATTTCACACCGGAAGAGATCACATATCTGCTTGATCTTTCCGCAGAATTAAAAGAAAAAAAGAAAAAAGGAATTCCGGTTGATAAATACAGAGGAATGAATGTGGCATTGATCTTTGAAAAGACCAGTACCAGAACCCGCTGTTCTTTCGAAGTAGCTGCTCACGATATGGGTATGGGAACGACTTACCTTGATCCTTCAGGTTCACAGATCGGGAAGAAAGAAAGTATCGAAGATACAGCAAGAGTTCTCGGAAGAATGTTTGATGGAATCGAGTATCGTGGATTTGGACAGGAGATTGTGGAGGAACTGGCCAAATATGCAGGTGTTCCGGTATGGAACGGACTGACGAATGAGTATCATCCGACACAGATGCTGGCGGATATGCTGACGATCCGTGAACATTTCGGACATCTGAAAGGTATCAAACTGGTATACATGGGTGATGCAAGATACAATATGGGCAATTCCCTGATGATCGCATGTGCCAAATTAGGTATGCATTTTGTGGCATGTACGTCTAAGAACTATTTCCCGAATGAGGAACTGGTAGAGACTTGCAAAGGATATGCAAAAGAGACAGGAGCAACCATCACACTGACAGAAGATATCGAAAGCGGAACCAAAGATGCAGACGTTATCTGTACGGATGTATGGGTATCCATGGGTGAGCCGGACGAAGTATGGACCGAGCGTATCAAGGAATTGTCCCCTTATCAGGTGAATAAAGCGGTGATGGATAATGCCGGTGAGCAGGCGATCTTTATGCATTGTCTCCCCGCATTCCATGATCTGAAGACCAAGATCGGTGCCCAGATGGGTGAGCGTTTCGGCATCACCGAGATGGAAGTCACCGACGAAGTATTTGAATCCGGACAGTCTCTGGTATTTGAAGAGGCAGAAAATCGTATGCACACAATCAAGGCAGTGATGGCGGCAACTTTATGAGTATGAAAGCAAAGATATTGGAGCTCCTGCGGGAAAAGGAGACTTACGTCTCCGGACAGGAACTCTGTGAGCAGTTCGGAGTATCACGGACTGCCGTATGGAAAGCAATCGGACAACTGAAGAAAGAAGGCTATGTCATCGAGGCGGTACAGAACAAGGGGTACCACCTGGTGGATCAGGCGGAGGAGGTCTATAACCAGGCCGATATCCAAAGCAGACTGAAGACAAAGTGGGTGGGACATCCCTTACTGTTTTTCGACAGCATTGATTCTACCAATATCCGTGCCAAGCTGGAAGCGGAACAGGGAGCAGAGAGCGGATTGCTGGTCGTAGCGGATCAGCAGACTGCCGGACGGGGCCGCAGAGGCCGCGGCTGGGAGAGCCCTTCGGGAAGCAATATTTACTATACGTTAATGCTCAAACCGGATTTCAATGCGGACTGCGCACCGATGTTAACGTTAGTCATGGCACTGGCGGTGGCTAAGGGTATTCGGCAGACTCTCGGACGCGGCAGTGAAGAAGGTGCGGCAAAGGTAGGCATCAAGTGGCCCAATGATATTGTGGTGGATGGAAAAAAAGTCTGTGGTATCCTCACGGAGATGAGCATGGAACAGGCTTATATCCATCACATTGTCATCGGCGTGGGCATCAATGTGCGCAGGCAGGAATTCCCGGAGGAGATCCGGGACCGGGCAGCAGCCATCGAGGAACAGTGCGGATTCCGGATCTCCCGCAGCCAGCTGATCGCGGACATCATGGAAGCTTTTGAGGAGGATTATGAGATCTTCTTACAGACCCATGATCTGAAAGGGCTCAGAGACTCCTATGCGAAGCTCCTGGTGAACCGGGACAGAGAAGTCTGCGTGCTGGATCCCAAGGGAGAATTCCGCGGTACCGCACGGGGAATCAACGACCAGGGCGAGCTTCTCGTAGAGAGACAGGACGGCAGCATAGAGGAAGTCTATGCCGGAGAGGTGTCTGTGCGTGGGGTATACGGCTACGTGTAGCATCTGAGGCAGCGGAGCGTGATGCACCATGAACCAGAAGCAGATTTAGAATAAAAATAACAGGATAGAAAATTATGGACGAGAACAAAATTGTACTCTGCGGCGCCAATGCCTATGAGAAAAAATATTACTTTAACGAAGAACAATTCAAAATGATTCCCGAATCCATCAAGGAAGAACTGCACATCATCTGCGTGCTGTTCACTGAGGAAGTGGGAGGCGTGTTTACCATCGCCTTTGAAGAGGACGGCAACGTGGTCATGGAGACTAACGCGGATGACGATGACATCTATTACGATGAGGTCTCATCCGGACTGCTGATCGCTGAGATCCGTCGGAGCAGACAGGAGCTTTTCGAATCCTTAAGTCTGTATTACCGTGTATTTATCAAAAAAGAAGATGTTTCGGAACTGTTGGATGAGGAGGACGGCGAATGATATTTGTCATAGACGTAGGTAATACCAATATGACCATGGGTGTCTTTTGTGGGGAAAAACTGGCAGCTACTTTCCGGATCATGACAAAGACTCCCAGAACTTCCGATGAATACGGGATCATGATCACGCAGTTATTGAAAAATAACGGAATTGAGATCTCGGATATCGAGGGAGCCATCATCGCCAGCGTCGTGCCGGATGTGATGCATTCCCTGACCAGTTCTATCATCCGCTATCTGCATACGAAGCCTCTCATCGTAGGGCCCGGAGTCAAAAGCGGTATTAAGGTTGCTACAGAGGATCCCAGAGGTATCGGTGCGGACCGTATCGTCGATGCGGTGGCAGCCTATGTGAAATACGGCGGACCTGTGCTGGTACTGGATTTCGGTACTGCCACCACGTATGACCTGATCACGGCGGACGGAAGATTTACCGCAGGTATCACAGCTCCCGGCATCCGCATCAGTTCCGAGGCCTTATGGAAAGAGACGGCGAAGCTGCCGAATATCGAGATCCGCAAGCCGAAGACTATTCTGGCACAGGAGACCATTACCAGTATGCAGGCCGGTCTGATGTATGGTCAGATCGGACAGACGGAATACATCATCCGCAAGGTAAAGGAAGAGAGCGGTCTTGCCAATCTGAAGGTGGTAGCCACCGGGGGATTGGGACGTGCCATCGCAGACGAGACCGACAGCATTGATATCTATGACAGCTCTCTGACGCTGGATGGACTGCGGATCATCTACGACAAGAACCGAAAGTAGTATCCGGGAAATAAATTAGGATACCGGACCACGGAGAGATTATGAAGAAATTACAGATTGGCAATGTGACCCTGGATAATCCCATCATCCTGGCACCTATGGCAGGCGTATCCGACCTGCCATTTCGTCTGCTCTGCAGAGAAATGGGAGCAGCATTGGTGTGCATGGAGATGGTGAGTGCCAAGGCAATCTATTATAACAATAAAAATACTGACAGCCTTATGGAGATCCATCCCGACGAGGTGCCTGCTTCCTTGCAGCTGTTCGGTTCTGATCCGCAGATTCTTGCGGAGATGGCAAAACGCATCGAGGAGCGTCCTTTTTCCATTCTGGACCTGAACATGGGATGCCCGGTACCAAAGGTAGTGAATAATGGCGAGGGCTCCGCACTGATGAAGGATCCGAAGCTGGTGGAGCAGATCCTGACGGCGTTAGTCAGAGCCATCGACAAGCCGGTGACCGTGAAGATCCGGAAGGGGTTTGATGATGACCATGTCAATGCCGTGGAGATCGCGAAGATCGCGGAAGCCTGCGGTGTGGCAGCGGTAGCGGTGCATGGACGGACCAGAGCCCAGTATTACAGCGGACAGGCAGACTGGGACATCATCGCACAGGTGAAGGATGCGGTGAAGATTCCCGTCATTGGTAACGGCGATGTGGACAGCCCCGAGAAGGCGAAAGCCATTATGGAGCAGACCGGCTGTGACGGCGTCATGATCGGCCGGGCGGCAGAGGGCAATCCCTGGATCTTCCGGGAAGTGGTATCCTACCTTACAGACGGCACGATCCCCGCGAGACCCACGAACAGGGAGAAGCGGGAACTGATCCTGCGCCATGCGGCATTGCAGCTGGAATACAAGGGCGAATATACCGGCGTCCGGGAGATGCGCAAGCATCTGTCCTGGTATACCGTAGGAATGCCCCATTCCGCCCATTTCCGCCAGGCCATCAACACCATGGAGAAAATGGACGAGCTCATCCGGGGCGTGCATGACATATTCCCGGATGAAGAGTAGTGCCGGGAGCCCGGTGTACAGCAGTGTCTGCGGAAGGCTGTATAGAATATGGCTTTGTATGATGCAGCACTGTGCATATAATCGGGCCGGTTGCATACACTGTAGCATGGACACTATTTTGTATCTCTATCCGGTGAGACAAACCGTGGAACAGAGGGCACAGGCAGCGGTATGTAAGTCACAGCCTGTGCAGAAGGGAAACGCTCCCCGGGGAAAACTTTTTAAAATATTCCATGCACTGTGGAAAACTGCAAAAACGCAGAAAACTACGGAGGCGGTGACTGTTCGCCGGACGGAATATCTATTCCGGGATTACCGTCTGGTCAGGGCGGCAGTGACGGGAGCGGATGGCACGGAACAGAAACAGACGGAGCAAATTCTCCGGGAACAATTGCGGGAACTGACAGAGGATCCGGACCACACATACATTGTGTGCCGAGAACCCCTGTCTTTTTATTACGGAAGGGAATTCCGGGAATACCGGCAGCAGAACTGGGTGGAACATCTGCTGCGGTACGGAGAGGATGCGGTGGGACATCCGCTGTGGCCGGATGTGATCGTGCTGGGGAAGAATCCCTTTCTGCCCTACATGCTGCTGCGGTATGTGGCGGCACTGCGCAGCGTGAAATGGTACCTCACGGACAGAGAATATCGGGAGGAGGAAGACGAACTGACCTGGGAACTGGAAGACGAATACGGGCTGATCCCGGAGATCCGTCTGTTACCGGAAGCAGCAGATTACGACAGGGTGCGGCTGGAGGCGACGGCGCCCTGCGTGGTGCTGGATTTTTGCGACAGCGATAAAGTCTACGGCGGCGGGCTGGCAGCGGGCAGCATCTGGCTGGATTTTCCGGCATCGGAGGAAAAGGAACGCCGTGTCACGTCCGGATGTCCGCAGATCCGTTATTTTTCCATGAAAAAAGAGTGGAAAGACCCGCGAAAAGCCTTGGAATACCTTGACACCATCAGTAAAAATGGGTATAATAACTCGGTTGATTAGGCTAGTATAGTTGCCGGGAGTGTCGGTAGCGCAAAATATAGAAAACAGGAAGGTGCGGTATCATGCAGGAAAAGAAAAACATTTTGACCTACGAAGGCCTCAGAAAATATGAGGATGAGTTACATGATCTGAAAGTGGTAAAACGTCAGGAAGTTGCCCAGAAGATCAAGGAAGCAAGAGAGCAGGGAGACCTGTCCGAGAACGCTGAGTACGATGCAGCGAAGGATGAGCAGAGAGACATCGAAGCCCGTATCGAAGAGCTGGAGAAGATCCTGAAGAACGCAGAAGTCGTAGTCGAGGATGAAGTAGATCTGGATAAGATCAACATCGGCTGCCAGGTCAAGATCCTGGATATTGAATACAGCGAAGAGCTGGATTACAAGATCGTAGGTTCCACCGAGGCGAACAGCTTAAAGGGCAAGATCTCCAACGAGAGCCCCGTAGGTAAGGCACTGATCGGCCATAAGGTCGGCGATACCGTAGAAGTAGAGACACCCGCAGGTGTATTCTCATATAAGATTTTGGAGATCCAGAGAAGTAACGTTGAGTAAGTAAGACAGAGTAAGGAGTGGAAAAAAGTGGCAGATACACAGAACACAAATGTACAGGAGCAGGATATTCATCAGCTGCTTAAGGTAAAGCGCGAGAAGCTGGCTAACCTGCAGCAGGCAGGCAAGGATCCTTTTCAGATCACCAAATATGATGTGACCCATCACAGCACCGATATCAAGAATAATTTCGAAGAACTGGAAGGCAAGACCGTCCGTATCGCCGGACGTGTAATGTCCAAACGTGTCATGGGTAAGGCATCCTTCTGTAATGTACAGGATCTGCCCGGCAACATCCAGGTATATGTAGCAAGAGACAGCATCGGAGAAGAGTCCTATGCGGATTTCAAAAAGTATGATGTGGGCGATATCGTAGGTATCGAGGGTGAAGTCTTCAAGACCAAGACCGGCGAGATCTCCGTACATGCATCCCAGGTAACACTGCTGTCCAAGAGCTTACAGATCCTGCCTGAGAAGTTCCATGGCCTGACCAATACCGATATCCGTTATCGTCAGCGTTATACCGACCTGATCATGAATCAGGATGTTAAGGATACTTTCGTAAAGCGTTCTAAGATCATCAGCGCCATCCGCCGTTATCTGGACGGACAGGGCTTCCTGGAAGTAGAGACCCCCATGCTGGTATCCAATGCCGGCGGTGCGGCAGCAAGACCTTTCGAGACCCATTACAATGCGCTGGATGAGGACGTGAAGCTGCGTATCTCCCTGGAGCTGTACCTGAAGAGACTGATCGTCGGTGGCATGGAGCGTGTCTTCGAGATCGGCCGTGTATTCCGTAACGAAGGTCTGGACACCAGACACAATCCGGAATTCACACTGATGGAGCTGTACCAGGCATACACCGACTATTACGGAATGATGGATCTGACTGAGAACATGTTCCGCTATGTGGCACAGGAAGTATGCGGTACTACCGTGATCCCTTATGCAGAAGAGACCATCGACCTGGGCAAGCCTTTCGAGAGACTGACCATGGTAGATGCTGTCAAGAAATACGCAGGCGTTGACTTCGACCAGATTCCCGATACCGCTGCTGCGAAGAAACTGGCAGACGAGAAGGGTGTACACTACGAAGAGCGTCATGCCAAGGGCGATATCCTGAACCTGTTCTTCGAGGAGTTCGTAGAAGAGCATCTGATCCAGCCCGTATTCATCATGGATCATCCGGTAGAGATCTCTCCTCTGACCAAGAGAAAGCCGGACAAGCCTGATTATGTAGAGCGTTTCGAGCTGTTCATCTACGGACGTGAAATGTGTAATGCTTATTCCGAGTTAAATGACCCTATCGACCAGAGAGAGCGTTTCAAGGCGCAGGAAGCTGCACTGGCAGCAGGCGATGAGGAAGCCAATACGACCGATGAAGATTTCATGAACGCACTGGAGATCGGTATGCCTCCTACCGGCGGTATCGGTTACGGTATCGACCGTCTGGTAATGCTGCTGACCAACTCTCCTGCGATCCGTGATGTTCTGCTGTTCCCCACAATGAAGACCCTGGAACCAAAGCGGGCTGAAAACAAAGCCGAAAAAGCAGCGGTAAATGGTTCTGCAGAGGATGCAACCGTGTCCGCTCCAAGCGTACAGATTGATCTTTCCAAGGTGAAAATCGAGCCTTTGTTTGCAGATGATGTAGACTTTGAGACATTCAGCAAGTCTGATTTCAGAGTGGTTAAGATCGAAGCCTGTGAGGCAGTGCCGAAGTCCAAGAAGCTCCTGAAATTCACACTGAATGACGGAACAGACCGGAAACGCACCATTTTAAGCGGTATTCACGAGTATTACGAGCCGGAAGAGCTGGTTGGTAAGACCTGTGTGGCAATCACAAACCTGCCGCCGAGAAAGATGATGGGTATTGATTCCGAGGGTATGCTGATTTCCGCAGTGTACGAGTATGACGGACGGGAAGGCTTAAATCTTTTGATGCTGGATGACAGTATTCCGGCAGGAGCAAAGCTGTACTAAAGAGGTCATTTACTACAAAAAATCGCGTTACTACAACTTTTCTACAACTTTTGCGCGAGACCCTACGAAACCGGATGAAGCAATATGAAAGGCGGATCTGCTTATAAAATGCAGATTCGCCTTTCTTTTTACATCAGCTTCATGTTCACACTAATGTTTTTTGCCTTCTCCTGCATATTCTCTTGTGTAATATGGGTGTAGATGTCCATTGTAGTAGAGAAATCGGCATGCCCCATGACTTGCTGAATGAATTTAACATCGTTGGTGCTTTCGCAGAGCCGGGTACAGAAGGTGTGCCGCAAGTTGTGAACACTAAAATGAGGGAGCAAATCCGGTTCACGGTCTTCCAGTTCAGCCTGATCCATTTCCTCCATGTTGTAAGTTACGCTGATTCTCTCAATCGCCCGATTGATATTGTGGGCGCTCATGAATGAGCCGGTTCGGTTGCGGAAAACAAAACCGTGAACTCCTCCTAACACCAGTTGATCGTCTGGATACAATGCGTCGATGGTTTCAATCTGGAGGCGAAGCTGCTCGGCCACCTCTGGATAGAGGATAGGGATAATTCGTGTACCGCTCTCAGTTTTGGGAGTGGTAATGTGAAATCCGGCTTTTCCGTCAATGACCCGGTAGATTAAGTTGTGGTTGACCGAGATTGTGTTTTCGCTCAAGTTAATATCGCTTTTGGTAATGCCGGTACATTCTGCTACACGCATTCCTGTTCCAAGGAGCACAGTCATGATGGGGAGCCAATGGCTGTATGTAGGGGACTTGGCAATAAAACGCAGGAAATTCTGCTGTTGCGTTTTAGTGAGTGCGATCCGCCGTTTAGGCTTTGGAGCGCTGCCATCCGTCTTGAGCTTGCGGTAAATGCCCTTGCTGGGATTTTTGCGGATGTAATCGTCGTCCACGGCCATTTCAAGCGTAGGGTGAACAATGGTGTTGATGCTCTCCAGTGAGTTGATAGCAAAGCCGTGTTTCAGCAGTTTGGTATAAAACGCGAGAATATCACTTCTGTGGATTTGTGGCAGAGGCATGTTAGCGAAAGGCTCTTCTTTCACATAGAAGTCCCACAGGTAAAGATAATTTGCTCTGGTAGAGGGCTTCAGTTTGATGTTGTTATTCATGTAGACCTTGAACATATCATTCAGGGTAAGCTTCATGGCTTCCTGAGTACGGATGCCATCATCCTTATCTTTGTTGATCTGCTTTTCTTTGACACGAAGACTTGCGAGATCGGAGTCGTAAAGATATTTCTTTTTAGTGCCTAATTTGTAGACATACATATAGCTGCCATCTGCCCGTTGTGTTTCTCCGGGCCGAAGATTTCGTCCTTTGTTGTCTTTTCTCACTTTTGCCATTACTGGTACCTCCTGATTATAAAAGTGTAGTGCGCCTTACTGGCATGGTTATTTAGCCGGAAATATCATAAAGATATTCTTTGATACGCTGGACACTCCATAGGACACGGGTGTTCATGGTAATGCGTGCATTGGCAAGATCCCCAATCTGTACTGCAGTGTGCCTTCCACAGCACAACAGTTTGCAAAGGGTATCGGTATCAACAGCCAAGCACTGCTCCGGCGGTAGGTCATTCGGTTTTCTTTTCTCCATAATCGTCCTCCTTTTTTCGATTACAATGATCCCTTACGATTTGTAGAAGAAGGTTTTCAACAAAAACAATGAAAACGGTCTTGAGGTCAGGAGGTATTGAAAAACAAAAGAACTCTAATGGGGCCATTTCCTACGCCAGAACGGTTCTGCCGTGTATTTCAGGCTGCTGCTGTGCAGCACTTCGATTATGGGCGCGCTTCTGTGGTCATCGCACACTGTCCAGAATTCCTGTATAACTCCCCATAGAGGTTATGAACTTGTCAAGGTACTAAAAGAGCGTAGGGATCATCCGGTATTACCAAATGATCCGATACATCCTATAAATAGGCGGGGAAGAAAGAACTTCTGCAAAGAGGAAAGAAAATTTAAAGAAAATCCAAAATCAATATATAGAATGTTTGAATTGACAAGCACTATATATTATGTTAGAATTGCAATGTAATTGATTTTTGTGCGTTGCCCGTCAGGGTACACAGGCTTTAGGGCTTGTGTTGCGGAGTAATGACTGCATTGCACACGCTGTTAATTTTGTACTTGTGTCAGTAGTATCACTGCGCCTTTTCAGGCCGGTATATTGCTGGCTTTTTTTATTTTACGGGATTTACCCACCATTGCGAGAATGACATCGGTTCATAGGCAACTATGGACGCCAGGCTTTATGCCGTCTGTCATTCTCGCTTTTTTATTGCCTGTAAGCCTGAAAGGGCTTTAAGGATAAATCAAAACTGAGAAAGGCAGGTCATGTACATGAATGTGAAGCAGAAAAGAAAGCAGAATGGTCGGCGGGTCAAGCCGGCACACTCCACGGACTGGAAGATGAAGAGACAGGCAGTATCTTCGCTCCGGCCCCAAAATGTTGCACCAATGGCGAGGGCAGTTATTTTGCCCCGAAGATCACGAAGGGGGATTTGATATGTCTGGCAGCAATAGTGCTGAACGAAAGCGGCATGAACCGCTGGTGCTGGTAGAAACGGCAGATATTTCAGAAGAAGACTGGCTGGATTACCGGCGCCGTGGAATCGGCGGCAGCGATGTATCGGCGATTTTTGGCACTTCTCCATTCCGGACAGCCAGGGATCTGTACTACGACAAACTGAACATAGCGTCAGTGGAAGATGATGAGGGCAACTGGGTTGCCATGGAAATGGGGCATTTGCTGGAGCCTCTGGTAGCAAAGATATTCGAGCGGAAAACCGGATATCGGGTCTACCAAATCAAAAAGATGTTCCAGCACCCACAGTATCCTTGGATGCTGGCTGATGTGGACTACTTTGTGGAACTGCCGGATGGCACCACAGCGATCCTTGAGATCAAGACCACAAACTATAATGCCAGAGATAACTGGTGGATGAATGGGAAGGAGACTGTTCCAGTCTACTATGAATCTCAGGGGCGTCATTATATGGCAGTAACGGATCTTGACCGATGTTTCTTTTGCTGCCTGTATGGTAACAACGAGGAGGAAGTTATTATCCGGGAGGTCAAGCGTGATTTCGAGTATGAGGCTGAGATGGTCTTTTTGGAGCAGTATTTCTGGGAAAACCATGTGCAGCGCCATGTGCCGCCGCCCTATACAGAAAGTGGGGCCTTGATTATTGAGAGCGCACGCAAACACTTTGGCCCGGCAGATAAAAATGCCCCGGCCGTTGCACTCGACCTGGATATGACTGCAAAACTCATGCAGTATTTGCGGCTTCTGGATGAAAAGAAAAATGCAGAGGTGTACTCCAAAGAAATCGACAAGGATATTCAGCGTCTGAAGGCGCTGTTGATTGCGGAAATGGGTACCAGCTGCACTGCAGTCTGTGAGCAGGAGGGAGTGAACTATACGGTTACCTATACCCCTGTTCGCAAGTCCATCATCGACAAGGATAACCTGCTTCGGTTGAAACTGGAGCATCCGGATATTTACGAGCAGTTTGTTACAGTATCCGAATCCAGACGGTTCAGTGTTAGAGCCTCGATTATGGAGGCCGCTTAGTGAGGTGAAAAAGGATGAATTGTATTGGTACCTACGACGGGACGATTTTTTATAATCCTGCCAATAAGTTTTGTATCATCAGTGTAAAAACCGCAGACCAGAGTGTGCCAGCTGAGGCCAGGTCAAACAGGCGGTACAAAGACCATTTGATTCGCTTTACAGCTGTGGGGTATGAGATTCCACGGACAGATGCGGTAGAGTTGGAACTGGATGGTGAATGGGCAAAAGGCAAGTATGGTGTCCAGCTCCAGGTGGAGCAGTGGCGTGAAATTGTGCCCAGAACAAAAAACGGCGTAGAGGGCTACCTTGCCTCCGGGCTTATCAAAGGGATTGGTCCCAAAACTGCCGCAGACATTGTGGAGCGGTTCGGTGTGGACACATTGGATATTCTGGAACACCAGCCGGAGCGGCTGTTGGAGATCCGGGGCATTACGGAAAATAAATTGGAGGACATCAAAGCTTCTTATGCAGAAAACCGTATGCTCCAAGGAATTATGACCTTGCTGGCACCGTTTAAGATTACTCCCAAGACGGCATTGAAAATATATCAATATTTCGGCCCGACCAGCGTAGAGATTTTGGAAAAGAGCCCATTTGAGCTTTGCCAGATCTCCGGCTTTGGATTTCGGCGGGTAGATGCAATCGTACAAAAGAGCGGGGGTGATCTCCATGACCCTATGCGTATCAAAGGGGCTGTCTTTTGTGCGTTAGATGAAGGCAAGAGTAAACGAGGCCATCTGTACATCAGTTCTGAAGAACTGGAGAAATCAGCGCTGAAACTGCTCAATGAGAAGATACCTGTACCGGAGCTTCGCCTGCATCAGCAGGAAGTCAGGGATATGATGCAGGAAATGATCCTGAATGGAGCAATCGTTTCCGTGAAGGATAATATCTATCTTCCCAGAGTGTTTGCCCAAGAGGACGAAACGGCGCGCCGGATCGCCCAGCGTCTGGTCACCCAGATGCCAGTAGAGCATATTGCGCCGGTGCTGGAACAGGTCAAGGTTGAAATGGGACTGCGCCTGTCTGCACAGCAGGAGGCTGCGGTCTATGCAGCATTTAGGCATGGCTTGTCAGTGATTACGGGTTCTCCTGGTACTGGTAAAACAACAGTGCTGCGGACGATACTTGAGGTTTACCGGCGGCTGCACCCTGATGGCAAAATTGCTCTTATGGCGCCTACCGGTCGGGCAAGCCGCAGGATGTCGGAGAGTACCGGCTTTGAGGATGCCCGAACATTACACAGTGGTCTGGGACTGACCAGTGAAGAGGATGAGGGTAGCCGGAACAGAAAGTCAGAGCCACTGTCGGCCGATTTAATCATTGTGGATGAGTTTTCCATGGTGGATATGTGGCTTGCCGAGAAATTCTTTGAGCGCATGAAGGCAAATGCCAGAATCGTACTGGTAGGCGACCCAGATCAGCTTCCGAGCGTAGGAGCCGGAAATGTGTTTCGTGAGATCATCGAGACCCAAATCGTCCCGGTAACGGTGCTGGATCAGATTTTCCGTCAGTCGAAGGACAGTCTGATTGCCTATAACGCCAAATTTATCAACGAGGGCAATACCAAACTGTTTTATGGACCGGACTTTGTTTTCGTGTCTGGTGATAGTCAGGAAGACACCGCTGAAAAGATTACAGAACGGTATTGTTTGGAGATACAGGAGAGTGGCATTGAGAATGTGCAGATTCTTTCACCTTTCCGTTCAGAAGGCGCCGCGTCGTCGGAACAGCTGAATGAGACCATTCGTGAATTGGTCAACCCATTCCGCTCTGCGGAGGAAGAAATCAAGTTTGGCCCCAGGATATTCCGGGTCAATGACCGCATCATGCAGACCAAGAACACAGAAAAGGTCTCTAATGGAGATCTGGGCTTCATCCGGTATATTAAGGACACTGACCAGGGTAAAAAAATCGGCATGGATTTTGGCGCTGGCAGAACACTGGAATACGGCGTAGATGATTTGAGCAATGTGGATCTGGCTTATGCTACTACGATCCACAAGGCTATGGGCTCTGAGTATGAGACCGTTATTATGCCGCTGCTCAAAGCGCACACCATCATGATGTACCGTAATCTGCTCTACACCGGAATCACGCGTGCCAAAAAGCGGGTGGTTCTGATTGGGCAGAAACAGGTATTGTTTATGGCAATCCATCGTAATGAGATCGGCAAGCGGAATACGCTGCTGGGTATGCGTATTCAGATGTATTTCAAAGCCTACGCAAAGAAAGCCGGTATCCCCATTCCGGCTGCGTTGGAAGAACAATTAAAGAACGCAAGTTAAAAAAGAGAGGTCAGATGCAGAAATAGCACTTGGCGTCTCCTATTTTTATGTCAGAAAGGAGTTTCCAACATGAACGAAAAAAGTAATCCGATGCCTATGATGTACAAAACAATTCCGGCAGTGGCAGAACTGAACAAGGTGCCGGGCTTTGACCCGCTCAAATTTCTGCGCCATAAGGTGTCCAGAAAGACAAATGAGGAAATGCTGCAGTTGGAATTGCCTTATCAGAAACTGTGGTTCCGTCTGCGCCACCCCCAGGGCCGCATGAAACTGACTACCCTGCGGATCACGGAACAGCTTGCGATTATGGAGGCCAGAGTCTATCTGGACCGCAGTGATGCAGAGCCCATCAGCAGTTACATCTCGCAGCATAGTGCAGAAGAAGGTACTGACTATGTACAGGCTGCCCAGGATGAGGCATTGAGTGCTGCGCTGTCGGATGCCGGTTTCGGTCTGCAGTTTGCCGATGTTGCTGTTGACAGTACGGGCAAGGTGTTTGGAAGCAGTATTCCGCTTTCCGGGACGGCTCCTATCCGGCAACCGATGCCAAATGCGGCGCAGAGGCCCGTAGAAGCCCCTGGAGCTGTCTCTTATACACATCTCCGAGCCCACGAGACTACGCTGCATCTCG
>ENA-OZHH01000901-OZHH01000901.1-human-gut-metagenome-genome-assembly--contig:-NODE-901-length-15625-cov-8.015992_pt1 | contig 15625 bp, 10 predicted proteins | sample MGYA00244045_ERZ653684 | MGnify/ENA primary metagenome ERZ653684 (study PRJEB26926, sample SAMN06165264) | human gut metagenome | biome: ENVO:00009003; feature: ENVO:2100002; material: ENVO:00002003... | reverse complement strand
GCCACAACATCCTGATGATCGGGCCTCCCGGAAGCGGGAAGTCCATGATGGCCCGCCGCCTGCCCGGCATTCTGCCGCCGCTGACCCTTGAGGAAAGTCTGGAAACAACCAAGATCCATTCCGTAGCCGGAACACTGGGAAAAGATACCCCGCTCATCACCGTGCGTCCCTTCCGGAGCCCGCATCACACCATCTCACAGGTGGCCATGACAGGAGGAGGTGCCAGCCCGCAGCCCGGCGAGGTGAGCCTGGCCACGGGCGGTGTGCTCTTTCTCGACGAGCTGCCCGAATTCAGCCGCAGTGTGCTTGAGGTGCTCCGCCAGCCGCTCGAAGACCGCCACATCACCGTGTCGCGCGCCCGCTACACCGTTGACTATCCGGCCGGCTTCATGCTGGTGGCCTCCATGAATCCCTGCCCGTGCGGGTATCACAATCATCCGACACGCCCCTGCGTGTGTACACCGGGACAGGTGCAGCGCTATCTCAGCCGCATCTCCGGGCCGCTTCTCGACCGCATTGACATGCAGGTGGAAATCACCCCTCTCCCCTTCGAAAAGATGTCCGACGCCCGTCCTTCCGAACCGAGTGCCGTCATCCGGGAGCGCGTGGTCCGTGCCCGCCGGCTGCAGGAAGAGCGGTTTGCCGCCCATCCGGGAATTCATTGCAACGCCCGGATGACCTCCCGCCTGCTGGCCCGCTATGCCCGTCCGGACGAAGCCGGCCTGCGCCTGCTGCAGACTGCCATGGAGCGGCTCAGCCTCTCGGCACGCGCCTACGACCGCATCCTGAAGGTAGCGCGCACCATTGCCGATCTGGAAGGAAGTCCTTCCATCCTGCCCTCCCATCTGGCCGAAGCCATCGGCTACCGGGGCCTCGACCGTGCCGGCTGGGCAGGATGATCCGTCATTCCACCTGCCGTCCGTCGAAGAAACGGATCGTGCGCGAAGTCTGGCGTGCCTGTTCCTCGTTGTGCGTCACCATGACGATGGTCCGTCCGTCTTCCCGGTTCAGCCGGTGGAGGATATCCATCACTTCCGCCCCCATCCGGGAATCCAGGTTACCCGTCGGCTCGTCGGCCAGCAGGATCTCCGGATTGCCGATGATGGCACGCGCGATGGCCACACGCTGGCACTGCCCGCCCGAAAGCTGGCCGGGGAAATGGCGCATGCGGTGGCTCAGTCCCACCCGTTCGAGCACTTCCTGCGCCAGACGGAGGCGTTCCGACGATCCCGTTCCGCGGTAGAGCAGAGGAAGCTGCACATTGTCGATCACATTCAGCGAGCCGATCAGATGGAACGACTGGAAGACAAACCCCAGCGTCCGGTTGCGGAACTCTGCCAGCCGGCGGTCGCCCATAGCAGGGGTGATCATATTCCCGTTCAGCTCCAGCGTTCCGCTCGTCGGAGCATCCAGCAGGCCGATGATGTTCAGCAGCGTCGACTTGCCGCAGCCCGAAGGCCCCATCACGCTGAGAAATTCTCCCTTTTCCACTTCCAGGTTCACATTCTCCAGAGCCTGGGTTTCAATCTCATTCACCCGGTAGATCTTATTGATCCCGGTCAGTCTGATTATTGCCATATTGCATTCGTTTTTTAACTTGTTCATACCATACTTATTCATCACGCAGTGCGTCGGCCGGTTCCTCGCGGGCGATACGGCTCACGGGGATCAGCGTGCTGACGAGGGAAACCGCTGCCAGCAGGACGTATACGACACCGCTCACCACCAGGAAATGGGCCAGCGGACGGTTCTGCCAATAGAAGGTGTCGTTCCCTTCCAGACTGCCGGAAGTCACGACATACTGTGCCACTGCCACAAGGCCGATCAGGAAGGCCACCGTAACCAGCAGCCAGGCTTCAACCAGAAAACGCTTCCGCACGTCACGTTTCGTCGCACCCAGACTGCGCATCAGGCCGATCTCCCCACGGCGGGCATCGCAGCGCACCCAGAAAGTGCCGGTCATGCCCAGGAAGATGCAGAGCAGGGCGAATCCGGCCAGAGCATACTGCACACGCAGCTTGTTCAGTGTACCGCTATTTTCCAGCTCGTTCCGGATCTGCCGGTTGAACGAAACCAGTTCCGGATAGCAGAAATTGCCGATCTGAAGCTGCGGAACCACTTCCTCGCGGAACCGCTTCTCGAAGGCCCGGGCATCCACGCCGTCCTTCAGCCGGAAAACGATGCGCCATCTCCACTGAATATAGGGTTCGGCCTCAATTCTGGATTTCAGAAAGACAACCAGCGGAAAGGGCTGCTCGTAATCGCGGTGCTTGAACTCACCGAACACGCCGGCTACTTCAAACGGCTTGCCGCTCATGAAGAATTTCTTTCCCCGGACATCCGTTGTTCCGTAAAAGCGGCGGGCCAGTGTGGCCGAAACAAACACCTTGTCGCCATCCAGACAGTCGGCCGGAATCTCAAGATCCCGCCCGGTAACAGCATCACGCATGCCGTAGGTGCGGAACAGGTTGCCGCCTTCGCGGGCATAAAACTCATAATACTGAGCCGACAGCTTCCGTGTCTGTGCGTTGTCGAGCGTGTCCGTGGCAATGGTATTGCCGCTCCAGGAAGGACAGTTGGGGAACGAATAAGGCGTCACGAGAGTCAGATCCGCCACTTCCGGACACCGGCGGATCAGACCGGCAATATGCAGGAGATTGTCCCGCTGGGCGGTGTCGGTCACCTCTTTCCGGTAACGCACATCGTTGGATTCATAGGCCTCAAGTTCGAGCACATACCGTCCCTCGGATTCAAACCCGGGAGCAATCAGCCGGTTGCCCGTCAGCACACAGACGGGATCAATCACCGTCCACAAAAAGAAAGTCACTGCGATCAGCTCCAGCAGAATCCATCCGTTCTGTCTCCGCTGATTCCATAATTGGTGTAGAATATTCTGAAACATAGTCATTGGTTTTTATCGCTGTGCATGAAGTGAATTGACAATGGAGTGACGCAACGCCCACAGGGCAGGTATCAGCGCCGAAAGCACATTCAGGAAAAGACAGGCCAGAAAGGCCATCGCAAAAACATAGGGATTGAAGAGCACCTCCGGTCCCAGGAAGAGAGACGCATCGGAGTATGGGATTCCCCCCCAGTTGGCTGCTCCCAGACTCAGGATCCATCCCCGGGCGGACAGAAGGATGCCCCACGACACCAGCATTCCGGCAACTCCTCCGAGTAAGGTCAGCAACAGGTTCTCCCACAGCACCTGGTTCACCAGCATCCGGCTGGTGGCTCCATACGCCCGCCGGACTCCCAGTTCGCCCAGGCGCCGGTCCATCCGTGAAGAAATCAGTCCGCCCAGATTCAGAGCCGGGATGAAAAGCAGGGCCAGCAGAATGTAAGCCAGCTGCCGGACGGTCTGCTTCACATCAGGCGCCCCCATGCAGTCCGTGCGCAACGAACTTTTCCAATAGTCGTCCGGCTGTTCCATCAGATCGCTGACATAGGGATGATCCTGCGCGTTATAACGCCGGAAAGCATCCTGCACTTCCGCCCGCAGCTGCTTCTTTTCCGCCCGGGTCGGTGCCGTCAGGTAGATCCAGAAATCACCGTTCAGCCTTCCGTCGGGATCTTTGTCATCGCATCCCGGATGACGCGTCATGGGCATCCACAGGTCGGCGACCGTTGTGGGGGTTGCGTACGACACATCCTTCACCACTCCGCAGACCCGTATCCTCTCCGCATTCATGCTCAGATACTTCCCTGTCGCATCGGTCGTGGCAAACAGTTTCCGGGCCAGACTCTCGGAGATGACAGCCACGGGAAGACGGGAATCCACATCAGCCTGTACAAAAGGCTTTCCCGAGAGAAAACGGAAAGAAAACATGCTCCAGAACCCGCAGTCCACGTATCCAGGCAGGATTTCCTGGCTTCCCTGGTTGCCGGGCAGGTCTACCCGCATCCTGCTCCATCCGCCACCTTGAAACACGGCAATCTGATCCAGATGGGGAAGATCCTTCAGCAGCGTCTTCGCTACGAAATAAGAGACTCCGGTATTGCAGGATGTTCCATTCGAACCCTTATCCTGCGATTTCATCGTTTTGATCACCAGCATGCGGTCCCGGTTGTATTCCGGATAAACCGGTCCGGCCTTCACATAATAAATGACAAACAGAACCATCACCAGAGCAATGGAAAGTCCCGTTCCCACAATGTAAACCGATGAGAACAGCCGGTTCTGTTTCAGCATGATCCATGCTTGTCTGAAATAAACCCGTATCATATCTTTTGTCTTTTTTGTTGATTTCCTGTTTTATTTTCTCATTCCTTTTCTTTCAGTTTGATCTGTGTCCGGCTCTGATACATACTCATATCGCTCACCACCACGCAATCACCTTCCTTCAGGCCGTCCAGCACTTCCACCTGGTCGTAGCTGCATGCTCCCAGACGGACCTTGCGCTTCACCAGCCGGCCACTGCCTTCTTTCACGAAAAGCTCGTACTCGCCGGCACCCACATAAAACGACCCGTTGCTGATGCGAAGAGCCTCTTCCTTCACCGCATTGATGACATAAATATCAACTTTCAGTCCGGAACGCAGACGGCGGTTGCTGCTGTCATCCAGCTGCACCGTAAAGGACATGATTCCGTCACGGCTCAGCGGTGTCACGCTGCTCACCATCCCTTCCAGCCTTTCATGCCCGACGAGAACCATCGCCCTGGCACCGGCAGCAATCCGGTCACTGTATGATTCGGCTGCCTCTCCATCTACCCGGAAATGACTCAGATCGGATACCACCGCCACCTGGCTCCCGGGCGCCACCTGCGATCCTACCTGCGTATTGATGGAAGTCAGGATGGCCTTACGCGGCGAACGCAGCTGAGCATCTTCCAGCGTACGCCGGGTTTCCGACAGACTCTTGCGGAAAATATCCAGTTCAAGCTGCTTTACTTTCAGATCAGCCTCCTTCACTTTCTGCTCGTTGGCATATTGCTGACGAAGCTGTTCCAGTTCCAGACATCCGGTATTATAAGCAAGTTCCGCCTGACGTACCCTGTCCGTAGTCCCCGATCCGAGGCTGTCCAGATAGCGTTCGTTGCGCAAATCAGCTTCCATGCGTCCCACCTTCATGGCCTGTACCTTCACCTTCATGGCCAGATCGCCCAGATAAGTTTCATTATTCATCCGCAACTGATCCAGCTGAAGCTGTTTCATCCGTTCCTCATCCAGCTGCTTGTGGTACTCGGTTTCCGTACTCTGAAGATCAAGCTTCAGCAACGGAGTCCCTGCCTCCACGCTGTCTCCGCTCCGGCGGTACACTTCCACAATACGTGCGCTGACCGGCGAGGTAATGATCTCCTCAACTGCCGGAACTATTTTTCCGGAAGCACTGACACTCACTTCCAGCGTCCCGCGGTCCACGGCACTGAAAAGCAGGTCCTTCTCATTCACGCGGCTCTGCATCAGTGAAGGAATCCAGGTGATGCCGCCAATCAGCAACAGTCCGGCCATTCCATAACCCAGCCACCGCTTCCGGCGTTCACGCTGCAATGTTTTCTTTGGTATTTCTCTATCCATGATTATTTGAATTTTCCTTGTCCGTTTTCATACATATTCAAATCCGTTTTCAACGGTACCCTTCCTGAAACAATTTGCGTGCCAGAATCCTAACTGCCTGATTATCTGCAATACTTTATCTCCCCGAGTGTCCGAAAACGGACAGTCTTCCGCTACAGAATCAGAAAGTGTCCATTTCCGGACACTCACCGGAATGGCTGTATCTGATAATCAACAACTTGCAATTCTGGCACTGGATTTGTGTATTTCCTTCCGAACGGACAAAACAGAACAGCCACCTTGCAAATACAGAACAAAAAACGGAAAAATCCGCGATACAAAACAGGAAAAAGACCGAAAAGACCGTAAAAAGGCTGAAAAGACCGAGAAAAGACTGAAAAGACCGAGAAAAGACCGAAAAGACCGAAAACAAACCGGAAAACCCGAAAAAGCAGGCAAGCCGGAAAACCAGAACCATAAAAATAAAACAACAAGCCATATGAACCGAAAAACAATGAAACAGATCCTTCTTGCATGGGGGATGAGCCTTCTGCCCCTGCTTCCCCAGGCTGGCACGGCACAAACCGCCAGACGCAGCATCACACTCGATGAAGCCATCCTTCTGGCACGGGTGCAAAGCGTAGATGCAGCAGTGGCCCTCAACGAACTGAAAACAGCTTACTGGGAGTACCGCACCTTCCAGGCCAACCTGCTGCCGGAAATCAGCTTCACGGCCACGCTTCCGAGCTATAACAAGAAATACAACTCCTACCAGCAGGACAACGGAGCCTATACCTACGTGCGCAATGACTATATGAATCTGTCCGGATCGATCTCCATCGACCAGAGCATCTGGCTGACCGGAGGTACGCTGTCGCTCACGACCTCACTGGACTACCTGAGCCAGCTCAGCGGAAACAAATCCCGCCAGTTCATGTCCGTCCCGGTGGCGCTGACCCTCAACCAGCCCATCTTCAGCGTCAACAACGTGAAGTGGAACCGCCGCATCGAGCCGGTACGCTATGAGGAAGCCAAAGCGGCCTTCCTGAGTGCCACGGAAAACGTCACGCTGAACACCATCAACCATTTCTTCAATCTGCTGCTGGCACGCGAACGGGTAAACATCTCCAGCCAGAACCTGGAAAATGCACGCAAGCTGTACGAAGTGGCCAAGGTCAAACGCCGCATGGGAAAGATCAGCGAAAACGACCTGCTCCAGCTGCAGCTGAACATGCTGAATGCCGAATCGGCCCTGACCGACAACGAAAGTTCCCTGAAGAATGCCATGTTCACCCTCCGCTCGTTCCTGGCCCTGGAAGGACAGGAGGAACTGGACCCCGTCCTGCCTGACTCCATTCCCGGAGGACTGCTCAACTATCAGGACGTGCTGGAAAAAGCCCTGGCCAACAACTCCTTCGCCCGCAACATCCGCCGGCGCCAGCTGGAAGCCGACTACGAAGTGGCCAAAGCCAGGGGAAATCTCCGGGAAATCACCCTGTTCGCCCAGGTGGGATATACGGGCACCGACCACAGCTTCCGTTCCTCCTACCAGCACCTGAAAGACAATCAGGTGGTGGAAGTCGGAATCAGAATCCCCCTGCTCGACTGGGGAAAACGGCGCGGACAGGTCCGTGTGGCCGAAAGCAACCGTCAGGTGACTGAAAGCAAGCTGCGCCAGGAGACCATGGACTTCAACCAGAACCTCTTCATCCTGACCGAACAGTTCAACAACCAGAAACGCCAGCTGAAGATTGCCGGAGAAGCCGACCGGATTGCCCGCAAACGCTATCACACCAATGTCGAGACCTTCATGGTGGGACAGATCAGCACCCTCGACCTGAACGACGCCCAGGTCAGCAAGGACGAAGCCCGCCAGAAACACATCAACGAGCTGTTCTATTACTGGTACTACTACTATCAGCTGCGCAGCCTCACGCTCTGGGATTTCGACCGGAACACCGGGATCGATGCAGACTTCGAGGAGATCATCCGCAGAGAATAGGCAGAACCGGTGCAGCCCTACAGACGGGCCTTTTCGCTCTGGCCGGCTCCGGTACCCTTATATTTGCTCTTAGTGGCATTGAACTTATACGAAAGCTGGATCCCCACACGCTGCCAGTCGCGGTAGATACGGTTCCCGTTGTAGGAATCGATCCCATAGACATTGAAATGATAATACCCGGTACGGAGTATATCATCCGCAGTCAGCGACAACGTCAGCGCATCGTCCTTCAGGAACGACTTGCTGACACGGGCATTCAGCCGGCCCTCCAGACGGTTCACCATGAATCCCATCCGTGCGGCGGTCTGCAGACTGCCCTGTACGTTCAGGAACCAGCCCTGCGGCAACGTAAAGCTGTTGTCCCATCCGAAATTAAACAGCGGCTGCCGGCGCCAGACCTCAATCCCCAGGTTACGGCCGTCGGGAGCCGCATATACCCCGCTAATACTGAACTGCGGCTGCCAGACACCGATCCGCGGAGCAGCGCTCAGATTGATGATGCAGCTTGAACCCGGTGCCAGATTGGCCGAAGTGAACAGCAGGACCCCCGGATGGGTTTCCTCATTGTAAGGCATGGTAATGTTCGAAAGGGAGTTTCTGGAGTAACTGTACTGCACATAGGCAAACAGCCATTTGTAAGCCAGGTTCAGCGACAGGATGCTGGCCTGCGACGGCTCCAGTCCCGGATTCCCCGTCGTATACGAATACTGGGTCCGGTAGCTGACGGCATTGGTCAGCAGGGCATACGAAGGATTGGTCCGCATCGTCTTCCAGGCAAGTGCCAGACTGAGATCCCGGTCCGACCAGCTGACAGACGCCGTGGGGATCAGCTCATCATACACCGGACTCTGTTCCTCCACCCGGACCCCCTGATCCCAGTAATCCGTGGCACGGTGCTCATAGCGCAGCCCCGCATTCGCCCGCCATTTTCCCCAGGAAGCCGAATACCCGGCAAAGACCGCAAAGGCACGCTGGCGGATGAAATTGTCCGCATCGGCCGAGAAGCCGCTTTGCGTGAAAAGATCCTTCCGTTCCGTCAGCGTTCCTTCCGACCCGAACGACAGCTGCCCTTTTCCCAGCTTCACGCCTGCCTGAAGCCGGGCCGCATAAAGCCGGCTTTCCGAGTCGGACACACTGCTGATGTCCGCCCCGCTTCCGTCCTCCGCATACTGGCTGCTCTTCATGCGGTTGTCCAGATAATCCGCATTCAGATCCAGCGTCCACCGGCCGGCCTCGCCCACATAATACGCATTGACCGCATGATTGATCCCGTCGCGGGGACAGGAACGCATCACGAAGTCCGCCCGTTCCGCCTCAGTCCCGTTGCAGGAAGTGACCGTTTCCCCCCACGACCGCTGGAGGGCAGTGCCCAGTGTTCCCCCCGGCGTATACTTCACCCCGAACGAATGATGCTCGTTCACCTCACAGTTGAAGCCCGCCTCGGCCGAGAACCTCTGCGACCGCGACGTCTGCACATCGCCGGCCACCGTCTCCCACACATTCTTTCCCTCCGTGCGGATCACGGCCTCCGTCTCTCCGTATGAATTCTTTTCGCTGACATAGCCCTTCACAAAAAAGTCCAGCCCTCCGGTGCGGAAATTCAGGGCCACCTGCTGGTCGCCGTTCGCCCACCGTCCCTGGTTGTAGCCCAGGTTCACGCTTCCGCTCCAGCCTTCCCCCCGCTGGCGGAGCGTACGGATGCGGATGACCGCAGGCACGTCGGCAGCATACTCCGGGCCGGGCGCCGTGATCACCTCCGCCGACAGGATCTCCGAAGCCCGGAGCCGGTCGAGTTCCCCCATGTCGCGCACCTTCCGGCTGTTGATGTAGATTTCCGGCATACCGCTTCCCAGCACCGAAAGACTTCCGTTGCGGCTGGTGACAAAAGGCAGGTGAGCCAGCATCTCCCCCGCCGTACCCATCCGTGCCAGCGACGTACCGGCCACGTTCGCCTTCACCCCGCCGGCCGAAGGCTCTATCAGTCTGCGGCGGCCCGTCACGGTCACCTCCTCCAGCATCTGCGCGTCGGGAGCCAGCCGGATCCGGTTGCCGGCAGCCGCAGCCTGCACCACGGTCGCATACCCCACCGACGACACCTTCAGCAGATACGCCTTCCCCTCTTCCGCCGTCATCAGGAACGAGCCGTCCTCACGGCTGACGCATCCGTTCACAAACGCCGAATCGGGCGTAAGCAGCAGCACGTTGCTGTACGGGAGCGGACGGTCCGCCTCGTCGGTCACCCTGCCCCGCACGGCAACCGGCAGCCTGTGCACACTGTCCGGCAGGACGATGAGATACTCCTCTCCCCTGCGCACCGAGGTGAGCGGTTTACCCTCAAGCAGCTTCTTCACCGCCTGTTCCACCGCCATATCGCGGATGGAAGCCGTCACCCGGTAAGGCTGTACATCGCTGTAAGTAAACAGAATGCTGCATCCCGAAGCCTGTTCCAGCTTCTTCAGGGCAGCCGACAGAGGCACCCCCTTCAGCTCCGCGCTGACCGGGCGTCCCGTCTGAGCCGGCAGGGTCAGGACCGCCCCCGTCCATGCCAGCAGCAAAAAGATCATTTTCGTTTTCATGGTTCAAAATTCTGACTGATTCTGCTTCTGTTACGGAGAGCATGCCCGACCGGGTACCGGAAAAGCACATTTTTTTCAGAAAAAAAATTTCAGATGCCCACCACCACCCGGCCGTCCTCGATCCGGGCCCTGACCTTGCGCAGGCAGTTCAGCAGCTCCAGCACCTGCTCCAGCGAATCCCTCCGGTCCGCCCGGAAATGCAGGCGTTCCTGCATCACCTCCCTGTCGGTGAACACGATATCCACGTTATACCACCGCCCCAGCTCGCGCATGATCTCCACCAGCGGAGCATCATCAAAGGCAAACCGGCCGTCGGTCCACGCACGGCAGTCCTCCGCATCGTCCACGGTCTTCCTGTCCAGGCTGCTGTCCGTTCCTTCCCCCGGTCTGAGCAGCAGTTCCCCCCGGTGCCTGTCGCTCACCTTCACGCTCCCCCGGAGCAGGGTCACCCGCGTATCCTCCGGCGAATAGGCCCTCACGTTGAACGAAGTGCCCAGCACCTGCGTCTGCAGGGCCGCCGTCTCCACCACAAAGGGATGCAGGCTGTCGGGCGCCACCTCAAAGTAGGCCTCCCCCTGCAGCGTCACCTCGCGCCGATCCCTTCCGCCGAAACTCCCGGGATAGCTGAGCGAGCTTTCCGCATTGAGCCACACCCGCGACCCGTCCGGCAGCACCAGCCGGCGGCTCATGCCCCGGGGAATGCGGACCGTACGGATACCGCCACGCACTTCCTCCTTCACCTCCCCACCGGCAGGTCCGGCCCTGAACACCGTATACTCCCTGCGGCCCGTCAGGGGCAGCATCATCAGCAGGGCCAGCGAAGCCGCCACTGCCAGCGCCGTCCACCAGGCCGCCCTGCGCATCCGCTTCCTGCCGCGGGCAGCACCGGCAGCATCCGGATGGCGGCGGCAGAAAGCCTCCCACTGTCCGTCCACATCGGGAGCTGCGGCATGACGGCGTGCCAGCGCCTCGCGGCAGTCAAGCAGGTCGCGGCAGGCTGCCACACACTCCCTGTCGGCCAGCAGTTCCTCCAGTTCTTCCCTGGTGAAGCGCCCGGGATGCTCCAGGGCATCCAGCGTACGCCCCATTCTGTCTTCGTTCTCTTTCATATCCATCGGTCGATCGTTTTCTGTATTCCAATTACGTTTCATCCGTCTTTCCGGGTACCTTCCCCCGCCGTTTTTCTCCGCATCCCAGTTCCTCCCGCAGCATCCGCAGGGCCTTCACGATGTGTTTCTTCACCCCGTCGGGCGTGATGCCCCTCTCCCGGGCCACCTCGCGGTATTTCTTCCCGTCGTAGTAACACTGCTTCACAATGCTCCGGGTGGGATCGGTCATCCGCTCCAGACAGCGCTCCATGCGCCTCACCCGCTCCTCGCGCTCCCCGGGAGGGATGGACGGATCCTCCGAAGTGAGGGTACGGAGGAAGGCGGCGTACTGCTGTTCCACCTGTCTGTGGCGCAGATAGTCTATGCAACGGTTACGGGTACGAGTGTAAAGGCAAGCTACGGCCGTTGCTTCCTGCAATTGTTCCCGATCCTTCCAGGCCTGTTCGAAAACATCGTTGACAATGTCACGGCAAGCCTCTTCGTCAGCAACAAAGCGGAAAGCATAATAGTACAGACGGGCATAATTCCCCCGATAAAGCTGTTCAAAATGGTCTGTTTTCACACTCTTATTTTCTCTGGAACTTATTTACTTTCTGTCATCCACTCCCCAAATACAAACATGCGTCAAAAGGAGAATGAAGAAATTCGGGCGGCAAATGTAATGGATTCCGGAAAGAATTGCAAACATTTTATTCCTAACCGTTGCTCTGGCAACATCAGCCAAGTCCCTCAGAAATCATTCCCTGAAGTAAACAATTTGCCAGTGTGAAAAAAATTTGCCAAAAAGAAGTATCTTTGCAGTAACTCAACAATACAAACAGACCTTTATGATTCTTATCATTGACGACGACAGCGCCATCCGGTCCTCCCTCAGCTTTATGCTGAAACGGGCCAAATATGAGGTAGAAACAGCTTCCGGCCCCAAAGAGGCTATCGAAATTATCCGCAGGACTGCTCCGCAGCTGATCCTGATGGACATGAACTTCACGCTTTCCACCAGCGGAGAAGAAGGACTGACCCTGCTCCGGCAGACCCGTATTTTCCGGCCGGATGTTCCGGTTATCCTGATGACTGCATGGGGAAGTATCCGTCTGGCCGTACAAGGCATGCAGGCAGGAGCTTTTGATTTCATCACCAAACCCTGGAACAATGCCGCACTCATGCAACGCATTGAAACAGCTCTGGAACTGACTGCCCCGCAAAAGGAAACGCCCGGATCTGCAGACCAGAAGCACGCCGGATTCGACCGCCACCGGATCATCGGCAAGAGCAGAGCCCTGAACGAAGTGCTCGATACACTCTGCCGGATTGCTCCAACCAATGCACCGGTCCTGATCACAGGAGAAAGCGGTACGGGTAAGGAACTGATTGCCGAAGCCCTGCACGTCAACAGCCGGAGGGCCTCGGGACCCTTCGTCAAGGTCAATCTGGGAGGAATCTCACAAAGCCTGTTTGAAAGTGAAATGTTCGGTCACCGGAAAGGAGCCTTTACGGATGCTGTCACAGACCGCATCGGCCGGTTTGAAATGGCCGACCGGGGAACGATCTTCCTGGATGAGATCGGAGAACTGGATCTCAGTTGTCAGGTAAAACTGTTGCGCGTTCTGCAGGACCAGACCTTCGAAGTGCTGGGGGACAGCCGTCCGAGAAAAGTGGATATCCGCGTCGTATGTGCCACCAATGCAGATCTTCCGCAAATGGTCCGTGAACATACTTTCCGCGAAGACCTGTTTTACCGCATCAACCTGATCACCGTTCATCTGCCTGCCCTGCGCGAACGGCGGGAGGATATTCCGTTGCTGGCACGCCATTTTGCCGACCGCCAGTGTGAACAAAATCAGTTACCACCCGTAGAATTTACAAGTGATGCACTTGATTTCCTGTCGTCACTTCCCTATCCCGGTAATATCCGTGAACTCAAGAATCTGGTGGAGCGCACCCTGCTGGTCAGCGGAAAGACCAGACTGACAGAAGCAGACTTCCGGCTATGTTATCAACAGCCTGTTCATAACTCTGCCGCAAAGCTACAAGTGCCTCAAGGCATGACACTGGAAGAGATCGAAAAACAAACCATCCTGCAGGCCATGAAAGAATGTGGCAACAACCTATCACAGGTAGCTGCTTTACTGGGTATCAGCCGGGGAGCTCTATACCGCCGGCTGGAAAAATACAACCTGCCTGTCGGCAATTCCTGATCCCTAAACTTCACCGGTATGAAAATAAGAACTCAGTTCCTCATTCTCGCCTTCCTGCTGCTAACAGCAGGCTGCCTGATTTCTGCTCTTATCCTGAAGGATCGGGGTTTGTTGTTTTATCTGACAGAAGGAGTAATCCTGGTCACACTCCTCTTCCTTATTTATTTTTATCAGAAGGTAGTGAAACCGATCCGAAGTATCGGAAACGGAATGGAACTGCTGCGCGAACAGGACTTCAGCAGCCGGCTTTCGCCCGTAGGACAAAAGGATGCCGACCGCATCGTACAAGTGTTCAACCGCATGATGGAACAGCTGAAAGACGAACGTCTCCGCCTGCGTGAACAGAATCATTTCCTGGATCTGCTGATCAGCGCTTCTCCCATGGGAGTGATCATCCTGGATTTCGATGATCACATTTCCATGCTCAATCAGGCCGCTGTCCGGTTTATGGGTTATACCGCTCCGGAAGAACTGACCGGGAAAAAAATTGAAGAACTGAATTCTCCTCTGGCTGAGGAACTGAACCGCATTGCCCGTAACAAGACAGAAACCATACGTCTGAGCGACTCCATGATCTACCGCTGCTCCCGACTCTCTTTTGTCGACCGGGGATTTGCCCACCCGTTCATCCTCATCGAAAGCCTGACCTCCGAAGTTGTAAAAGCTGAAAAGAAAGCCTACGAGAAAGTAATCCGCATGATTGCACACGAAGTAAACAATACCGTAGCAGGCATTACATCTACCCTGGAGTCCGTGAGCGATGCCCTGCAGGATACGGAAGACTCTGATGACTTGCGCGAAGTAATGCAGGTATGCGTGGAACGGTGTTACAGCATGAGCCGGTTTATCACCAACTTTGCAGATGTGGTCAAGATCCCTGATGCCCAGCTCCAGACTGTCTATCTGAACGAACGGGTAACAGCCTGCAAACGCTTCATGGAAAACATTTGCCGGAACAAGGATATCCAGCTTCATATCAGCCTGTGTGAAGAAAATCCACAAGTGCAGATGGACACGACTCTCTTTGAACAGGTAATCGTAAATATTCTCAAGAATGCAGCCGAAAGCATCGAGGTTCACGGAAATATCTATATACAGACAACCTCCAGTCCGGTGACACTGGAAATAGCCGATACGGGAGCAGGTATCAGCCGCGAAGTAGAAGCCCGATTATTCAGCCCGTTCTTCTCTACCAAGCCCAACGGACAAGGGATCGGCCTCATCTTTATCCGTGACGTACTAATCAAACACGGATGTACTTTCTCTCTGCGTACATGGCCTGACGGTCTGACGCGTTTCCTCATCCGCTTTCCTCACAACGACCGCACGATTCAGCCCGATTGACCGCACGATCCGGCTCCAACGACCGCACAATTCAGCCTCAACGACCGCACGATTCAGCCTCAACGACCGCAGTCTCAAGACCTGGATCCGTCTGAAAGACGGTCAGGTAACCAACCTTGTTACTTATCCGGAACAGTATGAATTGAATGAACAAAAAAATCACTATCTTTGCAAAGGTGAAAGATAGTGACTCAAAACAATAACGATACATATATGGAAAAAAAATTCAAACGAACAACCGTCACATCGGCTCTGCCGTATGCCAACGGACCGGTACACATCGGCCATCTGGCAGGAGTCTATGTCCCGGCTGACATCTACGTACGCTACCTGCGTCTGAAAAAAGAAGATGTGATCTTTATCGGAGGTTCTGATGAACACGGAGTGCCCATCACCATCCGTGCCAAAAAAGAAGGCATTACTCCACAAGACGTAGTAGACCGTTACCATACCCTGATCAGAGACTCATTCAAGGAATTCGGCATCTCTTTTGACGTATACGGACGAACCAGCTCAAAAATCCATCATGACACAGCTTCCGATTTCTTCCGTAAACTGTACGACAAAGGCGAATTCATTGAAAAGACCTCAGAACAATATTACGACGAAGAAGCTCATACCTTCCTGGCTGACCGTTATATCACCGGAGAATGTCCCCGCTGTCACGCAGAAGGTGCATACGGTGACCAGTGCGAAAAATGCGGAAGCACTCTGTCTCCTACCGAACTGATCAATCCCAAAAGTGCCATCAGCGGAAGCAAACCGGTTATGAAGGAAACCAAGCACTGGTATCTGCCGCTTGACAAACACGAAGGCTGGCTCCGCCAGTGGATTCTGGAAGAACACAAGGAATGGCGTCCGAATGTATACGGACAGTGCAAGAGCTGGCTGGATATGGGT
>ENA-OZHH01000866-OZHH01000866.1-human-gut-metagenome-genome-assembly--contig:-NODE-866-length-15954-cov-14.641990_pt1 | contig 15954 bp, 7 predicted proteins | sample MGYA00244045_ERZ653684 | MGnify/ENA primary metagenome ERZ653684 (study PRJEB26926, sample SAMN06165264) | human gut metagenome | biome: ENVO:00009003; feature: ENVO:2100002; material: ENVO:00002003... | reverse complement strand
CTCATATATTTGAAACGGATTTTCAGAACTTTCCATGTAAGAATCAACCACAACTTTTACCGGGATTCTGGACGATTGGTGGATATAAGCCTTTGGATACGGCAGAATATGATTGGCAGGTAGTTCCGGATAAAGATTATTGGATTTATGGGCCGGGAATGAATGGTTCCCATGGAACCGGTTTGTTACAAGATCAGAAAGGAGCTCGTTTGCTTTATACTCCATTGGATGGCAGTTATGGAGATATGGCAATAACATTGAATGTGGATGCCAGTAAAACAGCAGGACAAGGTTTTGGTAGTGCTACAGGACAGTATTTGGATTTGTATATCAAGTTTGATACCCGTACTTTAACAGGATATGCATTACGTATCATTCGTACGACCAAGTATAGTAATGCAGTTGATTTTATCTTGATGAAATATGAGAACGGGGTGGCTGAGGCTATCAGTCAACCGGTATCTTCTACCTGCTATCGTACAGATTGTACCATAACATTGACTGTTAAAGAAGGAAAATTGACAGCACATGCTTCAACAACAACTCCGCTTCCGGCGCCTGTAACTGATCCGAACTTGAAACTTTCGGTAGATTTGGAGGCGGATATAGCTTCGAATACTTTTGGGGGCACCGGAATCCAGCATACGGGCAGCTGTGGTGAAAGTACAACGATGCTGCACTATATGAAGGTGGAATGGGAGTAGAGTGATTAAAAGAAAGTAATAGATAATTATGAAGAAGAGTATTGTTGCCATAGCATTTTTGTTGTTATGTCCATTTTATGGGGTGAGAGCACAGGAGAGACCATTTTTTGATTTGTCAGGAAAAGGATGGCATTTATGGCAGGATAAAAATGCAGCTTGGCAGACAGAGGATATTTATTTGACATTGGAAGAGGCACGGAAAAGTCCTGTAATTGTTCCTACAGCGGGATGGGATATATTGACTTCTGCCCAGACTCTTTCGGTACAGGTTCCTGGAACAGCTGAAGAATATCTTCAAACTCAGTCCGGACCCGAAGGAGATATTACAGGAGTTACATGGTGGAGTCGTACAATGGATATTCCGGTGTTGAAGAAAGGACAAAAAGTCTTTTTGAATTTTGGCTCTATACGTTCACGGGCGGAAATTTTTATTAATCAGAGATTAGTGGATTATCAGATTGTGGACAATGTTCCTTTTGAAACGGATATTACTCCTTATATAAAATCAGGAGAACAGGTACAATTGGCTGTACGTATAACGGATGCGGGTGGTAACCATGATTGGCGTGACTCCAGAACTATTCCGTGGGGAGATAAAATGTTGCCTCCCGGTCATGGCTTTGGAGGAATAACAGGAAAAGTTGGTATGAAGGTCTGTAATGCTGTTTATGTGGCGGATATTTATATGCAGAACACTCCTCAGATAACCACCGCTAATGCTATTCTGACGTTACAGAATGAAAAAGGAAAGACTACGAAGCAGGATCTTCGTATAACGGTGTACGAGTGGCAAAATAAAGAAAAAATAGTTTATTCTAAAGAGATAAAGGGTGTTTCATTAAATAAAGGCCTAAATGAACTGAAGATTCCTGTATCAGCTCCGGATGCGAAATTATGGAGCGTGGATGATCCTAATCTGTATGTATGTGAGGTGGAGTTATCCGAAGGAAAGAACTGGGTAGATAAAGATTCCCGCCGTTTTGGATTCCGTTGGTTCGAGGCTTCCGGTATAGGTGATGATGCTGTTTTTCGTTTAAATGGAAAACGTATCATGCTTCGCTCGGCCATCAGTTGGAGTTTTTGGCCAGTCAATGGTATTTTTCCGTCGGAAGAATTGGCTGAAAGGCAAATTCGCATAGCTAAGGAGTTAGGATTGAATATGCTGAATTTTCATCGTTTTATCGGTAATACTGACGTAATGAATTATGCTGATGAGTTGGGACTGCTCTATTTTGAAGAGCCTGGCGGTTTTCGTCTGGACGTAAGACAGCCGTTTATGAATGCTGTTTTGCATGAAAAGGTCATCCGTATGGTAAAGAGGGATCGCAGTCATCCCTGTCTGGTTATCTATAATATGATGAATGAATCGGGAAATGCTGCTCCTGAAAAGTTAGAATTGGAAATTCAAGCGATGAAGGATATGCGTGTATTGGATCCTTCCCGGTTGATTCTTCGTACCTCGGCTTGGGCTAAGGGAGATGATATAGAAGATCAGGCTAAAATTCATATTCGTCCTTACGATGAAAAAGTGTATTGGAGTGGTTGGTATGATTATCATCGTGCCGGAGGACCTGCTGTTTGGAATGAAGGTTTGTACAAAGGCCCTGACGATTATTATAATGATACCAAGAATAAGCGTGAAATTGTATTCTTTGGTGAGGAAGGGGCTTTATCATCACCTCCTCGTTTGGAAAAGAATAAAGAAGATTTGGAAAAATATAGCTATAAAGGATGGGATGGTAGAGAGTTTTTACGTTGGTATGATGTATTCAATAAATTTCTGGATGCTAAACAGTTAAGGACAGTTTATCCTACAGTGGATGATTTGTGTGTGGCTATGGGAACTGTATCCTATGAACATCAAGGACGTAAAATAGAATCGGCCAGAATGAATAATTTGACGGATGCATACGTTGTTAATGGATGGGAATCGGAATTGACGGAGAATTATTCGGGAATTGTCGATTGTTTTCGTTATCCCAAATCGAATCCGGCTATCATAGCTCGTTATAATCAGCCTTTGTATGTAGCGGTAAAGACCAGGCAACAGGTTGCTGCCGCAGGGGGAGAGGTGACCGTTGATTTTTATCTGATTAATGAGAAGAATGTCCGGGGAAACCATCAATTGAAAATCTCGGTGACAGACTCTCAAGGAAAAGTGATGGAGGTAGGAACTTATGAAACGGAAGCCGCCGGAGGTGAGGTTTATGGTCAGTTGTTGGTGAAAGATGTAAAAATACCTGTTCCTACAGCTGGAGGACTTTGTAGGATTGAAGCAAAACTGTGTAAGGAAAATTCTGTTGTTACAACTGGGTATGATGATATATTGTCTGTAAATCTGGCATCCAATATGTTGGATGGTAAAGGGGCCGTTTGGGAAGATGGGAGTGCTTTACAGAATTTCTTGAAGGGAAAAACGAAAGAAGCGGTTGCAGCTTACGAGGATAATTTAGGAAAGTTGGATTGGATTATGGTGGCCCGTCCTCCTAGGAAAGATCAGTTGACAATGGTGCCGATGGAAGCGTTACGCTCTGCCGATGGCAAACCGGGATTGGATGTGGTCTATTATGAGGATATGGAATTTCAGAAGGAAGTTTATCATGAAGTGGCCAAGGTGGTTAATCTGAGTGCTATTGAGGGAGCTACACCAAGTCCTTTTGTGTATATGCTTGATGGTTATGGTATTAAATGGAGTGGTAAAGTACTTCCTTCTGTCAGTGGTGAATATACGATTATTCCTCAGAGTAATGATCGTAGTATGATTGAAGTCTTTGTCAATGGTAAGAAAATATATGAAATTACCAGGAAGAAAGAGCATTTGGGCGATGGAAAAGTCTATTTGGAAGAAGGCAAGTCTGCCGATATAGAGATCCGTTTCAGACATCCTCGTAGTAACGCTCGTTGTCGTTTGGATTGGGCTGTTCCTAATGATAAGATGCCGGATGCACAGCGTTTAATGGAACGTGCCGTAAATGATGGAACCAAAATCTTCATTATTCAGAGTGCTGATGAGTGGTCGGAATTTATAGCAGCTAATAGTAAAGCGGTGTTTAAGGACAAATTCTTTGTTGGAACCAATTGGTTGGGTGGAGTGATGTTTAATAAGCCGCATGATATTTTCAAGGAACTTCCTGTCGGAAATGCTCTCAACTGGCCTTATCAGGCATTGATACATACAGGGGTGGAGCGTATGGGATTAGTGATGGAAGGTGAGGAATTGCTGGTCGGAGCCTATCATACTTATCCTATGGCTATCGGAACTGCTATGGGGATTGTACCTATGGGTAAGGGTAGTGTTTTGTTCTCTACATTGGATATCTATGGGAACATCATTAATGATTCGGCTGCCGGACTTGTAGCCAAAAAACTGATTTTCAATATGATTGATTTTAAATAAAATAACAGATACCATGAAAAAACGATTCCTATGCTTTTGTTTATGCCTGTATTGTATAGGACTATGGGCGGCCAATACTTCTTTTAAGAAGACAGGAAATGATTTGTTGTTTCTTTTGCCTCAGGGAAATGTGAAATTGGAATTTTGTACAGATGATATGTTCCGTGTACGTCATTCTCAAGGTACCGTGTTCGCTGAAAATGAGCAGTGGATGGTTCGTAAATATGATTTTACTCCTGTACACTATACAGTGGAAGATAAAGGAACTGCATGGTTGATTACGACCGGAAAACTGATTATAGAGGCTACCAAGAATCCGTTCTGTCTGACAGTTTCTGATAAAAACGGCAAACTGCTTTATACGGAACTTGCGGAACAACGTTTTTATAAGGATTCTGTCAAGACGAAAGCTGTTCTACAACCGGATGAGCATTTCTTTGGTTTTGGGGAACGTATGGATTTCATGGATCAGCGAGGGCGTAAGGTCTATCTGAATGTAGAGTTGGGAAGAGGGATAAAACCGGCTGTAGGAGGAAAAGATATTTTACGTGCCAATTATTGTCCCGTACCTTTTATGATGAGTACCAAAGGATATGGTTTGTTCTTTCATACTCCGTTTGCTACCGAATGGAATATGGGATGGGACAGTAGTGACTATTATTCATTCAAAGCTTTTGGCGGTGATTTGGACTATTATTTTATTTATGGTCCCGATTTTTATACCATGGTTGACAGATATACGGAATTGACCGGAAAATCCCCCATGCTTCCTCGTTTTGCAATGGGGTTGCATGTCGGTACTTATTCCGGTGGAACCTGGAAGAATGAAGAGATGACTTCCGATAAATATCCGCCTGCTTTATGTAAACGTTTGCGTGAGGAAGGAGTGCCTTTTGATTTGCTTTGGCTAGATTCTACTTGGAGACTGTTTAATACCACTTACGGAAATGGTGGTTGCTGTTTTGAATGGCGCAATACGTTCAAAGATCCGAAAGCTATGTTTGACAGTTGCTATGCGCAAAATGTAAAAATGGTGGGGCTTCATATCCGTTCTATATTAGATAATGGTCCTGAATATCATCTATTGGATAAGGCGCGTGAACAGGGAAACGTGCTGTATCCAGGAGCCAAGACAGAAGGGGTAGTGAATTTCTTTGATCCGAAAGCAGTAGATTGGTGGTGGGAGAACGGAGTAATGAAAGTCGCTTCTATCGGGGCTAAGTTTGTGAAAACGGATGTCGGAGGAACGATGGACCTGAAAGGACTTCATAATATTTTTCCTTTAGCTTATGCGGAGGCTCCCTATCGTAAATTTCAGGAATATAATAATATGAGGGGGTTGACACATACTCGTGAAGGTTATGCGGGAATTCAGCGTTATCCTTATATCTGGGCCGGAGATTGGGGGAGTGAATGGCAGTGGTTTGAACCGGTGATACGTGCAGGACTTAATATTGGTATGAGTGGTGTGGGTAACTGGACTCATTGCATGGGAGGATTTGAACAATATTCTCCTTACGATACAGAATTATATACTCGTTGGGTACAGTTCGGTATGTTTTCACCTATCGCCATGGTGTTCGGTATGGACCATCCCCGTTACCATGAACCTTGGACTTATGGTCCGGAGGCTTTGGCCAATTTCATCAAATATGATAGTTTGCGTTATACATTGATTCCTTATATTTATAGTAATGCCTATCAACTTTATAAAACGGCACGTCCCATGATGACTCCTTTAGTGATGGACTATCCTCAGGATGAGAATACTTATCAGCTGACACGTCAGTATATGTTCGGGCCATGGATGATGGTTTGTCCTGTCACTACCAAAGGTGCACTGAGCCAACATGTTTATTTTCCCGGTGGAGAATGGTTTGATTATGAAACCGGTGAGCGTTACGAGGGCCGTCAATATAAATCTTTTCTTACTCCGTTGGATGTGTTGCCTATCTATATAAAAGCCGGAGCTATTATTCCCATGCAACCTGTTATGCAGTGGGTAGATCAGCACCCTGTAGAGATGATAACATTGGATGTCTATCCGTCAGGCATTTCTTCTTATGAGATGTATGAAGATGATGGTATATCAATGGATTATCAAAAAGGGATTGGTTCATTGACCCGTTTTACCAGCAGGCTTGCTGATGATAGTTGGACGTTTACTGCAGATAAACCGGTAGGGAAGTACAAACCTGCCAAGCACACTTATCTAGTAAAGGCTTATTTGCAGAACGTTCCGCAATCTGTGATAGAAAATGGTAAATCGTTGCCCGTTCTTTCATCAGTTACAGATGCAGAGCGGAATACAGGCTGGTTTTATGATATAGAGCATAAACGTTTGTATGTGAAGACAGCCGGAGATAACCGTCAGAAAATTGAAATTGTGGTACAATAACTTAAAGGGATGATTCTATGAGAAAAATTATCGGTTTTCGCACTTTATGTGTAGGTTTGGGAATATGGGTGGGGACTGTTGTGGTTTCTGCTCAGGGGGAGTTCAAGGCATTACCTTGGAGTCAAAGTACTGCTTATAATTCTTATCTGATGCGTGATGTACATCGGCAGTTTGCATCCCGGCAGTTAGCCATTCAGCAAGCATTTACTTCTCCTGCCGGGATGCAGGAGTACCTGGAGGGTTGCCGTGAACGATATAAACAAATAGTAGGTACTTTTCCTGAAAAAGAGAATTTAAATGTTCAGGTGGTGGGGAAGATACAAGGTACCGGCTATCATATAGAGAAAATAATTTTTGAAAGCAAGCCTGGCCGCTATGTCACAGCACATCTTTATATGCCGGAGAACATGACTGTTCCTGTTCCGGCAACATTGGAACTTTGCGGACATGGATTGAATGGTAAAGGTTCTTCCTCTCATGCCGCTATGCTGATGGCATCCAATGGTATTGCTGTACTAGTGGTAGATCCCATAGGCCAGGGAGAACGGTTGCAACTTATTGATAGGGAAGGAAAACCACTGACACGGGGGGCTACCACGGAACATACCTTACTGAATGCGGGCTTTAACTTGCTTGGTACTAGTTTGGCGGCACAGGAATATTGGGATAATCATCGGGCTTTGGACTATTTATTGACTCGTAAGGATATTGATCCGGAGCGTATCGGAGTATATGGATCTTCTGGTGGTGGTACTCAGACCGCTTATTATATAGGTTTGGATCCCCGTGTAAAGGTAGCGGCCATTTGTAGTTTCTTTTCTACCCGAGAACGTACTATGGAGTTGCAAGGTCCTTCCGATGGTTGCCAACATATACCATACGAAGGGCGTGAACAACTGGAAGTACCTGATTTTGCTTTAATGATGGCTCCACGGCCTTTATTGATTTTAAGCGGTAAATATGATTTTGTCGATTTATGGGGTGCACAACAAGGGTTTGCTGAATTACAACAGTGCTATAAAGTATTGGGAGTTCCCGAAAAGGTGGATATGCTGACAGTAGAAACAGGGCATGGACTTGGAACTGAAAAAAGGCAAAAGTTGGTCAGTTGGTTCAAGCGTTGGCTGAAAGATGATCAATCTCCGGTGAAGAAATCGGCACAAGACCGTTTCCGGTTGTCTGATATGCTTTGTACGACTAAAGGACAGGTGAATGTATCTATGCCTGGAGCACTCAGTATTATGCAGGAAAATGTGAATCAGCTGGATGAGTGGGCTTCCAAGCGTGAGGCGTTTCTTTCGAAAGGAAAGAAAACTGTCCAAGCAAAGATGCTGGATTTGTTAGGTCTTAAAGGTCTTCCTGACCATAAAATAAGAATTGAGGCAACCGGACATGATTCAATGCGTGAATATGAACAATATAAGTTTCAGCTTATAAGGGAAGGGGAGATGCCTGTTCCTTGTATTCTTATCATGCCGTCCAGAGCGAATGCTGATTCTCCTGTTGAGTTAAGGTTACAGGAAGAGGGAAAAGGAACTTATTTGAGTGAATATGCGAATTTTGCTGCTGCCTTGACGGAAGGAAAAATCTTGTTGTTGGCAGATTTGCGCGGATTTGGGGAAACAACGGATCCTGCATTCTATACGGATGCTAAATATTGGAACCGTGAGTATCGCAATGCAATGGTCAGTATGCATATAGGGCGTCCTATTATGGGACAACGTGTTGTCGATATTTTGACTTTGCTTGATTTTTGTTCAGAACACGAATTTCTGAAAGGACACCCCGTCAAGGTATTTGCCAATGGTATTTATGGTCCGGTTGCAATTCATGCTGCTTATTTGGATGAAAGAATCAACAGTGTGGAGATAAAACATAGCGTGAAGACTTGGAAGGAATACATTGAGAGGCCTATGCAGTGGGATATGTATTCTAATGTGTTGTATGGTGCTTTGAAATATTATGATTTACCGGATTTGATAAGGTTAAGCAATTGTCCCATTTGTTTTGCAGATTAAAAAATAGAATTCATTTCCACTGTAGGAGCATATTAAATGCCCAAAGGAGGGCACAGTAATCTGCTCCTGCAGTGGATGGAATATATGGCTTGTCTATTTCTTTTCCAGGAAATCAGCACGCATCGGACTGAAACAATCTATCAGCATACCCGGTTCCAGACATACACAACCATGCACAGCATCCGGTTCCTTATACAGACAGTCGCCGGCCGATACAATTTTTTTCACACCATTGATGATAAACTCAAATTTTCCACTTTCCACATAAGTCACTTGTGAATGGATATGATGGTGGACAGCTCCTACAGCTCCCTTTTCAAATTTTACTTTAACAACCATGATGTCATCATTGTAACCCATGATCTGGCGCACTACACCTTCGCCTGCAGGTTCCCATTCTTTGCCTTCTGCAAAAATGAAGTTTTCACTACCTGTTTTCATAACCTTTTTTTCAGTGTTTTTGTTTGTTTCTTCAGTACACTCTTTGTTGCTCTCTTTTTTTTCACTTTGTGCATTGCAGCTCTGCAATAGTAGTGGTGCCATCAAGGCGCAAGCATACAATGCGGTTCTTACCTTACGATTCATGATCTTGCATTTAATATAAAATGAATAACTAAAACTTTTCTTCAAATATACTTATAATATGGGGAGGGTAGTTCGTCGTGATTAAAATATACGAGGAAAAGACCAAATATTACAAATCCAAGCTCCGGAAAATGGCTTATTTTGCTTCATAATGATATTTAAACTTGAATCAAAACACTAAAACAACAATGAAAAGCACATTAAAGAAGAACTGGGAAAGAATTGTCCTTTGCCTGTGCATGGCAAATTTTGCTTGTATAGGTATAGCCCAAACTAATAAAAAATTAGATGACCAAGTTATAAATACGATGAAAACCGCCACTCGGTTTATGATGAACAAAGTGAGTTATAATGGTGGCTTCGTATGGAATTATTTGCCGGATATGTCCCGCTCATGGGGAGAAATGGAAGCCAAGAGGACAATGGTATGGATTCAGCCGCCGGGAACTCCTTCTGTCGGTCATTTGTTGCTTGACGCTTATCATGCTACAGGAGATGAGTATTATTATGAAGCTGCGAAAAAAGTGGCTAACACCTTGATTTGGGGACAGCTTGAATGTGGCGGATGGAATTATGTGTTCGATTTTGCAGGAGAGAACTCCTTAAAGTCCTGGTATGATACCGTTGGTAAAAATGGCTGGCGTCTGGAAGAATTTCAACATTATTATGGAAATGCGACTTACGATGATGCGGGTACTATGGAGGCTGCCAAATTTCTACTTCGTATGTATGTGGAAAAAAATGATCCTGCTTTCCGTCCGGCTTTGGAGAAAACCATTGATTTTGTCTTGAAAAGTCAATATCCGGTGGGTGGATGGCCTCAACGGTATCCTTTGATGTATGATCACCCTTTTCAAGGTAAGAAAGATTATTCGTCTTTTATTACTCTGAATGATGATGTGATTCCTGATGCGACCGAGTTTTTGATTCAATGCTATCAGGCAATGGGGTTGCAAGGGGTAAAGGAGCCTATTATGCGTGCTATGTACTTGATGATTTCCCTTCAACAAGGGGAACCTTATGCAGGCTGGGCGGACCAATATACAGTAGATGATTTGAAACCGGCTCATGCCCGTTCTTATGAACCGCGCAGTGTGAACACCGGTACTACCGTCCGTCTTGTTAATTTAATGATGGATTACTATAAACTTACAGCTGATACTCGTTTCCTGTCGGGGATTCCTGCTGCAATTCGTTTTTTGGAATCAATGAAATTACCGGAATCGGATGTGAAGAAATGGAAGAGTCAGTCGACTAATCCGGAAGCTATTTTGGTTCCTCGTTTTGTAGATCCTGATACTGGTAAACCACTGTATGTCCATCGTAAGGGAAGTAATGTGAAAAACGGTACTTATTATATAGATCAGAATATAGAAAATACAATAGCTCATTATAATTCGGCAACTTTTGTGAATCCTGGTGAACTGCGTCGTCGTTATGAGGAAGTGAAAAAACTTCCTGTATCCGAATTGGCGAAGAATTCACCTTTGCTGCAGGATCATTTGGTTCCTTTACCTAAATATTATACTCGTTTACGTGGAAAAGCTACGGAAGAAGTTGCCCGGAAATTGGTGAAATCACTGACTAAGGACGGTTGCTGGCTCTCTCCTTTAAAGTCAACCTCGAACCCGTATAAGCCATATACTGTTTCAGGACCTAGTGAGGAAACGAAATATATAGCTACCTTTGTAGGGGACGAGCACGATACATCACCTTATCCGTGTACCACCGGAGAATTGTGCATCTCTGTTGGAGATTATATTGATAATATGATAAAATTAATTAGTTACCTTGAAAAGTAAAGTTTGTTAGGTATAGGTTTATGAAGAATACTGTAATTTGTTTATTGTTGTTCGGGATAAGTCTGACGGCTTCTGCTCAAGAAAAGGTGGAAACAGTTTCTATGCGTTATGAAACGCAGAATGATATGCCGCTGTTCTATCAGAAGATGAAAGAAAACCTGACTTATCCTATGGCATGGGGGAACTCTGCTATCCGAAATTTCGAAAAGTGGCGTGAGGAAGCTCGAAAAACGTTATTGGATTGCATGTTGCCTGCTCCTCCTGCTACGGCTTTTGATAAGAAAGTGATAGATACCGAGCAACGGAATGGATATAGGGCGGAGAAGATTTTGTTCAGTGTTTCGGAATATTCTCGTGTTCCTGCTTATCTGTTGGTTCCTGACGGGAATGGCCCGTTCCCGGCAGTATTGCTGCTTCACGATCACGGTGCGCATTTTTCGATAGGGAAAGAGAAGATGGTACGTCCGTTCGGTGTGGAAGCATCTGTACTGGCCGATGCGGACGATTGGGCGGAAAAATGTTATGACAAACAGTATGTAGGTGATTATCTGGCAAGTCACGGATATGTAGTGCTTGCTGTGGATGCCTTGTTTTGGGGGGAACGGGGACGTAAGGAAGGAGTACGCTATGACTCACAGCAAGCGTTGGCGGCCAATATGTTACAGATGGGAATGTCTTGGGGAGCCTTGATAGCCTGGGATGATATTCGTAGCGCGGAATTTCTGGCCTCATTGCCCATGGTTCATAAGGAAAAGATAGGTACTATGGGATTTTCTATGGGAGCACATCGTGCCTGGATGGTCAGTGCCGCTACAGATGTGGTGAAGGCAGGCGCTGCTGTGTGCTGGATGAATACTACAGATAGCTTAATGACACTTACCAATAATCAGAACAAAGGTGGGTCTGCTTATTCCATGATTATTCCCGGAATACGGAATTGGATGGATTATCCTCATGTGGCATCTATCGCCTGCCCCAAACCGATGTTGTTCATCAATGGCTTGCGGGACAAACTTTTTCCTGTAAAGGGCGTTGAAAGCGCTTTCTCTACCATGCAGGATGTATGGAAGAGTCAATCGGTAGAAAATCTGTTGACTACCAAGTTCTATGATTTGCCCCATTTTTGCAGTAAGGAGATACAGGATGATATACTTGAGTTCTTTAATCAAAATTTAAAATAGAAAGCGATGAAAATTAAGATGTTGATGGCATTTGTTGCCTTGTTGTTTTCTGCTTTTACGGCAGACCGCACAATTACTATCTTTATGATAGGTGACTCGACTATGGCCAACAAACCCTTAGATGGAGGTAATCAGGAACGTGGATGGGGTCATGTGCTGGGAGGATATTTCAGTGAGAATATTCGTGTGGAAAACCATGCTAGAAATGGTCGGAGTTCTAAAAGTTTTATTGATGAAGGATTGTGGGAGGTAGTAATTAATAAAGTAAAGCCGGGTGATTATGTTTTTATTCAGTTTGGGCATAATGATGAGAAGGCCGATGAGAAACGTCATACTGATCCCGGATCTACTTTTGATGCCAATCTACGCCGTTTTGTAAAAGAAACACGTGCTAAAGGGGGAATTCCCGTGTTGTTTAATGCCATTGTCCGTCGTAATTTCCGGAATAATAAAAATGCGGTAGCCGAAGATGATGTGCGCAAGGATTTGTCAAAGGGGAGTGTTTCTCAAGATGGAGAAGTGTTGATTGATACTCATGGAAAATATTTGGAGTCTCCGCGTAACGTGGCAAAAGAGTTGGATGTGCCTTTTGTGGATATGAACAAGATAACGCATGATTTGGTGCAGGAGATGGGACCGGAGGCTTCAAAAAAATTGTTCATGTGGATTCCTGAAGGTGTGTGTGCAGCTTGTCCGAAAGGGCGTGAGGATAATACGCACCTGAATGTATATGGGGCGCGTACTATTGCTGGTTTGACGGTGGATGCTATAGCTAAAGAGGTTCCTGCATTGGCGCCTTTTGTACGTCATTATGATTTTGTAGTGGCAAAAGATGGCAGTGGTGATTTCTTTACCATTCAGGAAGCGATTCATGCTGTCCCCGATTTTCGTAAAGCAGGACGCACTACTATTCTAGTCCGTAAAGGGGTATATAAAGAAAAAGTGGTTATTCCTGAAAGCAAGATTAGTGTTTCTTTGATAGGTGAGGACGGAGCAATTCTGACAAATGATGATTTTGCTGCTAAAAAGAACTATTTCGGAGAAGAAATGTCTACCTCCGGTTCATCAACCTGTTATATCTATGCTCCCGATTTCTATGCTGAGAATATCACTTTCGAGAATAGTGCCGGCAGAGTGGGGCAGGCAGTGGCCTGTTTTGTTAGTGGAGATCGCGCTTATTTCAAAAACTGTCGTTTTTTGGGAAATCAGGATACTTTGTACACTTATGGCAAAGACAGTCGTCAGTTTTATGACCATTGTTATATAGAGGGTACAGTGGATTTTATTTTTGGCTGGTCTACGGCATTGTTTAAGGATTGCACCATCCATAGTTTGGGTGATGGGTATGTTACCGCTCCTTCTACAGATCAAGGCAAAAAATATGGCTATGTTTTTATAGGCTGTAAATTGACGGGTGTGGCTGAGGCTCAGAAGGTGTATTTGTCCCGTCCTTGGCGTCCTTATGCACAGGCTGTTTATATTCATTGTGATTTGGGAAAGCATATTCTTCCGGTGGGTTGGAACAACTGGGGCAAAAAAGAAAATGAGGAAACCGTATTCTATGCTGAATACCGGAATACGGGAGAAGGGGCGGCTACCGCTTCGCGTGCTTCGTTTGGAAAGCAGCTGAACGATATCAGTAATTATAATGAAGCACAGATTTTGGCAGGTGATGACGGATGGAATCCGGTGGAAAATGGAAATGTGTTGTTGCAGAATTTAAAGAGATAAGCTGTTCTTTCTACCAGTAATAATACTTTGTCACTGTAGGGAGGAATTCTATTTGCTCCTATGGAAAGTGTCAGGGAAGAGTAGAATGATAAAAGGGGGATTTAACTTTGCCCCTTTTATTTTTTTAGGAACTTGTATGTCAGTATCTCTCGTTTTTTATGTATTTTTGCCATACTATATATGAAAATCTACGAAATGAAAAGACACATTCTGTTTATACTTACTTTGCTGCTCTTTTTTTATGCAAAAAGTCAGCCTAATTGTATCTTTACTCATTATTCTTCGGAAAACGGTTTATCTCAGAACTCCATCATGAGCATGGTACAAGACCATAATGGAGTTTTATGGTTCTCTACTTGGGATGGAATCAACCGGTTCAACGGTTATGACTTCAAAGTTTATAAAGCCAGACAAGGGAATAAAATTACTATGACTAACAACCGGGTAGACTTATTGGAAGTAGACCCTTATAATTATATTTGGCTGCAAACGTATGATTACCGTGTGTATCGTTTTGACCAAAGAACAGAGAAATTCGAACAAATCCCTGCTGAAGGTGAAGAGGAGGGTATGCGTTTCTCTTCTATTAAAATATTGCCCGACAGTGTCATTTGGCTACTTTCTGAAAATGAGGGGGCTGTCCGTGTGAAAACAAACCCTAAAGATTACAGTATAACTACCCAAGTATATGCTACTCATAGTCGTGGAGGAAATGCCGTTCATATTAATCAGGTTTTTAGCGATGCTTACAATCAAGAGTGGTTGCTTACTGATAACGGTCTGCTGAAGATTACGAATGATAAAGAAGAGCCTGTCTCTTATTTTGTGAATATCCAGTCAGGCAAAGATGAACCCGTACAGGCCTTCTACTCTTTTTGCAGTTATGGTGACGAACTTTATTTTGGATCAGACAGAGGACGGATATGGTGCTATTCTTTGCAGAATGAAATCTTTCGTCTTTGGGAATTGCCGGTAAAGGATAAAGTGATTGCTATAAATGAAATAAAAGGTACGGGGCTGTTGATAACAACTGCCCATGAAGGATTGATATTGTACCATTCGGATACAAAAGAGTGTAAAGTCTATAATAAATCCAATTGTCCCGAATTCCCGGCAGACGCTTTCCGTTCTGTTTATGTTGACAGTAAGCAGGAAGCATGGTTTGAGATGACCGAATGGGGAAAAGTTTGTCATTTCAATCCTTTGACGGAAGTATTTAAGCAAGAAAAGATGCAAGTGGAGCCTCGTGGTGCCGATCGTTCCTATCCCAGTTTTCATATTTGTGAAGACTTGAACGGTAATTTGTGGGTACATCCGCAAGGAGGAGGGCTTTCTTGGTATGACAGAGAGGCAAATCGGCTGTTGCCTTTCTATAATGATCCCGATTCACCCGATTGGCACTTTTCCAATAAATTACATTCCATGTTATCCGATAAGCAAGGCAATCTTTGGTTATGTACTCATTCTAAGGGGTTGGAGAAGATTACTTTTTTAGGAAGCCAGTTCCATATTTATCCCCGCATGGGTCACAGTTATGACTTGAATTCCAATACGGTACGTGCGTTGTTTGAAGATAGCGAACATCGCATCTGGATGGGAAAACGGGATGGTCAGATTGAAATTTATTCTTCTGATTTAGATTTTCAGGGTATTCTGACTGAAGAGGGGGATATAGCCAAATCTGGCAGACCGTTACGGGGAGTTCCTTATCATATCATGCAAGATTCTCACGGAAACATTTGGATTGCGACCAAAGGGGATGGTATTATTCTGGCAGAAAAGGAGGGGACCCATTTTAAGTTTACTCGATTCAAATATGATGAAGATGATATTTATAGCCTGAGTCATAATAGTGTTTACTGGTTACATGAAGACAAGCATGGACGCATTTGGGTGGCAACTTTCGGTGGAGGGTTGAATTATATTCAGAAAACTCCTGAAGGGAAATATGTGTTTATTAGTTCTAGAAATAACCTGAAAGGTTTTCCGTATGACCGTTGTTACCGTGTACGCCATATCACTTCTGACAAGAAGGGGAATATATGGGTGGGGAGCAGTGATGGCGCGCTTAGTTTTAAAGAGGATTTTAAAGATCCGGAGTCGATTGTGTTCCATCTTTATGCACGTATCCCCGATGA
>ENA-OZHH01000851-OZHH01000851.1-human-gut-metagenome-genome-assembly--contig:-NODE-851-length-16204-cov-5.676636_pt1 | contig 16204 bp, 14 predicted proteins | sample MGYA00244045_ERZ653684 | MGnify/ENA primary metagenome ERZ653684 (study PRJEB26926, sample SAMN06165264) | human gut metagenome | biome: ENVO:00009003; feature: ENVO:2100002; material: ENVO:00002003... | reverse complement strand
TCTACACTCGACTAGTCGTCGGCAGCGTCAGATGTGTATAAGAGACAGATTACAATAGGAATGACGTAAATAGTGCTACAAAAAAATTAATCCCATTACAAAAGAATTTTATGTTGTACATAAAATCAGAGATTAATTCAACTATTCCAGAAGTCAATAATTTAATAGATGGATTAATAGCTAGAATGCTAAAGCCTTATTATTTATTTGACAAAACAAACAAAACGGGCCAGATACTCAAGAGAATAAACTTAAACAAACAAAGTTTATCTCTTATTTTATTCTATAAATTACCCAAACCCTTCGTAAAAGTTTTATATATTATAATTAAGAAAATTCACGAATGAACATCCTTTTAATAAATGACTTCAAAACGGGTGGAGGAGCAGAAGTTATTTTCACAAAAACTTATGAAACATTAATTGAAGCTGGAAATAATGTTGATCTTAAATACTATTATACACAAATAACCCCTCCGAGATCTGCACTTTCTTATATATTCTCTCTACATAATTACCACGAAATATATAAGGTTTTATGTGAGAAAAAATATGACCTAGTATATATCTTAAATTATTCAAATGCCTTTTCTCCGTCAATTCTTTTAGCCATAAAAAAATACAAACAGAAAAATTCTAATCTAAAAGTCATTTATAATGCACACGATGCACATATAATTTGTCCTAATAGCGCATTAAACTATTACAAAGGAAATAAGATTTATCGATTTGAAAAAACTCCATCCTTACATAAATTTATATTTAAGCAGCTTGACCATAGAGGAGCAATATATAGCATCATCAAAAAAATTCAATGGATTACAGCATATAAAGTTTTATGTTTGTACAATATATTTGACACAATTTTATGTCCAAGCCAATTCTTAGCTTCCCGAATAAAAGAGGTATATCCTAATTTATCTGTTGAAATTTTAAGAAATCCATTAAACTTTAAGGATATTATTGTCCCTCAGAATTATAATAAAAAAATTCACACTCCCATACGATTAATATATTTTGGCCGGTTATCAACAGAAAAAGGACTAGATATTTTACTTCATAATATTGCATCCATCAAGATACCCTATAATTTTCACATTTATGGAGACGGGCCTCAAGCGAATCAATTAAAAAAGATTGTTAAGACCTTAAATCTAGAAAATCAAATTATATTCAAAGGAAAAACATCATGGAAGGATCTTATGAAAATAATATCAGATTATGATATTTTTATTCTCTCCTCTTCTTGCTATGAGAATGCTCCTCTATCAATAGTTGAAGCAGCGTATGCAGGATTGTATATATTAACAATGAACTATGGAGGTATGAAAGAAATTTCAGAAATTGTTGGGAACAATTTTTATATTAACTCTACAAATTTAACAGATATTTTGAATTTAATACAAAAAACACCTTTCCAAAAGCCCAACTGCGCCCCTTTTTCAGAAAATATATTCAGAAAAAGATTATTACACTATATATCTCCTAAGAGATGATATCAAAACAAAGAATAATCAATAAAAAGAATAACCTTTCAATATCCAAGATTTAAACTACCAATTTTATACATCAGATCCTTATATCATCATACATTCAGATTATAAATCAACCAACATATGCTAACGCTTGAGATCTGTATAATCATATTAGAAATCTTCTTTATATTAAAATTTAGAAGTGTTATACTCCAACTTATTCTATTGGTATCATTTTTACCACTAGTGACAATGATAGCATTTATGAATAATCTTCCTGTTCCTGGAGTTCTAGCACTACAAAAAAAAATATTCACAACAGAAATTTTATATACAGGATTTGCTTTATTGACCTTATCTAATATAATCTTAATATCTATTTTATACCCTCTAAAGAATGAAATCTATAAATACACCCCTTTTAAATGTTCAAATCTTTCTTATACAATTCTTCTCCTAATTCTAATAACAAGTGCCATAATTTCATATCCCAGAGTTTTTGGACTAGATTTTGGTATAGACCTTTCCACCATCTATATATCTGCTAATATAGCATTACTTCTCTGTAAACGTCCTAGAAATAACTGGGGAACAATTATACATTTATTTATCCTATTTTTTGTAATTTTAGGAGGAGACAGGGTTGACAGCATAGTAACAATTGTATTCCTATCTGTTATTGCAGAAAAACAGTCCAATGAGGCCATTGAATCCGTAAAAAAAAGCTACTTACTTATTGGAGGTATTTTCCTATTTACTCTATCAGTTATCAGTGGAATTATTAGAGATGGGAACTCTATATCCATAATATCTATTCTTTATAGTTTCTATGCACAACAAACTGTTTCAGATGTATTATATGTCTTCCTTTGTAGTATTGGATATTTTTATGAACAAGGACACAATTTATCTGTATTAGGAAATCTGTTTTTAGGAATATTTCCCGGACCTTTTTATGGAGTTGTATCAGAATACAACTATACAATCTTTTTAATCAAGAATTACTTACCAAATCCGGGGGGTGGCTTATTTTTCTCAGAAGGCATGATTGCGTGGGGACCAGCTGGTGTTTTATTATACTCAACAATCTATGCCCTATGCATGAAAAAACTATTTGGTAGTAGTAAAAGAATATCTGTTGCATTGTTTATCCTATCTTTTAGCATGCTTTGCAGAATACAATGGTATGGTTTTATATATTCTTATAAGCCAATCTTGTTTACACTACTTTTCTATTTCATTTTTATTCATAATCTTAAAACAAAAGAACAGTGAAAATATTACATGTATCTAAATTCTATCCGCCGTATAGAGGAGGAATAGAAGATGTATGCTACAATATTGTACGTGCTCTACAAGACAAAGAACAGAAGGTTATATGTTTTAATGATAAAAAACAAGATGATATATCCTTTATAGATGGCGTAGAAATAATAAGAATTGGGATGAGATTTGAATTTGCAAGCCAGCCAATTTCTCTTTCATATTATAAGAGGCTAAAAAACGTCATTGATCTTTTTAGTCCAGACGTTATACATCTACATCTTCCTAATCCTCTAATATGCATATATATCCTAAAATTAATACCCCAATCTACTAAATTAGTAGTACATTGGCATTCCGATATCATTGCACAAAAATATTTATATCAGCTTTTTAGACCCATAGAAAATAAAATCCTAAATAGAGCAAATGTTATATTAGCAACAAGCCCCCAATATTTAGAGGATTCTATACCCTTAAAACCTTTCCAAAATAAATGTAAAATATTACCTAACCCTATATCGTTAGAGAAACTTTGTATGGCATCGACTGATTATGAAAAGATCAATCTGCTACAAAAAAAATACAATAATAAAAAGATCATATTTTTTATGGGTCGTCATGTCCCTTATAAAGGAATTGAATATTTAATTGATGCAGAAAAGTACATACAATCAGACTGTATTATATTAATAGCAGGACAAGGACCATTAACTAAATCTTTAAAATTAAGATCCCATTCAGACCGAATCAAGTTTATAGGACGTATACCGGATGAAGATATAAAATTATACATGCATGCAGCCTCAATATTTGCATTTCCTTCCATTACTAAAAATGAGGCATTTGGCGTTGTTCTGGCTGAGGCCATGTATTGCAAGGCAACTCCTGTATGCTTTACAATAAAAGGAAGTGGAGTTAATTGGGTTAACATTGACCAGCAGACAGGTCTGGAAGTCAAAAATAAGGATGCGATAGCTTATGCTAAAGCTATTGACGGATTACTTTCTAATGAAACTCTCAGAGTGAAATTAGGAGAAAATGCACACAAGCGCGTTGAAGATTTATTCACAATGAATGTAATAGAGAAACAAATAAAAACAATTTATCAAGATATCTAAATATGGAAAAGACTGAAGAAATAGATTTTATGAAATATTTTCGCGTATTAATAAAACATCGTAAAACAATATATAAGACCGTAGGAATAGGCTTATTAATAGGTATTGTAATAGCTTTTAGCATTCCTAAAACTTATACTGTAAAAATCACTCTTTCTCCAGAATCTGGACAATCAAGCAACAATAACCTTTCTGGAATGGCATCAATGTTAGGTATAAGTGGTATTGGAAGTACAGGTCAAGATGCTGTTAATTCCAGTATGTTTCCTGATATTATAATATCAACACCTTTCATTTTGGAAATGTATCACGTTCAAGTAGAAACAAATAAACAAAATACACCTATATCACTATCAGAGTATGTAACACAAGAAAAAAGTCCTTGGTGGGGATACATATTCAAACTACCAGGTATGGCTATAAATGGAATCAGATCGCTGTTTATAACTAACGAAAATACGAATGACTCAAATGAGGTTATTGATCCATTCAGATTAACAGGGGAGCAAAATGGAAAAATTGCTGCCATAAAAGGGGCATTATCTGCAACCACAGACAGTAAAAGTAACATGACAATAGTTTCAGCCACTTTTCAGGATCCCGAAGTTGCTGCCACAGTAGCAGACAGTGCTGTAACTAAATTACAAAAATACATCATTGATTATCGTACACGCAAAGCCCAAGAGGATTGCAACTATCTGGAGAAACTCTGCAAGGAACGAAAAGAAGAATATTACAAGGCACAGAAAGCTTACGCTGATTTCATGGATGCTAACCGTAATGTCGTGCTACAACGTACACAAGCTGAAGGAACCCGTCTGCAAAATGATATGAGCATTGCCTTCCAAATTTATAGCCAGGTAGAGACTCAATTACAAGTAGCACGCGCAAAAGTACAGGAAGCAAAACCGGTATTTGCCATAGTTGAACCAGCAACAGTTCCTCTAAGTCCATCCGGGCCTAATAAGAAAATAATAATCATAGCATTCATGTTCTTAGGTTTTATTGGTAGTTCCGCATGGATTCTCTTTGGAAAAGATTTATGGGATAGTTTAAAACGAGCCAAAACAGATAAATAAATTATTTACTCTTAGGCCTATATCAAACTTATGAAAACATCATTCAAACGCAACATCCTGATCACCGGTGGTGCCGGATTTATCGGCAGCCATGTGGTAAGACTTTTCGTGAACAAATATCCGGAGTATCATATCATCAATCTGGACAAGCTGACCTATGCGGGCAACCTGGCCAACCTGAAGGATATTGAGAACAAGGAAAACTATACTTTCGTCAAGGCAGACATCTGTGATTATGACAAGATGCTGGAATTGATGCAGCTGTATCATATTGATGGAATCATCCACCTGGCTGCGGAAAGTCATGTTGACCGCAGTATCAAGGATCCGTTTACCTTTGCACGGACAAATGTGATGGGAACACTTTCGCTGCTGCAGGCTGCCAAGGTATACTGGGAAGGACTGCCGGAAGGTTATGAAGGCAAACGTTTCTATCATATCTCTACAGATGAAGTATACGGAGCTCTGGAAATGACGCATCCGGAAGGAATCGAACCGCCATTTACCACTACGGCTTCTTCAGCTGAACATCATCTGGCGTACGGAAAGGATTTCTTCTATGAGGATACGAAGTATAATCCACACAGTCCGTATTCTGCCAGCAAAGCCAGCAGTGACCACTTTGTACGTGCCTTTCACGATACATACGGCATGCCGACCATTGTAACCAACTGTTCCAACAACTATGGTCCTTACCAGTTCCCGGAAAAACTGATTCCGCTGTTCATCAACAATATCCGTCACCGTAAACCGCTGCCGGTATATGGCAAGGGAGAAAATGTACGCGACTGGCTGTATGTTGTGGATCATGCACGGGCTATTGACGTGATTTTCCACAAAGGCAAAATTGCGGATACATACAACATCGGCGGATTCAACGAATGGAAAAACATTGATATCATCAAGACAGTGATCAAAACTGTAGACCGCCTGCTGGGACGTCCCGAAGGAGCTGACATGGATCTGATCACTTACGTGACTGACCGGAAGGGACATGACATGCGTTATGCCATTGACTCGACAAAACTGCAGCGGGAGCTGGGATGGGAACCGAACCTGCAGTTTGAGGAAGGTATTGAGGAAACCGTGAAATGGTATCTGGACAACCAGGAATGGATGGATAACGTAACCAGTGGGGACTATCAGAAGTATTACGAAAGTATGTATCAGAACCGATAATCGCACACAACTATGAAAGGTATTATCTTAGCAGGGGGAAGCGGAACACGCCTCTACCCCATTACGAAAGGTGTCAGCAAGCAGTTATTGCCGGTGTTTGACAAACCGATGATTTATTATCCCCTCTCTGTCCTCATGCTGGCCGGAATCAGGGAGATCCTGATCATTTCCACTCCAAACGACCTGCCGGCTTTCCGGCGTCTGCTGGGAGACGGAAGTGACTTTGGTATCAGACTGGAATATGCAGAACAGCCTTCACCGGACGGACTGGCACAGGCATTCATTATCGGAGAGAAATTCATAGGAAACGATGCAGCCTGCCTCGTACTGGGTGACAACATCTTCCACGGAAATGGTTTTACTGCCATGCTTCGCGAAGCTGTACGCACGGCAGAGGAAGAAGGAAAGGCTACTGTATTCGGATATTGGGTAAGCGATCCGGAACGTTACGGAGTGGCTGACTTTGACAAGGATGGCAACTGTCTGAGCATTGAGGAAAAGCCGCAGCATCCGAAATCAAACTATGCAGTGGTAGGTCTGTATTTCTATCCTAACAAAGTAGTGGAAGTGGCTAAGAACATCAAGCCTTCCGCCCGTGGAGAACTGGAAATCACGACTGTGAACCAACGCTTCCTGGAAGACGGAGAACTGAAAGTGCAGACACTGGGCAGAGGTTTCGCCTGGCTGGACACCGGCACCCACGATTCACTGGCAGAGGCTTCTACTTACATTGAAGTAATTGAGAAGAGACAGGGACTGAAAGTGGCTTGTCTGGAAGGCATTGCTTACCGGAAAGGATGGATTACTGCCGACAAGTTACGGGAAGTAGCGAAGCCTATGCTGAAGAACCAGTATGGCCAATATTTGTTGAAAGTTATTGACGAGCTGGAACGGACTGGAAAGAATAATCTGGAGTAATTTCTTTCGCATCTGATCTGATATCATTCAGGCCTTCTTCTCTAAAAATTTTAGGGGAAGAGGGCCTGAACTGTATTTGTTCCGCAATTTTGTTCCGCACCATCTTCTGCTGATCAAAAATGTCATCAAACAGATAACTATCAACGGTTTACAATCACCAGAGCGAGTCCTGTTTCCGAATTTCTGCCAGCTTTGCCAGGCTTCTTTTAAACTATTATAGTTAGTGCGGACAAATTAACAAAATTTTATTTTTACATTATTTCCCGCATTTCCCATATAAGTTTATATATAGGGTGGCAAAGCTGGCAGAAAACGATATAACTTACTCATACTCACATATCATCGATAGAAATACCCTTATACGAGATCTCATAGCCTTCATAAGGACCTACTGCTTTCATGAAAGTTGCCGCCTTGGATTTTAACAACTCTTCATCGAAATTCTTTGATTGCCTTTTTACTTCAATGAATTCGATCTTGTTGTCCACTTCATCTTCGGCAATGATATCAATCTCATTTTCTCCTTTTCGGTCGTTCCAATAACCAAGACGAGTATAGCAGCCCTGCTCCTTCAGCACCTCCATAAAATAACATTCAAGAGATTTGCCGCTCACTGTCGGAAAATCTCTCTCGGCAATGGACTTTAATTTCTCGTTTGCTCCTGCCTCAATAATGTGAGAGTATTTATACACAAAACGAAACCAGAATCTCAGAAATTGATCTTCAATGGTATAATGCACATTCTTATTGACTGATCTCTCATAGAGAGGCTGCTTCTTGCTTATCAGACCATACTCTTCACTCAAATTCTTTAAATATCCCGACAGTTCCTTGATATTAAGGGCATTCTCCAGCTCTGATCTCGTAGTCTTTCCCTGTGAAATAAGAGTAAGAATAGAAAAATAGATTCCGTAGTCTTTCCCAAACTCATCAACCAGCATATTTTTGCCCTCTGATAAAAAATAGGAATCACGCTCAAAAAACATGTTCAGCATTGTTTTCTCTGTAAACTTCTTATGGTCAATAAACAACTCAACATATTTAGCAACTCCGCCTGTCAATGTATATAGAGCCAGCAAATCTGACTTTTTATATTCAGGACAATACTCAGACATGATTTCTTTCAGGACTGATGGCCGGAAAGGTCGGACATGCATTGTACCTGTCTGCCTCCCAAACAGTGGTTCTTTCTTATCCTTAAATATCTTGTTCATCAAAGTATTTACAGAACCTGCTACAATAAGATGAATATGCGCTGTACTCTTGTAACTATCCCAGATATTTTGCATATCAGAATAAATGGAAGAGTTTACCCTGAAGAAATCCTGAAATTCATCGATAAACAAAGTAATATGCTGATTCTGTGACAACTCCATGATAAACTTAAACACGGTAGCAAAAGTTATTCCTTTGCTGTCAATCATCGGAATGTTAAGTTTCGTCCGGATCTCTTCAATGAATATGTCACAAAGATCAGTTTCCGCTTTCCTGGCAACAAAAAAGTATAGCAACGTTTTTCTTGCATAAAACTGCTTCACCAACTCTGTTTTACCAATACGACGTCTGCCGGTTATAATGGTAAACTGAGCAACCTCTTGAGATAACTCCTCAATTTCTCTGAGTTTTTCAAACTCTGCTTCTCTATCAAAAAATCTCATTGTTATAAGCTTTAACCGTAATGTGCATTACCGTAACAAATATTACGATAGTGCAAAATTAACAATATTATCGTCAAACGCACAAGAGTTTTACAGAAATAACGATAATTCCCGGAAGAAATTGACCACCTGTAAATACAGAGGCGGTCAAGAAACGAGCCACCCGGGAAAAAGCATGATCAAGAGCATAAGCAACTCAGCCCGGCGGTTGATACGAATGGCAGTCTGCATATCGCGAGAAGTAAGCGGACGTTCGTGGCTGCCTATAAAGGGTTTGTAAACCCATTCGCCAAAATACTGATGGGGACCTCCAAAACGGCAGTCCAGAATTCCGGCCAGAGCAGCTTCCGGATATCCGGAATTAGGACTGGCATGGCGGGGGCCATAACGGAATACAAAACGGAGGAGGGACAAACGGCCGGTAACCAGAACCATCAGAAAAGCTGTCAGACGGGCTGGCAGATAATTGGCTACATCATCCAGACGGGCCGCAAAGCACCCGAAAGCACGATAGCGTTCATTACGGTAACCGATCATGGAATCAAGGGTATTGACCATCTTATAGGCCAGCATGCCGGGGACACCCAGCAACAGATACCAGAACAGGGGGGCAATCACACCGTCACTGAGGTTCTCAGCCAAAGTCTCCAGAGCTGCTGTACGGACTTCGGTATCGGTCAGTCCGGAGGTGTCACGGCCGACAATGCGGGCTACCTGACGGCGACCTTCTTCAAGGGAGCGGTCTGCGGCCTCAAAAACCATCCGGACTTCGTCAATCAATGTCTTACCCGCCAGACAATAGAAAACGCCTGTAGCGGCCAGAAAAACGTATAAAACGGGGCTTATCTGCCAGGCATACTGCAACAGGAGGGTTGCAGACAGCCAGGTGAGCGTAACAAGGCCTGCGGCAACACAGGCCCCTTTGAACTTCCGGCCGGCTCCATGATTCAGACGATGTTCGAAAAAGGCAATCAGTTTTCCGAAACCGACCACCGGATGCGGAAGCCACAACGGATCGCCCAGCAGTTTGTCCAAAAGCACTCCGGCCACAAGGGGAAGTGCGAACATCAATATTGATACATCCATTCTTTAATTGCTGTAATTAACTGGTTATTTTCTTCCGGAGTCTGGACGGCAATACGGAAAAAGCCTTCGTCGAGCCCTTCAAAATTAGATGCGTCACGGATCAGCAGGCCATGGGTGTCTGCCAGCCATTCCTTCAGGGCAGAAGCTTTACCGCCACGCAGACGGAGCAGCATGTAATGGGTATCGGAAGGCCATACTTCGATCCCGCCCAGCTTTTCCAGTTCTCCGGCTACCCGCTGGCGTTCGGCAAGCAGGGCATTCAGATCCAGCTGATAGGCAGACGCATGACGGAGCAGATAGGTTCCGGCTTCGATGGCGAGGGCATTCACAGACCAGGGCATCCGGTAGCGCCGCAGTTTCTGAAGCAGGTCTTTATGTCCGGTGAGATATCCCAGGCGGAGACCGGGAACGGCAAAGCGTTTGGTCATGGAATGAAGCAGCAGGACATTGGGTAAGGCCGCAGTCTCTCCTACTCCCAGAACTTCCTTGAGGGTAAAGGCTTCATAGGACTGGTCGATAACAAAGAGCTGCCGGGGATGTTCCTCGATCAGCCGGCGCAAACGGTCAGCCGGACGGACTTCTCCCGTGGGATTATTCGGATTGCAAAGCCATACAAGGGAAGTTCTGCCGGAAAGGGCATCCAGGGTAAACACGGACTCAACCTCGTGGGCATGCAGACGGCAGGCATCGGCATATTCACTGAAAGTCGGCATCAGAATGGCTGAACGGCTTCCCCGCCAGGCCTGGGCAATCAGATAGATCGCTTCGGTGGCTCCATTGGTGACACAGACATTCTCCGGGGATACCTGATAACGAGCTGCCAGCTCGCGCTCCAGAGTATAAGGTTCCGGCTCGGGATAGGTACGGATGCAGGCCATCTGCCGGAACAGGTGCCCGTTCAGGGAATCATGGTTTACGTGGGTATATACATTCGAGCTGAAGTTTACCCGTATGTGTCCGTAGCGGTAAGCGTCGTCTCCGTGTCCGTCAATCATGGGCTGTCAGTATTTGATAAATTAAGGGCATATTGAGGTGCGAGCGCACATGGTCTGCCAGCTTATTGTATTGTTCTTCCTTATAGGCCGCATAATCCGGCGAAGATACGGCTTTTTTCCCGGCATAGGGAGCAACCAGCCAGTCGATGACGGAGGGGTTGTCCAGAATGCCGTGAATGTAGGTTCCTACACAGCGGGAACCGGACATAGAGCCTTCGGGACTTCCGTCTTCCAGCCGGGTAAAGGGGGTATAGGTTTCGCTTTCAACCGGAAGTGTGGTTCCGTTATGGATTTCATACCCCTGCCCTGCTCCGGTGGCACCGGTGAGTGTAAAACGGACCTGACGGGTAACTTTTTCTTTTTGCATGACAGTCTGCATGGGCAGCAGTCCCAGTCCCGGCAGTCGGGTCAGACTGCCTTCCACACCTTCGGGATCGCAGATTTCGCGGCCCATCATCTGATAGCCGCCACATATTCCCATCACCATCGTTCCTTCCCGATGGGCACGAAGAATGGCCTGGGCCACTCCGTTACGGCGCAGTTCATAAAGATCGTCCAGAGTACTCTTGGTACCGGGAAGCAGAATGATATCTGCTTTCAGAAGATCGTCTGTATTGTTGGTGTAGTAAAGGTTGACCCGCTCATCGCGTTCCAGCATATTGAAATCCGTAAAGTTAGACAAATGACGGAGCAACACGACGGCAATATTGACCTTGCCCTGTACGGCCGCACGTTGTTTCTGTACCAGTTCCAGTGAGTCTTCTTCTTCGATATGGATATCCTTGTAATAAGGAATTACTCCCAGCACAGGAATGCCGCAAAGGGATTCCATCTGTCGGATTCCGGACTCGAACAAACGCAGGTCCCCCCGAAATTTGTTGATAATTATTCCCTTGATGCGCTTCCGGTCTTCCGGGGTCTGAAGGACAACGGAACCGTATGCACTGGCAAATACGCCGCCACGGTCAATGTCGGCCACCAGGAATACATCGGCACCGGCATGGCGGGCCATCGGAAGATTGACCAGGTCCTTATCGCGAAGATTGATCTCGGAAATGCTGCCGGCTCCTTCAAGCACAATCGGATTGTAACGGGATGCCAGCCGGTCGTAAGCGGCACAGACTTCAGTACGAAGGGTTTCGAAGCCTTTACCCCGGAAATAATCCCAGGCATCTCTGTTGCCGATGGGCTTTCCGTTCAAAACAACCTGTGAGGTCTGATCGGAACAGGGTTTCAGCAGCAGAGGATTCATATCTGTGTGGCAAGGTACGCCTGCGGCTTCAGCCTGAACGGCCTGAGCACGTCCGATCTCCAGCCCCTGAGGGGTGGCGTATGAATTGAGTGCCATGTTTTGGGCCTTAAAAGGAGCTGGATGGTATCCGTCCTGCAGAAAAATACGGCACAGGGCCGCTGCCAGGACACTTTTTCCCACATCGCTTCCGGTTCCGGCCAGCATGACAGGATGTAGTTTCTGATTTTGCATAAGCTTTAATTGGTTTAATCCCAGAGTTTCCACAAATCGGCTTCTCCCCAATACCAATGGGTGTATCCGGCTATGACATTTTTATAACGGTATAACGGAGTTGAGACTTCCGTGCCTTTTACATTATACAACGGCGTGACGGACGGGAGCGTGTCGGGTTCGGCAATCGAAGAATAATGGAACTCATGGCCGCGCAGGGAAACGCCCTGATAGTCCATCCGGCGGTATCCCAGATGCAGACGCGCATTTTCCATGGTACAGTCGACCGGCAGAAGACCGGTCATCTGATAAGCTGTTCCTCCTTTACGGGCTGTCAGCGAACGGGTCAGAAACATCATGCCTCCACATTCAGCAAAGACTTTTCCTCCGCTTTCCGCGTAATCGCGAAGTTGTTGCATCATCCGTTTCCGGCGATGCAGCTGGCGGGCAAACAGTTCCGGATATCCGCCCGGAAGGTATACCAGATCCGCATCCGGCAGATCACTGCCATAAACGGGACTGAAAAAAGTCAGATTTCCACTTTCTGCCAGCCGGTCCAGATTCTCCCGATAGATAAAGTTAAAGGCCGGATCTCGGGCCACAGCGATACGCATCTTTTTACGGCGTCCCGTCTCCATGGCTTCAACTCCCTGCTCGGAAGTATAAGGCAAGGTGTAACGGCACGGGAAGATGCGTGTACACAGGTTCAGCAATTTGTCGACATCAATATATTGCTCGACCAAAGCTGCAGCTTTCTCTGCCAGTTCATCCATGCTTTGTCTGACAGTCAGGGTCAACCCCAAATGACGGGAAGGAACCCGCAGGTCTTCCGAATAAGGCAGATAACCCAGACATTCCAGACCGGCATCGGAACATGCTTCCTTCAGACAGGCAAAATGAGAAGGGGAAGAGACCTGGCTGAACACCACACCGGCAATCCGGACGGAAGAACGGAAATGCTTGAATCCGTAAAGTACCGGGGCAACGGAATAGGCTGCTGCGCGCGCATTGACCACCAGCACTACAGGAATGTTCAGCAAGCCTGCAATCTCGGCACAACTGCCTTTCATCTGATAATAGCCGTCGTAAAGCCCCATCATCCCTTCTGCCACACAGACATCGGCCTTTTCTCCATACCGGTTGTAGACATACTGGACATGAGTCGACGAAGCCATCCACGTGTCCAGATTTACGGCATCCCTGTCGGCAGCAATCGTAAGATACTGCGCATCTATATAGTCAGGACCGCCTTTATAGGGTTGAACTTTCAAACCGCGCTTCTTCAATGCACGCAGCAATCCCAAAGTAAACATTGTCTTTCCGCTTCCGGAAGTAGGGGCTCCAATCAACAATTGTGGCTTCATCGGTCTATACGTTAAAAAATCGGGGGCAAATATACGCATAAATGATGGAAATCCGCGGCATCTTATTATCTTTGCGTTCCCTTATCGAAAAAAATTATTGCAATGAAAGTAAAATTCATGAGCCTGGCCAGCGGGAGCAGTGGCAATTGCTACTATCTGGCTACAGACACAGACGCCATATTGATTGATGCGGGAATAGGCATACGCACCATTAAAAAAGTATTCAAGGAAAGAGGACTGGACATGGGACTGATCCGGGCTGTCTTCATCACTCACGATCATGCTGATCATATCAAAGCTGTCGGACACCTGGCGGGCAAACATAATATTCCGATATATTCTACACCTGAAGTACATCAGGGCATCAACCGGAGTTACTGCATGACTGAAAAGCTGGATGAAGCACATACACATTTCATCCGAAAAGGAGAAACCATGCAACTGAAGGATTTTCAGGTAACCTGCTTCGAAGTGCCTCACGACGGTACAGACAATGTAGGTTACTGTATTTCGATTGACGGAAAGACTTTTGCTTTCCTGACGGACATCGGGCATATCACCGAGACTGCCGCACATTACATCGGCATGGCCAATTATCTGGTTCTGGAAGCCAATTATGATGAGACCATGCTGAGAATGGGACCTTATCCTGCTCACCTGAAAGAACGCATTGCCGGACCGAACGGTCACATGAGCAACCGGGAAATGGCGGACTATATAGCGAATCATAAACCCGAAGGACTCCGGTACTTGTGGCTTTGTCATCTGAGTAAAGACAACAATCACCCGGAACTGGCTTACAAGACTGTAGAAATGGCATTGAAGGAACGGGGAATTCTGACAGGGCAGGACTTGCAGGTCATTCCCCTGAAACGGACCAGCCCTTCGGAACTTTACTGCTTCGAATAAGAACCTGACTGCCGGACAATACATTTTTCAGATGCGGTGCACCGTATACTCACAACCGCCCCGGGCGGGAAGTAACGATGCACCGCATTTTTTTCTCCGAAACTGACTCCTTTTTCAAAATTAATCGTATATTTGGCACGTCATATTCCGCTACTGACAGAATGTGGCATGAAAACACTTTGTATTAATCTTAAAAACATAACACCATTATGAGTCTGGAAAAAACTCTCGTTATTCTGAAACCGTCAGCTGTACAACGCGGACTAATCGGAGAAATCACAACTCGCTTTGAACGGAAAGGCCTTCGACTGGCTGGTATGAAAATGATGCAACTGACGGACGAACTGCTTAATGAGCATTATGCCCACCTCAGTGAAAAACCATTCTTCCAACGTGTAAAAAATTCCATGATGGCATCTCCGGTAATCGTATGCTGTTACGAAGGAGTGGATGCGATTCAGGTTGTGCGTTCCATGACCGGAGCAACCAACGGACGCGTTGCCATACCGGGAACAATCCGGGGAGACTTCAGTGTCAGCTCACAGGAAAACATCGTTCATACTTCGGATTCTCCTAAAACAGCCATCGAAGAAATCAACCGTTTCTTCAAACCGGAAGAACTCTTCGAATATAAACAGGTACACATGCCGTATTTGTATCATACCGACGAATATCAATTGGTATAAGCCATAAAAAAAGGAAGGGAGCAGATTTTTTTGATTCTGTTCCCTTTTTTAATTGTTTGATTTCAAGGGAGAAGAGAAAAACAGCAAATAAAAGATGAAAAATAAATAGATTTTTTCTTGCAGGTTTCAAAGAAAGAACCTACCTTTGCACCCGCAATCGAAAAAGAAACGCACTCTTAGCTCAGTTGGTAGAGCAACTGACTCTTAATCAGTGGGTCCAGGGTTCGAATCCCTGAGGGTGTACAATTAAAAAGACCTTTAAGAAATTCTTAAAGGTCTTTTCTTTTTTATCTACTATCATTCTTTCTGTATTTTCAGAACAACAGCTCAGCCGACACTACTGCCGTTCAAGAAACTTTCATTCTTCTTTCCAGCAAATCTCTTAATTCATACTCCAGCTTTTTCACAACTTCTTCTATAGAAACTTCACATCCGGTTTCCCGGGCAATAGAAGTAACTCCTTTGTCCACAAATCCACAAGGGTGTATATAGCTAAAGTATCGTAAATCTGTATTTACGTTTAGTGCCAGTCCGTGCATCGTCACATAATGACTGCTGCGCACTCCTATGGCACAAATCTTACGTTCTCTTGAAGTTCCCACCTCAATCCATACTCCCGTAGCTCCGGCAACCCGTTGCCCTTGTATCCCATAGGCTGTACATACTCTGATTACAGCTTCTTCCAGCAAGTTAATATAATCCTTCAAACCCAGATGAAAATCCTCCAAATTTAAAATAGGATAACAAACCACTTGTCCCGGTCCGTGATACGTGATGTCCCCTCCTCTGTCTGTCTGAAACAGCTCCGCATGAACTGCCTGCAACTGCTCTTTATTAAGTAGCATATTGGCCGGCTTTCCATGACGGCCTAAAGTATATACATGTGGATGCTCGCAAAAAATCAGACGATTACAATACGGCAGATGCTGCTGTTTTGCCGCAACCAATTCTTCGAACAGCTCTGCCTGCCGATGCCATGCATCTGCATAAGCAATCCGTCCCCAATATTC
>ENA-OZHH01000847-OZHH01000847.1-human-gut-metagenome-genome-assembly--contig:-NODE-847-length-16283-cov-13.633904_pt1 | contig 16283 bp, 15 predicted proteins | sample MGYA00244045_ERZ653684 | MGnify/ENA primary metagenome ERZ653684 (study PRJEB26926, sample SAMN06165264) | human gut metagenome | biome: ENVO:00009003; feature: ENVO:2100002; material: ENVO:00002003... | reverse complement strand
TGCTTTTTATCAACCGGCGCGGTATGGCAGGCTTTGTCTCTTGCAGAGCCTGCGGTCATGTGATAAAATGTCCGCATTGCGATGTTTCACTGAGCCAGCATGGAAGCGGCGCAGCGACACGTCTAGTCTGCCATTACTGCGGATATACGACGATACAGCCCGGTTTGTGTCCGGTCTGTGGCTCTAAGTATATCAGTGGTTTTAAGGCGGGCACGCAGAAAATAGAACAGGTGGTAAAGGCGCGTTTCCCACAGGCGCGTGTGCTCCGGATGGATATGGATACCACCAGAATCAAAGATGGGTATGAGCAGATATTATCTGCATTTTCAAATCACGAGGCAGATATACTGATCGGTACACAGATGATCGTAAAGGGACATGATTTTCCGGGGGTTACGTTAGTGGGTGTGCTTGCGGCAGACCTTTCACTTTATATCAGTGACTATCGTGCGTCAGAGCGGACTTTCCAGCTCCTGACGCAGGCGGCAGGACGTGCCGGCAGAGGTGACATTCCCGGCAATGTCATCATACAGACGTATGATCCGGATCATTACAGTATCACGACTGCAAAAGAGCAGAACTATGAGGCTTTTTACGGGCAGGAGATCGAGTACCGCAAAATGATGCGGTATCCGCCGGTGTGGAACATGCTTTATATTTTGTGCGCGTCGAAAAACGAGGCGGCAGCAAGTGAGGCGGCGGTAGCATTGATGGGGAAAATCGATCAGATAGTGAGAGAAAACAGTGAAAAGATTTTTTCAATCGGGCCGTCAGATGCACCGGTTGCAAAAATTTCCGATGTCTACCGCAAAGTGATCTATGTGAAAACCCGAGAGTATCAGACACTTGTCATATTGAAAGATGGTCTGGAAGCTTTTATAAAAGACAACCGTCTGTATCAGAATGTAGCAGTAGGATTTGACTTTAACCCGGTCAACGGATTTTAAAATTGTAAAATACAAAATGGAGGATAAAAAAAATGGCACTTAGAACAATCAGAATACAGGGAGATCCTGTACTTACCAAAAAATGCAGAGAAATCACCGAAATGACACCAAAGATCAAAGAACTGATCGACGATATGCTTGATACCATGTATGAGGCAAACGGAGTCGGACTTGCAGGACCACAGGTCGGTGTTTTAAAAAGAATCGTAGTCATCGATATCGGGGAAGGCCCGGTTGTTATGATCAATCCGGTGATTCTGGAAAAGTCAGGCGAGCAGACCGGGGATGAGGGCTGTTTAAGTCTTCCGGGAAAAGCAGGTACCGTTACAAGACCGAATTATGTGAAGGCACACGCGTTTGATGAAAATATGGAAGAATATGAGATCGAGGGGACCGAGCTTATGGCACGTGCAATCTGTCATGAGTTAGACCACCTTGACGGACATATGTACACGGAGATTGTAGAAGGACCGTTACATGATGTAACTTATGATGATCCGGAGGAATAAACAATGAGAGTAATTTTCATGGGAACACCGGATTTTTCGGTGGGGACATTAGAAGAGATCATAAAAGCCGGTCATGAGGTTGTGCTGGTCGTTTCGCAGCCGGATAAAGCGGTGGGAAGAAGTAAGGCATTAAAATATACGCCGGTGAAGGAATGTGCCATCGCACACGGCATTGAGGTCTATCAGCCGGAGCGTGTCAGGGACAGCGCATGTATCGAGTATCTGAAATCGTTCCATGCAGATATCATGATCGTGGTGGCTTTTGGACAGATTATACCAAAGGCAGTGTTAGACATGCCAAAATATGGATGTGTGAATGTACATGCATCGCTACTGCCAAAATATCGTGGCGCAGCACCGATCCAGTGGGCTGTCATCAACGGCGATCCGTATACCGGAGTGTCCACACAGCGCATGGACGAAGGTGTTGATACGGGAGATATCATTTTAGAAGAAAAAGTGGAGATCCGGCCGGATGAGACAGGTGGAAGTTTATTTGACCGCCTTGCAGAGGTTGGAGCAGAACTCTGCGTAAAGACGATCGAAGCAATCGAAAATGGAACGGCTGTTTACACACCACAGGATAACAGTAAAGCCACACATACAGCAAAGATCCATAAAGAGTTGGGAAGTATTGACTGGACGAAGAGTGCGAAAGAGATCGAATGTCTGATCCGCGGTTTAAATCCGTGGCCAAGTGCATATACGAGACTTGACGGAAAGACACTTAAGATATGGAGGGCAAATGTGCTGCCGGATGAAAAGAAAGCGGCTCCGGGATGCATCATAAAAGCGGAAAAGGGAAGTTTTCTGGTACAGACAGGAGACGGTGTCTTAGAGCTTCTTGAGGTACAGTTAGAAGGAAAAAAACGTATGACCACGGATGCATTTTTAAATGGCTATACGGTGGAAGAGGGAACTTATTTTACACGTGGTTAATGAATGGAGGTAACCTGATATGCCTTATTACTATTATGGTTTTGATCCGACTTATGTTTTGGTTCTGATCGGCGCAGTGATCTGCCTGATCGCATCTGCAAGAGTAAAGAGTACTTTCAATAAATATTCCCGGTACCGCAGTATGAGCGGTATGACCGGGGCACAGGCGGCGGAACGTATTTTAAATTCAGCCGGTATCTATGATGTGACGGTCTGCCATATATCGGGAAGTCTGACCGATCACTACAATCCGTCAAAAAAGACACTGAATCTGTCTGACTCCGTATACGGAAGCAATTCTGTCGCAGCGATCGGTGTTGCAGCGCACGAGTGTGGACATGCGATCCAGCATCAGAAAAACTATGTGCCGCTGACACTCCGCACGGCGATCGTTCCGGTTGCAAACATTGGATCTACACTTGCATGGCCGTTAATTCTGATCGGTCTGTTTTTTAACCGCTCAACCGGTGCAATGCTGATCAATCTTGGAATCTTATGTTTTTCATTTGCAGTATTATTCCAGCTTGTCACTCTTCCGGTAGAGTTTAATGCTTCACGCCGGGCACTCCATATTTTAGGTGAGCAGGGAATTTTATCAGACAGTGAACTGCCTTATACCAGAAAAGTATTGAAGGCTGCGGCATTGACCTATGTTGCAAGTGCTGCGGCAGCAATCTTACAGCTGTTAAGGCTGGTTCTTTTATTTGGAGGACGTAATCGTGATGACTGATACCGTAAATACAAGAAGACTTGCACTTGATGTTCTGCTTGAGGTGACGGAACATGGGGCATACAGCAATCAGGTGCTCCGTGCCGTGCTCGAAAAATATCAGTATATGGAAAAATATGAGCGGGCGTTTCTGACAAGACTGGTGGAGGGAACGATCCAGCACATGATCGAACTTGATTATGTGATCGACCAGTTCTCAAAAGTGAAAGTAAAAAAAATGAAACCGGTCATCCGCAATATTTTAAGAATGGGTGTGTATCAGATACAGTATATGGATTCCGTACCGGATTCGGCAGCCTGCAATGAGGCGGTAAAGCTGGCAAGAAAAAGCGGTTTTTCCACACTGAACGGTTTTGTGAACGGAGTGCTTCGAAATATTGCAAGAAACAGTGGTTCCATCCGGTATCCGGATGAAGAAAAGGAGCCGGTTCTGGCGTTAAGTGTGCGTTATTCCATGCCGGAGTGGATTGTGGAAGAATGGCTTAACGCCTATGGCATGGAGCAGACAAAGGCAATTTTAGATGCTTTTTCAAAGGAAGCACCGATTACGATCCGTACCAATGTGACCAAAATTACGCCGGATGCGTTAAAGGAACAGTTAAAAGCCGAAGGCGTGACAGTGCAGACGTTAGAAGAACTTTCTTATGCCGGACTGCCATATACGGATGCATATCACTATGCATTTGCAATTTCAGGTTTTGATCATCTGATGGCACTTCCATCATTTCAGGACGGTCTTTTTTATGTGCAGGATATCAGTTCCATGATGGTGGCTGAGGCCGCAGCACCGGAGAAAGGCGCACATGTGATCGATGTCTGTGCGGCTCCCGGAGGCAAGAGCATTCATCTTGCGGAGATGCTGGACGGCACCGGAAGTGTGGAGTCGCGTGACCTGACAGGGTATAAGACCGGACTGATCGAGGAAAATATCAGCCGTTACCAGATAAAAAATATGACGACAAAAGTGTGGGATGCCACGGTGCCGGACGAGAGTGCAGAAGATACAGCGGACGTGCTGGTCGCAGATCTGCCATGCTCCGGTCTGGGGGTTTTGCGCAAAAAGACAGACATCCGCTATAAAATGAGCCGGGGGCAGCAGGAAGAGTTAGAAGCACTTCAGCGTCGGATTCTAGATACGGTCTGTTCTTATGTCAAAAAGGACGGGATCATGGTATATTCTACCTGTACGATCAACCCGGGAGAAAATCAGGAGAATGTCGCGTGGTTTTTAGGAAAACATCCTGAATTTGAACTGCTTGATATGGAACAGATTTATCCGGGAACACAGGTGGGAGATGGATTTTTCTACGCCAGATTAAGACGTATCTCATAGCCACCCGGAAAGAAAATGGAAAAGAGGAAATTATGCAGCAGGAAAAAACAGATATCAAATCCATGAATCTGGAAGAACTAAAATCATATATGGAATCTATCGGAGAAAAACCGTTTCGTGCCAAACAGCTGTATCAGTGGATGCATGAAAAACAGGCAGCATCTTTCGATGAAATGACAAATCTGTCAAAATCCCTTCAGGAAAAACTTAAGAAGGAATGTCATTTTGTAAGTTTAAAGCAGGAGGCGGTACAGATCTCAAAGATAGACGGTACCAGAAAATATCTGTTTGCATTAGATGATGGAAACGTGATCGAGAGCGTTCTGATGCGATATAAACATGGCAATTCAGTCTGCATTTCCTCGCAGGTCGGCTGCCGGATGGGCTGCCGGTTCTGTGCATCCACGTTAGACGGACTGGTGCGGGGACTGACGCCGTCAGAGATGTTAGACCAGATATACCGGATCACAAGAGATACCGGGGAGAGGGTTGCAAATGTTGTTGTGATGGGAACCGGAGAACCGATGGATAATTTTGACAATCTGCTCAAATTCATCGAACTTCTGACAGATGAAAACGGACTGAACATCAGCCAGCGGAATGTGACGGTGTCGACCTGCGGTATTGTTCCGAAAATGCGGGAACTGGCGGATAAAAAACTGCAGATCACGCTGGCACTTTCGCTGCATGCATCTTCGCAGGAAAAGAGACTTGAACTGATGCCGGTTGCCAATAAATATGAGATACATGAAGTAATTGAGGCATGTCGTTATTATTTTGAACAGACAGGAAGGCGTGTCACATTTGAATATAGTTTAGTCGGTGGTGTCAATGATACCGATGAGGATGTAAGAAGGCTTGCAGACCTGATTCATGGCATGAATTGTCATGTAAACCTGATCCCGGTCAATCCGATCAAAGAGCGTTCATATGTGCAGCCGGATCATGAAGCAATTCTTAATTTTAAAAATAGGCTTGAAAAAAATGCGATTAACGTTACAATTAGAAGGGAAATGGGCAGGGATATAGACGGTGCATGCGGACAGCTGCGCAAACGTTATATCAGCCATGCAGAAAGGTAGGAAGTAGAGAAGATGAAGACGTTTTCCATGACGCACATCGGGCAGCGACGGGAAATGAATCAGGATTATATGTTTACATCAGAGACCGCTGTGGGAAATCTGCCGAATCTTTTTTTAGTAGCGGATGGAATGGGTGGTCACGCTGCAGGTGATTATGCTTCCAGATTTACAGTTGAGAAACTTGTGGAACTGATTGGTAAATCGGGTGAAAAAGAACCGGTGGCGATTATGAAGAGTGCTGTTTCCATGACGAACAGTCTGCTTTTGACAGAGGCACAGGCAGATCCGGCCAAAAATGGAATGGGTACAACGATCGTTGCTGCAACGGTGATCGGGAATACACTCTATGCCGCAAATGTTGGAGACAGCAGGCTGTATGTGATCAATCAGGAAGATATTACACAGATTACAAGGGATCATTCTCTGGTTGAGGAAATGGTTCGTTTAGGTGAAGTGAGAAAAGAAGATGCGAAAGATCATCCGGATAAAAATATCATTACACGGGCAGTCGGTGTATTGCCGGAGGTGACAGCTGATTTCTTTGAGATCAGTTTAAAACTTGGGGATGAGATTTTGATGTGTTCCGACGGACTGACAAATATGATTGAAGATGATGAGATCCGGCATATTGTGTTGGGACAGAGGGACATTGTTGAGAAAGCAGAGAAGCTGATTGAGACTGCTAATCGAAATGGTGGCAAGGATAATATTACGGTTGTATTGATAGAACCATTTTCTGATGAGGTGAAAGAATGTTGACAGAAGGTATGTACATAGCAGACCGCTATGAAATTTTAGGTAAAGTTGGCGCTGGCGGAATGTCAGATGTATATAAAGCAAAAGATCTTACACTGGGAAGATTTGTAGCAATCAAGGTATTAAAGGCAGAATTTTCCGAGGATATTAATTTCGTAACGAAATTCCGTTCCGAGGCACAGGCAGCTGCAGGGTTAGAGCACCCGAATATTGTAAATATTTATGATGTCGGCAGTGAGAATGGCCTGCATTATATCGTGATGGAATATGTGGAAGGAATCACATTAAAGACCTACATTGAGAAAAAAGGACAGCTTTCTTTTAAGGAGGCAGTCAGCATCGCAATTCAGGTGGGCAGAGGTATTGAAGCCGCCCATAATAAAAATATCGTGCATCGTGATATCAAACCGCAGAATATCATGATCTCCACAGAGGGAAAAGTAAAAGTAACAGATTTTGGTATTGCGCGGGCAGCAACATCAAATACGATCAGTTCGGATGTGATGGGATCCGTACATTATTCTTCTCCGGAACAGGCGAGAAATGGATTTGTGGATGGCAAGAGTGATATCTATTCACTGGGTATCGTGATGTATGAGATGGTAACAGGCCGTGTTCCGTTTGACGGGGATACGACGGTCGCAGTTGCAATCCAGCATCTGCAGGAAGAGATAGTACCGCCAAGTGTTTATGCACCAAATCTTCCAATCAGTATGGAAAAGATCATCTTAAAATGTACACAGAAAAACCCTGACAGAAGATATGCTTCCATGACAGCGCTTCTGGCCGATCTTAGAAAAGCACTGATCAGCCCGAACGAGGATTTTGTTGTGATGGTACCTCTTGCAAATCAGGATAAGACGAGGGTGATCGGAGCAGATGATTTAAATCAGATCAAGAAACAGACTGCAAACGTCTATATAGATCCGGCGTCGATCAAAATACAGGAGCCGGTGATCGATGATGATGACGAGGACGACGATGATGATATTGATGACGAGGATGGTGATATCAATCCGAAGATGGAAAAGGCAATCACGATCATGGGAATCGCAGCAGGTGTAGTGATCATTATCATCATTATTTACCTGTGCATCACGTTAGCCGGGGGTATGAAGTCTAACAAGAACAATTCTTCGAATACAGAAACAACAAAAACGGAAACACAGACGGGAGACAGTCAGAGTACCCAGATCAAGGACGGTGTAGTAGTACCTTCCCTGACAGGAAAAACCATGGATCAGGCAAAACAGGAGTTAAACGGAACCGGACTCGGCATCAGACAGGCTGGAACCGCATCCTCTGATACCGTAGAAAAGGGACAGATCATAAGCCAGGATCCGGCAGATGGTAAGACTGTTGAAAAGAATACAACGATCGAAGTTATCATCAGCAGCGGATCTGCCGCCGGAACCAGTGAGAATACGGTCGAAATACCAAACGTTGTGGGACAGAGTGAGACAGATGCCAGCGCGGCATTGACGGCAAAGGGATTTCAGGTCACAAAGACAACTTCCTACAGTTCCTCCGTTGCGGAAGGATATGTAATTTCCCAGACACCAAATGGGGATACCAAGGGAAAAGAGGGCGATACGATCACACTTGAGATCAGCCTTGGCTCAGAGAAGATTACAGTACCTGATGTATCGACAAGCTATAAGTCAGAGGAACAGGCGAAAGAACTTTTATCACAGTTTAATGTTTCAACGGTCACAAAATACAGTGATACGGATGCCGGAATCGTAATCGGACAGTCACTTGCGGTGGGAACACAGGCAGATCCGGGAGCATCCATCACGATCACAGTCAGTCTTGGACCGGAACCGGCACAGCAGATCACCACAAAGACTTATAAGCTGAATGTCAGCCTGCAGCTTCCATCAGATACATCGAATATCTCCGGTGCAGACATTGTTTTATATGATGATCAGGGCAATGTTTTACAGACCTGGTACGGCAAAACGATTGCAGATTTTGGTACTGGCGGACTGATTCTGACAAAGACCGGTATTCTTTCGGACAGTGGTAAAATCGTAGTTACCTGGCTGGACTTAAATGGAAATGATTTAAAAGACCAGACGATTGATGTACAGTTCCAGGAAGAATAAAGACAATAGGAAGATTTATGCAGGGAAAAATTATCAAGGGAATTTCCGGATTCTACTACATTCATGTAGCGGGATCCGGAATTTATGAGTGCAAGGCAAAAGGCGTATTCCGAAACCAGAACATCAAGCCACTGGTGGGGGACAATGTCGAGATTGCTGTGTTAGATGAGGAACATAAAAAAGGAAATATTGAAAAGGTCCTGCCGAGGGAAAATGAGCTGATTCGTCCTGCGGTTGCAAATATCGATCTTGCGCTGATCATTTTTGCGGCGGCAAAACCACAGCCTAATTTTAATCTGTTAGACCGTTTCCTTGTTATGATGGAATATCAGAATGTACCGGTTGCAATCTGTTTTAACAAAACAGATCTGGTTACGGAGGAGGAACTGCATGCGTTTGCAGACATCTATGCGGCGTGCGGCTACCGGACACTCTATGTCAGTGCAAAAGAGGAAAAGGGTGTGGACGCGCTGTTAGAACTTTTGAAAGGAAAAACAGCGGCGGTGGCAGGACCATCGGGAGTTGGCAAATCTTCTCTTGTGAACCGCCTGCAGCCGAACATCACCATGCAGACAGGGGAAGTCAGCCGCAAGATCGAGCGCGGAAGACATACCACACGACATTCTGAAATCATACCGATCGGCGGGGATACTTATATTATGGATACACCGGGATTCTCCACACTTTACATTCCGGGAATGGAAAAAGAAGACTTAAAAGGGTTTTATCCGGAATTCCGGAAATGGGAACCATATTGCAGATTTCAGGGATGTAATCATATCAGTGAGCCGGACTGCGGTGTAAGACAGGGGTTAGAAGAAGGAAGTATCAGTTTGCTGCGGTATGAAAACTATAAATTGCTGTATGAGGAATTAAAGGCTGTCCGAAAGTATTAAAATAAATGACTAAGATTACGGAGAAAAAAATGAACTGTTTATCGCCATCTATATTATCGGCTGATTTCAGCCGTCTTGGAGAACAGATAAAAGAGCTTGATGAAGCCGGGGCACAGTATGTCCATATTGATGTTATGGACGGAATGTTTGTTCCGAGTATTTCATTTGGAATGCCGGTCATCCGTGCTATAAGAGCATGTACAGACCGTATTTTTGATGTTCATCTGATGATTGAGGAACCGGGACGCTATATTGATGAGTTTGCCGAGGCTGGTGCAGATCTTATCACTGTTCATGCAGAGAGCTGCAGACATCTTGACCGTACTATTGAAAAAATCAAAGAAAAAGGACTTTTAGCAGGTGTTGCCATCAATCCTGCAACACCAGTTTCTGCAATATCCTGTGTCCTTGAAAAAGTGGATATGGTTCTTGTTATGACGGTAAATCCGGGATTCGGAGGACAGAAACTGATTCCCTATACGGTGGAGAAAGTCCGTGAATTAAGAAAAATCGTGGATGAGAAGGGATTAAAAACGGACATTGAAGTAGATGGCGGCGTAAATCTGTCAAACGTGGAAGAATTGATGGATGCAGGAGCAAATATTATTGTTGCTGGCAGTGCAATTTTTTCCGGGGATGTGACCGAGAATACGATTCGTTTCTTAAATATTATTAATGAATGATGGGAGCCGATGGATGAAACATTTTTTTATCATAGCGGGTGGAAAAATTGAAGATGCATTTGCGATAGAGGTTTTAAAAGGCTTTGCTGAAAAAACAGTGATCGCTGCAGATTCCGGTATGGAATTTTTGCGGAGAAATGAAATTGTTCCACAGGTCATTATCGGCGATTTTGATTCGGTAAGCAAAGAGACACTGGAATGGTTTCAGAAAAAAGAAGGGATCGTCTGGCACAGATTGAATCCTCAAAAGGATGACACAGATACAGAATTTGCGCTGCGTCTTGCAATTTCCATGGGAGCGGAGTGCATCACTGTGCTTGGTGGTACCGGTTCAAGGTTAGATCATGTGCTGGGGAATATTGAACTTCTGGGCATAGGGTTAGAGCTGGGAGTTGAAATTGAACTGCTGGATGCAAATAACCGTATCCGTATGACAGATCACGGCATGGTACTAAAAAAAGAGGAACAGTTTGGAAAATATGTTTCCCTGATTCCGTATACCGCGCAGGTAGAGCATCTGTATCTTGCGGGATTTAAATATCCGCTTGCCGATTATTGCTTAAAGGGTTTCTGTTCAATTGGTGTGAGTAATGAGATCACTGAAGAACAGGCAGAAATTACATTTGAAAATGGAATATTGATCGTCATTGAATCGCGGGATGATGCGGCAATGGCGGATGAATCATAGAAAAAGACGGAATCAGCCAATTTTTATGGCGGGTTCCGTCTTTTTGCAAAACAGTTATTGTTTTCGGCAGCCAGTGTGGTAGTCAGCGGAGGATTGGTTCTTCTGCTTTACAGGTATATCGGGCTTACAGGTGCAGCAAGGGAAAAACTCTGACGGAGAATGGAGTTCCAGTTGCTTTTCTGATATAGAAATCGTACAACAATTACCGTTTGCTTTTCTTTATCAATAGTGTAAAAGGCAAGGTAATTATTGATTATAATAAAACGAATTTCTCAACTCGCCAGAACGGGGTCATCTACAAGATAATATTTTTCGGGCATATCCGAGAGTGAGTTGATTTGTTTTGTAGCTGCATCAAGCAGATGCTCGGCTGCGGTGGGGTTCTTCAGTGTAAATTTGATGTAGTCAGCGGCACGCAGGATATCACGTTCTGCGGTAGCTGTGATGTGGATGCTATAACTCATCTGCGACGTTTGCTCCGAATATCAGCCATTGCTTCAGAGAATGGTCGTGTGTTGTCAGAGGCAATATCATTCATACCCTCTTTAATCTGGCTATATAATTCAAAGCGACTGGTTAATTCTTCGTAGGCTTCAATGCTCATAACGGCAAGGTCACCTTTTCCATAAATGATGACCAAGAAATATGCTTCTGGGTCATTTCATTTACCCTATGGCGGGGAGGATTTTTCTTGAATATTAGCACTAGCCATGTTAATATACTATTTGTCATATGGTGGCTTCTTTTATTTAATAAAGGGAGCAAATAAGAATATGGGAGTTGATTTAAAAGAGATTTAGGTCTAAATCTAAGCCAACGAAAAAAAGATGGTAAATATAGAGCACGTTTTATAACGGCTAGTGGAAAAAGAGTAGACAGGATATTTGATAATGTAAAAGAAGCCAAACAATGGAATGGATTTAAAGAAAACAACAAGAGACCTAATACGGTTAGAAATGGAAACTACCCAAAACTAAAAAAAAGAAATAGAACCATTTGCAACACGATTTCTGGAAAGTGCATCAGGAGAGTATGCAAAAAGTTATAAAATGCTATCACAAATGATGGGACATAGCTCAATAAAAATCACATTAGATTTATATAGTCACTTGACCGAAGAGACAGTGAAAACCGAGATAGATAAGTTTTCCAATTATATGGATAGAATGGTTTTTGCATAAGTTCATAAAAGGTCATAAAAGGAATATATAAAAATGGGGGACAAGATGGGGGACAACCTCATGGAAAGTCCTTGAAACACTAGAAAAATAAGAAAGAAGGAAAATAAAATGAAACTTGGAATCGTAATAAATTAGCCTTTTTTCATAAATCCATGTACCTCCATAAAAGTCCGTAAAACCGCATGGTTGCAAGGTTTCTTAAAAAAGCAAAAGCATAAAGCTCCATGTAAAATCACATAATTTAATGCCATTTGGGCGTAGAAATGGGCGTAGATTGATAGTTCAAAATCGGAGTCCAATGCAATTTTTACTGATAAATAGTACGCTTATAAGTTTCTACGGATAAGACCATACGGCATAACAGAACAAACCGAAAATTTTATATTGCACCGCACAAGCGGCGTTTCCCACTTCCACACGGAAGAACAGGAACGCCGCTTTTTTCATGCCCTTTGTTACGCAGTAGGGGCAGAAAAAGCCTTGCTACAAGCGGCTTTGCGGAAGCAATTTTGACAGGGCAAGGGGTTTATACCTTTTCCCTCAAAATCGCCGTTCTACTGCGTAACAAATCCAAAGCAAAGGAGTGATGAAGCTATGGCAGTATTCCGCGTGGAGCGCAACACAGGCTACACCGTAATGAGCAACCACCACTTACGCAATAAGGAGCTTTCCTTAAAGGCAAAGGGGCTGTTATCTCAAATGTTGTCTTTGCCGGAGGATTGGGACTACACCCTTGCGGGGCTGTCCTATATCAACCGGGAGAAAATCGACGCTATCCGCGAAGCAGTCCGGGAGCTTGAACGCGCCGGGTACATCAAACGCAGCAGGGAGCGCGACAGCAAGGGACGCTTGCGGGGAGCTGATTATGTTATCTATGAACAGCCGCAGCCCTCTGATGAAGGAGCTGCACCCGCTGACAGGCAGCCGCCTATATCGGAAATGCCTACGTTGGAATTACCTACATTGGAAAATCCAACATTGGATAATCCTATGTTGGAAAAACCTACGTTGGAAAATCCAACGCAATTAAATAAAGATATACAAAGAACTGACTTACCAAAAAAAGAAAAATCAATTACGGATTTATCAAGTACCCATTCCATTCCTATCCATTCCCTAAATCCCTTGCCTTATGGCGAGGACGAAGCGGCACAGCCGCAGGAACGGAAAAGAACGGAAAGGAACGACGCTTACCGAGTGTATGAGGAAGTCATTAAAGACAATATCGCCTATGACATTCTCTTGCAGGACAGAAGCCTTGACCGCGACCGTCTGAATGAGATTGTTGACCTCATGCTTGAAACCGTCTGTACGGCACGAAAGAAAATCCGTATTGCAGGGGACGATTACCCCGCCGAGCTTGTGAAGTCAAAGTTTATGAAGCTGAACAGCGAACATATCCGCTTTGTGCTTGACTGTATGCAGGAGAACACCACGAAAATCCGCAACATCAAGCAGTACCTAAAGGCGGTGCTTTTCAATGCCCCGTCTACCATTGACAGCTATTACACTTCCCTTGTGGCTCACGATATGGCAAGCGGCGCACTTGCACCGAGGAAGCCGAAGTACGGCGACCCGGACTATTACACCTACAACGAGGGCGAAAGCCTGTAAACGAAAAAAGGAGGATTTACCACATGGCACAGAAAACAGGAGCTTTGATTTTTGACGAAACCGCTGACCGCTACGACATTCGCTTTGACATTGCCGATTATTACGGCGGCTTGCATTGCGGCGAGTGCATGGACGTATTCACAGGCGGCAAATGGAAGCCGACCCGGATTGAGTACGGGGACAACTGGTATCTTGTAGGTATTCGCGCCGAGGACTTGAACGGGCTGCGGGTACGGATTTAACGGGGCGACGTGAAGAACGGACGCCCTTTTTTCACGCCCAAAAGCGGCGTACCACCCTAACACTATCACTACCGGGAAAGGAGGACGGTAAACATTGCAGGACGAAATCAACGAAAAAGTGGTTGCGCTCTCGGTCAAGGGAGCGAAGCTGACCGCTGAAATGCTGCAAAAGGCAATCAAAGCCATGCTTGCACAGGCAAAAAAGCAGCAGGAAAAACAGCCCCACGGGAAGCAGACCCTAAAGCAGCTTGCGAAGCAGAACGCGGGGCTATCCAACATTGAGATAACCGAGGGCAATATCAAAGCCTTTGAGCAGACGGCAAAAAAATACGGTATCGACTTTGCCCTAAAGAAAGACAGCACCGAAACGCCGCCCCGTTATCTTGTCTTTTTCAAAGGGCGGGACGCGGACGCTCTGACCGCAGCTTTTAAGGAGTTTTCCGCAAAGAAGCTGAATAAGGAGCAAAAGCCATCTATCCGAAAGGCACTTGCCACATTCCGGGAAGCAGCAAAGCAGCTTAACGCGAACCGTCAAAAGACAAAACACAAGGACAGGGAGGTATCGCTATGAAGCCGAATATCAAGAAGCTGCTTATCCTAAACGCCCCCTATCTGCTCTTTGTGTATCTCTTTGATAAAGTCGGACAGGCGGTGCGGCTCTCTCCGGGGGCTGACCTCTCCGGCAAGCTGCTTTCCATTGGCAGCGGCTTTTCTGCCGCCTTTTCAAATGCCCTGCCGAGCTTTGCCCCTGTGGATTTGCTTATCGGTATTATCGGGGCTGTCGTTATCCGGCTTGCGGTCTATGTGAAAGGCAAGAACGCAAAGAAATACCGTAAGGGCATGGAGTACGGCTCTGCACGTTGGGGCAATGCCGAGGATATAAAGCCATATATCGACCCCATGTTTGAAAATAACGTGCTGCTGACGCAGACCGAAAGGCTGATGATGAGCAGCCGCCCGAAGCACCCGAAGTATGCACGAAACAAAAACGTACTTGTAATCGGCGGCTCCGGCAGCGGCAAAACGAGGTTTTTTGTAAAGCCCAACTTAATGCAAATGCACAGCAGCTATGTAGTCACTGACCCGAAAGGAACGGTTTTAATCGAGTGCGGGAAGCTCTTGCAGCGGGGCGGGTACAAAATCAAGGTGCTGAACACCATCAATTTCAAGAAATCCATGCGGTACAATCCCTTTGCCTATCTGCGCAGCGAAAAGGATATTTTGAAACTGGTAAATACCATTATCGCCAACACCAAAGGCGACGGGGAAAAATCTGGCGAGGATTTTTGGGTGAAATCGGAACGGCTTTTTTACTGCGCCCTTATCGGCTACATCTGGTACGAAGCCCCGGAGAATGAGAAAAACTTTACGACGCTGCTTGAAATGATAAATGCGTCGGAAGCCCGCGAGGACGACCCGGAATTTCAATCCCCCATTGACCTCATGTTTGAACGCTTGGAGGAAAAAGACCCGGAACATTTTGCGGTGCGCCAGTACAAGAAGTTTTTGCTGTCTGCCGGAAAAACAAGAAGCTCTATCCTCATTTCCTGCGGTGCGCGTCTTGCCCCTTTTGATATTCGGGAACTGCGCGAGCTGATGGAAAACGACGAAATGGAGCTTGACACCTTAGGCGACCGAAAGACCGCGCTTTTTGTTATCATCTCCGACACCGACGACACCTTTAACTTTGTTGTATCAATCCTTTACACGCAGCTTTTCAATCTGCTTTGTGACAAGGCAGATGATGTGTACGGCGGGCGGCTGCCTGTTCATGTGCGCTGTCTGCTTGACGAGTTTGCAAATATCGGGCAGATACCGAAGTTTGAAAAACTCATTGCCACGATAAGGAGCCGCGAAATCTCCGCGTCCATCATCTTGCAGAGCCAGTCGCAGCTAAAGGCTATCTACAAGGACAACGCCGATACCATTGTCGGCAACTGCGATACGACCCTGTTCTTGGGCGGCAAGGAGAAAACGACCCTTAAAGAAATGTCGGAAATCTTGGGGAAAGAAACGATTGACAGCTTCAATACTTCCGAAACAAGAGGACGGGAGCTTTCCCACGGGCTGAACTATCAGAAGTTAGGCAAGCAGCTTATGAGCGAAGATGAAATTGCGGTCATGGACGGCGGGAAATGTATCTTGCAGCTACGCGGGGTGCGCCCGTTCTTCTCCGAAAAATACGATATTACCAAACACCCGAAGTACAAGTACCTTTCCGACTTTGACAAGAAAAATGCTTTCGACATGGAAAAGCACTTGCGCCGACGCCCTGCAATCGTAAAGCCGGACGAAGTATTTGATTATTACGAAGTTGACGAAGCAGATTTGCAGGAGGACGCAGAATGAATAAGCGTATCAGAAAGAAAAAGGCAAAACAGCAGCTAATCCGAGCTATCAGCGGGCTTGTGGAAGCAACCGAGGAAATGCAGCGGGAACAGGAACGCAGGACAAGACAGGCAGGTATTTCCTATATCAAGTATATCGAAGCTGTCCGGGAACGGCAGTACGGCATTAAGCCTGTCTACACACCTGTCTCTTATACACATCTCCGAGCCCACGAGACTACGCTGCA